>Ga0233425_10004872_pt1 | contig 21905 bp, 12 predicted proteins | sample Watercolumn_Towu_2_FD_181712 | JGI IMG/M metagenome (GOLD analysis project Ga0233425, IMG submission 181712) | Freshwater microbial communities from Lake Towuti, South Sulawesi, Indonesia - Watercolumn_Towuti2014_140_MG | ecosystem: Environmental > Aquatic > Freshwater > Lake | place...
CGTCGCCATCCACCTGGTGCATACGGCGGGCGTAGCCGCGGTAGCGATTTGAAAGCCGCTTGCGGGCTTCGCCCATTTCCACTTTGTCACGCAACAGAACCAGGAAATCGTACTTGATCCGCTTCGACCAGCGCTCTTCGGCTTCCGCCGCCGTCCGGGGATACTCCAGCTTGTCCGGGTCGGTCACAAACTCCTCATCGACGGTGAAGTCCGGCGATTCGCTGACAAGGCGTTCGATCAACTTCAATCGCTCGTCCACACGGTTCAAGAACCGGTGAAAAACGCGGTAGGCAATGCTGACATCGCCCGCTTCCTTCAGGCGGTCATCGATCTCGCGCCGCGACTGCATGAATTCATCGATATCCGCCTGTAGAAAGTAGTTCTTCAACGGATCGAGGGTTTTCAGGAACAGCTTGATCGATCGTTCAGAAATCTCGTCGTCCAAGGGGTGCCGCGAGAGGTGATCGGTCTTCAGGTATCGGGTCACGAGATTCGTGATGCGACGATCGGTCTGGCTCGGCCCGTCGGCCAAATCCCAGGCACCGGCTGGTATTAAAGCCGACAATCCGGAGACCAGCAGTGATCCGACGCAAATGATCGCGGCCCGAGCGGCGCGACCAGCATACAATCCGCGGATATCCATTACGATTCCTCTCTTTTCGGAAGCCGTCCTTGGCGTAACTGTCCCGGCAATAATGAGTTGTAGATAGTAGGTCAGTTGGTCCGGCGACGCAATATCGAAGCCGACCCTCGCTCTGTCTTTACTATCTTACGCAGTTTGCTAGAAATGGCGAGTCAACGGTTGGCGATAATCTCGGTACGGACCCTCCGTTCGATCAGTTCGACGAGGGCGGTATTCGGCCCCAGGTGGTCGGCAAATCCAACGATCCAGCCCGGATTGCCGTCGGCCCAAGCCAGCACATCGTGGCGAATCTGTTGCAGAACATGGCCTTGGAAAAGCAGGTGCGGCTGGACGATCAGCACCCCCGGACTGTGCGTCTCCAGTTCCCGCAGGGTAACGAGCAACGACGGCGGATGGGCCGCGACAAAACAGAGCCGTGAAGCGCCGGTCGGAGTGGCCTGATGGCGCAGCTGCGTAAACCGGCGAACCTCGTCGATCGCATCCTCGTCGCTGGTTCCTCGTCCGACAAACAGCGAGAAGCACTTTTCCAGAGGGGGCGTTCCGAGCGCGTGGTAGGCCTGCCAGAAACGTTCCGCGGAAAGCTGCAGCAGTTCGGGGTCGCAGCCGAGATGGGGCGCGTAAACAACGTCGATGGGCAATGGAGGCGTCTTGGAACACAGGACTTCCCCGATTGCCTCGGGAATATCGCGCTTGACATGCCGGGCGGCGAAAAGCAGTACAGGGACGACGATCAGTCGTTCGTGGGATCGCAGATTCAGTGCGGCCAGCCCCGCCGCGATTGATGGTTCGGCAAGCTCCAGAAAGGCGGGTTGCACTCGCGCGTCGGCAAGCCGATCCCGAGCGAGGCCGGCCAGGGACAGAAATTCCTGCTGACCTGCCAGGTCACGGGTTCCGTGTCCGACGAGCAGGACGGCGCCGGGCGCCGTTTCGTCCCTCATGCAAAGTTCTCCGTGACCGGCGCGGTTCGGCCGATGCGCGCTGCATTCGAGCCGGACGCCGCGCGGCGTCTGCCCTCGAATGCGGTTTTGTTATATTTTAGGGGCCTGTCAATCGTCGAGTGGATGGGCGACGGAGCACAAGCTTACTATGGATGCGCGATCCCGGGCATTTCTGACCATGATCAATGGCGCGAATCCCGGCGCACGGTATCCGCTCGACCCGGCCGCCGAGAATCGCATCGGCCGTGGGCTCGATTGCCAGATCACGTTGAACGATCCGCGCTGCTCGCGCGTGCACGCGATTGTCATCTGGCAGGAGGAAAACTGGTGGCTTCGTGACGCCGGAAGCCGCAACGGGACATTCTGCGCGGGACAGAAAATCGACGAAGCGCTGCTGTACGAGGGCTGCCAGTTTCGAACCGGAGCGTCGGAGTTCGAGTTCCATGACTCGACCGATACCGACACCAAGGTCACGCAGACGATTGTCCGCGACACTCCTCTGGGAAGGCACGATCCGGCGACCTATGTGGGAACCGGGCTCGCCGATTCGGTGCGGACGCAAGATCTGTTGCTGCTGCACCAGTTGAGTCTGAAGCTGATACCCAGCAGCGATCCCGATGAAGTACTGTTCGACGCGATGGAAATCCTGCTGCAACGGATGCACGCTTCGTTGGTTGGATTCCTCTCGATCGGAGACACGGGCCAGCTGATGCCCAAGCGGGTCATTCCTAACGACTGGTCGGAGCGAGTCCATCTGAGTGAAGAACTGACCGATCTGGTATCACGGAAGGGGCACGCGGTCTGGCTCGACACGCAGACGCTAATCAAACACAAAGGGAGCCCTGACCATGCGGCCCATTTCGCGGATGCGATCTGCGTGCCGCTGGTCCACGAAGACCGAACGATCGGCGCGATCCATATCTACCTTGAAAGCGGGCGGTTTGATCAGAATGAATATGAGTTTGCGATCGCGGTCGCATCGATGGTCGGTGACGCCCTGGCGAGGGCTCGGCTGCAAACCGTTCTGAAGACCGAGCACCGGCGGCTGATCGCCAAGTCAGGATCGCGCGACGAGATGATCGGGGAATCCAAGTTGATCCAGGACTTGCGCAGCCGCATTCAGCGCGTCGGGCGTGCCCAAGGCTGCGTGCTGATCCGCGGCGAGAGCGGCTGCGGCAAAGAACTGGTGGCGCGGGCGATCCACCGGTCCAGCGCTCGTTCCGATCGGCCGATGCTCACGGTGAACTGCGCAGCGATCCCCCGCGACCTGATGGAAAGCCAGTTGTTCGGGCACCGGAAAGGCGCGTTCACCGGCGCCGACGCCGACCATGTGGGCTGGTTTCAACAGGCCGATTCGAGCACCCTGTTCCTGGACGAGGTCGGGGAACTGACGCTGGAAGGGCAGGCCAAACTGCTGCGGATTCTGGAGGGCCACCCGTTCCTTCCGGTGGGGGCGACGCGGGAAATCTCGGTCGACGTGCGGGTGATCGCCGCCACCAACCGGGACCTGGGCGAGTTCGTCCGCGACGGGCGGTTCCGCGAGGACCTTTATTATCGCCTGAGCGTATTCGAGTTGCTGATCCCGGCCCTGCGCGACCGGGGCGAGGATATCGGCACGCTGATCGACTATTTTCTCGAACATTTCCGCGTCCAGCACGGCCGGCCCGGACTGGAACTGGCACCGGCCGCCCGGGCAAAACTGCTCGAATACCGCTGGCCCGGCAACGTGCGGCAGCTCCGCAACGTCATCGACAGCGCCGTGGTAATGGCGGAAAACGACCAGATTCAGCTCCACGATTTGGGCTTGCGTGATGTCGGCAATACCGATCGAATGGAGACCCTTCGTCTCGATTTCTGGGAACGCAAGCTGATCCAAGAGGCCTTGCTGCGGACCCAGAATAACGTGCCGGAGGCCGCGAAACTGCTCGGAATCGGCCGGGCAACATTGTATCGGAAGCTGGACGAGTACCAGATTGCGCGCTAGTTGCGGGTCTGGGTTGGGCTGGGGCAAGATGCCCCAGCCACGGGACGGTGGCCGAGTCGCTCCGCGACTCGGTGTCGGGTTGCGGAGCAACTCGACCACGGTGGCCGAGTCGCTCCGCGACTCGGCGTCGAGTTGCGGAGCAACTCGACCACAAAATCGTGTAGCGAAAACGCGAAACGACAAAATAGATAGTTGAGGACAGGAGTGGAACGGAGTTCATGATCACGTTGAGATCGAGCCTGTTTCCGGATTTCGAACCCCACCCGCTGCTGCGGAGCGGTCACTTACAAACGATCTGGTCGGCGCTATGGACGGTCCACCTTCATAAATACCGCGCGGCGCAGCACCTGGTGCCGTTGGACACCGAGGAGAAACTGGTCTTGCACGACGATTGCCCGACGTCGTGGTCCGCCACAGCGCCGTGCGTGTTGCTGCTGCATGGACTGGGTGGCTGCTACGCGTCGACCTACATGGTGAGACTGGTGGAGAAATTGAATCAGCGCGGGATCCGTGTTTTTCGGATGGACATGCGCGGCTGTGGCGCGGGGCATGCGCTGGCGGTGAGTCCTGGGCACGCTGGCCGCAGTGAGGACGTGCGGGCCTGCGTTTCCCGGATCCGGGAAATCTGCCCGGCCGCTCCGATCCGTATCGCCGGATTTTCGCTGGGTGGAAACCTGGTCTTGAAAATGCTGGGCGAGCAACTGCACCAGCCTGGCGACATCGACCGCGCGCTGGCCGTCTCCCCGCCGATCGACCTGGAACTCTGCGCGGCCAACATCAGCCAATATCGGATTTACGATCGCGCCTTCGTCCGGTCGCTCTGCGCCCAGATCCGACGCCGACGGCGGACGCTGCCGCAGCTGCGCCGCCTGCCGATCACTCCCCAACCTCGCTCGATCCAGGAATTCGACGACCGCATCACCGCTCCCCTGGCTGGTTTTCGCGATTCATTGGACTATTATCAACGGGCCAGTGCCGCCCCGCTCCTGGGTCGAATTGACGTCCCGACCACGATCCTCGCGGCCGCCGACGACCCGTTGATCCCCGTGCGAATGTTCTCCCGTCCCGACCTTTCACCCCGGGTGCAAGTGCACGTGACGCGGCATGGCGGGCATCTCGGCTATATCGCGGCCGCCAGCGATGACCCCGACCGCCGTTGGCTCGACTGGCGCGTCGTGGATTGGGCTTGCGACTAATCGCAGCTATCATGGGGACTAGCCGGCGCAAGCCGGACCGGATTCGAGACACCACGCACGTCGAGGAACCAACTATGCACTCCCCGCAATCGATCGGGAAATCCGCCATCTTTTGCCTTGCGCTGTTGAGCCTGGGGGCGCTGTCCGCTCCCCGCAGGCTGACGCCCTCGATCGACGCTCAGGAGTGGACCCGATTTCGCGGCCCCAACGGATCCGGACAGAGTGAAGCCAAAACCATCCCGGAGAAATGGACCGACACCGACCTGAATTGGAAACGCGAATTGCCCGGCGCAGGTAACGGCTCGCCCGTGCTGTGGGGCGACCTGCTGTTCCTGATGAGTGGCGATCCGGAAACGTCCGAGCGCTTCCTGCTCTGCCTGGCCGCCGACAGTGGACAGATTGTCTGGCGCAAGAATTTTCCGTCCAAGACCCACAAGCTGCATCAGAAGAGCAGTTATGGGTCGAGCACTCCCGCCGTCGATGCGGAATTCGTCTACTTCGCCTGGTCCGATCCCGACCATACCTGGTTGCGCGCCTTCCGCCACGACGGCACAGCTGTCTGGACGATCGATCTGGGACCGTGGCTGAGCATGCACGGATTCGGCACCTCGCCGATGCTCTACGAAGATCTGGTGATTGTCTCCGCGTCGCAGGAATCGCCGAGCAACAACGCCGACGATGTTAAACCCAAAGAGAGTTACGTGGCCGCCGTCGAACGGACGACGGGAAAACTCCGCTGGAAGACCCCGCGCGAAGTCGGCACCGCATCGTATTCCGTCCCCTGTCTCTACCAGCCCGCGGAAGGCCCCGTTCAACTGTTGTGCACCGATACCACCTCCGGCATGTTCAGCCTCGACCCACGCACCGGCAAGCCGCTCTGGAATGTCACTGCCTTCTCCAAACGAACGGTCAGCTCGCCGGTGATCATCGGTGATCTGGCTTTCGGCTCGACGGGCGCTGGAGGTGGCGGCAACTACGTCAGCGCGATCCGATTGGGAGAAAAGCCGTCCGTTGCCTACGACATCAAGTCGCCGGCACCTTACGTTCCCTGCGTTGTTCCCTACGGTGAACTCGTCTTTCTCTGGGGTGATAACGGCATTGTGCGTTGCATCCAGGCTTCCGACGGAACGATCCACTGGACGGAGCGTGTCGGCGGGAACTTCTTTGGATCACCGGTTCGTGTCGCGGACAAGGTCTACTGCATGAGCGAGGAGGGCGACGCGGTAGTCATCGCCGCCAGTAAGGATTTCCGCCTGCTCGGCCGCACGCCGCTCGGCGAAGGCAGCCGCGCCACGCCAGCCGTCGCCAAAGGCCGCATGTACCTGCGAACCTATTCGCACCTGATCTGCATCGGCGCGAAGTCGACCCTGGCCCAATTGCCGTAGGGTGGGTCGAATTCCGTAGGGTGGGTCGAATTCCGTAGGGTGGGTCGAGGTACTCCGAGGCCCACCAGTGCCGCAGCGCCGGGTCGAGATACTCCAAGGTCCTCCGAGGCCCACCAGATTCCGCGTCGCATACGCTGACGGCATCAGCGAAGTGGTTTACGCGTCGCGCAATTTACCCCGAAGGGGTTTTTCTGCCGCGCAGCCGGGGGTTGCCGGTAATCCGGCTACCCCCGGGGACGGTTCCACCCGACGTGCATGCGTTCGAGCGCCTCGGCCATCGACGTTCACCGGCACGCTGTGACATTACGTCGCAATGCAACCCTCCCTCGCACCGTCGGCACTGGCTCGGGAGTACCCGGCCCATGGCACGCTGTCCCACGGCCGCGTGGCACTGTCCGTCTCGTCCTGTTACGCCATAATTGGACTTGTACGCGCGCGGAATGATCGTCGAGCGGCCGAGTTTGTAGTCGAGTTGCACCGCAACTCGACGCCGAGTCGCGGAGCGACTCGGCTACATTGCGGTTGACCCGCACTACGAAGCCACAGGGAGGCAAATCGTGAGGAGCTGGCAATTCTGGATCGACGTTGGCGGCACGTTCACGGACTGCGTCGCACGCTCGCCTGCCGGTGTACTTTCGCGGCGCAAGGTACTGAGTTCCGCAGTCACGAAAGGCCAGGTCACCGCTCATCCCGGACCGAATCAGATTGGCGACCTGAGACGCGTGGGCGACCCGGTCGATTTCTGGCAGGGCTGCTCGATGCGCTGGCGGGACTCGGACGGGCTTTGGATCGACGGTGGGATGGTACTGGCGTCGGATCGCGATCGGGGAGTTTTGACTGTGCAGCTTCGCGACCGGGACCTGCCGCCGATCGGAACCTCGTATGAACTGGCGTCGGATGTCGACTCTCCCACTTTGGCGATCCGGTTTCTGTTGGGCCTTGGTCCCGTTGAGCCGATGCCGCCGGTCGAAGTCCACCTTGGCACGACCCGCGGAACCAACGCGCTGTTGACGCGCACCGGTGCCCGCACGGCGTTTGTGACCACACGCGGGTTTGCTGACATTCTCCGCATCGGGAATCAAAACCGGCCGGAACTGTTTGCATTGGCGATCGTCAAGCCGCAGCCGCTGTTCGAGCGGGTGGTGGAGGTCGACGAACGGGTCGCCGCGGACGGTACGATTCTTGCGACATTGGACGCCGATTCGGCTCGACGGCAGCTGCTCGAACTTCGCGCCGCCGGTATCGAATCGGTGGCGATCTGTCTGTTGCACGGGTATCGATACCATGAGCACGAGCGGCAACTGGTGAAGCTGGCGGAGAGTGTCGGGTTCAGGGATGTGCGAGCGTCGCATGAGGTGGCGCCGCTGGCCCGAATCGTAGCGCGGGGCGACACCACGGTGGTCGACGCCTACCTGCAGCCGGTGTTGCGCGACTATCTGGCGCGGATCGAACAGCAGTTGTCGTCGGATTCCGGTTCTCATTCGCTGCGCGTGCTGACCTCCGCCGGCGGCCTGGTACCCGCAGGCGATTTTCGCGCCAAGGACAGCGTCCTTTCCGGACCAGCCGGCGGCGTGGTCGGCTTCTCGCGGGTCGCGCAAGCCGCCGGATTTCCCCGTTCGATCGGATTCGACATGGGCGGCACCAGCACCGACGTTTCGCGATTCGACGGGCAGTACGAGCGGGAGTTTGAAACGCAGAAGGCCGGCGTGCGGATTGTGGCACCGATGCTGGCGATCGAAACCGTGGCGGCCGGCGGCGGGTCGATCTGTGGCTTCGATGGCGTGCGGCTGTTCGTCGGACCGGCGAGCGCGGGAGCCGATCCGGGTCCGGCTTGCTACGGCCGCGGCGGTCCGCTCACCGTGACCGACCTGAATTTCTATCTCGGCCGAATCCTGCCGGATTACTTTCCATTCCCGTTGCATGCAGCACCCGTCGAACAGGCTCTCGAGCAGCTACGCCAATCGATGGGCCGCGTCGTGAACCGTATCCCTTCCTGTCTGGAGGTCGCGGAAGGCCTGTTGGCGATCGCCAACACCCAGATGGCCCAGGCGATCCGTTCGATTTCCGTCGCCAAAGGTTATGATCCGCGCGACTATCTGCTGGTGCCGTTCGGCGGTGCGGCGGGACAACACGCTTGTGACGTGGCGAATGAGCTGGAGATCGACCGTTGGCTGAGCCATCCTGATGCAGGGCTGATGAGCGCGCTGGGGATCGGTCTGGCGGACGCGGTGCGGCATCGCCTGCAGGCGTATTATCGCAATTTGCAGGACGTGCCGGCGGCGGAACTTCGAGCCACGTTCGCGCGCTTGGCAGACGCGTGCCGGACCGAACTGCTGGGCGAATCGATCAACGCCGACCGGATCACGATTCAAGAGTCGCTGGAACTGCGCTACCTGGGGCTCGATGCGTCGTTGATCGTCGCGCGGCCGGACGATGGCGACTTCCGAGCCGCCTTTGAAGCGCTTCATCGCACACGCTACGGGTACGGCTACCCGCAACGTGCACTCGAACTCGTGGCGGCACGTGTAGTCGCCACAGGGCATTCGGAATGCCCGTTGCCCCCCTCGGTTTCCGTCGCGGGAAGCGAGGCCACTCCGCTCGGCAGCACGCAAACCTGCTTCGGCGGCGCATGGCGTTCCACGCCGGTCTATCAACGCGATCAACTGCAACTGGGAGCGCGCATCCACGGCCCTGCGATCCTTGCCGAACCGTACGCCACGACCGTGCTGGCGCCGGGATGGCGCGGAGAGATCATGTCGGCGGGTGAATTGCTGGTGCAGCGGGCGCCGGTCGCGAACGAGGGTCCACCGCGCGAGTCCCGGCCGGCGTCGACCCAACCCACCTCGAACTACGATCCCGTACGGCTGGAAGTTATCAGCCGACACTTGACGTCGATCGCCGAGCAGATGGGAATCGCCTTGCGCAATACGGCCACCAGCGTCAACGTCAAGGAACGGCTCGACTTCAGTTGCGCGATCTTCACCGCCGCCGGTGAACTGGTGGTCAATGCGCCGCATATTCCAGTGCACCTGGGTGCGATGGGAGAAACTGTGCGGCGGATCGTAACCGACCTGCCGCCATTGGCACCGGGGGATGTGCTGGTTACCAACGATCCTTACCGAGGCGGTTCCCACCTGCCCGACATCACGGTCGTTACTCCGGTCCACGATCCTCAGTCCGGGGAGCTTTGGTTTTTCACGGCCAGTCGCGCCCACCATGCCGAAATCGGCGGAATCACACCCGGCTCGATGCCGCCGTTTTCGACATCACTCGCCGACGAAGGTGTCTTGATCACTCACTTCAAACTAATCGATCGTGGTCAACCGCGTTGGGAGGAACTGCGTGCAATGCTGGTGGCTGGTCCATACGGATCGCGCACGCCGGCGGACAACCTGTCGGACCTGGAGGCACAGGTCGCCGCCAACCAGATGGGGCGGTTGGCCGTCGAGAAGCTGGTCGAGCGATATACCTGGCGTGAAGTACAACGCTACATGGCGATCCTGCAGCAAGTCGCCGACCGCAAACTGGCGCAGGCTCTGGCGCGGCTGCCGCAGGGCCGGCACACGTTTCGCGACAACCTGGACGACGGCTCGCCGATCTGCGTTGCGATCACGATCGAGGCCGACAGCATGGAGTTCGACTTCAGCGGCACTGCTGGTGTCTTGCGATCGAACCTGAATGCGAATCGCGCCATCGTCCTGGCGGCGATCATGTACTGCCTGCGCTGCATGATTAACGAAGACGTGCCGCTGAATCATGGACTGCTGCGGCGCGTGAAGCTGGTGTTACCTGAATGCCTGTTGAATCCACCGGCCGGGCCGACGGCCGCCGACTGTCCGGCGGTGGTCGGCGGCAACGTGGAAACGTCACAACGGGTCGTCGACGTAATCCTCGGCGCGTTGGGACTGGCGGCGGCCAGCCAGGGCACCATGAACAACCTGCTGTTCGGGAACGATCGGTTCGGCTACTACGAAACGATCTGTGGCGGCTCGGGCGCGACCCCCGACGCCGATGGGGCCGACGCCGTGCATACCCACATGACCAATACGCGACTCACCGACCCCGAGGTCCTGGAGCTGCGTTTTCCGGTCCGCCTGCTGGAATTCTCCATCCGCGGCCATTCGGGAGGCCGTGGAAAACACTCCGGCGGGAACGGCGTCGTGCGACACCTGCGATTCCTGCAACCGTTGCAACTGTCGATCCTCTCGCAGCGGCGCGGGCCGTACCCACCGTTTGGGCTCGCCGGAGGCGAACCGGGCGCACTGGGAGTCAATTTGCTGCGCCGCGCAGGCAACGCTTTAGAACAACTCGCCGCCTGCACTGCTGTCGACGTGCAACCCGGCGACGAACTGATTCTCCAAACTCCCGGCGGCGGCGGCTACGGTGAGTGTCGTAGGGTCGTAGGGTCGTAGGGTGGGCTGATAAAAAGTCTTCATTGATCGGTGGGAAACGTGTTGCGCGCGACATGCCGTTTTCGCGCGATCGGATTCCGAGAGAGGACCTGGCAAGAAAGAATCATTCGCCCCTCTCCCAGGTATTTCCTGGGAGAGGGGACGGGGGTGAGGGAATCGGACGCGACGTAGCGCAACGCTACCGGCCATTTCGCGACCTTGCCTTGCTTGGTTATGCCGAGTGCAGTCGCCAAAAATCCGGTTGCGTAGCGCAACGTCCACTCCGCCCCCCTCACCCCCGACCCCTCTCCCCCGGACATACCGGTGGCGAGGGGAGTACAGGTTCGTTGCGCGCAACGGCAACTCTCATCGTTTGCGCCTCAATTCTACTTCCCGAGCAACTCGAAACAAGTTTCGAGTTACGTTTGGCGCCGGAACCGGTGGACGACGAGTGTTCCGAGGGTAATGATCACGGCTGCGGCCACGGTTTGGGGAGTCCAGCATACAAAAATCCCCAGCAGTACACGGTCGAGTTCCTGGGCCGGCCGCATCGTCGCGCCGAGGTAGACCGCGCCGGTCAACATCAGGATCGCGGACAGGACCACGATCAGGGCTCGCTGCTGCCACGGAATGGCGCGCGGAATGAACGCGATTCCGATCAAAATCCAGGGGCCGAAAAAGTAGATCGCGGCCAGTGCTTCGCGCTTCGCCGAACCGATGCGGGTCCCCAGTGCCAGCAGGATCGAGGCCAGGGTCATGAAGGTCAGCAGCCCTCGCAGTGAAACTTGGAAATTGCGTTCGGGCTGCGTTTCAAGTTCTTCAAATTCAGCCACCAGGCGGTTAAGAAAGGGAACCTGGGTCAGCGTGACCAGACCCAACATCACGGCCAGAAGCAGGCCGCAACCAACGTCCGCCAGCAGCCAGGGGTAATCGACGTAGTATCCGTTGTAGGTATTGCCGCTCTCCCAGAACTCCCAGGGAACGCCCAGGGCGACACGATGCGCCCAGACCCGACCGAAGAGGTTACCGCCGCGCTCGGATCGGACGAAATACGACGCGGCATTGGCGGCACCGGCGATCAACACGCCGGCCATGCACCCGCGCAGAAACCAGGCACCGCGCGATGTGGCGATCACGACCCGAAATCCTTGCCGCGTCGATTCGCCACAAACAGCAGCAGCATCCCCAGTCCCATCAGCACGATGGAAACGGAATACGGCAGCGTCGAGTCGGCGCTGCGCAGCGGCAGTGCGATCATCGGCGCAGCGATCCGCGCCAACGCACTCACGCTCTGGCTGACCCCCATGATCCCACCTTGCTTCTCCGGATCGCTGCGGCGGCTGATTAACGATTGCAGCGAGGGCGTAATAAACGCGAAACCGCTGACCTCGATCGTGGCGGCCAGAAACAGCAATGGCACACTGGTACCGCGAGCCGCAATCTGCAACACGGCGAACCCGGCAATCGTGAACACTCCGCCGACCAGTGCCAATCGATGCTCGGCGACACGGCCCGACAATCTGCGCACAATCCCGCCTTGCACGACGCTCAACACCAACCCGATGAACGCGAATACGTACAGCACATTCTTCAGGTCAAAGCCGAACCCATGTTGCTCGCTCTTCAGCAACAACGAGAGCGTCGATTCGAAACCGCCGAATGCCACGACACTGATGAACGACGTCGCCAGCAGTTCGCCCACCGAAGGCGTTCGCAGGGCTTCGACCAGTGCTTCCAAGCTGAACCGATGCCACGCACTGGCGTCCGCATGCTCCAACCGGCGCGACTCCGGAAGCAGGAAGATTGCCAGCAGCAAGGCCACACCTGACAGCGCTCCCGCAAGGTAGCCCGGCCAGGGACTGGCCGAGATCGGCCCCGGACCCCAGAGCGCCGCCGCCCCCAACAGCGGTCCGAACGTAAATCCCAGCCCGAACGCCGCCCCAATCAGCGCCATTCCCTTCGTGCGACCTTCGAGCGGCGTGGAGTCGGCGATATATGCCTGCGCCGTCGAGATCGTAGCGCCCGCGATTCCCGCACCGATCCGCGTCGCGAACAGTAACGGTAGACTCAACATCGCCGCCGCCACGCCAAACAACGAATAAAACACCGTCGAGCCCGCCAGGCCGACCAGCAGCACCGGCCGGCGGCCGATCGAATCCGAAAGTCGGCCCCACAGCGGCGCGAACAGGAACTGCATCAGCGAGAAGCAGGACATCAACATCCCGATCCAGAGTCCCTGGTCCTTCAACCCAAACTCCTCGGCGTAGATCGGCAACAGTGGAAGCACCATGCCGAACCCGAGCAGGTCGATAAAGACCGTCAGGAAAATGACCAGCAGCGAGCCACGGTGCGGCGCGGATTGAGCGTTGTTTGTCATGATCGAGAGCGATCGGTCGCGATGGCGACGTCAATCGCCGAACAGGCGTTCCTTGAGAAAGGTGTAGGCCAACGCCTGCATGTAGGCAGCCTGCCGATTGTTCGCCGCTCCGCCATGTCCGCCTTCGATATTCTCGTAGTACAGAACATCGTGGCCGTCCGCCTCCATCCGCGCCATCATCTTGCGTGCATGGCCAGGATGCACGCGGTCGTCGCGTGTCGAGGTCGTAAACAGCACGGACGGATATTTCGCTTGCTTATGCAGATTCTGGTAGGGGGAAAACGTGCGAATGAAATCCCATTCTTTGGGATCGTCTGGATTTCCGTATTCGGCCATCCACGAGGCGCCGGCCAGCAGCTTGTGATAGCGTTTCATGTCCAGCAGCGGCACCTGGCAGACCACCGCCTGAAACAGTTCCGGGTACAACGTGATCATGTTTCCCATCAGCAAACCGCCGTTGGAACCGCCTTGGATGCCCAGCCGCCGTTTGCAGGTGACCTTACGCTGCACCAGATCCTGGGCCACGGCGGCGAAGTCCTCGTACGCTCGATGCCGATTCGCTTTCAGCGCCGCCTTGTGCCAGCGCGGGCCATATTCGCCGCCACCACGAATATTGGCGACGACATACACGCCGCCCTGCGACGTCCAGGCGCGGCCGACCCCGGCGTTGTAGCTGGGCGTCATCGAGATCTCAAATCCGCCGTAACCGTAGAGCAGCGTGGGATTGTTGCCGTCGAGTTTTACGTCGCGTCGCGCGACCATGAAGTACGGCACGCGCGTCCCGTCGGCGCTGGTGGCAAAATGCTGGCTGATCGCCAGCCCTTCTGCGTCATAAAAATCGGGCAGCTTTTTCAACCGCTCCGGCTCGCCGTCAATCGCGCCGTAATACAGGGTCGTCGGAGTCGTATAGTCGGCCGTGGTCATGAAGTAGCCGTTGGTCTCATCGGGATCTTCGGCGACGACGGAGACGGTGCCAAATTCCGGTGCGCCGCGGAACGGGGACCGTTTCCAACCTTCCTTGCCGTGCCGCAACACGAACAGCCGATTCTTCACATCTTCCAGGACGTTGATGAACAGGAAGTCTTTCGTGGCCCCGAAGCTGGCCAGGGACGAGCGTTCGGTCGGCTCAAATAACAGATCGAAGCGGCGCTGTCCTGCCATGAATTGGTCGAAATCGGCCAACAACAGCGAACCGGCCGGATAGTCCTTACCACCCTCGCTCCACGGATCACGCAACTCCACAAGCAACCATTCCCGCGAGACGGACTTGTTGGCACTGTCCGGTACATCGATCTTCACAAGCTTGCCGTCCGCGCCACGCAGAAATAACTCGTAGCTGTAGAAAGCAATCGCGCGGCGGACGAAATCGCGTTCGAACCCTGGCGAATCGTCATGCACCGCGGAAATCGACATATCCTCCGGCGTGCCTTCGTAGACCACCGTTGCCTGCGACAGCGGTGTACCGCGCTTCCATTGCTTCACGATCCGCGGATAGCCGGAACGGGTCATCGCCCCGTCGCCGAAATTTGTATAAATGAAAACGTTGTCGCGATCGATCCAGCCCATTCCCCCCTTGGATTCCGGCCGTTCGAATCCGCCGGGGACCCAGTCTCGGGTATCCATGTCAAACTCCCGCGTCACCGTCGCATCCGCGCCGCCCCGGGATAGACTGATCAAGCACCGTTTGTAGTCGGGACGCAGCAGAGTAGCCCGCGCCCAAACCCAGTTTTCCTTCTCGCGCGCCGCGATCTGGTCCAAGTCCAGCACCACCTCCCACTTCGGTTCGGGCTTACGGTATTCCGCCAGGGTCGTACGGCGCCAGAGGCCCCGTTCGTTCTTCTGATCGCGCCAGAAATTGTAGTAGTAGGGACCGATCTTGGTGACCGCCGGAATCCGCTCCCGGGAATCGAGGATCGCCAGCAAGTCGTCGCGCAACTTGCCGAAACCGTTGTCCGATTCGTACCGTTTCTGCGTCACGGCGTTACGCGCCCGCACCCAATCGAGCTGCTTTTCGCCGGTGACCTCTTCCAACCACAAATTAGGATCTTCCGCGTCGTCTCCTCTCGACGGCATCGCTACTCCTCCGTGCAGCAGAATCCCCCATGCCAACCATAACGCCGTGCGTTGAATGATCGTCTTCACGTACTTGCTCTCTTTGCCTGGGAACTGGATCTTGAAACCAACCTATCGTCCTGGATTTTTGCCGAAATCGCAAGCGGTCCAGGGTGCCAGCGGCGCCCGTTCGCGTTCCGGGACGGAGAATTGTGGCTGCCCACGGTCGCGGTTACGATAGGAGCCATGACCGCCCCCGGCAATGGTTCTTCGTTCGCGACGACGCGCTGGACAATGGTCTGTGCTGCACGAGACGGCAAAGACTCGTCGGCGCAGGTCGCGTTGTCGGAACTTTGTCAGGCCTACTGGCGGCCGCTGTACGGATACGTGCGACGCCGCGGCGCCTCCGAATCCGATGCTCAGGATCTCACGCAATCGTTCTTCGCCTGGCTCCTGGAACGACAGCCACTGGCGTCGCTTCAACCGTCGGGAGGCCGGTTTCGGGCCTTCCTGCTTACATGTTTGAAGAATTTTCTAAACAACCAGCACGATCGCGAGCATGCGCTCAAGCGAGGCGGCGGCGTCCAACACCTGCGACTCGATTTCGATCAGGAGAATCGGGCGATCGACCCCGCGGACACCCGCCAGCCGGAGTCGTCTTTCGAACGACAATGGGCACTCTGCCTGCTGGAGAAAGTCGAGGAACGCTTACGTCTGGAATACGCCGACCCGCGCAAGGCCGCATGGTACGAGGCGCTGCATCCGCTGCTGGCAGGCGCCGAGTCGGTCCCCCAGGAGTCGATCGCGGCACGGCTCGGATCAACGTCCGCCGCGGTCAAGGCAGCCCTGCACCGCATGCGCCGACGCTTCCGAGAACTGCTGCGCGACGAAATCGCGCAGACCGTTGCCAGCTCCGCCGACATCGACGCCGAAATCCGTGACCTTTTCGCGGCGCTCCAAGAATGAGGGGAACTGGGAAACTGTAGCCGAGTCGCTCCGCGACTCGGCGTCGAGTTGCGGAGCAACTCGACCACAAGATCTGGCTTGGAGCTCAGGGACTACCTTCCGTTGGCAATTTGCTCCGATTCTCATCGGCCCAGGGTGGACACACTTCCGGACGGGTCGGGAGACCCGACCTACCATCACGCCACAATTCAACGCTTACGCGGCCCCGTTCCCCGTTCCCGGTTCCAACGCATACACTACGCTGGAGACCGTTTCTGAACTTTTTCACGATTTTTTTCGTAACCTGACCTGGTTTTCGCTTTGGATAGGAGGAGTACGGTCCTGTGTCGGAGTTGGAAACCATGGAAAACCTGAACCGATGCCCGCGTTGCGGCGCGGTGCTCCCCGCGCCGGGCAGTCGCTGTCCCGCGTGTTTGATGAAGCTTGGCTTGAGCGATCGCGAAGATGAAGCTGCGGCCGGTGCCGAAGGGGCCGAATTGTCAATTTCGGGGGACGATCCCATCTCAAGTCGCGCGGATGCCGGCTCGTTGGACCTTTCGGTGCTGGCGGACAAGTACGAGATCGGTGAACGGCTCGGTCAGGGTGGCATGGGCTGCGTCTACCGCGCGCGTCAAAAAAGTCTCGACCGCTGGATCGCACTCAAGGTCATCCATCCCCAGACCGCGGCCCAACCGGGATTTTCCGAACGATTCGCCCGCGAGGCCCGAGCGTTGGCGCGACTCAACCATCCCAACATCGTGGCAGTCTACGATTTCGGGCAGGTTGGCCCCCTCTGCTATTTCGCCATGGAACTGGTCGCGGGAACCAATCTGCGCAGCCTGATCGCGGCGAAAGAGCTCTTTCCCGAACATGCCTTCGCGTTGGTGCCCCAATTATGCGATGCGCTGCAGTACGCCCATGACGAGGGCGTCGTGCATCGCGACATCAAACCGGAGAACATCCTGATCGATGCGCGAGGGCGGGTGAAAATCGCCGACTTTGGACTGGCCAAACTGATCGACCAACCGTCCATCGACGGAACACTCACCGGCACCAATCAGGTCATGGGCACCATGCGATACATGGCCCCGGAGCAAATGGAAGGCGCCCGGCAAGTCGACCATCGCGCTGACATCTATTCTTTGGGTGTCGTGCTCTATGAGATGCTGACCGGCGAACTGCCACTCGGGCAATTCGAACCGCCCTCAAAGAAGGTGGCGCTGGATCAGCGGCTGGACGGCGTCGTGCTCCGAGCGCTGGCCAAGGAACCGGAACGTCGCTACCAGCAGGCGGAACATGTAAAGACGGACGTGACGTCGATCACCGGCTCGCCAATACGGCAGCCTGCCGCGCCCTTGCAGCAACCGGGAGCGACGGCACAGCCGGCGACGATTTCGTCCCCGGTGAATTCGGATCACCCTCCGTCGCTTTTGGTGTCAACTTCACTTTCATCAGCGGGTGAAGGAGAACCAGACGCGGCGCTCGCGCTGCCCGCTCCCTTCGCGTTCCCGGCATGGGCCGTATTGATTGCGTCCTGCGCTGGTTTGTTGGCGCTGTTCCTGCCCTGGGCCGAAACCACGCTGCAAATCCGGGGTACTGCGACGAGCACTCGATTCACCTCCTACGGCATCGACTACTATCCGTCGGCGCTGGTCGCTGGGTGTGCCGTCTTCGCGATGATGGCGTCGATCGGAAGCTGGCGTTCGGCGCACTCGTTGCTGCGCTCGGTTTCCCTGATCGCCACCGGACTGTCGCTGCTGTTGGCGCTGGGCATGGTCGTTGGACTCGACACGCAACCCGCGGAATCACCCCGATACGTGAAGTTCTTCACGGAACACGGGATCTGGTTCGATGCCACCAATGCGAATTTCGCATTTCGGCCGGATTCGTGGTCGCATACGGTTTCAAAAAACGTCGAGCGTCCGACCCCGGTGCTTCTCAGCGGCATGATCGGCGTGGCCCTGGTGGGATTGGGAACGATCCTGCTATTGGAGCTGTGGCGCGCGAGACGGGTTCCGAATCGAGTCGCGGCACGGACTTTGATTCAGGAGGCCCGAGCGGTCCTTTATGGGATTGCGGCGATGGCGATCCCATCCCTGGTCGTATCGGCCACGGCGGCCTGGATCCAACTCCAACGACACGGGAAATGGAATATCACGACGGATCTTACGATCGCTGCGACGTTCCTGCATGGCGTGCACCTGCTGCTGACCGTGCCGCTGCTGTTGCTGGCCGCGGCCCGCCTCTCAGCGTTGCAGTCGCGCTGGCTGGCGCTCGGGACCTTCGCGGCATACTGGATTCCCACGGGACCGATGTCGGTCGCAGCCGTGCCTCTGGCGATCTGGGGCTGGTGTTTGTTGCGCCGTCCCGAATTGAAAAAGGAGTTCCAGTCCAGCGTCGTTGACGGTCCCCGCGTCGAACGGACATTGAGAATCGCCGGAGTCGGCTCGACAGTCATCGTTGCGCTACTCGCCCTGATCGCTGCCTTCTATTACCTGCTCGGACTGGTTGTGATCGGCATGGAGATCGATCGAGGCACGTTCGATCTGCCGGCCTGGCTTGTGGCCGCCGTGGCGTTCACGTTATTGGCTCTGTTGACATGGCTGATCCTGACACTGCTGCGCGGAAGCCTCGACCTGATTGCCACACAGGTGACGATCGCTTCGCTCGTCGTCGCCTCGGTCTGCTGTTTCGCTTTGCCGCCATGGGGCGTTTGGGTATGGACCGTGCTGACGCAGCGAACCGCCAGCGGCGCGCCGGTCTACCGAGTCTATCGGCTGCGCAGCAAGCGAACCGGCCCCGGCATGAACGACGACGGTGCGACGACGGCCTACCGCGACACGTTGCGGCTCAACATGTCGTCGAAGTCGATCTGGGGCGCATTGGTACTTTGCGGATCGATCGTGCTCTTGGTGTTTTCGTCCCTGCAGGGTCGGTCGATCAAGTCGATTGCGCGGAGCCCCGTCAACCTTGGCCAGCGAACTACCGCCCGCGGCACGTCGGAGTTTTTTGGTGCGATCGAGCGTGGCGAGTTTGGAACAGTTCGCCGCATGCTCGAAAGCGGCCAGCAAAGCGTGAACGACAAGGACCTTCAGGGGCAAACTCCCGCGATGCTCGCCGCCGCCCATGGACATGTCTCCATGGTTCTTTCACTGGTCTTGATGGGAGGCAGCCTGGCGGAACGGGATGCTCTGGGCCGCAATGCCCTGATGCATGCGGCGGAACTCGACCGAGCCGACGTCATCCGCGCGTTGTTTGATTTCGAGGACGAATCCCACAAGTTGCAAGCGCTCGCCGAAAACCGGGCCGTCAGCCAGGACGAGATTGGTGCCGCGCTGATTCGCCTGGGAATCGACGGTTCGCTGGCGCGCAGCCTCAACACGGCGATTCCACGACTGGCGGTCGACACGGATGCCCAGGAGCTGCGCGGGATGACCGCCTTGATGTTGGCATTGCAAAGTCGTTCGTTCGCCGCCGTCAAGGAGCTGTTTCGACGGCCGCTCGACTTGGAACTCGTCGACGTCGACGGTCGCAACGCTTTGCATCATGCCGTAACTTCGGGCCTGTTCGAAAACAAATCGATGGTAACCGAAACCGATTTCGCCCGGCACCCGCTGCTGACGCCGAAAGTGCTGGGGCACGCCGACAAAAACGTTCGTACTCCCTGGGCGATGGCGCAGGACATCGGACGCACGCTGACGGCGGATCGGATCGCCGCCCACGTCCGCGACGAGATTGCTGGCCGTGACGAACTGGTGCAACTCGGCGTGGCGGAAATCGCAAATGTGCTGCGGGAGCGAGCGCTGTTGAATTACGCGATCCAGCGCGTGGCGGAGTGGGAAGCGGATAATCAAGCCGCTCGCCGACTGGAGGGCCCATTGGGCCGCCTTCGCTGGGCAGTCGAGACGGGAAACCTCCTGTTGCTGAATCGCCTGCTGGAGTCGTCCCAAGAGATCGACCTGCGTCGCCCTTTGGTCGACGGAAACTCCTGGCTGGGACTCGCCGTTGACTCGCCCGACCCACGTGTACTGGCGATTTTGGCGGCCTTCGGAGCCGATCCGAATCAAACCGACTCCGCCGGACGGACGCCGGCGACGATGGCACAGCAGGCAGCACGATCCCAAGCCACGACCATGCTCGAAAGCATCCAGAGAATCCTGGAAAGTACGGCGGATCCCGACGAGCGACGCCGACAACTTCAAAAACTGTCTGGAAATTGATTGAGCGCGGACGGGGTCGGGAGTCTTTGGCGCCGACGATCATACCAAGTGGATAGACTCGGCCGCCAAAGACTCCCGACCCCCTGGCGCGGCGTTTCGTTGCGGCGTCCACCGTGTCGTAGTGCACATTGTCATTAGCACGAAGCATTGCCAACCGTCGCCCTGGGCTTGCCCCGCACCCCGATATTCAATTCGCTCGCCGCCACGTAGACTGGCGCACGTAATCAAATTCTCAAGGAGCAACACAATGTCGCACCGAAGACTTACTTGTCGGTTCGTCTGCTTAGCCATGATGCTTGCTGGCGGCTCGATGGCGGCCACACATGCCCGCGAGCCCAACGTACGCGTGATCGAGATCCCCCACAACGGCCAAAAGATGTTCGCGAGTGTCGACGCTGGCGGCGCCATCCATGTCGCGACGCAAACACGCCAAGGCCCGAGGTACCTGCGTTCTGATGACAACGGCTTGCATTTCTCAGCGGCGCTGCCGATGGTTGTCGGTCGCGACGACGACCCGGCTGGTCTGGAATACACGATCTGGGATTTTCTGGTCGAAGCCAACGGTCAGACCCACGCGGCAATTGGGACCAATGCTTGGAAGCTCAAACTGCCCAAGGAACAATGGGGGTTCTATTACACGCGCCGCACACCTAACTCGGATACTTTTGTACCACTGCGCAATATTAACGGCGTGCCCAGCGAGGGTTTTTCGCTGGCCGCTGATGGTAAGGGACGCGTCACCGCGTGCTGGCTGGAAGATAAGCTCTATGCCAACATTTCACGCGATGGTGGCGAAACGTTCGAACCGACGGTCGAGGTCGATCCCGCAGCCGATCCTTGCAACTGCTGCACCACCGCGGCGACTTACATGTCGGACGGTCGGCTGGCGATCTTCTACCGCGAGGAAACCAACAACCAGCGTGACATGCACCTGCTGCTCTGGGATCAGGCAACCGGCAGCACGTCGCGTTCGCGGATCAGTCGCACACCGTGGCAGGTCGACACCTGCCCGATGACTTACTATTCCGTCCGCAACCGTGGATCGGGGTTGGTTGTGGCCTGGCCGACACAAGGCAAGATTTATTTCACGACGCTGAATGCAAAACCAGATTCCCTGAACAAGGTCGACGAAATCGCGACAGGCGGAGAGAACGGAATGCGGTCCGGTATCCTGGCACTCAGCAATCCCGCCGGTGAAACGATGGTGGTCTGGAAAAAGGATGATCAACTGAATTGGCGACTCTACAACGCGCGCAACCAACCGCTCGGCACCACCCACTCCGCCAAGAGTCCCGGCAAAGGCGCCGCCGCGATCGTCGATCGCGAAGGCCAATTCGCCGTCCTGCCGTAGCGCGGCCGAATCGCAATGTGGCCGAGTTGCTCCGCAACTCGGCGCCGAGTCGCGGAGCGACTCGGCCACATTCGGCGTCGAGTTGCGGAGCAACTCGACCACAAAATCGTGTCGGTTTGGCCAACAGACGCTTTGGAATCTCGATCAATTGCCGCATCGAGGACGTTGCCAATTCCGAACGAAGAATCACCGCGAAGTCCCCGTGCAACGGCTCCACTGCTTCGCACTGGCTGTCCGACGGTCGAGACGGATTGGGAAGTGACGTTTTCTCCGGCGGCCGGCCAGTGCCACACAACCCGTAGCGAGTCCCCCCAAGTCCCAACCCATCCGTTCCCCGTTTCCCGTTCCCTGTTCCCCGTTCCCCGTTTCCCGTTCCCTGTTCCCCGTTCCCCGTTCCCTGTTCCCCGTTCCCTGTTCCCCGTT
>Ga0233425_10004873_pt1 | contig 21901 bp, 16 predicted proteins | sample Watercolumn_Towu_2_FD_181712 | JGI IMG/M metagenome (GOLD analysis project Ga0233425, IMG submission 181712) | Freshwater microbial communities from Lake Towuti, South Sulawesi, Indonesia - Watercolumn_Towuti2014_140_MG | ecosystem: Environmental > Aquatic > Freshwater > Lake | place...
CTGGTCCATCGCCCGACTGATCGCCTTGCCGCCGCCGTGGACGACGACGATCCGCATCCCGAGCGTGGACAGGAAGACGATGTCGATGAGCAGGTGGCGGAGCGAGTCGGGATGCTCGACGACGCTGCCACCGAGCTTGATGACGGTGGTCGTGTCGCGGAACTTGCGAATCCAGCCGAGCGCCTCGATGAGCGTGTCGGCCTTCTGGATCGCCTTCTGCTGGGCCGAGGAGGGCTTGGGCTTGGCGGAGGGTGCCACGGGGGCGACGGTCCTTGGCGGCGGACGCTGGCGGAAAGCCCGCGATTGTAGCACGCCCCGGGGGGCTGAAAACGCCTCAAAACACCACGACGAACTGCGTCTGGATCGCGGTGCCCGAATAGCCCGCCCGGTAGGGATAGAGGAAGTTCTGGGCCGGGTTGCGGTTCATGTGGAGTGCCTCGAGCGTGAGCCGGGCCTGACGGGTCTTCTTCAGATACCAGTTGAGCCCGCCGCCGTACTCCTGCCCGGTACCGTAGGGGCCGGTGACGACGCTCGAGCGGCCGTAGATCTCGTAGGTGCGGGGCACGAAGCACCACGACACGTATCCCATCCCACCCTGGTCGAAGATGCTCGACCGCTCGAACGTGCCCGTGCCGCGGAAGTCGTTGAGAAGCCGCCAGTAGTATTCGAACGACACCCCCACGCCCCGCCACTTCCACGCGGCATCGACCGTGGCGAGCTGGTAGAGGAAGCGGCTGACCTGACTCTTCGGCCCCAGCGCCTCGAACAGCCCCAGCGGCGTGCCGTCGGAGAGCCGCACGATCGTGTCTTCGGGGTTGGCACCCTGGATCGGCAGCGCGTACGTCGGCGCGTAGACGCCGCTCGTGCCGAGGCGGATCACGGGATCGTCGTGGTGCTCCATGTCGGAGCCGCCGAGCCCGAAGGGACCGAGCGGCTCCTACCACGTGTTGCCGGCCCACGCCATCGACGTGCCGCGGCGGAGCACGCCGGTGGTGCCGCCGTCGATCGCGTTCCACACGCCCGCCTGGTAGTGCAGCGTCCTCTCGCCGAGTGCGCCGATCGCGGCGAGCCCCGGGCTGAAGCCGGGGCGGAAGAACGTGTTGGCCATGCTCCGGTCGATGCCCATGGTCCACGGCGACGACTCGAGCCACTCGCGGGTGCCGGGCACCTGCGTCATCCCGCCCCCCACGGTCGCCGCGTCGTCGAACTTCCAGCCGAGGAGTCCGATCGGCACGACGCCCGAACGGATGCCCACGTTCGTCGTGCCGAAGAAGGCGAAGTTGTAGACCAGCCGCTCGTCCACGACGTGGCCGTGGAAGGAGAGCAGGAAGCGGTTGATGTTGAACGTGTTGATGTTGTTGACGGCCTGCGGCGGCGGGCCGGCCGAGTTGGTCCAGGTCGTCGCGCTGCGGGCGAAATCGAACCAGCGCAGCTGCATGTAGCCGCCGAGGGCCATCGCGAAGGGAAACTCGCCGCGGCGCGGGTCGGTCTTGAGAAGGATCAGGCCCTTCGGGGGCGCGAGGTCGGTCATCGGGATGTAGCGCGGCCGGGGAATGCCGGCCAGGCGAGCATCGACCATCCGCGCCACGAGCGCCTCGAGCTCGGCCTCCTGCTCCGGATCGACGTGCGTGAGCCGCTCCTCGAGGTACTGGGCCTGCTCGACGTCGTCATCGTCGATCGCGTCGAGCTGGAGCGACTCGACTGCGGCGGCCGTCCGTATGAGCGCGCAGGCCGCCAGCAACCAGACGACACACCGCCGCCAGGCCCGGAAACACGCAGATTGTCCGTGGTGGGCGCGCATGATGACCCACCCACAGGATCGGTACGACGGTGACGATCGTGCAGGTTTTTCCGGGGAGGCAAGCTGGGCAAGCCGGTGGCGATTTCCCCGTCCCCGTAGAGTTCCCCGGGAAGGGGCAAGGGGAGATCCGATCGGGACGCGGCCCTCCGCGGGCCGGGGGAGGTCTCTGCCATGCGCGCGACACGTCGTTCGACGGTCTGCCGGTGCGAGCGGCTCGAGGAACGGCTGGCGCTTGCCGCCGCGAGTCCGCAGGTTCCCGCCTTCGACATCGGGACGCCGACGCTCTCCGAGATCTGGGTCGATCCCACGGCCGGCAACGACGCCCGCGCCGGTGTCTCGCGGTCCGATGCGGTGCGGACGCTCGCCGAGGCCTGGCGCCGCGTGCCGGTCGGCGTCGCGCTTTCCCAAGGTGTCCGGATCAATCTCGTCGCCGGCACCTACGCCGAGTCGGGCGTGCCGAACTACTGGGAGAACCGGTTCGGTACGCGGGCCGCGCCCGTGATCATCCGGGCCGCCGACGGCGCGGGCACCGCCCGCCTGCCGACGATGAACGTCTACGGATGCCGGCACCTCTACCTCGACGGTCTCGACATCTCGGCCGGCGGCGGCGACGTGCTGCACTTCGAGGCCTGTACGCAGATCCTCGTGCGCAACACCACGATCCGCGGCACGGGCTCGATCGCCACGTACGCCGTGCCGCAGGAGGCGCTCAAGGTCAACCAGTGCCAGTACGTCTACATCGAGAACTGCGACATCTCCGGCGCGTGGGACAACTCGGTCGATTTCGTCGCCGTGCAGTACGGCCACGTCGTCGGCAGCCGCATCCACCGCTCGGGTGACTGGGCGATGTACGCGAAGGGAGGCTCCGCGTCGCTCACGATCATGGGCAACGAGTTCTTCGACGCGGGCACCGGGGGCTTCACGGCCGGGCAGGGCACGGGCTTCGAGTTCATGACGTCGCCGTGGCTCACCTACGAGGCCTCCGACATCACGTTTCGCAACAACGTGATCCACGACACCCAGGGGGCGGGGATCGGCGTCAATGGCGGCGCGAACATCGTCATGACCGAGAACGTGCTCTATCGCGTGGGCACCCGCAGCCACGTGATCGAGGTGGGCTTCGGCTTGCGGTCCTGCGACGGCGACCGGGCCACGTGCACGGCCCTTCTCGCGCGGGGCGGCTGGGGCACGAACGTCGTCGGACGCGAGGAGCCGATCCCCAACCGCAACGTGTCGATCACGAACAACGTCGTGCTGAACCCCGACGGCGTCGTGAGCCAGTGGCAGCAGTTCGCGGTCGCGCTTCCGCGCACGCCGTCACCCGGTTCGAACATTCCGTCGCCGGCACGCGCCGACGACGGGCTCGTGATCGCCGGCAACGTGATCTGGAACGGGCCGGCCGGTCATGCACTCGGCATCGAGCAGCCCGCGCTCGCCGCCGACGTGCTCGCCCGTAACTCGATCAACACGCTCAAGCCGGTGCTCGTCGATCCGGCACGCGGCGACTACCGCGTGGTGCCCGCGCCGGGCATCCCGGCGGGAGCGGGCCTGCCCGTCGCACCGTCGACCACGCCCACTCCGCCCCCCACGCCGACTCCACCTCCGCCTCCCCCGCCCGCCCCGCCGGCGCCGCTCACGGTCGCCTTCTCGGCGGTGAGCGTTCCGCGCGGCAGGGCCGTGGGCGCGGTGACGGTCGTGTTCTCGCGGGCGGTGACGGGCGTCACGCTCGACGACTTCGTGATGCTCCGCGGCCGGGCGCGGATCTCCCTCGCGGGCGCGAGCGTGGCCACGACCGACGGACGCACCTACACGATCTCGGGACTGCGGGGCACCCATCTGGTTGGCACCTACACCGTCCAGCTCAAGGCGGCTGGGACGGGGATCGTGACCGCCGACGGCGTGGCCCTCACCCGGGCGGTCGCGGTTTCCTGGAGAATGCCGCGGACCGTGGCCCCCATCCGCTACGCGGTTGCGGCCCGGCGTTGACCGGCACGCCCCCGACGCTTGACCAGCCCCCGGAGCCGGCTATCTTGTATTCGATATCCGAATGATGCATGGAAGCACTATTCGATTTATTCATCACGGATGGTGCCCACCTCCCGTCAAAGGCCGCGATCCATGCGGGCTCCGGTGCATCTGAAGAGTCTGCAGATCTTCTGCGACATCATCGCGCGCCGCAGCTTCTCCAAGGCCGCGGCGGAGAACGGCATTTCGCAGTCGGGCGCCAGCCAGGTGGTGGGCCAGCTCGAGAGCCGGCTGGGGGTGCAGCTGATCGAGCGGTCGAAGCGGCCGCTCGTGCCCACCCGTGAAGGGCAGGTGTTCTTCGAGGGCTGCCGGAAACTCATCTCGGGCTACGACTCGCTCGAGGACGCCGTCCGCACGCTCCACGACGAGGTCGCAGGCCGCGTACGGGTGGCCGCCATCTACTCCGTCGGCCTCCATCACATGAGCCGCTACGTGCAGGAGTTCATGAGCCGCCATCCCAAGGCGAACGTCCGGCTCGAATACCTCCATCCCGACCGCGTGCTCGAGTCGGTCGAGCTCGGACAGGCCGACGTCGGCATCGTGAGCTACCCGCGGAGCACGCGCACGATCGACTCGGAGCCGTGGCGCGAGGAGCCGATCGTGCTCGTGTGCGCCCCCGGGCATCCGTTCGCCGGCCGCGAGGAGGTGTCGCTCCGCGAACTCCACGGTCAGCGGATGGTGGGCTTCGACAGCGACCTCGTCATCCGTCACGAGCTCGACCGCGCGATCGCCGCACAGGACGCCGAGCCCAACGTGGTGATGGAGTTCGACAACATCGAGACGATCAAGCGGGCCGTGGAGATCGACGCGGGCGTGGCGCTCCTGCCGGAGCCGACCGTCGGCCGCGAGGTGGCCGCCGGCACGCTCGCCAGCGTGCGGCTCACGGGCGAGGAGCTCGTGCGGCCGCTCGGCATCATCCATGCCCGCGGCAAGCCGCTGGCGCCCACCGTCGAGCGGTTCGTCGAACTCCTTCGCGGCCACGCCCACGACCTCGATGCCGCGCCGGTCTCCGGCGCGGTGGCCCACGCCTGATCCATCCTTTCCCCGCCAGCGATTCACTGTTTCCTCCCGTTTCTCTCGTCCCGACCACGAGCATCGCCATGACGCAGCGCCCCGGCCTCCCTGCCAAGCAGGGCCTCTACGATCCCGCCAACGAGCACGACGCCTGCGGCGTGGGCTTCGTCGTCAATCTGCACGGCGTGAAGAGCCACCGCATCGTGCGGCAGGGGCTCGAGGTGCTCGAACACCTCACCCACCGTGGCGCGTGCGGCTGCGATCCGCTCACCGGCGACGGCGCCGGCATCCTCATGCAGATGCCACACGAGTTTTTCGCGGCGGTCGCCCCGCAGGCCGGCATCAAGCTTCCCGAGCCGGGCGACTGGGCGGTGGGCAACGTCTTCCTGCCGCCCTCGGAGGGGGACCGCGAGGCAGCCGAACGCTTCTTCGAGCGGGTGATCCGCGAAGAGGGGCTCGAGTTCCTCGGCTGGCGCACGGTGCCGACCGACAACCGCTCGATCGGCGGCACGGCCCGCGACGTGGAGCCCGTGGTGCGGCAGCTGTTCATCGGCCGCGGCAAGAAGGTGGCCCGCGACCACTTCGAATGGAAGCTGTTCGTCACGCGGAAGCGGTTCGGCATCGAACTCTCGTCGCTCGGCCTCACCGAGCAGTCGTTCTGCTACGTCTGCTCGCTCTCGTCCAAGACGCTCGTCTACAAGGGGCTCCTGCTCGCCGACCAGGTGAGCAAGTACTACCCCGATCTTTCCGATGCGCGGCTCACGAGCGCCCTGGCGCTCGTCCACCAGCGCTACAGCACCAACACGTTCCCCACCTGGGACCTCGCGCACCCCTTCCGCTACATCGCCCACAACGGCGAGATCAACACCGTCCGCGGCAACATCAACTGGATGCACGCCCGCGAGAGCATGCTGGCCCATCCGGTGTTCGGCCCCGATCTCGAGAAGATCAAGCCCGTGGTCCGCGACGGCGGCAGCGACTCGGCCACGTTCGACAACGTGCTCGAGCTGCTCGTGCTCGCCGGCCGGCCGGTCGAAGAAGCGGTCAGCATGCTCATCCCCGAGCCGTGGAGCGGCCACGAGAGCATGGCCGACGACCTCAAGGCCTACTACGAGTATCAGGCCTGCCTGATGGAGCCGTGGGACGGCCCCGCGGCGCTGGCGTTTACCGACGGTGTGCGGATCGGGGCCACGCTCGACCGCAACGGCCTGCGGCCGGGCCGCTGGTGGCAGATGAAGGACGGCCTCGTCGTCATGGCGAGCGAGGCGGGCGTCCTGCAGCTCCCCCCGGGTGATGTGGTGCGCAAGGGGCGGCTGCGTCCCGGCCGGATGTTCCTCGTGGACACGAAGGAAGGCCGGATCGTCGAGGACGACGAGATCAAGCGGAAGCTGGCCACCGCCAAGCCGTGGCGCGAATGGATCTCCGCCAACCAGGTGCGGCTCGACGCCCTCCCCGACCCGGCGGGCGTGGCCGAGGTGACGAAGAACCGGGCGGTCGAGCCCTCGGAGACGCTCGTGAACGGCGCCGCCAACGGCCACGCGCACGCCGTCGATCCGTGGCGGGCCGCAGGCGTGGCGGGCGAGGACTCGAGCCTCCTGGAGCTGCAGCGCACGTTCGGATTCACGCTCGAGGACCTCAAGGTGATCCTCGGGCCGATGGCCACCGACGGCGCCGAGCCGATCGGGTCGATGGGCAACGACACGCCGCTGGCCATCCTCTCCGACCGGCCGCAGCTGCTCTCCAACTATTTCAAGCAGCTCTTCGCGCAGGTCACGAACCCGCCGCTCGACGCGATCCGCGAGGAGATCATCACGTCGATGATCACCACGATCGGCAGCGAGGGGAACCTGCTCGCCACCACGCCGGAGCAGTGCCGGCTCCTGCGGCTCGAGACGCCGGTGATCACGAACGCCGAGTGCGCCCGCATCAAGGCGCTGGGCACGGCGGGCGGCCCGGCCGTCGCCGGCCTGAAGGCGGTGACGATCTCGCTGCTGTTTCCGGCCGCCGAGGGGGCGGCGGGGATGCGCCGCCGGCTGGATGCCATCCGCGCCGAGGCCTCGGCCGCGATCCAGTCCGGTGCCACGATCCTCGTGCTCTCCGACCGCGGCGTGTGCCGCGAGCAGGCGGCGGTGCCGGCGATCCTGGCCACGGGCGGCGTGCATCACCATCTCGTCCGCGAGGGGACGCGGACCCGCTGCGGCGTCGTCGTGGAGACGGGCGAGGCCCGCGAGGTGCAGCAGTTCGCCCTGCTCACGGGCTACGGCGCCGGCGCGGTGAATCCGTATCTGGCCTTCGCCACGATCGACCAGATGCAGGCCGAGCGGATGATCGCCGCCGACTACCCCCGCGAGAAGCTCCACAAGAACTTCGTGAAGGCCGCGACGAAGGGCCTGCTCAAGGTGATGAGCAAGATGGGCATCTCCACGCAGCAGAGCTACCGCGGCGCCCAGATCTTCGAGGCGGTGGGGCTCGAGCAGCCGCTCGTGGACGAGTTCTTCGCGCGGACGCCGAGCCGCATCGGCGGCATCGGCCTCGAGGGCGTGGCCGCGGAGACGCTGCGCCGCCACGAGCACGCCTGGCCGCGCACGAACGTGCCGCAGACGCTCGAACTCGACGTCGGTGGCCGCTACGCCTGGCGGCGCAAGGGGGAGGCCCACGTCCTGTCCCCGGACGTGGTCGCCAAGCTCCAGCTCTCCACGCAGATCAACAGCCGCGCCGAGTTCAAGAAGTATCAGCAGCTCATCGACGAGCAGCAGACGAAACTTCTGACCCTGCGCGGCCTGCTCGACTTCAAGTGGGCCGACGCCCCGATCCCGCTCGACGAGGTCGAGCCCGCCAAGGAGATCGTGAAGCGGTTCGCGACCGGCGCGATGTCGTACGGCTCGATCTCCAAGGAGGCGCACGAGACCCTCGCCGTGGCCATGAACCGCCTCGGCGGCTGGAGCAACACGGGCGAGGGAGGCGAGGATCCGGTCCGCTACCAGCTCGAGCCCAACGGCGACAGCAAGAACTCGAAGATCAAGCAGGTGGCCAGCGGCCGCTTCGGCGTCACGAGCCTGTATCTCGTCAACGCCAAGGAACTGCAGATCAAGATGGCCCAGGGGGCGAAGCCCGGCGAGGGCGGCCAGCTTCCCGGCCACAAAGTGGATCGCGAGATCGCCCGCATCCGCCACAGCACGCCCGGCGTGGGCCTCATCTCCCCGCCGCCGCACCACGACATCTACTCGATCGAGGATCTCGCCCAGCTGATCCACGACCTCAAGAACGCCAACCACCACGCGCGGGTGAGCGTGAAGCTCGTGGCCGAGGTGGGCGTGGGCACGGTCGCGGCCGGCGTGTCGAAGGGCAAGGCCGACGTCGTGCTCATCTCGGGCCACGACGGCGGCACCGGCGCGAGCCCGCAGACGTCGATCATGCACGCGGGCCTCCCCTGGGAGCTCGGCCTCGCCGAGGCGCACCAGGTACTCGTGATGAACGACCTCCGTGGCCGGATCGTCGTGCAGACCGACGGCATGATCCGCACCGCGAAGGACGTGGCCATCGCCACGCTCCTCGGGGCCGAGGAGTTCGGCATCGCCACCGCGTCGCTCGTGGTGATGGGCTGCATCATGATGCGGAAGTGCCACCTGAACACCTGCCCGGTCGGCATCGCCACGCAGGATCCGGAGCTGCGCAAGAAGTTCACGGGGCAGCCCGAGCACGTGGTGAACTTCTTCTTCATGCTCGCGGAGGAACTCCGCGAGGTGATGGCGAAGCTCGGATTCCGCACCATCGACGAGATGGTGGGCCGCGTGGACCGGCTCGACACGCGGGCCGCGATCGCCCACTGGAAGGCCCAGGGGCTCGACTTCTCCACGATCCTCCACAAGCCGGAGGTGCCGGCCCGGGTGAAGACGCACCACGAGGAGTCGCAGGACCACGGCATCGAGCGGTCGCTCGACATGACGACGCTGCTCGACCTCTGCCGGCCGGCCCTCGACCGCCGCGAGCCGGTGAAGCTCGACCTGCCGATCCAGAACATCAACCGCACCGTCGGCACGATCCTCTCGAGCGAGGTGACGCGGCGCTACGGCGCGGCGGGTCTGCCCGAGGGCACGATCACGATCACGTTCAAGGGCACGGCCGGTCAGAGCCTGATGGCCTTCGGCGTGCCGGGCGTGCAGGTGACGGTCGAGGGGGACGTCAACGACTACTGCGGCAAGGGCCTGTCCGGCGGCCGCGTGATCGTGCGGCCGGCCCGCGAGGCCGCGTTCAAGGCCGAGGACAACGTGATCGCCGGCAACGTGGTGCTCTACGGGGCCACGAGCGGCGAGGTGTTCATCCGCGGGATCTGCGGCGAGCGGTTCTGCGTGCGGAACTCGGGGGCCGAGGCGGTCGTCGAGGGCACGGGCGACCACGGCTGTGAATACATGACCGGCGGCCGGGCGGTGATCCTCGGCGAGACCGGCCGCAACTTCGCGGCCGGCATGAGCGGCGGCATCGCCTACGTGTGGGACGCGACCGGCACGTTCCGGCCGCGGGTCAACATGGAGATGGTGGAACTCGACGCGCTCGACCGGCACGACCTCGAGTACGTGAAGGGCCGGATCGAGAAGCACGTCGAGTACACGGAGAGCGCCCGCGGGAAGGAAATCCTCGCCCGCTGGGCGACGGAGCAGACGAAGTTCGTGAAGGTCATGCCCACCGACTACAAGCGGGCCCTCGAGGAACTACGGAAGCTCGCCGAACAGGATCAGAACGACGCCAAGAAGGTGGAGGCCAAGGTCAATGGGTGAGCCGCGCGGATTCATGAAGTACAAGCGTCAGGTGTCGGGCTACGCGCCCGTGACCGACCGCCTCAAGCACTACAACGAGTTCCTCACGATCCTGCCCCCCGAGGAGGTGAAGACGCAGGGCGCCCGCTGCATGGACTGCGGCGTGCCCTTCTGCCACACCGGCTGCCCGCTCGGGAACATCATCCCCGACTTCAACGACCTCGTGTATCGCCAGCAGTGGCACGAGGCGAGCCAGCGGCTGCATGCCACGAACAACTTCCCCGAGTTCACCGGCCGCGTCTGCCCGGCACCGTGCGAGGCGGCCTGCGTGCTCGGCATCAACGAGGATCCCGTCGCGATCAAGCAGATCGAGATGACGATCGCGGACAAGGCGTGGGACGAGGGCTGGGTGGTGCCCGAGGCGCCGATCGTGCGCACGGGCAAGCGGGTGGCGGTGGTGGGCAGCGGTCCTGCGGGCCTCGCGGCGGCACAGCAGCTCAACCGCGCGGGGCACCTCGTCACCGTGTTCGAGCGGGCCGACCGTCCGGGTGGCCTGCTCATGTACGGCATCCCCGACTTCAAGCTCGAGAAGTGGCGGGTCTGGCGGCGCATCGAGCAGATGCAGGAGGAAGGCGTCGAGTTCCGCTGCGGCGTGAACGTGGGGCAGGACGTGCCGACGAGCCAGCTCGTGGACGAGTACGACGCCGTCGTGCTCACCGGCGGTGCCACGCTCGGCCGCGACCTGCCGATCCCGGGGCGGGAACTCAAGGGCGTGCACTACGCGATGGAGTTCCTCCCGCAGCAGAACAAGCGGAACGCCGGCGACGACGTGCCCGGCCAGATCGTGGCGGAGGGCAAGGACGTGATCGTGATCGGCGGCGGCGACACGGGCAGCGACTGCGACGGCACGAGCAACCGGCAGGGGGCCAAGAGCCTCACGCAGTTCGAACTGCTGCCGCAGCCGCCGGACCTCGGCAAGTATCCGCGCCGGCACGAGCGGCCGGCGAACACACCGTGGCCCAACTGGCCGGTCATCCTGCGCACGAGCTCGTCGCACGAGGAGGGCTGCCGCCGCGAGTTCGGCATCCTCACCAAGGAGTTCCTGGGCGACGCCGAGGGCCGGCTTCGCGGGCTTCGGACCGTTCGCATCGACTGGTACACCGACGAGGTCACCGGCCAGCAGAAGTTCCGCGAGGTCGAGGGGACCGAGGAGGAATGGCCCTGCCAGCTCGCGCTTCTGGCCATGGGCTTCGTGGGTCCGGAGAAGCAGGGGCCGATCGCAGATCTCGGGCTCGCGCTCGACCCGCGTGGCAACGTGAAGACCGGCAGCGACTACATGACGAGCCAGTCGGGCGTGTTCGCGGCGGGCGACCTGCGCCGCGGCCAGTCGCTCGTGGTGTGGGCGATCCACGAGGGCCGCGAGGCCGCGAGAAGCGTGGACCTCTGGCTCATGGGCCAGACGAACCTGCCGAGCGTGGCGGCCGGCGAGTTCGCCGTCAGGGCGTGAGCGTGACGTCGAAGGTGCCGCCGTGCCGCGCGAGGCGGCCCGGCGGCGCGTTGACCTTGAGGTAGAGCGGACCGTCGGTCGCGGCGGTGAGCGTGGCCTTCGGGCCCTCGCCGAGCACGACGAACCGTGGCCGGCCGCCGTCGGGCGGCGACTCGACCCACTGCGCGGCGAGGAGCCGGCCCAGTGGTCGGCCGCGGTACCACTCGAGTGAGATGCCGTCGGGTTCGCTTTCGATCGGCGTCGTCCCCGACGTGCCGAGCGACACGCGGCCCGAGGCCGTGAGGGCGACCTTTTCGCCACGCGCGAGCGCGAGGCCCGTGTTCTGCCAGCCACGGTCGGCGGCCACGCTCACGCGCGCGGGCGACACGAGCGGCCGTCCGGGCGACCAGTCGATCGCAGAACGTGTGAAGTCGTAGCCGTAGTCGACGTCGTCGGTGAAGGCGTCGAAGTCGCGGGCGGCCCGCGCGGCGTCGTAGCCGGGCATCGCGGCGAGGCGGTCGTTGAAGTCGGGGCCAAGCGGGCCGCGTTCGAGCGACGAGAAGTCGTTCGCGTAGGCCGGATGCCGCGCGAACAGGGCGACGGCAGCCCAGCTGGCCGCGTAGTCGGCGACGGCGTGGTGGACACCTGCGGGCGCGGCCAGCACCGAGGCGAGCGCGGGCGCCTTGCCCGTGGCGCGAAGCTCACGGAGTGTCTCGATGCGGCCCAACTGCTCGACGTCTGCGGCCCGGTCGGGTATCGGCGTGGCCACGAACCGCATCGTGTCGCCCGCGCGCTCGAGGCGGTGCGTGGCGAGGAACTCGGCAATGCCCTCGTTGTACCAGACCGGCGTGGCGAGGCTCCGCACCGTGAGCGTGAAGGCGTGCGCGCCCTCGTGGAGGAGAAGGTGTCGCCGATACGCGGGGTTCGATTGATCGGCGAGCCAGAACCGGTTGCGGTCGCAGTAGCCGTTTTCAAACTCGGGAATCGTGTCGGGCAGCAGCCCCGCCGCGCGGAATCGCTCGCGATCGACGACGAGGCATCCGAGCGCCCGCCAGCCGGGAACCGCGGCAGGGTCGACCACGTAGTGGCGACACCACGCGTCGAAGGCGGCATCGAACACGGCGGGGAGCTGATCGACGCCGTCGCCTTCGCGGGGCGGCCGGTCGGTGACGAGCACGAGCCGCTCCGATTCGAGCACCCGCAGCCCGGCCCGGCGGGCCGTCGCGACGAAGGGTGTCACGTCCTGGGCCTCACCGGCGGCGACGGGGGCCGAAAGCATCGCCACGCAGAAGACCACCGGCCAGAGGGTGCGGATGCCGTTCATCTCGCCCAGTTCACCCAGACCGTGGCGATCCGGCAAGGCGTGCAGCAGCGCGACCACCGGGATGGATGGCGGCGGCGGAAATTCCGATCGCACCGGGAGGAAGGCGGCTGCTACAAGCCCGCCACGCCAGGAGGGCGGACGACGTGCGGCAGGGAAGCCGACATCGCGTGCCGGTGTGGCTCTGCGCCTGGGGCGCGGGGCTCGTGGCCGCGTTCGTGCCGCAGGTCGCGCGGTCGCAGGTGGCCGGCGCCGATCAGGGGAAGGTCAGCGCGTGGGCCAGCGGCGGCACGTCCACCACCGCGCAGCCCGGCGATAAGGACGGCAAGCCGACCGGCGGTCCCGCCCCCGGTGCCGTTCCGTTCTGGCAGGCACCGGCGCTCCCGAGCGCGGTCGTGCAGGGAGGGGCCATTCCTCCGGGCTGGCAGCCGCAGGCCGTGCCGTATCAGGGCATCGGCCCTGACGGTCGGCCGATGACGATGTACTTCGCTCCGACGTACGTGTTCACGTATCAGTCGGGGCCACCGGTGCTCGCGGTGCCGGGTGTCAACCGACCGCAGGCGCGTGGGGCCCCGCCTGCCAACGGCTGGAACTACTCGACGAGTGGAGCGGCGCCCGTGCGGCCCGGCGTGCCGCAGCCGACGGTCGCGCGGTATCCGCCCGCCGCGTACCAGTTCCCCGCCGATGCCCGCGCCCTCACCGGAACACCGATCACGCCTCCGGCCGGCGCCCCGCCCGCAGCGACCGCGCCGCCGGCGGCGGCGATGGCGACCGCCCCCGCCGCACCGCCCGCGCTGGCACCGCCCGCGCTGGCACCGCCGCCCACCGAGTGGGCCGCGTCGAGTGCTCCCGCGCCAGCCGCGGCGCCGGCGTCGTCGGGCGACTGGATGGCGGTCGTGCCACCGGCCGTCGCTGGCGCCGCGATCGCGGCCAACTCCGCCTATGCCGGCGCCGCGGCCGTCGCCCCCGCGGCACCGCCGCCGTTGGCGTCGGTCGCGCCTCCCGTCTCGCCGATCCCGCCGGCGGGACAGTCCGCGGCCCCCGCACCCACGAGCGCTGCTCCCGCGACCTCGCCCCGCGCGGCCAACTCCCATCTCTGGCGGGTCGTGGGCGTGCACGACGGCGACACGGTCACCTGCCTCGACGAGAACAACCAGCAGCAGAAGATCCGGCTCGCCGAGATCGACGCGCCGGAGATCGGGCAGGACTACGGGAAGGCCGCGCGCGAGGCGCTGGCCGGGATGGTGTTCGGCAAGACGGTCGAGGTGATCGACGACGGCCGCGACCGCTACGGCCGCTGGATCGGCCACCTCGTCGTTGACGGCACCGACGTCAACCGGCAGATGGTGGCCACCGGCAACGCGTGGCACTATGCCGCCTACTCGTCCGACCAGTCGCTGGCCGCCGTCCAGTCGCAGGCTCAATCCCAGCGGATCGGACTCTGGTCGCAGCCCGATCCCACGCCGCCGTGGGAGTTCCGCAAGAACCAGAAGAAGCAGGGCTGAGTCACCGATCGGGTGGTTGCAGGCGTTCGGCCCGCGTCCTATCGTTCGGGGGGTAATGCCGACGGGGGTCGGCTCGGGATTCGAAGGGGGGAAGTGGCATGACACGACTTCGGTCGGTTCGTCCTCGCGCGTTCACGCTTGTCGAGCTGCTGGTGGTCGTCGCGATCATCGCGACGCTCATCGCGGTCCTGCTGCCGGCAGTGCAGTCCGCACGTGAGTCGGCCCGGCGGAGCACCTGTGCCAACAATCTCAAGCAACTCGGTCTCGCGACGATCGCGTTCGAAGCCGCCAAGCAGGCCTATCCCGCAGGCTTCTCGTTCTTCTCGACCGCGACCGAGCCGTGCTGGGGATGGGCCGTGTTCGTGATGCCCTACATGGAGCTTGGCACCCTTTACGATCAGCTCCAGCCGGAGCAGCGGCGGCTTTCCACGCTCTACGCAGCAGGAGCTGCGGCTGCCGACATCGCGCTCCTGCAGACGACGATCCCGGCTCACCGCTGCCCGTCCGACGAGACGCCGTCGCTCAACACGCTGATGTCGTTCACGACGACCAACAGGTTCCCGCTGGGGACGTCGAACTATGTTGGCGCGTGCGGCAACATGCTGATGTCGGGGACGTATGCCTCCGCCTTGCTCGACAATGATCCGGGCGGCGTGTTCTTCGGCGTCTATGACGTGAAGTCCGCATCGGGGGGACGGGGGCCCCGAGGGATCCGAAGAAAGGACATCGTCGATGGCGCGAGCAAGACGCTCGCGATCGGAGAGCGTTCTGCGCTCAACTACGGCGCTGTCTGGGCCGGCGTGGGGTCCGCCAACAACCATGGCAACCAGTGGATCGCGCGGACGATCGGTCGGTTGAACTATCCGCTGAACATGGATGTCGTGGCACTCGGCGATCTCACCAACGCCGGCAAGATCTTTTCCAGCCGGCATCGCGGCGGCAGTCACTTTGTGTTCCTCGACGGGTCGGTGGCCTTTCTCTCCGAAAGCATCCCGACCACCGAACTCAGCTACCTCACCAACCGCGCCGACGGCAACTCGCTCGTCCTGCCGTGAGCCATCGTGGCCCGTCGACGTCGCCCCTCTCCAAAGCACCCGAGGAACGGCCAGTCATGCCGAGGCTGCGAGAGTCGTGGCACCCTCGCGTCGGCGTTCGGATCGGCGGATGGGCCATGGTGGCCCTTGCGACCGGCTGTGGTGGCCCTCGAACGGGCGAGGTCTCGGGCACCGTGACGCTCGACGGCGTGCCCGCCGCCGGCCTGATCGTTCGATTCGATCCGGAAACTGCGGGGGCGGGCGACGTGCGGCCTTCATGCGGCTTTACCGGGACCGACGGCCGTTACCGCCTCATGCAAACGGGGCAATCGACGGGCGTCGTGGCAGGACCGCACCGGGTGAGCGTGGTGAGCGGCGACGGTGCGCCCTTGAGAAACGGGGCGGCGACCGTGGCGGGTGCCGAATCGCGGCACGATGTAAAGGCCGGTGAGAACGTGATCCGCCTCGACCTCCGGTCGAACGTGCCGGACGGAACGAAGTGACGGGCCGGGGAAACGGCGCGGATCACGAGAGCGGGCGAAGGGACTCGAACCCTCGACATCCAGCTTGGGAAGCTAGCGCTCTACCAACTGAGCTACGCCCGCGAATAACGGCAGTCTAGCACAGCCGCTGGGCCGGCAAGCGGCGGCCAACGGTGGGGACGCGTAGAATCGCCCGTTGCTTCGCCGCGTGCGACTCGCGCGGCGGATCGACCACCGGAGTTCGCCGCATGTCCATCCCCGATCCCGTGCCGAAAACGCCACCGCGGCGGCCGCACAGCCTCGTCCGCTCGCTTCTCGGCTGGACGCTCACGGCGTTGCTCGTCGCGCTGGTGGCGGGCATCGCGGTGGTGCCGTGGCTCGCCAGTTCACCGGAGCGGATCACCGAGCTCGTGGCCGTGGCCCTGCCGGAGATTCACGCCGACGTGAAGCCGGGCCGCGTCGCGGTGGGCTGGTTCGGGCCGATCGTCCTCGAGGATCTGAAGGTCGTGCCCCGCAGCGGAGAGGAGCCGCCGATCACCATTCGCCGCGTCGAGGTCAGCCACGGCCTCGGCGGCATCCTGCTCACGCTCGGCGACCTCGGCCGCGTGCGGGTCGAGGGGTTGGAGGCGAACGTCGTGTTCGACCGCGAGCACCGCGCGAACCTCGATGCGATCCTTCCTCCCCCGGATCCCGCCGTGGACGCGCCGGCCAAGGTTCGTGGCGGTCCTCGGCGAGCCGCCCTGCGCGTGCGGATCGAGGTGGAGGACGCGATCGTTCGCGTCGGAGGGCCATGGGCATCGAAGCCGTGGGTGAGCGATCCGATCGACATCCGGGCCACGCTCACGAACAACGCCGACGGCATCGGGGAGTGGAGCCTGGAGCCGGTGCAGCTCCTGACCCAGGCGGAGCTGGAAGAGAACGTGGCGCACGAGGTGCTGGCCTACATCGTGCCCGTGTTCGCCGATGCCACGCGCACGAGCGGGCGATTCTCGCTGCGGATCGACGGCGCGCGGCTTCCGGTCGGCAAGCCTGCCGATGGGGAACTGTCCGGAATGCTCTCGATGCACGAGGTGGTGCTCGGCCCGGGGCCCCTCGTCGAGAACGTGTTCCGCGCGGTGCCGGCGCTGCCGCCCCCGCCGACGATCCGAATCGCGGACGAATCAAACGTCACGTTCCAACTGGCCGAGGGCCGCGTCTGGCATGAAGGGCTGGAGTTCGGCGTGCCGCTCGTGAAGCCAGGACAGCGGCTGGACGTTCGGTCGGAGGGATCGGTTGGCCTCGAGGATCGTTCGTTGGACCTTGTCCTCACTTTGCCGATTCCCGCCGACCTCCCGCAGGATCGGCCGCTCGTGGCGGCCCTCGCCGGCAAGCAGATCTCGCTCGGCGTCGGCGGGGATCTCGACAAGCCGGAAGTGAAGTTCGACGGCTCGATCAAGGCGGCGGCCGGCCACGTGCTCGTCGATTTCCTGGACCGCCTGCGGGACGGCCCGCGACCGCCGGCCTCCGTTCCGTCGCCGGCTCCGGGGTTGGATGCGTCGCCCCCGTTACCCGCGGCGGCCTCGAATCCAGAGGCCGCTGGGGCCCCCGCGCCGCCGCGACCGGGGTGGGCTCCGCCCGGTGTTTCCCCTCCGGCCAGTTCGCCGGAGCCGCGGCCAGAGACGCAGGCGTCCGGCACGTCCTCGCCGCGAGAGAAGGTCGAGGCGATGGCAACGGAAGCGGCCTCCAAGGCCGGCGCCGAGCCTGGCACGGCCGAGGTGATCGTGGACATCGTCGGCGGCGTCCTCGACGAGGTTGCCAGGCGGCGGGCCGAGCGTCGAGCGGCCGAGGCAGCGAACCCCGGCCAAACGCCGCCACCGCGGCGCGGGCGGCTCCTGCAGCGGCGACCACCGCCGCCTGCGAGCGAAGCGCCCGCAACCACGCCGGGGGGCCCGGCTCCGGCTCCCGCGCCCGCGCCGTAGTTGGGCGAGCATCACTGAGCGCGGGACAGAAAAAAACCGGGCCTCCCTTGCGGGAGGCCCGGTCGCTTATCGTCACCCTTTCACCCGCCGCGAACGGCAGGCGTCAGGCACCGTTCAGACTTCAGGTCTTGGCCGGGGCCTCGGGGGCAGCCGGAGCAGCGGGGGCAGCCGGGGCGGCGGGAGCAGCCTCGGTCGGCACGCCCTCGCTGATCACGCCCTCACCACCGCAGCCGCCGCCGGCGCAGCCGCTGACGGCCTCACCGCCGCAGCTCGAGCAGCCCGACACCTCGCCGCCGCAGCCCGAATCGCAGCTCGAGACCTCGCCGCAACCCGAGTCGCAGCTCGACACCTCGCCACAGCCCGAGTCACAGGCCGACTCGCAAGCGGGCTCACACGCCGGCTCTTCGCCGTGGCACTTGGCCTTGCGGGCGTGGAGGCGAGCCAGAAGGCCGCCGTGGCACTTCTTGGCGTGAAGCTTGGCGAACAGGCCGCCGTGGCACTTCCGGCCACCGTGGCAACCGTGGCCGGCGACCGCGCCGGAATCACCACCGACGAGAGCGATGGCCACGATCGCGAAGAACATCGCGAGTGCAAAACCGAGATACCTCTTCATCAGAACCTCCAGTTAAGGAACCGAACGCGGGATGCGTCCATGAAGCCGTCACGAACTGAAACCCGATCCGGGACGGCCACCGGACCGCAGCGAACATCTGACTTGTGACCCCGTGCGAATCGCGATTCCTTGCGGAATCACGGAGGTTCGCCACGCGGGGAACCAGGGTCGCCAGAAGGAACCCAGGGCCCGCCGAGAGGCAAACCTTTCCGCCTAGGAAAACTAGGCTGAAAAAGTAGCAGGCGGGGCTTCCGTGTCAAGAAAGATGGGAGTTTTGGCGAAAATCTGACGATTTCGCAGATTATTCGGCCGGAGAGTCCCGCTTCGGCCTACTTCACCTGGATGGGGGCCGCCTGACCGGCCGCCGGGCCACGGGCGGTTCTGTCTTCCGCCGCTCCCGTCGCGGCTTTGCTGGCCCGTTTGGAGAGTTCCTCGGCGACCATCTCCTGCTTGGCGATCATGTCCTGGGGGTCCTCGAAGTTGAGGAGCAAGGGGGGAAGGTCGTCGAACACCTTCATGGCCATGCCCACGACCCTCCAGCCCTCGGGGTCGAGCCTGACGGCCCAGATCACGTTCTCGCTGGTGGTGCTGCCCGCTTCGTCCACATCGCTCCAGATCGTGGCGACGTGGGCGAGGTCGTCCGCCTCGCCGACCATCTCAGACTCGCGAACCGTGTAGGTGGCCGAATCCTGCACCGGCGGCGCCACGGAGATCCCGAGTTCCTCGGTCTTGGCGCGGGCCACGCGGGTGAGCATCTCGCGGGCCGCCGTCTCGTCGCCGCGTTTCATGGCATCGAGGAACTTCACGACCGAGGCCTTGGCGGCTTCGGCCCCCGCCGTGCCCGTGGTCGCCGACGAACACCCCAGGAGGGGCAGCACGGTGATCGACAGGCTCCACGCGGCCAACAGGCAGGCGAACCTGCGGGGCGCGACGAGGCAGGGACCGTAGGTCGTGGGGCTCTGGTCGCATCGCATGCTGCGAGCACTCCTCGGGAGGACGTTTGCCCGCCCCGGACAGCGGCGGGCGGCCCAGGCGGACGAGCCACCGTGGGGGCGGGAAAGTGACGCCCGAGGCGGAAGGCGTCAAGGCGAACCTGCCGAGGCCGTCGTGGTTTCGGCTGGTATGCTGCGAGCAGCCGACCGCCCCGTTCCGACCACGCCCGGAGGCCCCTCACGCCATGACTCGGCAATCTCGGCAAGCCAGGCACCGCCATGCGATCGCGGCCTTCGCCGCGATCCTGACCATCGCCGGTGTGTTCATCGGGGCGGCCGCGCTCGCTCGGGCCGAACGCAGCGGAACGGCGGTGCATCGCCGCTCCGCTCCTCCATCGGCGAAGTGGGACAAGGCCACCAGCGGCACGTTCATCGAAGACGCGTTCAGCGTGCTCCAGGGGCAGCGGCCCGCGTTCTCGGCGACACGGGCTGTGGCCGGCCCGGCCGCCGCGCCATCTGGAACGCCGGCGGCCGCCGGATCGCAGGGCGGTTTCAAGTGGTCGTCCCTGATCTCCGAGGAGACGCTCACCGACGAAGTGAAGGACATGAAGGCGGTCGTGGCGGGCGTGTCCGGACGGCCGGCCGACTTCAAGGGCGGCGGCTACGACAAGGCCCGCGAGGCCTTCAGTTCGATCGCCCTGATGTTCGCCGTGATCGCCGTCTACGATCAGGACGTGCGCTGGAAGAAGGACGCCGTGACGGCGCGGGATCTCTTCGCCCGCGTGGGGGTCAACTGCAAGGTGGGCACCGACCAGTCGCTCGCCGAAACGAAGCTCCGCGTGGCCGACCTCGAGGCGATGCTCGACGGGGGCTCGCCGCAGGGCAAGGCCGATCGCGAGGACGACTTCCTCTGGAGCCAGGTCGCGGGGCGACCGGCCCTGATGAGCCGAATCGAGTCAGCCGAGGCGGAGGTCAGCGCCGGCATGGCGTCGAAGGCCGACTTCGACCGCCAGATCGATCGGATCCGCCACAGCGCGGAGGTCCTGGCGGCCGTCGGCGAGGCGATCCAGAAGCCCGACTACGAATACCACGACGACGACACGTACAAGGGCTACTCCTCGACCATGCGCGATGCCGCGGTCAAGATCCGCGACGCCTGCGCCAAGAAGGATTACGACGCCGCCCGCGCCGCGGCCAGCGAGCTCAAGAAGTCGTGCGACACCTGCCACGGCGACTACCGCAGCTGAGGCACGTCCCGCCGGCCCATTCCAGCCTCCCTTCGCATGCACTTCGATTGGGAAGGGTGTGCCCTTGGCACCTCGCCGGCCTCGCTGGCGAGCGGAGCCAGGATGGCGAAGCGTGGCCAGCGCGGAGAGAGCGGAGGGCATGATGCCCGCAGCGAACGTCCGGCGGGGTGTTAGGGGCACACCCGTGCCGGCCATCGATTGCCTAGCATCGCTCGGGCACGAGCAGCGGCAGCGGCTCGAGTCCCACGAGTTCGGCGAAGCCCGCCTCCACCATCTCGCGGCCCGTGACGTAGCGGTGCGTGCGGATCCAGTGGTTCACGGTCTCCGCCGAGCCGCCGAGCAGCTGGCAGAGCAGCGTATCCATGTCGCGCTCGAGCTCCGCGAAGTGACGCGACCACTCCGCGGCCTCCCGGATGCCGATGTGCTCCTCGCTCTGCCACTTCATCGGATGGAACAGGAACACGCTGTAGGGTGTCACGAGTCGGCGGCGACAGGCGGCGAACGGCCACAGCGCCGCCGACGAGCACTCACCGGTGACCACCGCCGTCGCCCGGATGTCTCGCAGCCTCAGCAGGGCCACGAGCGACATGGCGCAGTAGGGGCTGCCGCCGGGCGAGTCGAAGTAGATCGTGCACTCGCCACCGGGTTCGATGCCGAGCACCCGGTCGGTCAGTTCGGCTGCGTTGTCGGTCAGGTCGCCCACCAGCGCGATCTCGGCCGGGCCGCGCTGCTCCTCCTCGGGCGGCTCGGAGGCAGGGGCGGGCGGGGCGCGTCGGGCCATGGTGCAGGGGGCTCCGGGAAGAAGGTTCGAGACGGGACCGACCCGAGGATGAGGAAGGCATGAGAAGCGTAGTCTGCGGTCCCACGGCCCACAAGAAGCGTCGCGAACCCTTGTTCAACGGTCGCCGGGTCGGGAAGATGGACGGGCGTGTTCCGGATCGTCACCCCGTTCGAGAACAGATCATGGGCATCGTCTCCTTCTGTCCCTCCGGTCATCGGGTGAAGGTGAAGGACCACCTCGCCGGGAAGAATGGCATCTGCCCGACGTGCGGCGCCAAGTTCCGGATTCCTCTGGTGTCGGTCGGCTCGCCGTCACCCGTGGCGGCCGCGAAGAAGGCCGCCAGCCTTCCCGTCGCCGCGGTCGTTTCCCTCGATCCCAATCTGGCCGCGACGCTCCCCCCGGCCCTGGCGTTCTCGCCCGCGCCGGAGCCGGCTCCGGCCGAGGTCATGCCGCAGGCCGCCGCCCCGCTGCCGGATGTCGAGGAGCACGACTTGAAGTTCACGTCGTTCGACATGCTCGAGCCGGCGACGTCTCCCGACGTGATCACCGAGGCGCCCGACGCCACGTGGTGCGTCGCGGTGCCGGGGGGAGAGCCGTCCGAGCCGATGACGGGCGAGACCCTGCTTGCGTGGCTGACGGAAGGCCGAGCCACCGGTGGCGAACTCGTGTGGCGGTCCGACTGGCCCGAGTGGCGGGCCATCCGCCAGGTGTTTCCCGACTACCTGTCCAACCTCCCCGGCAGCAGTTTCCCGTCGTGGTGAGCCGCCCGACGGGCGGACTGCTACATTCGCGGGGCTTCAGACGCCCGCCGTCAACGGTTCCTTCGCCACCCATCGGAGTGTCCCCATGTCCACGTTGCTCGCCCGTGTCCCGCACGCGTCTGTCGTCCTCGTCGCCTGCGTGGTGATCGCGGCAGGTTCGCTGCGGCCGGTGTCGGCTCAGCCGGCC
>Ga0233425_10004876_pt1 | contig 21894 bp, 20 predicted proteins | sample Watercolumn_Towu_2_FD_181712 | JGI IMG/M metagenome (GOLD analysis project Ga0233425, IMG submission 181712) | Freshwater microbial communities from Lake Towuti, South Sulawesi, Indonesia - Watercolumn_Towuti2014_140_MG | ecosystem: Environmental > Aquatic > Freshwater > Lake | place...
AGAGCAAAAATAATATATATTAAATGAATTATGAAATATATATTGTCATGTTATGCAATCGCACTCAGCCTGATATTCTTTCTCTTTCAGGGAAACGCCTATTCAATAGAACTGAAAGATATGGTCCTGGTCCCTGATGGTGAATTCATGATGGGAAGCCCTGAAACTGCCGGTTATCCAAGGGAAGAACAGCCCAGACACCGCGTTAATGTATCTGAGTTCCATATTCAGAGCCATGAGGTCACCAACAGGGAATTCTCTGATTTTCTGAATGAGATGCTGAAAAACCCGGAATTTTTGAGAGACAGGGAATCGCTGATAGTAATAAGAAATGACCTTAAAAAAGATGCAAAAAAAGACTGGTGGCCGGCTGATATATTATTCGATAACAATAAGTTCAGGCCTGTTCCTGGGTTCGAGGACTATCCCGTGCTGAGCGTAAGCTGGTACGCAGCAGATGCTTACTGCAGGAAGGCAGGTGGCAGACTTCCGACAGAGGCTGAGTGGGAAAAGGCTGCCAGGGGAAAAACAGGCGAGGCTGACTATCCCTGGGGGAATGTGCTTCCCGGTGATGGTATTGTATTTAATATCAGATGGGCTAACAATCAGTACCCTGCCCCTGTTGAACCTGTAAAGTCATCATACAGGAACAGTTATGGTCTTTACCATGTTTCAGGAAATGTGGCTGAATGGTGTGCTGACTGGTACGACCCGGGTTATTACCGCAGTTCGCCAACAAAGGACCCGAAAGGACCAGATATTGGCAATGAAAAAGTGATTCGGGGAGGATCATGGGCAAGCAGCGCACAGGCAATAAGGATAACCTTCCGAAATTACAGCAATCCCGGCAACCTGCCAAGCGGTGTTGGATTCAGGTGCGTTAAAGGCTCCAGATAGCAGGAGATCTCAAACAGAACTATTTTTTGGCCCCTGCAGGAGCAGGCGGGTCAAAGATAACGACTTTGATGTCCTTCTTCAACTGTTCTATAAGGGCAGACCTTTTCTCCATAAATTTCTTCTGAATCTTATCTTTTCTGATTGTATCCTTCATCTCATCAAAGGTAAGCTGCTGGGCAGGCTTTTTTTCACCGGACTTGAGAATATGGAATCCATGAATGCTCTTCAGCACATCGCTCACATCACCCTCCTTCAGGGCAAAGGCTGCATCCTCAATGTCCCTGAACTCGAACTGTCCCCTGTGGACTACGCCGATGTCCCCGCTCTTGAACTTAAACGCATCCTCTGATTTCTCATAGGCAACAAGGCCAAAATCCTTGCCTTCTCTTATCTCTTTCAGTATCGATTCGGCATACTCCTTTTTCTTATTCCTTTCATCCTCATTTGCAGCAGGATCAACTTTAACAATTATATGATAGATATGCATGGATTCAGGTCTGAGGTATCTGTTCTTGTTCTCCTGGTAATAAGCCGTCAGCTCATCCGCTGAAGGTTCGCTCTCAGCGGAAATGTTCTGGAGCAGCTGTTTTACCATCTGTATGCTTTCTATGCGCTTTTCGAACTGCTTAAGCGTCAGATTGCTCTTCTTCAATGCATCACTCAGCTTCTTTTTGCTGCCAAACCTCTTGATGTTCTGATCGAGAATGCCCTCGATCGTGTCCTTCGGTATCTTTATCTCCCGCTTAATTGCTTCCTGATAGAGAAGCTCAAAATCAATAAGCTCGTTGAGAGCATCTCCCCTGTATTTATCCTTCTGTTCCCGTGTGATGGTCGCATGAAATGTTCCCGGCGGAACATAGTTGGTCATTGCATCCTGGAGCATATTTTCAGGTATATTCACCTGTCCGACCCTGGCGGCTATAAGCTCAGCCTCTGAAGAAAATGAATCTGATTGCATCACAGACATCAAAAGGATCGCGCATAAAGCAACAATCAGGAAAGATCTGTTCATGTTCAAACCTCACGGATTCATGATTATAAGGCAAAAAAAAAGGAGGTGTTTCCACCTCCTCATATCATACCAAAAAGTCTCTTATTATTTCGCTGAATGACAGTCTGCACAGATTGTGAGCTTTGCGTCCTTCAGGAACGGTGTCTGACCTGCTGTTGTGTTGTGCGGATCGTGGCATGAACCACATTCAATCCTGCCAACACCATCACCACCGCCGTAGATCTTCCAGTTCTTACCATTGATCGTGGGGTTGGTACCGCCGGAGATCGTTGAGTTAAGACCTGCAAGTGTCTTGGCTGTGTTGTAAATAACACCGATAGGATGGGTTGTTGTCAGGTTTGTACCGATGTATCCCGCAGCTGTGCCGAGGATCTTACCGGTAGCATCGAGCACGCCAGCTGCTACGATTGTGTCGTTGGTTCCGTTTACAACATCACCAACATCGATCGTGCCGTCATGGCAGCTGAGGCATGTCTGAGAGTTAGCACCCGGGTTGTTAACCGTTGAACCTGCCAGGGTTGAACCACCGCCGTACAGGTTGTATGTAGCGGCTGATGTTGACCTGTTCCAGAGCGGAGCCGTACTTGCCACTGCATGGTGAGGAGTGTGGCAGAATGCGCATGATGACTTTGTAGCACCGGTGTAGTAGGTTGCGCTGGTCAGGTCATGCTTTGAACCAGCAATAACAGCAAATGCTGATGTTGCGGCCAGAAGCATGCAAAGTGAGATTACAAGAATCTTTTTCATTCGTTTCACCTCCCTTCTTCAAGAATTAGTACTGAGTAAAATACTCAATTAATAAAGCAATTTCCATACCATACATCACATGATTGGTATTATGCCTATAATTAAGCAATGTTAATGATTTTACTGTTAAATAATGGTCAGTTACAAGTGGAATTTTCGCGCATCTATTGACAGTATTGCGGGATATGACGCAGTTCAACTCTATTTCTTCTCTCCAACATATTTGAACATCTGGATCCTTGCCGTGAACTGCTCTGTGACATATATCTGGTCGTTCTGGTCTATGGCAACGCCGGCAGGAAGGAAGAACTCCCCGGCCCTTATTCCATGACTGCCAAAGAACATCAGAAGCTGACCCTCCCTGTTGAATATCTGAACATTTGAGAAGGCGGCATCAACCACATAGATATTACCAATAGAGTCAACAGCAATGCCCTTTGGACGGGCAAAACAGCCGAGACAGTCCCCGGCCTCACCGAACTTTCTGAGGAATTTCCCCTCAGGACTGAAGGCCTGAACCCTGAAGTTCTGGGTATCCGAGACATATATCTCTCCGGTATTTCTGTCAACCGCAAGGTGTGAAGGGGTATGGAACTCTCCGTCGGCAACACCATGCTTACCGAAAGTAAAGAGCTTCTTGCCGTCAAACCCATAGGCAATAACATAGTTCTTCTTTGAATCGACCACATATATTCGCTGGCGGCCTTCATCAATTGCCATTCCGGTAGGATTTTCGAGGTCACCAGTCTGTCCTATCGTGTGAAGAAAACGGTAAGTGGAATCAAAGACAAAGACCTTGTCCTGCCTTATATCTGTAGTAAATATTCTTCCAAACCTTTCGGAGACTGCGATCCCAACCGGCTGTTCGAGCTTGCCCATACCGGTGCCGCCAATAGCGCGAACCTTGCGGTTCTTGCGATCGAACACAATGATCGCGCCAATCTCACTTACATATATGCGGTCCTGGGCGTCAACAGCAATACCGTATGGCTTCTGAAGAGAGAAGTCCCTGCCCGAACCGAAAATAGCCTCGCTTATCGAACTTCCCTCATCAATATCTGAGCTCGACTTGAGCATGCCAACATATTTAATACGAGGAGGATCAGGGGGCAGAGGCCATACTATGTCAGGAACTTCCCTGACGGGGCCGGCACACCCGGCAATTATGGCCAATAATGCAGGGAGAAACAGTTTCCTCGCTATTGGTTTTATCTCAATCATCATCTTTTTTGACCGCCTTGATATTTAGAGATTATTACATCTTGTGACAACTGTCGCACAACTCAAAAGAGCTCGTGGCCTTATATCTGAACAGCTTCATCCAGTCTGAACTGTGCGGATTATGGCAACTGCCGCAATAGAACTTCTTTCCAGGCCTTGATGGATCGTCAGGCACCTTCTTTGACTTGTTCTTAAGGAGACCGATAGGATGGCCTGAAGCAGAAAATCCTGATACTGCATGGGGTGTCTTCCTGATCTTGGGATGACATTCAAAACATACAGTGATTGCTTCCTGTTTCAGAAGGGCCATTTCGTCAGAGACATGATGCTTATGGCAGCTCATGCACATACCGCCGGCAACAGGCATATGCACATTCTTCTTTGAAAAGGCAGCCTTGTCATGACACCCGTAACATAGATCAGGGGCCTGGTTCAGCAGCAGTTTTTCATTGTTGGACTGGTGCGGAGAATGGCAGCTTGTGCACATCCCTACGCCAACAGGCGCGTGGATAACAGCACCTGCAAACTTTGTCTTGTCATGGCAGCCAAAGCAGAGATCCGGAAGTTCGGCAGTAAGCCCCTTGGCTATTTTATTGGTAGATTTGTGGGGCATATTCGACACATCGAGCGCTGAATGGCAGGTCTGGCAGCCCATCTGCACGGCAGCATGAACGAACTTCCCCTTTGAAAGCTGCTCATGACACATAAGGCAGTCAGGGGCAGCTGCATTGCCGGAGGTCGAATTAAACAACAGAACTCCGGATAACACCAGCAGAGACAAGTAAAATCGTGTACTGCGAGGACTTATGCAATTGTTCATTCTCATCTTAAACTCTATTCCCTTCAGAACTCAGAAGAATTTTATTAAACTAACAAAGCTCCGAACTATCTGTCAATAATAGCAGTTATATGATCACTGCATGCTCTTTGCTGCCAGAATCCTGAAAAGCATGTAAGGTTCAGACGATCCAAAGACAGTGTCCTTATATTTGACCCATGCCGAAAAGGCCTTCTGCTTTTCACCAGTGGCAAGCCTTCCGACCATCTGACTGGCAAGAAGATACTTGAGTTCCTGCCCTGTCCTGTACTGTCCTCCATCAAGCATTCTGTCTGCGGTCTCTGCTGTTGAAGCTGCATCACGCCTTCCGAGGGCCCTGAAAAGTGATATCCAGTCCTTTTCACTTGCCGTAAATGAGGCGCTGCAACTGCCTTTGCCGAGGATTCCCCATATATTTTCGAGCTCCTCTGCCGAAAGATATGGGACTATGTCAATTGCCGCATTGAAAAGTATCCTGACACGCTCATTAACTGATGAAGTTCTGCATTCAAAGAACATTCTTTTGAGGTCTGCAACTTCACCTCTGAGGTCATCAGGGACATTCTTCTCTGATTTACCATACAGCAGGTCCCTGACGAGCATTGCCCTTGAGGCAGAAATTGCCCTCTGGAGAACCGGCATGTCAGTAACATCCGTCTCTGCTGCAGGAGTACCTGTCCCGGTCAGAATATCAAGGGCAGGCAAGGGTTCGTTTACAGGAGATACCAGATCAAGCGCCATAGACTTCATGAACCTGGACTTTGCCGAGCGCTGGTCCAATATCGGATAATAATCCGAATTAGCGGGCACAGTGGAGGAATCAGCATATGGGCCAAAGAATCTCTTGTCACCTATCTTCCTTACATACACATCCTGTATGTTCCGGACCTTCACCCTTTCAAAAAGCCGCTTCATCTCAGGAACACCAAACAGCCAGGGTGAAGGGGCTGGCACAACAGTATTCGATGCCACAATAAGAATATCCTCGCTGTTGGGCGTATAGACAACATAGTCGGCAAACTCTGAAGATATGGCCTTAAGCACGGAAACAACAAGGGGAAGGTCTATCTCGTAAAGGTGCATCCACTGAACAAACAGTCCGTTATCAGCAAGATGACGGCTTACAAGTCTGTAAAATTCCATGGAGAAGAGGCCTGAAACACCGCTTACCCAGGGATTTGAAGGTTCCGAGATTATGATGTCGTATTTCTTCCTGTTGGCAGAAAAAAAGGTCTTGGCATCCTCAATATGCAGTTTGCTTCTCGGATCAGTGAAACCCCTTTCCACAAAAGGACCAAAGTTCCTCGCCGCCTCTATCATCCGGCTTTCGATCTCGATGGTATCCACCTGCTCAAGGTTTGGAGAACTGAGCAGCGTGTGTGTTGTAAGCCCGGACCCGAAACCTATATTTGCAACAGTCTTTGCATCCTGCTTCATCATGAGCGGAAGCACTGCAGCAATCGTCATTGTGCTCTCATCAAGATGTCCAACAGGGCCGTCCTTCATATAAATGCCGGCATCGGTCTTGCCGTTGGTACGGATATGCATAACTCCGTTATTCTGCATAACAATGCTGACAGTGGCAGTTTTCCCGTCCTTATGATATATCAGCCTGCTGTTGTCCCTGCTCATAATGCCGACCTCTCTATAGACCCCTGAGGCCATCTTGTATGTATCGAGCTCAACAAAAAACAGCACCAGAATAACTGCTGCAGCACTGACAGCAGTGACCTTCAGATTAAATGCACTGCGGGCTGTTCTCCCTTCAGACAGCCAGACCAGGCCCAATCCAAGTGATATGTCCATCGCAGACCCGAAGGTAAGCAATCCCTTGAGCCCCATCACAGGCATACCGACATGTATCGCAAATATTACACCGGCAATCGCTCCGACCGTGTTGGCAGCATATACGGCGCCGATGCTCCTTTCACCATATCCGCGACCGAGCAGGGTAAATGTGATAAGGGGAAGCGTCATGCCTGCACAGAATGCAGCAGGCAGCATGATAGCGGATGCAATGCCATGGCTGGCAGCATTGAAAAGAGCATAGCCTCCGTCACTCTTCGCTATGTTCTTAAGAAGCCACTCCATGACCCCGAATGTCATGCCATAGACCGGCAGCGTCATAAGGGCAAGCAGACCCATAATTATCTGGACCTTGCCGAGATACAGACCGGTGTTAGTGATCCCGTCTATGCGCCTCTGGATCCATAACCCGCCGAAAGCCAGCCCGATGATGAATGCGCTGAGCATGAGCTCAAAGGCATGGGTTGAGCTGCCAAGCACAAGGCTCAGCATCCTTATCCAGCCCACCTCATAGATGAATGATGCAGCACCGGTGACAAGGGAAATGAACAGGAACGCCCAATAATTCAGAGAAGACGGCCCCTGCCCTTCACGGACAGTTCGAAGCTGATCTATGCTGTCTTCTGCCTCCTTGTTTGAAAGAAGCCATACAACAGCAGCAAGGCCGATATTCAGCAGCCCGGCAAACCTGATCGTCCAGGGAAGTCCGACGAGATCGATAAGAAAGAACCCGCTTATCAGGACCCCGGCGGCTGCACCGATGCTGTTGTTGAAGTAGAGCAAAGATACAGACCTGCCGCGATTCTCCTCATATCTTCGGAGGATCGCCCCGCTCATAAGCGGGAATGTCATCCCAAGCAGGACAGTCTGGGGCAATATCAATAATCCCGAGACCCCCCATTTGTATGCAGTTATAACAGATGATGATCCCAGTGCCGGAATGACAACATCAAAAGACAGCCTGATCACATTGTCGAAAATGCCGTGGAAGAGTATTGCGGACAGACCGATAAGCCCTTCAGCGATCGCATACCCCCTGAAAAGGTTCCTCCACTTTACGGAATATCTGCTGCTGATGAATGAACCGATTGCCATACCGCCCATGAAGATCGCAAGAACAAGGGTCTGCGCATATGCAGCGTGGCCGAGAAATAGCTTAAGGTAATGTGTCCATATGGATTCGTATATAAGACCGGAAAAACCCGATACTGCAAACAGAAAAAGGAATAGGGTATATCTTCTATATTTCATGCCTGGTGAAGTAAATGGCAATTGAATATAATGAACAGGTCCCGGAACACACGATCATGAATTTTTCCGCACTTTTCAGTTGCCGAGGTTCATTAACTGAAGGTTCGTCTTCTTTGCGGTCTGGAGCTTTCTGTCTGCCGCCTTTGTCATCATCGCAATATCTGCAGTGCCGTCAGGGCGGAGCAGTGCAGAAGCCTGGTCGGAAGATATGTCAGACGGCGACCAGGCGGTTATCTCAGGGACTACGTATATCTTTTCCCTGCTGTAAATGGTGGAGAGGTCCTTATAGAAATCCTCCACGCAACGCCCGATATAGCCTCCGCCGAGCAATATCCTGTCCGGCGCAACAGCAGAGAGGAACCTGATAAGCCTCTTTTGGTCTGAAGCTGCAAGGCTGCCCTTGTTCGGTTTCTTCGAATAAAGGATAAGCACTGAATCGGACTCATTTGTTATCTCATTTATATATCTCATGTATTCATCCCTGCGATTGGAATAACGGTAAAAAGGCGCATCAGCATAATCACCGGGGAGAACAATCAAAACCAGGTTCCTGACAGTGGAGGAGTATTCGAGAAAGTCCAGAAGCATGCGTTCCTGTGCCTGCATGAGCTTTGCCTTTACAGAATACGGGCGCTCCTTAAGAAGCTGAAGAACAGCATTTTCGGACACGACACCATCATGCGGGGTGAAGACATAATCACTGTCAAAGAATGTATAGTAAGCAGGATGAACAATAACATACAGAGATCCGTTGTCAAGAAATCTTTTAAAATCAGGGTAGGCGATATCATCAATATCAGACAGTTCCCTGACCATAAACTGACGATAGGACTGTGAGACCCAGTTCAGGTTTTTCTCGACCACGGTGTTGCGCTCTTCTATGATGTTAAGAATTCCGTCAGATATGCCCTTTGAACCTTCGATCGAGACGAAAGAAAATTGGGGTTTGTCTATGACAGCAACATTTGCAGAACATCCGAGCATGATGGCGGATATGAGCAAAATAATATACTTCCGCATAACATATGGCAACAATGTCACTGAGTCTCCCTTGTTTTTAAACTCTTCATGGACGGATGCCTCTGAAGATAAAGCTCCAGCTGTTCGATCTCATCTTCTACAGCCTTCCGGGTTGCAACCGAAGCAAACACGGCTTTGCCGGCAAATTTCAGATAGAGATGAAATTCTGCAATAGCCTCCTGTATCATATCCTTCCTCAGATATGTCCTCGCAAGGTTATAATGGGCCTTAGCAAAATCCGGCTCAAGTTCAACAGCCTTTTTATATGCATTAAAGGCAAGGTCAATCGCCTCTTCATGTGTAAACGCATTGCCGATATTATAATAAAACCCGGCACGATCAGGCATCAGATCTATTGCCTTGCTGTATTCATCAATGGCATATCTGTAAAAATGCCTTTCCTTGTACGAATAACCGAGATTATTATGAGCACTGGCAGACAGCGGGTTGATCCTTACGGCATTCCTGTATGCCTTTGTTGATTCTTCAAAGCGCTCAAGTTCTTCATAGTTCTGACCAAGCAAAAACCATGCCTGAAAACTATCATCAATATCTGAGGCCTTCCTGCAATAATCGACTGCGCGTAATGCATCAATCATGCTCCAAATCGCACAATGAACTGTCGCAAAATAACCATTCTCACCTTTTTCTGCCATAATTACGGCCATTTTTTCTTCAGCCTCTTTCGACGCACCCTCCGCTGACAATGCAAGCAGAAGAAGTGCATTTGAGCGCTCATCCCCTCTTGAAGTCATGGCCTTTATGACATCCCTCGCCCCTTTCAGGTCTCTCAGATATATGCTCGCTTCAGCATACTGCCTGAGCTGATCTGCGGTCAGGCTGCCAGTTGCATACTGTGAGCCATATCCTTCAACAGCCTTCTTCCAATTACCAACAAGGAAATGCCTGTCAGCTTCTTCCGCCGACACGGCATACGAAACTGAATGAACAGACATGCAGGCAATGATCAGAATGCTATAATGTACCGCCGTCCTTAAGATACTGGAATATCTGAACCCTCTTATTGACCTGGTCAACCACATATATCTTGTCATTCTCGTCTATGAATATTGATGACGGCAGCTGGAATTCTGCAGGACCTGTTCCGTTGCTCCCGACTGCAAGCAGTGTATTGCCGTCATAATCGAATATCTGGAAGTTGCCGAAGGCCGAATCAAGCACATAAATATGACCCTCGGAATCTGTTGAAACCCCCTTTGGCCTTGCAAAATTGCCGGCAGTTGTTCCGACGCGTCCGACTGATTTAAGGAATTTGCCATCAGGCGTGAATATCTGTATCCTGAAATTGGCCGAATCAACGACATATATCCTGCCTGTGCGGTCTACCGCAACTCCATACGGAATATTGAACTCGCCGTCCTGGGCACCGCGCCTTCCGAAAGATTTAATGTGTTTTCCCTCAAAATCGAAGATATGCACAGCATGCTTTCTTGAGTCTGCAGCTATCAGCCTGCGGTTAGGGATATCAGCAGCAATGCCTGATATTGTATCAACGATTCCGACCCCAAACTCCCGAACTCTTTTCCCTGACAGCTCATACTGAAATATCCTCTTGCTCACAGACTCTGCAACATAGATGTTGTCCAAAGCTATAACAATGCCGGTCGGCAGACGCAGTTGATCTGTACCGAGTATGCCGAATGCGTTATTGCTGAAATCAAATGTAAAGATACCGCCGATGTCAGTTACATATACCTTCTGCCTGTTGACAGCAACAGCATAGGGTTTGACAAACTTTACATCCCCGCCTTTACCGAAGAAAAAACCGGTTAAACCGGCTGACTTTTTAACATCCTGGCTCGATACGATCATGTCAACGAATTTGATGCGCGGCTTTTCAGGCGGGATGGGCCAGTACATCTCAGGGGCTTTCTCCACATATTCAGTAGCGCATGCCCCTATAAAAAGTATCAATGCAATAAGAAAAATGCTTTTGAACCGCATCGGTTATGCTACCAAAACCTTAGGGACTGTTACAACTAAAATACTCTTGCAATCAATAATTATGGCAGTTCTTGCAGATATCAGCAGGAGCGGCAGCTTCAAAACGGAAAAGCTTGATAGAGTTCGTACTGTGGGGGTTATGGCATGAGACACAAGAGAAAAGGATCTTTTCGCCCTTTTTGCCCTTTATCTTGCGCCGTATATCGACCGGGTGGCCTTTTCGGCCAAGGCCCCTCAGCACATGAACACTGGAATCAAAGTCAGTGTGGCATTTTTTGCAGGTCTTTGTGACGCTCTTCTCTGCAAGCAATCCTTTAATGGCAGCTGTATGCGGTCTATGGCATTCCATGCACATTCCGGCAGCCACCGGCGGATGCACATTCTGCATCGAGAATCCCGTCTTGTCGTGGCAGTTGAAGCAGATATCCGGCTTGTCAGAGATCAGGAGCTTCTCACTGTCGGACTGATGAGGATAGTGGCAGCTTGTGCACATACCGCCCTTAACTGGAGCATGGTCCACCTTTTTGCCTGTTATGGCCTTTTTGTCATGACACATAAAGCAGAGATCCGGCATCTTCGCCAGAAGAAGTTTCTGCTCCGGAGAGGCATGGGCGCCATGGCATGAAGTGCAGAGGCCTCCTGCAACAGGAGGATGGAGATTCTTCTTTCCGGAAAAGATGCTCTTGTCATGGCAGTTGTGGCAAAGATCCGGAGGAGCGGCCAGAAGCAGTTTGTCAGCCTCCGTGCTATGGGGATTATGGCATGACATGCACATCCCGCCTGCTACAGGGGGATGGATATTCTTGTTATCGAACTTGCCCTTGTCATGGCAGCGGAAGCAGAGATTGGGAACTTCGTCTTCAAGCAGCTTGGGAAAGTCCGAAATATGCGGATTGTGGCACATTGTACACTGCCCCTGTGCAACAGGAGGATGCTGGTGCTTTCTTGAGAAAGAACTCTTGTCGTGGCAGGCAGCACACAATTCTGAACCTGTAGCAAAAAGGAATTTTCTCGGTTTTGCCTCCTTCTCGTGGGGCTGGGTATGACATGCCACGCATCCGCCTGTTTTTATGATCGGATGCACATTCTTGCCTGTAAACTGGATCTTATGGCATTTCGAGCAGTCAGGATACTGTTTCTGTGCAGATGCATCGGGAGGCAAGAGCACAAACAAGCAGATCAGCAATAAAAAAAGGAATAGAATCAGGGAGATACTGGCTAAAGAAATATCCTTTTTCATCGATTAGCTACACTAACAAATAAGATGGGTTAAGTCAATTCCGGAGCAATACAGAACAATACAGTCTGCAACTGCCTTATGGCATTGGATTTTTAACATGGATTTGGATAGTATATAAAAAATTCCAGCTCTTCATGAAAGGGATTACCTTGAACCTTCGCCGCATAGCTATGATTATCGCGCTTATCTTGTTCCTTTTTGCAGTTTGCAGTGCATTCATGATACAGGTCCGCGATCCTGATCTCTTCTGGCATCTCGCGACAGGACGCTGGATAGCAGAACATAAGGCCCTTCCCGAACTTGACCCTTTCGCATACACCACATCGCTTAAGGCCCAGGAGGAATTCTACAGGTCAAAGATCATCCTTACTCAGTACTGGGCAGCAAATGTTATCCAGTATGGCATTCATCTGCTCGGCGGGTTCCAGGGGATCATTGTTTTCAGGGCTCTGGTAGTGGTCGCAGTACTCCTCGTCACTTCTGTTCATATGAGAAAAAGGGGGCTGAATGGTTCAACCACCCTTTTGCTGATGTTCCCGCTTCTGTATGTGCTCTTCTATTTTAACGGTGACAGGCCAAACCAGCTCTCATTTCTTATGGCTGCTCTTTTCATGTATCTTGCAGATGCCGCACGGAAAGGCGAGAAAAAGGGATATCTGCTCCCGCCTGTCTATATATTATGGGCAAATCTGCACGGAGGGTTCATACTGGGCGGCATTATGGCGGCCGTTCATTTAATATCAGAGCTTGCAAAAAAGATTTTCGTAAAGGGTCATGAACTGAACAGGGGCCTTATTTACCTTATGGCAGCCACAATAGCTGCAGGGGTCATCAACCCTAACGGGTACAATATCATATACAGCATGTTCTATGAGATGTCTGAAATACATAACGCATACATCATGGAGCATATAAGCCCGCTCAGCCATGCTGCAAACGGTACCTATCTCTTCATCGGAATGATCATCATGTCAATGCTCCTCGCAATCATCCATATAGCTTTCCAGACTTACTCCTCGCGGCAGGAACCGGGACGCATCTTCCTGATGACAGACGAAATCCTCCTGACCGCGCTCTTCGGCTATCTTGCATTTACTTCGATAAGATACATACCATTCCTCGCCATAGCCATATTCCCGGTAACAAGCCCTACAATCGGGCAGCTGTCAAGAAGACCGGCAGAGTATCTCTCAAGGTTCATGGTGCCGGAACTGCTGACAGCATCGGTCTCGTCCCTGCTGGTACTGGGCCTGCTGCCAGGGACCATCTTCAGGCAGCAATCTGTGTCACCCTACTATCCTGATGATGCTGTTGATTTTATTAAGCAGGCCAATATGGAGGGCAGGTTCTTCAATTTTTATGACTGGGGAGGCTACCTGATATGGGAGTTTTATCCGAAGCCGTTTGTCTTCATAGACGGCCGGTCGATAAGCATCCTGACAGCCCATGCATCAGAGGGCATCATATCAGACTCCGATAATCTTATAATGAACAAGCCATTTTACAGGGCCATGTTCGAGTCCTACTCTGTCAGGAATGTACTTGTCCCTGCAATAGATGTTGAAGGAAACATGGTGCCTCTTATAAAAAGGATGGTTGACGATCCGGACTGGAGCCTTGTATTTGTCGGCAGGAACTCCCTGATATTTTCGAGAGACATGAAAGAACCATCATTCCCGAAGATGATGAGCTATTCGCTCGCATTGACAAATATAACCGAATTTCTGTCGAACAATCCTGACAGCATCAAGGGGCATCTGACCTTCGCAAAGGCCACTTCATATCTTGGCAGAACCAACAATGCCGTTTCCGAACTGGAAAAGGCGCTAAAAGAGAGGCCCGGGCTCAGAGGTGGCCCTGCAGAATCTGCCCTGCAGCTTCTTAAGGAAGGGAAAGAGATACCAATAAAGATGTAGCGGGGGCCGGGACTGACAAACTGTTCAGTCGGCCCTGTCTATGTTCCTTGTATCCTTGACAATGAATACAGGCCGCATCCTTGCCGAATCAAAAGTGCGCCAAAGGTACTCTCCTAAAATTCCGAGCATCATCATCTGGACGCCGGACACCATAAGAAGGACCACCATCAGCGATGCCCAGCCTTCAACAGGACGGGCATAAAAGAGCCTGGCCGCAATCACGACAAGCGCATAGATAAAACCTGCACATGCAGTTGTAATGCCTATGACCGACATAAGCCTCAGCGGAAAGTACGAAAACGATACAAAAGTGTCCACAAAGAGCTTTATCTTTTTGGACAGCGTCCACTTGGACATGCCGCATGCCCTGGCACCTTTCCTGTACTCAACCACGGCCTGACTGAACCCACTCCAGAGTATGAGCCCAAAGATCGAGGTATTCTTCTCTCCCATGGCAACAACTGCCTTCACGACCTTCCTGTCGATAAGGAATACGTCAGTTCCTGTCTCCGGGGTGCTGTCCAGTGCAAATCGTCTGACAAGCTTCCAGTATATCCTGGGGAAGATACGCTGCCTTCCGCCTTCCGGCTGCCTCACCCCTATAACAATATCGTGGCCGTTCTCCCACTCTGCGGCAAGCATAAGAAGAAGTTCCGGGGGGTCCTGCAGATCTGCAGAGATAAATGCGCATGCATCGCCTGCCGCATATGTAAGTCCGGCAAGACATGCAGCATGGCTGCCAAAATTCCTCGATAGCTGAACCCCTTTTACCCTTCTGTCCCTGTTTCCGAGTTCTTCCACGATTGCGAACGATCTGTCCTTTGAACCGTCATCCACAAAAATGATCTCGAAGTCATAGGAAGACGGGCCGGCAATATGAACAAGCCTTTCGTAAAGGGCATGGATGTTTTCCTCTTCGTTAAAGACAGGGATTATAACTGAAATCGTCTTTCTCATTGACCAGACCTATTTCCTTTTAAGCACAAGGAAGAGCACCCGGCTGATATCCCCGAATTCACTGCTCTGAACAGCAAGACGGGCCGCCACCTCATTTATCCTTGCACCGTATTGGGGCTCATCAGGGCTGACCATCAGCGGATGGACCACCCTCGATATGAAATCGTACATGCCAAAATGTGCGTAATGTTCGATGCTGAAAAACCGTTTGAGGAACTTAATTGTGTCTGCTTCCCTGAAATCGAGATTGTACCAGACACGAGGCATTGCACGCAGCCCTGCAGACTTTCTGAAACTGTTCAGGCGTTCCCGCCCGTCAGCAGAGCCTTCGACAAAGATATATCTCCCGCCCTTCTTAAGGACTGAGGCTATGTTAGCAATGGCCTTCTTCTGCTTTTCGAAGCTGTCCAGATTTATCAGGCAGCGCTCCGAGACGGCAACATCGAACCTGCCGAACCGTTCTGCATCGAGTTCAAGCACATCGCACTGCTCAAATGAAGGAGCTGCTGCACCACGCTTCTTCCTGGTCTCCCTTAATGCACGCTCTATCATCTCGGAACTGTAATCTATCCCGATGATCTCACGACAGAGCCCGGAAAATATCCTCGTTGAGTGTCCGTTGCCGCATCCGACATCCAGCACACGGTCGGGTTTGCGGAGACAGCGGCTGATCATCTCTATCTCGAGCCACCTCTGCCATATATCGCTGTGCGTCACCTCTCCTGATGCAGCATGCTTCTGCATGGCCCGCCTGTCCCAATAATCCCGTATCCTGCCCCGCTTCTTCTCTTTCATCTCCAAAAGACCTCCTTCAGCCCCCGAGAATATCTGCCATGCTCTCAGTGATATGCTGCAGTTCATCCTGCCCGAGTGAGGGGTAAAGGGGCAGCAGGAGGGTTCCTGCAGTTACCTTCTCCGTTTCGGGAAGACTGCCCGGCCTGAGGCCATAGCAGGTCTCAAGATGGATCGCCATTATGCCGCGTCTCGTCGCAATTCCCCTGTCAAGAAGACTCTGCATCAGCTCATCCCGTGAAACAGGCGACTTGTCCGACAGCCCTACCCAGTATGACTGGTAATTATGGAACATGCGGTCAGGAACCTGAAGCCTCCTGATGCAGGATATCTGACTAAGCTGTCTGTCATAATACGCTGCGATCTCCCTCCTCTTTTCGATTATGAGGTCGAGCTTCTTAATCTGCTCGATCCCTATGGCAGCCTGTATATCGGTCATCCTGTAGTTATATCCGATCTCGGGATATGATTCGATTATCACCCTGCCTGACTGATGCCGCTCGATGTCGGATATTGACATGCCGTGATGACGAAACCTCCTCAGCCTTGCTGCGAGATCAGCATTATCTGTAGTTATCATGCCGCCCTCGCCTGTCGTGATTATCTTTCTCGGATGGAAGCTGAAGCATGCGATATTGCCATGACCGCCTATTCTTCTACCCTTGTATGCAGACCCTGTTGCGCAGGCAGCATCCTCGACAAGCAGAAGGCTTTTTTTACGGCAGAGTTCCATTATCGGATCAAGATCGAGCGGCAGGCCCATCTGATGCACAGGCATAACAGCCTTTGTCTTCTCTGTTACTGCCTTTTCTATCGTTGCAGCGGTCAGATTGCAGGTATCAGGGTCTATGTCGGCAAATACCGGCTTCGCACCGCAGTGGACAACAGAATTTGCAGTGGCAATGAACGAGAGAGAGGGAACAATGACCTCATCGCCCGGACCTATGCCGCTTGCTGCGAGCGCCGCATGCAGGGCTGTAGTGCAGGAGGTCGTTGCTATGGCATATTTTGCTCCGACATATCCGGCAAACATCTCCTCGAACTCTTTGACGATCGGGCCCTGTGTGACCCATCCGGAGCGTATCGCCCTGACAGCAGCCTCTTCCTCTTCCCTGCCGAGAAAAGGCGTGGCAATTGGAATGTTCATTTCCTGGTCTCCCAGTTGAAGACAACATCCTCATTCATGAGCCTGCCGAGATCATACCCTTGGGACATGAACCAGTTGATATATCTGTCAAGACCTTCTTCAATGCCAACCACTGCAATGAACCCGAAAAGCCTTTCTGCCTTCGAAGCATCAGCATAGTGTCTCATCACATCTCCAGGCCTCTCCTTCTCTATGACCGGAGCGATATGACCCTTGCCGAGTTTTGAGTATATCTTTTCTGCAAGCTCCCTGATGCTCACCTCCTGGCCCCTTGCTATGTTCACTGTCTGCCCTATCATCTCATCACATGCAGATGCCATGATAATTCCCCTGACCGTATCGCCCACATAGGTGAAGTCCCTGGTCTGGCTGCCGTCCCCGAATATCACTGGAGGCTGATCGTTCAATGCCCTCAGTACGAATTTGGGAATAACCTCTCCATGCGCGCCTTCGAGATGCTCACGAGGTCCATATGTATTGAAGGGTATGACCACCATTGTCTGCATTCCATAGGTCCGGAAGCATGCAAGCGCATATTTTTCGCCAGCCAGTTTCGATGCGCCATATACTGTAGTCGGTTCATTGGGATGGTTCTCATCCATCGGCACCCTTAATGCAGTTCCATAGACTTCCGAGGAAGAGACATATACAAACCTCTCAACGCCGGCAGCCCTCGCTGCCATAAGGAGGTTAAGCGTGCCGGTCGCATTGACCTCATGGTTTATCTCCGGATCATTGATAGATACGCGGAGGCACTGCACAGCAAGATGGTAAACAATATCAATGCCAGGCATTATGCTGTTAACGAGCGCCTTGTCCCTTATGTCGCCTTCGACTATCTTCACATTGCTGCTGTCTGAATGATGCAGGACATTGCTGCGACCGCCCGACGAGAAATTGTCGAGCACTACAACCTCATTATCTTTTGCAAGCTCATCAACAAGGTTGCTGCCTATAAAGCCTGCGCCGCCTGTAACGAGTATCTTTCTTTTCCTTATATCCATTTTCTGTCAGCTTCCTATGCGAAGAATTCCCTGATAACATCAGCAATATATTCCTGATCATCAGAACGAAGCTCAGGATACATCGGGAGTGAGAGGATCTCACTGCAGGCCTTCTCCGCATTGGGCATGTCACCTCTGCCATAACCGAGATACTGAAGCGCCTTCTGAAGATGCACCGGGTTGCGGTAATGTATCCCTGTCCCAATGCCCTTTTCTGTGAGATGGTCCATCAGCCTGTCCCTTTCCCCTGTCCTAACAACAAACAGATGGTAAACATGACGCCTGTCTTCAGCCTCAACCGGAAGCTGCAGAGGAAGGTCCTTCAGCAGCCTGCGGTATGTGTCCGCAAGGTCCCGCCTCCTCTGGTTGTAATGGTCAAGCAGCTGCAGCCTTATCCTCAGTATTGCGGCCTGGATCTCATCGAGCCTGCCGTTATAGCCGATGACCTCGTGCTCATACTTGGAGACATGGCCGTGGTTCCTGTACATCCTCACCTTTTCGGCAATACTGTTGTCATTTGTCGTAACTATGCCGCCCTCGCCGTATCCCCCGAGGTTCTTTGTGAAGTAGAAGCTGAAGCATCCGGCTGCGCCAAGGGACCCGCTCTTCTTTCCTTTATACAGGGCCCCATGGGCCTGGCATGAGTCCTCGATGATCTTTATGCCCCTCTCCTCAGCAATATCCCTGACAGGTTCCATATCTGCACACTGGCCATACATATGCACAGGAATTATTGCCCTGGTCTTTTTTGTTATCTTTTCTGAGATGCCGGACGGATCAATGTTATATGTGACAGGATCTATGTCTGCAAATACCGGTCTGGCGCCAATACATGCGATCGCCTCTGCAGTGGCAAAGAAGGTATGGGGTGTAGTGATCACCTCGTCTCCCTCCTTCACTCCTGATGCAAGAAGCGCAAACTGAATCGCCTCAGTGCCTGATGCAACCCCAATGGCATGTTCTGTGCCGCAGAACTCTGCAAACTCCTTTTCGAGTGCCTGGCAGTTCGGTCCGATATTGAGGTTCATGCCTGTAAGCACATCCTCTATGGCCTTCATCACCTCTCCCCTGATTGGGGCAAACCCGGCCTTAAGATCAACAAAAGGGATATTTCTCACTTCTCCCTCTCCTCGTAGGGCGGCCACATATAGGGCCTCTCAAAATAACCCTTGAAGCATTCAAGCTCTGAGGTCTTCTTTATCACCCTTGCAGGGTTGCCGGCAACAACAGAGTCTGGCGGCACATCCTTAACAACTACAGACCCTGCGCCGACAAGACTGTTCCTGCTGATCTTCACCCCAGGCAGGATCGTGCTGTGGGCGCCAATCCTGACATAATCCTCAATGACAGGCCCGCCCTTGCATTCCCTGTACTTCGGACATCCCATAGGGTGCGGGTCATCCGTGAAAACCACATTAGGTCCGACAAATACATGCCTCCCTATCGTGACCATCTCGAGAAAGCAACTGCTGTGGATACGGCTGAAGTCTCCTATCCTGTTGCCGAACTCAAGAACAGAGTTTGTGCCGATGCTGACATTGCTGCCGATAACATTATCTTCCCTGATCGAAACGCCCTGGCCGGTCTGGAAATTGTCGCCTATGACAGTGCCTGCATATATAGTGGTGAAAGGACGGATATGGCAGTTGCTGCCAATTATCAGCTGAAGCTCACCTTCAGATGCCCCGCGCGGAGGCTTGCCAAGTATGCATGGGGCATCTATCGTCAGTCCTTCTCCTGTGATCACATTGGGGCAGATATTGTTTTTCACAGATATATCTTCACCCCGCCCTTTTTCAGGGACTTCTCTGCTGCTTCAAGTATGCGCACAATCCGAAGGCCTGAATCGCCTCCGCTCAACGGTGCAGCTTTATTGATGATGCAGTCGGCAAAATGCTCCACCTCAACTGCAAGAGCTTCCCTGGTATCTACAGCCGGGGCAAGCATGTCTCCCATGCGGTACTCGATAAGTGTCTGATGCATCTTCTTCTCGCTGGCATTTGACATTGATATGCCCTTGTTGTATATCTTCACCTTTTCAGAAGGGTCAAGGTCATCAAACACCGCCATCTTCTTTGTCCCGCCGATGATTATCTTCCTGATCTTCACAGGAGACATCCAGTTCACATGGAAATGGGCTATAAGGTTGCTTCTCAGTTCAAGAGTGACATATGCAACATCAGCAAGCCCGCCAGGTGTGTGTGATGCGCCGGTCGCGATAACGCTGACAGGCTGTTCTGAAAGAAGAAAATCCATTATTGAAAGATCATGCGGCGCAAGGTCCCATATAACATTCACATCGTGCTGAAAAAGGCCAAGATTGATCCTTACAGAATCGAAATAGCAGATGTCTCCAAGGTCGCCGTCATCTACTATCTTTTTTATGTATCTTACTGCCCCTGTATAGATAAAGGTATGGTCCACAAGCAGCACAAGGCCCTTCTTATACGCAAGTTCCACCAGCTTCTCTGCATCCCTCACCTTTGCAGTCAGGGGCTTTTCAACAAGGATATGCTTGCCGGCCTCAAGCGCCTCTTTCGCTATTTTGTAATGGCTGAATACTGGTGTTGATACTGCCACGGCGTTTATATTGTCATCCCTTAGGACGGAGCGGTAGTCGGTTGATGTCCTTGCCTGCGGATATTTGACCTGCATCATGTTCAGCCGTGATGCATTGAGGTCGCATATCGCAGCAACAGATGTGTGCCTGTTCTCATTGAAATTGCGTATCAGATTAGGGCCCCAGTAGCCGCAGCCTATTACACCGACCTTAAGATTGCTCATAATGATTCGGCTCTCTTGATTCCAGAATGTTTCATATAATATTCAATCATTTAGGGTATTTGAGAATAACTGTTCCATGCGTTCAAGTCAATTCTGGGGATATGCGGAAAAGACTTCCTGGCTGCGGGCTCAGAAGAGTTTGCTGACCGGCTTCTCTTTGCCGAGTATCCTGCAGATGGCCTGTGCAAGGTCTTTGTCAACAATGAATGCTCCCTCTATATGCAGTTCCAGTATTATGTCAAAGCCGTTGATAAGCCGCTTCATATTCTTTATGCAGCCTGTTATCTGGATAACCTGAACATTTGGCATGCCTAACAGTCTCTCGATCTGGCCAAATTCTGCATCATTCCTGCCGTATATCTCATCAATGATCAGCACTATCTGCTCAGTTATCCTGAAGAGCCCCTCAATATCTTCGATGATCTTTATGTCCTTTTTCTGGGAATGGATATATTTGAGATACTTCTCGTAGCTGCCGGGACGCATTTTGCCTTCGTAATCCACCGGGTTCCCCAGATAATAGACATTTAAAAGGTCACCAACCGCCCGGACAGTATTTGTGATCTTTCCGACACCCTCGACCCCGCATATCAGGATATTCTTCTTCAGCTCCATCGCTTTCCTGATATTGCCGATGTTGTCCGCTGTAAAGGCTATCTCTTCTGTATTGTTCGGTCTCTCTTTTTTCATGACAGGCTCATGTCCATTTTTCATACATTCTATCATATTCAACCGGGATACTCCTGCATATGAACAGGGGAAAATACTATAATTCATTACAGTACAGGGAGGCTGAAAATGACGGAATGTTCAAATCATATCAGATATTATCATTTCATGGCAGGCGTTCTCTCCTGCCAGCAGAAAGACCCTCTCTGCAGCACCTGCAAGGCCTTCTCAAACAGCGTCCGGGCGGTGAAGGACGGGATTGCAGAATTCGAGAGCAGTTCAGGTGCTTCATTGAACAGAGAGGAGAGGAACGCTCTTGCTGCAGCGGCAGAGGTAATTTCGTCGCTTGCCACTATTCCTGATGCTGAGGGACAGAAAAAAGCCGGCAGATGCAGGATGCCTGAAGGTGTCTGTTTTGTTAAATCATCAAAGAAGCTGACAGACGGCATAAACAGGGTCTGACACTGTCCGGCTGAGCCCTGATGCAGTTCTGCCTCAGAAACGGCGTGGCTATTTCCCCACCTTCTTCTCGATCTGGGCAAGTATTCCGTGCAACATGTTCAGCTCCCAGTCAGTTAGGCCTGCACGGGAAATGAAATGTTTCAGGTTCTGCATTATCTTGGATTCGAGGTCCCTGTCGCCGCGCGGT
>Ga0233425_10004877_pt1 | contig 21894 bp, 24 predicted proteins | sample Watercolumn_Towu_2_FD_181712 | JGI IMG/M metagenome (GOLD analysis project Ga0233425, IMG submission 181712) | Freshwater microbial communities from Lake Towuti, South Sulawesi, Indonesia - Watercolumn_Towuti2014_140_MG | ecosystem: Environmental > Aquatic > Freshwater > Lake | place...
CCGCAATAGAAAAAGGCCAGCATGTCATCTCTGATAGGCATAAACTATCTACTTTTGCTTATCAAACAACACAAGGACACGATATGGATCATCTAATTGCCATGCATGAAGGATTATATCTTCCCAATCTTACTTTATTTCTCGATGTCTCTGCACAGATTGCATCACAAAGGATCGGTTTAAGAGCAGATAGTGCCAATGTAACAGATGCAAAAACACCAGAATACTTTGAAAAAGTCGATTTATTAATGAGAGTATGCGATAATTATAACATCGCAATTCAAAAATTAAAAGAAACAGAAAACATTGTGGTCATTGATGGCACAAAACCGATTGATGATGTTGAGAAATTGATTCAAGGAGAGATTGAAAAACTATTTCAAAAATAAGAACAAAGAAATTTTCTTGGATAAAAAAAGAAAATTTAACCAACAAAAAATTACTCCTCTTCTTCTTTCTTGGTTTCTGGGACCGTCAGAAAATCATTAAGTTTCCTGCACTTCGACTGACCTATATAAGAAATCTTTTTAGAATCACTTTTCATAAAAACATCACCACCCCTTTTTTGTACAACATCTATCGGTGATTTAAATCTTACCAAGATATATAAATACTATTAACTTAGAACATATATTCTTTATTGCGATACCACTATAGAAATATTAAAAAAATTTATCATTCTTAAATGAATTAGACTAGAATAAAAAAACATAAATGAAGACCACATTCAGATTCAAAAATACTATTCATTTTCCTTTATCAACCAGATCAATTGCTTGATATGAATCAATAGCTCCATCTTCCGCACTTAATTTAATATTAAGGAACTTAATGGAAGTACTGATATAAGTGAAATTCCAATCCGTTTTTTTATTAAATGTTTGCAGAATAACAAAACCCTCACTGATTTTTTCAGAAGGGAACAATACCGCTACGTTTTCTTTGAATAGAGAAAGCGCCTTTTCAAATGGAACTTTAACCACATCCATCTTAAGAGGTTCAACTTCATCATTTTCCTTCTTAAAAACATCATCTTCCATCTTCAGTTCAAAATCTTTATCAGCATTCTCAACAAAAACTGAAATTTTCTTGTTCTTCGGATGAAAATAACCAACCTCAAAATTACTTTTTAAATTGCCATTGGTATCAAGCTGGCAAAAAAAATGAGAAAGGAATGCCTCATGATGAACCTTCCTCCAGTTTTTAAAAACAACACTCTCAGAAAGCAACTCAACTAATTTATCTGGTGGAACAACAACCATTATGCATACTCTCTCCATGTATGGCTGCATTTGGTACACTTAAAGAAACGCGTTTCAGGCTCATCCGCGCCTCGTGTCTGCTGAGTCCAATAATATGCAACATTATTCCCACATTTATCACAAGTCATCCGAACTTTTGGATTGATCTCAACGTTTTCCATCACTTCAATTTTTTTCGCACTTTGCACAGTCTCTTTTAAGGCAGTATTTTCTCCATCAGGAGACTTAGTAAAACCACAGCTGCAAAAAAGAACTTTCTTCCCCGCTTTATCTTTTGGCCGTAAAATAGAACCACATTTTGGACAGAACATAAATCTCACCTTTTTAATGTTTATTTTTAGATATTAATGAAGGATTTAAAAAGGTTATGATACCACCAAAACTTTTATAAATAATAACTTTGGAGTGATAAATATATTAAGCATATACAATAACTATGGTAAAATATGATGATATAGTAATTTTGGGACAAAACCACAGAGCGATAGGGAGAGATAATTTCCTTTTAAACTTTCTTGCTCAATTCTTGGGAGGAATGGATGAAGTTGAATATGATTTTGGTTCAGCACATTACTTATTTAATGCCTTTCAACATGTTCCTGATGAACCATACGATTACTTAACTCAGATTATAAAAAAATTTGGAAGAAGAGAACCCCTCTCTCAATCCGATAAACAGCAGATATCTTCATTTGAAGAAGTAGTCAGAAAAATGTTATCCGATGAAACGACATTAGATTTATCAGAACATACCTTTTATGGTATTGATGGATCAACAAGAGACGCTTTAGATATAACTTTATCATCCTTGGTTGGGGTTTCTGCTCGGAAAAAGATTGCTTTACCTATTCCAAATTGGCATTTCCATGAAATGTCAGAAAATGCAAAAAAATTATATAAGTTTACTTATTTTGAAGCATTAGATGAAGAAAGCTTGGTTAATGGTTTCAAAAAAGTCGCTGAAAAAGAAAATGTAAAAATACTACTATTAGCTATGCCCGCAGTCCCACTTATGTATAATGTTTCAGAATCTGCGGGAAAAGAAATGAATGATATCGCATTAAAGCACGGAATTGATATCGTCATTGATGATGTATTAAGGGGAGTTCAACCAATGGGTCAGAGAAATTCAATCGCCCGTTATTTTACTCGTCCTTATATAGTAGAAGGTTTTTCTAAACGCTTTGGAGATGAGAATTTTGCTCATCTTTCTTATGTACTTACACCACACAAAGGAGTTAAGATCAGAAAATTTTGCGAATCTGAAGAATATAGTCTTATTTCTGGTTTGGGCACAAAATTAGCTTTAAGTTATGCTTCCATACCTGCATTAGAAGAACTACAGATGAGAAATCAAGCATTCGATGATGGATTGTTATATGATACTGCAGAGGGAACGTTAATTAGACGACCCTCAACAACTCATCTAACATCACTTGTTGAAGTTCCAGCTAATTTTAAAATAAAGATGCAGGTATTTCAACAAATTTGCTTTAGCAACGATATTGATATTTCAATTCCTTCAGAGTATTACCCTGCTCAATTTTCTCCCTCACCTTCTTTAGAACGGTTATTTCGTATCACTGTAGGCAGAATGGATGTTGAAAAGATTTATAGAGGAGCAAACATACTAGGAAACAGAATTAAGAGATATTCCCAATGACTGTGAAAGAAGAGTTATTAGACCCGAGTAGAGAAACAGAAGAAGAAAGATTCGCAAAATTAAAGAAAGCTCTTGAAAGTCAACCTAACCACCTTGCAGGAAAACATTTGCCTTATGGCTCTCTTTTTGGTTTTGATTATGGTTTTAATTTTATGGACGCAAACATTGGTTTTCTTGATTTTGGAATAAATACCCACGAACTTGAAGCAATAAGAAAATTAAGAGTAATGCAGCAAAAAGGATGTGATGCAGAATCAAAAATCACGTTAGAAGAAATAGCCGCAAAGATATTAAGGGATGAAACTACCTTTGACCTCAGTCAGTATAATATTTCAACATCAACCAAAGGTGCTCGAGAAGCAATAATAACCGCACTAGAAACAATAGTAACACCTCAAAAACCATTTGTCATGTACGCTTCACCGAACTGGATCTTTGATGGCATCGTAGGAAGTGTTAAAGAAGCAAGAATCGTAGAAACATTTATCCCGACCGCAGACGATTTCGTAGAAAAATTTGAATTTATAAGCACAAGAATTCCTTTATGTGCGGTAATTCTTGTAGATCCTGCAAATCCTTTAGGATATCGTTTTTCAAAGAGACATATTGAAAGAATTGAAAAAGTAGCAGAAGAGCGAAGTATTATTCCATTATTTGATGACGTCTTTAGAGGACTTCAAGAAAAAGGAAAAAGACATAGTTCTTCAGAATATTCCCATTGCTCTATCATCATTGAAACAACCTCCAAACGATTTGGAGCACGAGGGTTAGGAGTCACCTGGACACTAACACCAAAAGAACTCAACTTAAAATTAACAGCAAAAGAAGAATCCTGTTTAGGATGTTCCTCCCTTGCAGCCTCCGTAACACAATCACTGTACGAAACAAAGTATGGTGAAAGAATTCAAGCATATATCACAGCAAATGCAGCCGCATTCAAACAAGGGTTTTATGATAGCTTCACAGCAGATAACCTTATTGGAACAAAAAAAACAATAGGAAGATTCGTACACGCATTTGAATCCATGCCCTTCATGACCTATCATTTTGAAGAAGTTGAACCAGAATTAACGATTAACCTAGTTCGTGACTTAAAAGAGAGATATGGACTAAGAATAACACAGGGATTTGATTGGATTTGCCAAATAAGAGAAAAAGAAAAAGCGATTAAAGAAGGAAAAGTAACCTCATTAATAGAAAGGGAAGCAAGCTTTGCCTCATCATATGTTCGTATCTGTCCAACCAAAGAAACACCAGAGAGATCTTATATCGCAGGAAATCAATTAGGAACAACTATGCAAGAATTAGCATAATAAACCACTTAAGTAACTCAGTATTAATATCATAAGTTTATAGTAAACCAACTATATAATCTGATCAAATCATCTCATAATATTAATCCCCAGAGGTTGCAGAGCTTCTACAACCAAAATTTTCATCCAGCCCAAATAAGGTATTCTCAGAACACCTTTTCCTAAAACTCTTTCTTCTGCAATCTTATCTTCACCAATACCGGAAATACTATTGCTATTATGATCACCTTTAGTTTGATAATAATATTTGCCTTCTTCTTGCCAAACTTTTACGACTCGGTGGATGATTGGCTGTGGTTTATTTGCTTGAAAAACTAAGACATCACCGACCTTTATGTTACGGGCATGAGCGCGCCATAATATAATCACATCCCCTTTATTAAAACCATTTGACAAAGAGGAACTCTTGAAATACTCTAAAGAGATATTACGCTGCTCATACCATGAACCACACGTTCTCCAGTAATGGTCAAAGGACTCTGGAAATTTCTCAAATTGCTGTCCACAGATAATTGAACCGGATGTTCCGTGTTCCATACTCTCACTCACGACCGCAACAATAGGATAACTGCTGCCAAGAACAACACCAAGAACAGGATATACAATAAATCGGATTAACAAAAAAGCAATAACGATATTCGCAAGCCAGCTCCAGATAGAATCATCCTTCCAGATAAAATGCCATACTCTTTTGCGGTGATAATGAAAATTTTTCATTTTCTCTGACATATAACTTTCATTTCACCAATGTTTAAAAAGGTTTTTATAGTTTGTTTCTTTTGTCTTTATTGGATGAAAAATCAAACATTAGATCTAGTTAGAGTTAATTTATTAGTTGATGCAATAAAGCAAAAGAAAGAATTGCAATCTCTGCCAGAGAGCTATGTTCGGGAGCAATTGTTAATCTATTTTAAACAATATCCAAAAGTTGCTGATTCTTTATCATCAAAATTTAATCCAAAATCATCACTTTACAAACAAACAGTTAAAGAAATCAGATCAAAATTACGAAAAGTCTATGGATTATTCAGACAGGAAGAAAAGACAAAAGGAAAAGAAGAGACAATTACTTCACTTATTAAAGATATAAATAACGAATCCATCTTAGAGCAAGTGCTCAGCTTTCATACTTCAACCAAAGAACGATTACGTTATTATCTACAATTATACGAAAAAATCTTTAAAATCACCAAAAAACCAAAGTCTATTTTAGATTTAGGTTGTGGGATTAATCCCTTTTCTATACCAATCATGAAACTTCACAGTGTTCACTATTATGCTTATGATCTAAGTGAAGAAGAGATTAAACAATTAAACTCTTTCTTTGAGCAATTGAATTTAAAAAATAAAAATTTTATTGGACAGGCAGGAATACTAGATATACTAGATATTACAAAATTAAAACGCCTTCCTCACGCAGATGTTGCTTTTTTATTTAAGATAACCGATGTCCTTGATAAAGGCAAAGGTCATATCAAAACAGAAGAGGTCATCAGAGCAATACCCTCTAAATTTATTGTGGTAAGTTTTGCAACTAAAACCATGAGCGGAAAGAAAATGACGGCTCCCAGAAGAAAATGGATGGAATGGCTCTGTCAGCGGCTTCAATATAAATATCATATTCTAGAATTTGAAAATGAAATTTATTATATAATAAAAAAGAGAGAGTAGTTGTCAAAATAATTGTTATCAACAACGAACATCATTTTTTCTTCAGTAACTCCTTCAATTTTGGCCATTCTTCTTTATCAGCAATATAACCAACACAAAAAGAAGAACCGCATCTGCAAGGATGTTTCTCAAAACCATCGAGATCATAACCATAATTATACGTTAACTCCTCGCCTCTCCTAATATCACGAAGAGCATAAATAAAAACTCGTCCATCTTTAATATCAATATAACAATTAGGCTCACAAGAATGATTGATATATTTAGCCGTATTCCAATCAGGACTTCCATCGATATCATAATCAGCTCCTTCAACAATAAAGATATAGACGCTGCCCTGATCAGGATCAAGCTCAGCCTTCTGAATATGTTCCTCAGCAATCTTATCCCCATCATCTTTAGGGACTCGAATGCCAACATATTCGATAATTTCAGTATCTTGGAGGATATCAATTGCCGCAAAAACACCTTTATGGTGAATAGAGGAACTTTTGACAACAATATATTTTGAGGTTGTAGGCTGCATAATTTTTCATTTTTGCTGAAACTATATAAATCTGTGTTTTATTTTAAAGTAGATGAATAACTTTTTATTAAATCAATCAAATAATATAAATAATCACTTTTCAACAAGAATATTAGACTGGTACGCTCAAAACAAAAGAGATCTTCCCTGGAGGAAAGAAAATCTCGATCCGTATCATATCGTTATCTCAGAAATCATGTTGCAGCAGACCCAAGTGTCAAAAGTCATCGAAAAATTCAAAGAATTTACAAGCTTATTTCCAACGATCCACGATTTAGCAAAAGCCCAGAGCGCAGAAGTCATTCAAGCATGGCAAGGACTTGGATATAATCGAAGAGCCATCCTGCTTCATCAATTCGCGCAGGAAATCTGTAAGAAATATGAAGGAAACATTCCTCAAAGCTCAGATGCATTGATTAAACTTCCGGGGATAGGTCCATATACCGCAGGCGCCATCAGTAGTTTTGCATTTAATAGGCCAGAGCCTGCCATTGACGTCAACGTCAGAAGGATTTTTCTTCGTTTTTTTAAAGGAAAAGACCAAGGATTGCCCCAAACAAAAACAGAAGAAAAAAAACTATCTGAACTCGTCAAAGAAAGCATTCCAGAAAATAGAAGCAGAGATTTTCATAATGCGCTGATGGATTTTGGATTATTGATATGCCTTAGAGAAAAACCACTATGTTTAGAATGTCCTTTAAAACAATCGTGCTCGTTCTTTCCATTATATCAAAAGCAAAAAGAAAAGGTATTATTTGTTGCAGAAAAGAAAAAAGAAATAGGAATGACCGAAAACGGCAAACATGTCCCAAATCGTATCTTTCGAGGAAGGATAGTAGAATTTGTCAGACAAAATCAAGAAAAAGAAATCTTATTTTCAACTTTGGGTAATTACATCAAAAAAGACTTTAAAGCAGAAGAACAAAGATGGTTGCAAGAATTATGTCACAAACTGCAAAAAGAAGGGTTAATCAAATTTAAACTGATGGAGGAGAATATTACTCTAAGCTTAGGAAAATAGTTTTCGATATCCGTTTGAGAATCTATTTTGTTGAAGGCAGTGTTATTAAGTGACTGATAATTAGCACTTATCTTACATTTCTTTCCGTTTATTTCATAAGCTGTTGCAAAAATGTCATCAGTCAAATAGTTACACTACCTTGTTTAATGGAGGGGATTATTTATTTTACTCGACAGTAATTAAAGTGTTAAATAAATAAAAAATTAAAGAAAAACATAAAAAGGTAAACCCCTCTTAAGAATCATATGGAATCATTTCATAAATTTCTGGATCATACCGCAGATGTATTGTTTGTTGCCAAAGCAGGCACTGTCGAAGATTTATTTAAAGAATGCGCCATCGCTTTAGAAGAAACGATGGTAGACATTAAAGAAGTCAAACCAAAGAAAAAGATAAAGATTTTAGGAGAAGGAAAAAAGATTGATGATGTATTATTCAATTTTCTTGATGACCTCATCTTCTTCAAAGACTATAAACAAATGGTCTTTAGCAAATTTGAGATAAGTATCGAAGAAAAAGAAGGAACAATCAATTTAACATGTTTTGCCTCTGGCGAACCAATAGATTTCACACGGCACGACCCAAAAGTTGATGTTAAAGCAGTCACCATGCATCTATTTAAAGTAGAACAGGTTAAAGATGCCTGGAAAGCGCAGGTATTGCTTGATATTTGAAAAAATTCTCATCTATTGAATATAGTAATCCAACAACATTTAATAATCCTTCATGCTTTCTAAAAAAAATGGTCTCACTACAAGAATTAGAAGATCGAATAAATAAGATAGAACTAAGAAACCAACACGTAGAAGAAAACAAAGCGTGGGAAACAAGTTACTTCAGACGTTTTCTCTTAATACTATTTACTTATTTAGCAGTTGGTCTTTATCTTAAAGCAATTAACATCTCAAAACCGTGGATCAATGCAATCGTTCCAGCAGCAGGATTTCTACTTTCAACATTATCCTTGCCATGGTTTAAGAAAATATGGTCAAAAATCAGAAAATGACAAACTCATTATTTAGCTTAAGCGAAGAAATTCGCCGCTGCGCGCAGTGTCCTCTCTGGAAAAATCGCACATTAGCCGTTCCAGGAGAAGGACCTAAAGATGCAGCATTAATGATAGTGGGAGAAGCGCCAAGCGCAGAAGAAGATCATCAAGGAATACCTTTTATAGGTAGAACTGGTAAATTTCTAAAAGCAATATTGAAAGAGTATAAAATAAACCAAGAAAATGTTTTTATGACAGGAGCAGTAAAATGCAAACCGCAAGCGAATCGAACACCAAAAAAGAGCGAATTAGAAACATGTAAAGAATTATGGCTTGATAAACAAATAGAAGTTCTAAAACCAAAAATAATTATACTCCTTGGCTCAACAGCCCTCTGGTCATTGCTCAAAGAAAAAGACCTGGCTCGAATACACGGAAAAATAATAGAAAAAGACAACCAAAAATATTTTGTAACTTACCATCCCTCCGCCGCCATGCGATTTCCTAAAATAAAATTATTGATGGAAAAAGATCTTCAGGAATTAAATGAAATCATCGAAACTTTATAATGGGATACAAGATGGAATACGCAATCGATAGAAAATATGATACTTATTCCGTTTCACAATATACCAATCATCCAAACAATTTAATTTATTCAATCAAACCAAAAAGAATCTGTTGTGGATCTCATCTTCGAGGACAGCAATGTTACGGATGTCCTATGAGATAAATTACTGAAGATATAGTAAACCAACTAAATAATTCGTTTTTAAATGAGTTGGTTTACTATTAGTCGTCAAACACAAATACTAAATTATATTGTTGGACGACTATAATCAAATGAAAGATTCTTCTTATAAGAAAAAAGAGGCGTATCAGAGCAAACTATTAAATGATTTGGTTGGTAAGAAGAAAGAGATCTTGTAATAGGAATATAGCTTAAATCAGTTTTATCATCTCTAATTTTAATGTCGCCGTTATTTAAAAGGGAAAGTAGTGATCTTCTCCCATATTCTCGAGAAGGAAGAGGACTAGATTGAATCATTCCTCGTTGTGCTTGAAGAAGATAGTCATTATCCTTTCTTGGTGGTGCAGCATATTGAATTTCAACTCTAATTCCAGAATATCTATCTCTCAGTCCTTGCGCTTCATGAAGTCCTTGCAGACCTTTTTGTAATTGTTCTTGATTCATAATTATATCCGTGACATAATTGTCACATATCTCTATTAGAAGTAAAAAATGTTTAAATGAGTTAAGTAATAAACTGTGACATCTAAATCATTTTTTTGTCCTTGTTCATTTCCTATACTTGTTATAAATATCTAAAAATTCAGCAATATTGGTCGCTCCCTCCAAATAACAAGGTACTATTCCATAAATCCATCGTCGTACTTGAAACTTATAAGGATCATCAATAACAAGAGCATCAATAGTCTCACCATTAGGTGTAAGAATAACACCCGCAAAACAAATCGGACTAGAATCATCACCTTGTTTCTGAAAAATAATTTTTGCAATTAAAGAACTCTTTTCACTTCCTCTTTTGAATCCAAGATAATCAGATCCGGGAACAATAACCCATCCTTGATAAGCCCAATCTTGAAAATGATAATCTTTCATCACGGATAGATGAAATTCCGTCAATCCAACAAGTTCTGAGTTTATTGTAATAGCTAGATCATCCATTTTTAATAACACCGAAAAACATAAAAAACCTAAAAATAGCGGGGGATGGATTTGAACCATCGACCTACGGGTTTCTTGAGCTTCATAATAGGAAGATATATGAGCCCGTCGGGCACTCCTAGCTACCCTACCCCGCTATATAAGAGAAAAACCCCATCTTCTTTAAAAAACTTTAGTTTTTAAGGCATAAAAACATTTATATAGCTTTATACATTCATTTTTTAGATGAAAAAAGAGGCAGAAGAGTATAGTAAAAAAAAAGTAATTATTTTAACTGTTGCCATCGTTTTAGGGGTTATTTTAGTGATAATTCCTTTAATTACCACTTTATTTTCTCATAACTCATTCGGCAATGTTGCACTCATTCCTCTAGAAGGAACAATAACCAGCCAAGGAGGATCGACCTTTGGTGAAACTACAATTTCTGCCTCAGAAATAGTAGATTATATCAAAGAAGCAGATAAAAATCCACTTGTAAAAGTGATCTTACTTGAAATAAACTCTCCTGGCGGCTCGGCCGTAGCATCAGATGAAATCGCAACCGCAGTAAAAGAAACAAAAAAGCCAGTGGTTGCTTTAATTAAAGAAGTAGGAGCATCAGGAGGTTATTGGATAGCATCCGCTTCTGATCATATCATCGCCAATAGGATGTCAATTACCGGAAGCATTGGTGTAATTTCTTCTTACCTTGAATTTAGTGGATTGATGGATAAATATGGTGTCAGTTATGAAAGATTGATTGCAGGAGAACATAAAGATTTAGGAACGCCACTTAAAAAACTCTATCCAGAAGAAAAACAGATTCTCCAAAAAAAACTTAATACAATCCATCAATTCTTCATAAAAGGAGTTGCTGAAAACAGAAATCTTCCTAAAGAAGAAGTAGAAAAACTCGCAACAGGAGAATTTTATCTTGGTGTTGAAGCATTAGAATTAGATTTAATCGACCAATTAGGAAATAAAGATACTGCTGAATCATATCTTAAAGAAAAATATAATCTAGAGAAGATTGAATATATTACATATAAACACCCAGCAGGTTTTTTCGAAACATTAAGTGGTGTCTTTTCAGAATTTTTCTTTAAAGCCGGACAGGGTTTTGGTTCAATGATTGTAAAACAAAGCAATATCATCACAGTATAAATATGAAAAGGACAATTGTATTTATTTTTCTTATTCTCATTCTAAGTAGTTTTCAAGCTCTTAGCATAACAATAGACCCCTCTATCACCAAAGAATTTTCAAAAGGAATTGAAGAGATTAATGTTATCGTTATGCTAAAAGAACCAAATGATCAATTGAGCTCCAGCACTGCGCAAATCCAACTAGAACGTGAGAAAATCTTAGAAGAAAGAAAAGAAATAGTGAAAGAATTGCAAGAAAATATCTTCGCAGAACTAAATATTGAGACAAAAGAAGAATTAGAAAAAAAAATAGAACAAAAAATAACAGCCCGTTCGGCTACTTCAAATATTAGTAATGATAAATTCACCACAAACAAGAATTCTTCAGAAACAAAAGAGAGCGATGTAAAAATAAATGACGAAACAACAAACAAGGATATTACTTTAGAACATCAATTCAGTGTCTTAAATGGATTTACTGCAAACATCACCAAAGAAGGATTAAAAGATTTAATAAGTACCGGATTAGTTGAAAGCATCTCAGAAGTAAAACCAATCAAGCTTGTTCTAAGCGGCTCTGTTCCTTTGATCAATGCAAACGATGTCTGGAATCTCTCCTCAAATGGACTTAACATAACGGGCGTAAATCAAGCCGTCTGTGTTGTTGATACGGGAGTTGACTACACTCATCCTGCGTTAGGCGGATGTACAAATGACACATTTATCAATGGAGAGTGTAACAAAGTAATAGCAGGATGGGATTACGGTAACAATGATAATGATCCAGTTGATGTCAACAGCCACGGAACACACGTTGCAGGAATCATTGCATCAAACGACACAACTTATAGGGGAGTTGCTCCTGGCGCAAAAATCGTTGCGCTAAAAGTATTTACTAATGCAGGATCAGGCAGCACCGCCAATGCCATTGCAGGGATAGATTGGTGTATCAGCAACTCCACAAGGTTTAATATCTCTGTAATAACTCTAAGCCTTGCCGTAACCGATGGAGGTGGAAACGAGGTATTCTATTCAAGCAATTGTGATGGGGCTGATTCATCAGGACTTGCTCGTGCACTCAGTAGAGGCGCCTCCTTTGGAATATTCGTTGATGCTTCATCTGGAAACACCGGTAATAGCAGCGGAATTACCTCTCCTGCTTGTGGTGAGAACGTCACATCAGTAGGTTCTGTTACTAAATCAGATGCAATCTCCGGATATAACGCAGCTTCCATCCTTGATTTATTAGCGCCAGGTTCATCCATAACATCAACAGTCCTCAGTTCTACTTTTGGAACAAAAAGTGGCACCTCCATGGCAGCACCCCACGTTGCAGGAGCTGCCGCAGTGCTGATTCAATACTGGAAAACTGCATTTAACATCACACTCACACCAAGAGAAGTTGAGAAAAAATTAAAAATCAGTGGAGTTCAGATAAATGACACCAGAAACAGTATTATCTTTCCCAGGATTGACCTATTGGCTGCAATTCAACCATTTATCAATTTTACAACAAGTAACCCTTTAAATAATACATTCATAAATTACAACAGTTCATTGATTAACATAACTTCTGATGTCAACCTCTCAACCGCACTATTAGAATGGATATATAGCAATGGAACCAACATAAATCTTACAATGACAAAAGCCAACGGTACTAATTATTATCTAAACACCACAAAACTAATCGCAGGAACTCATTACTATCGTATCTATGCAAACGACTCGCAAAACACGATGGGAACAAGCACTCAACGAACAATAACGATCGATTATATTCCTCCACTGATTACCATAACCAATCCGATCAATGGAACCAATCTCAGTTTTGGAACACAAGCATTTAACACAACAATCACAGAGTTACAAATAGATTCAGTAAAATTCAGCTTCAATAATGCAACAGGGATATCATTTAACATAACACCTAACAACACCAGTGGAAATTGGAATACTAATCTTAACTTGCTGCAGCTAACAGAAGGTTATCACACGCTCACCATCCTTGCAAATGATAGTGCCGGAAATTATAATCGGACCACATTTATCGATTTCACAATAGATAGAACTCCACCTGCAATTACAATCATCTCACCACAAGGAACATCGCACTACGGTCTTTTATCAAATAACCAAACATTTAATATCAGCGCCAGGGATTTGCTGTTAACAGTTCAATCTGTTCTTTTGAGTTTCACAAACACATCTGGAAACGGATTTAATATAACTGCTGTAAATCAATCGGGCAATTGGATTGCAAGTTACAACGTTTCATTACTCCCAGATGGAACATATGCAATTTGGATCATCGCAAATGATACCGTAAATAACATCAATCGAACTCAAAACATCTCATTTATCGTAGACAACAACCCACCTTCTGTTTCATTTAATAACCCGCCAAACGGACAAAACTATACTTTCTTAAGCGGCAACTTATCATTTAACATTACAGTAAGAGATATTGTAGACGTGCAAAGCGTCTATTTTGTATTTGATAACTCAAGCGGCTTTGATTTTAATATAACAGCATCAAATCAATCGGGATATTGGATAATAAGTTATAATGTCTCAAGTTTAACTGACGGAACAAATACCGTAAAAGCTTATGCCAATGACTCTGTAGGTAACAAAAATTTTAGTGAATTCATCACATTTAATTTGGATACAACAACTCCTATTGTCATTTTAAACACGCCAGTAAATAATGGCAATCAAACATCCATTATCTCGTTTAACTGTTCAGGATTAGATAACATCAACTTAGCTAATCTAACCCTTTATGGAAATTGGAGTTCTAATTGGCATGCCAATCAGACTGTATCAATAAGCGGAACAAATACGTCAGCAATTTTCACCAAAACATTAAATGATGGCAATTATCTTTGGAACTGTCAAGCCGGCGATACTGCTTCAAATTTTGGTTTTGCATCAACAAATTACACTTTATTCATTGACTCGATAGCTCCTATAACTTCAGCAATCAGTTCTGGAACTCCTACCTCAACTGCCGCAACAATTAGTTGGACAACCAATGAGAATAGTAATAGCAGTATTAATTATGGAACTTCGCTTAGTTTAGGTAGCATAAGCAACAGTGGAGGGTTTGTTACAAGCCATAGTATTAGTCTTAGCAGCTTAAGTTCCTCAACAACGTACTATTACAATGTCAGTTCTTGTGATAACACCGGAAATTGTCAAGTAAATGGTTCATTTACGTTCACAACATCAGCATCAGGAAGCGGTTCTTCCAGCAGCTCATCCTCTTCAGGTGGTGGAGGGGGAGGTGGAGGAGGAGGTGGAAGTTCTGCTCCAATTGTAACACCAACTATTACATCAACTACAACGCAATCTATAACTGAAAAAACACCAGAAAACCCAGTCCCTTCATCAACATCAACAGGAGGAACTAAAACAATGGAAGAAAAGAAAGAAGAAGCTCCAAAAACTGCAGGACCAATTACTTTTACCCAAAAAGCAAAAGTACTCAAAGATCAGCCAAACTTCGTAAAAGTAGATAACCCATCCATCTGGATAAAAGAACTTGAGATTAACTCAAAAACAGATAAAGAAGTAAATATAGATGTAACAGCTTATTCAGAAAAACCAAAAGAGGTTCCGCCGCTCGAAAATGTGTATCAATATTTACAAATTACAACTGATTTTAACGAAAATGAGGTAAGCGATGGAAAAATCACATTTAAAGTACCAATTGACTGGGTAAAAGAACACGGCTATTTTGATAGGATAGTAGGACTATATGTATATGAAAAAAGTCAATGGAAAGAATTAAGCACAAGTGTTTTGTCAAAGAACGATAAAGAAGTAATTTACCAAGCAAAGATAGATCATCTTTCTTATTTTGCAATCGGTGCATCACAGACAATAAACAAAGGAAGTTGGCTTAGCAAATTAGCTCCAACAAATCTAGGTACAAAAAGCTATGTTTTAGTTGGACTTGTTGTATTTATCCTAATATTAATCTTAATCTATTTCTTAGTCAGAGAAAAAGAAGTGGTGTAATTTCTGAATAAAATTTATAAATAATATCCCTTTTTAGTAGATACAATAGATTTAGGGGGCGATTAACATGAGTTTTTTAGCAGCAGGTTATCAAGAATTATTTTCTGGAATTTATGTCAGAGACACATCACTGATGGGAAAAGAAGGACCTGTTACAGTAAAAGAGGTAGTTACTTTAAGTCAATATAGAAAACCAACAGAAGATCAAGTTGTAACTCATCTTCAAGAAAAAGCAGCAACTCTTTTAGCAAGAAAAAAATTAGCTATATCTGGCACTCAAATTCAAGTTGCATCGGAACTAGAATCAGCAGTTATTCAATTGCCAGATAACTTCTTAGATGACTTAAAAATAAGTAATCTAAATTGTATAGCATTTGTTCGAAGTAATACTCCTGCAATTAACCTACCCGAAGGAAGACAAGTACCACATTATCTTCAAGCAACTTTTGGTTACATGCCTCCCGAATTACTTTCTAAATTAGAATCAGGAGAAATAAGACCAGAAATCCCTCTTTTTGGTCGCTTTCAAGGTGTTCTGGGATCATTATCAAAACAAAGTTCTTTAGGAACACGTGGAAGTATTGATTACTTAGTAAATCCAGAGAGGGGTGATGTTGGCAAGATGAGTGGTGTTTATAATAACATTCCCCCATCAGTAATGGTAGAATTGATCACAGAAGTTACAAATGTTTCTGCAGATCAAAAGTATGTACAAAGTTTATTCGATGTATCTCCTGAGAAACTAGAAGAAGTAGCACTTCCTCCTATTTTAGCATTGCATAAGAATGTAAGAGAAGCAATAGCGCAGCAAATAGCAAGACAAAGAATCCCACAATCTCCACTAGGTTCATTAGGATTACCTGTTTTTGGCGCATCTAAAAGAAGGCTAGATTCTTAAAACTCTTCCAATTTCTTTTGTTCTTTTTTACTATTGATAATTGAAGCGATAACCTGAAAATCATTCTTCATACTTTCAAACAGCTGAGGATTTCTTCCATTATAAAGATAATTTGCAGGATGAATCACAGGAACAACTTTCGTCTCTTCATTATTAATCGTAGTTGTAAACACCTTCCCTCTTAATTGAGTAATCCCTTTTCTCTTAAGGATTCGTTCCGTTGCAAAATTACCGATTGTTACAATCACTTTCGGCTGCATAATCCTAATCAGTTTATCGAGTCGCTCCCGGCAATTCTCAACTTCCTCTTTCTCAGGATTACGATTATTTTCCGGCCGACACAAAATCGTATTAGTAATAAAAATATCTTCTCGTGAAAGCTCAATGGTCGAAAGCAGTTGATTAAGAACTTGCCCTGAGCTGCCGCAAAAAGGAATGCCTTGCTTATCTTCTTCAGCACCAGGCGCCTCCCCAATAAAAAGAACTTTTGCGTGTTGATTTCCCGAACCAAAAACAACTTGAGAACGGCTTTCGCATAATTTGGAGCATTTAGAACAACCATTATACTTTTGTTTTAAATCTTCAAATTCCATAAAACAAAAAATAACAAACAGGTATTAATTCTTTTCTAAAATCTTTTCTAAAGAGGACAAATTCCACTCCTTACGAATTCGTTCTGTATCAGTAAATATTGCTAAAATTGCTACACAAGCATATCCAAAAGCAACAGGAAACCCATCAATACCGCTCTCACCATGAAATCCTAAATAAGACACCCCCATCGCTCCAAAAATACCCCCTATTCTAATGGTCTGGGTACAATAATAACCTACTCTACGATAATCAATATCCATTTTCACTTAAAAAACAGTAAATTTTATAAAGCATACCTCTTGTTTAAAAGAAAATGGATGAGCAAGAGGTACAGGAAAATAAACTAAAAAGGTTTATAAAGGAGGTTATTCGGGTAATTAGAATAACAAAAAAACCAACTCTACCTGAGTATAAAAGCTTATTAAAGGTAACTGGTCTTGGTATTTCCATCATTGGCCTGCTCGGGTTTGTTATCTTCCTCATCAATCAGCTATTATTTTAACATGGAATCACACATTTTTGGTCTCAGAACAGCAGCAAATAGAGAAGATCAAGTAGTAGATTATCTTATTTCAAAGCTCCAAAAAGATGCAAAATTTGGAATTCTTGCAATCATCAAAGCTCATGGTATGAGAGGATACATTTTCCTCGAAGCAACATCAAAATTAGATGCAGAAAATGCATTGCAAGGGGTACCTTATGCAAGAGGCATCTTACCTGCTGAAATTCCTTATCAAGAAATCGAGCACATGCTTGAACAAGTCAAAGTAGAGATGAATATCCGCAAAAATGACATAGTGGAAATTATCTCTGGCCCCTTCAAACGAGAAAACGCAAAAGTTATGCGAATCAACAAGCAGAAAGAAGAGATTGTTGTAGAATTGCTTGAATCTGCTGTTCCTATTCCAATTACTGTCAAGATGGACGCAGTGAAAGTCATCCGCAGAGATGAAGATAGTACAGATGAAGAAGATAAAGAATAGGCAAATTTCTCGTTTCAGCATTATTTAATGATATAGTAAATGTCACTAGAAATCGATCATTAATAATGGATATTTACTTATTAGTAAAATACGTATCTTCTCCCGCAAATAATTTAAATAGAGCCATTACCATTCAAACTTCATACGGTTGTGGTCAAGTGGTACTTTTGTAAAATAAAATTTGACAAAGTATATTTTAACAAAGCACGAGATGACAAGAGCTTCCCAAGCTTTTAGTCCGGGTTCGATATAAATGATACGAATATCCCGGCAACCGTATATTTTTATTCTCCGACAGTTTTTTAAAGAAAATCAAGTTCACCACATCCATGGGCGCGTAGCTCAGGGGTAGAGCGCCTCGTTCGCAACGAGGAGGCCTCGGGTTCAAATCGTTATTGCTAAAAGAAAGCAAAGCGTTGAATGTCCCGACGCGTCCATATTTCTTTTCATTGACTATATCCAATCCTAACTATAGAAAACAATACATTTTTATACCCTTAATTATTTCTTAATATAAAAATGAGGTGATTATAATGAGTTGTGAAATGAATATATGTGGACGCTGTCACGGCGGTAAAAAAATTGTGTTTGGTGCATTATTATTATTAAATGCATTTGTCTGGCCTCTCTGGCTAGATTTAACAGGATGGATTGCCTGGGTAGCTGTTTTAATGGTTCTCGGCGGCTTGATGATGCTTTTTAAACCATCAGGTTGTGGTCACTGCTCAACCTCAGGAAGCATGCCAGGACCAAAGAAGAAAAAATAAACTATTTCTTTTTTTATTTTTATTGTTTACATCTTTTATTGAACTACACTTTTATAAATAAGTCTCTAATTTCATAATCTAAAGCCAGCATCGCATAATCCGGAAGCGGAGAATCACAATTCTTTTGTTTCTTCGTTGGAGAATATTGCGGTAGTCTCGAAAAACGAACAAGAGAACTACTCCCTCTGGGATTCTCGGTTCAAATCCGAGTGCTGGCGCTTTATTCTCAGCAAATCTCGTAACCTTAATAAACTCCATTATCACCAAATTCATAGAGATTGGAGAATATCAATGCTACAACGAAACGGATTAAAGAAAGTAGAAAAAATCATCTTAAAAGAGAAACGCTGGCTAGAAAAAGAGGATCTTAAGCTAAAAAAGCTCAAAGAGGATCTTTTTAAATTAAATAAATTGCTTTCACACTTCAAAAAAGAACACTCTTCATTAAAACAAAAAATCATCCTCAAACTTATTCTTCAAGGACAGAAAATAAGATTAAAAAATAGACAGTTGCGTATCTTCCGCTTTGAAAGAAGTATGCGCCACTTTCGCTTAAAATTGGATAAAAGATTACACCTCCTTGTAAAACGGCTCTTAACGTTAGTCCGCGCCGGAAAAAATATGGAAGAAGTAAGTTTAATTCATGACAAACTAGAGAATTTTCAACGTGAAATTTCAAGACAAGAAGAATATTTTTTGAGGATTGTCGCTTTTCCAAATGGGATAATTGCAAAAGAATTAGCACAAAAAGAATTAAATTGGACAAAAATAAATCAATTGATTGAACACGCCCATTCTTCCCTTCATGAACTACTCTTCATCTTAGAGGAATTAGACACTTTCGAAAAAAAAGAAATAAAACCTTTGTTATTCAAAAATAATATTTTCTTTACTGAAAAAAAGAAACCACTCTTAAACAAAAGCTTAAATAAAAATAGTAAAATTCCTTTTCATTATCAAATCTTCTTTGAAGCAGAAGATCACTATAAAAATTTAATCAAAGACATAAAACAATCACAAAAATGCATCTATCTTGAATATTACATCTTTGAACCAGACAATATTGGGAGAGAAATAACATCTGCTCTTATTGAAAAAGCAAAAGAATTTCGGAAAAAGAATGATATTCTAAAGAATGAAAGAAAACAACCCCAACATGAAATTATCTTTATCATAGATGGTTTAGGAAGCCCCCAAGACAAAAGTAAAATCAAAGAGCTTTCAATCCTCATCAATCAGATGAAAGATGCAGGAATCATCATTTATAGGTTTAATCCATTGCTCGACCCATTGATGAAATACAGTTTTCTTTCAGTCATAAAGCACCCTTTAGTCTCTTTCTTTGGAAGGGACCATCGTAAATTAGCGATAATCGACAGAAATATCGCCCACTTTGGAGGCATGAACATCGCAGACAGTTATCATCATATACGTGACACGCAAATGAGGATCAAAGGAGAGCTCGTCCTCTCATTAGTAGCATCATTTTTCACGACATTAGCAATTTGTCGAAAATATGAATATCGAACATTAAAAAAATTTAGTGAACTTCGACGTGAAAGAAAAAAAGAATATCTCCATACTAAAAATGAGAGCACAATCACATATCCAGAATTCCTCTACAATTCATTAGGATATAAAGTCATATCAAACATTCCTGCTTCATTCCATCATCCGATAAGGGATGAATATATCAAATTTATCAAGTATGCGCGCCATAATATCAACTTAATCAGCCCTTATTTTATTCCAGGATGGAGATTTGTCAACGAATTGGTAAATGCCGCAAGAAAAGGAGTCAAAGTATCAATAATACTCACAAAACAATCAGATCATGATATCGTTGATAGTTCTGCCCGCATCTTTTACCGAAAATTACTCGAAGCTGGAGTCAAAATCTACCTCTACCAGCGCAAAAACTACAAAATGATTCATGCCAAAACCATGACTGTTGATAACACCTATTCCACCATCGGCTCATCAAACATCGATTATGTGAGCCTCTCTTTAAACTACGAATTAAATCTCTTCTTCTCATATCCTCCCATTGCATCAACCCTCAATGAACAATTTAAAGAAGATTTAAAATATTGCAAGGAAGTCACATTAACAGAATTCATGAAACAAGACAAAGAAAAACCATTATTAGAAAAATGGAAAGAGTTATTGGGATATGGAATTCTCGGTCCACTTCTTCGTCCAGGAATAAGGAAATACTACTAAATTTATTTGATCAAAAACTCTCAGAAAAATCATCATTCCCTTTTATAAAGCTTCTTCTCTTTAATATAATCGAATACCGCAAGAGGCATTTTCTCTTTCACCAAATCAACTTCATCTCTAACAAGCAGATCTTTTACCTGCGAACTGCTTAAAAAAAGAGTATCATTATAGATGATGATTTTTCCAGTAAAAAAAGCAATATTTAACGCTTTTCTACTCTCAAGATCACGTGTTAAGATAATCGTTTCTTTATGAGCAAGAGAAGGGTCATACGTAAGAGGCTCTGCTAAGCGGTCATGTCCCATTAAATTCCAAAAAGAAAGCATAGGAAAACGCAAATGGAGCAATTTAAACATCTCACCACGATTTTGAACATCATTATATTGAATAATCTTAAACTTATTTCTAAGAGGAAGTTCAAGATGCTCAAAAGCTAATTTGACCATCTCAATTCTCAAAGGAAGTAAAATTGGTTTTTTATGAGGATTCATCGAATTGGGCCAAAACCACACCTCATCAACATCATTAAGACATTCCTTTGCAAAAGCCAAATGTCCATTATGAATCGGATCAAAAGTTCCCGGAAAAATTCCAATTTTAGAAGAAGAAAGTGATTTTTTGTCAACTGTTTTTGATGAATTTAAATCGATTATAAAATCCATAATTGAAAACCATTATACTCATTAAAAAATGTTATGGAAGAGAAAGAGATTTAACAAACCTAAACATCAACCATCTCAATTTCAATATTAAGCCCTTCAGGAATAGGAACTCTCATCACTAATCTTAAAGTTCGCTCATCAGCACCAAGATCAATCAATCGCTTATGAACTCGCATCTCATAACGCTCCCATGACGCTTTACCATCACCAGAAGGAGATTTTCGAGTAGTAACTTTTAATTTCTTAGTAGGAAGAGGAATCGGCCCTTTCATATCAACGCCCGTCTTTTGAGCAATATCTTTAATATCGGTACAAATTTGATTGACTTTATCAATTTCCGTACTTGCTAACTTAATTCGTGCGCGTTGTGCCATTTTTTTGTTATGAAACATGGTAAATTAAATTTATCATGCTCTACTTCGTTGTGGAAGGAACTTGTTTATAAGCCTTTCCTTGCCAGAGGCTACAATTTAAAAAAATAAA
>Ga0233425_10004878_pt1 | contig 21889 bp, 11 predicted proteins | sample Watercolumn_Towu_2_FD_181712 | JGI IMG/M metagenome (GOLD analysis project Ga0233425, IMG submission 181712) | Freshwater microbial communities from Lake Towuti, South Sulawesi, Indonesia - Watercolumn_Towuti2014_140_MG | ecosystem: Environmental > Aquatic > Freshwater > Lake | place...
GCATGAAAATCCAAAAGACGGCAACGCACGGATGCCGTGGACGTACGGCGACAAAGGAATGGAAATGGCAAAGAAGTTTTTCCGGCTTCGTCAGAGTCTGATTCCTTACATATATACATATGCGCGCGTAGTGACGGAGGAAGCGCTGCCGATCGTCCGACCGATGTATCTTGAAAATCCCACAGTCGAAAACGCATACAAATACACCGGTCAGTATTACTTTGGGAGTGAATTGCTGGTTGCTCCCGTCACGGACTCCTCAGGCAGAAAGGAAGTGTTCTTCCCCGCGGGAGATTGGTATGACTACTTCACGGGTGAGAAGGTCAAGGGCGGCCAGGTACTCAAGAAGCAATATCCGCTCGACAGGATGCCAGTGTATGCGAAGGCGGGATCGATTATTCCGATGCAGCCAGACATGGAATACTCCGATCAAAAGCCGCTCGACAAGCTGATTCTGGACGTGTATGGTCCGAATGATGCGAAGTTCGAACTCTACGAGGACGACGGCGTGTCGCTTGGATACAAGTCAGGTGATCTTGCGACAACGCAGCTCGGGTTTGCCAAGAGCGGCGATGGGTATCAACTGACCGTCAATCCAACTAAGGGCAATTTCTCAGGTCAGGTTAAGTCGCGTTCGTACGAGATGCGATTCCACGGCCTCACGAAGCCGCGCACGGTGACGGCGAATGGGCGATCAGTGAACGCGGGAGCAAGCGGCGAGGAGCGGTGGGAATGGGATGCTGCCCGCTCTGTGCTGAAAGTCTATGTGAAAGCATCCGACATCAAGAACGCGGTGAATGTGGTTGTGAAGTGATCGACGAGCGGCGTGGTGTGATGAATTGCCGGTAGCTCTTGCTGTACATCGTCGTCGGGAGCTTCGCTCCCGACGACGCGGAGTTGTCATCCCTTGTCGTCGGGAGTTCAACTCCCGACGACTAAGTAACCTGCTCCTTCCATCCCAGAACAGTGAGGTCTCCATGCATCCCCCTGAAAAGCCAAGAAACCTCGATCGTCGCGAATTTGTGAAGCTTGCTACAGCAGGAAGCATCGTCGCAGCATTGCCCATCGGTTCTGATGGATTGTTCGGGCAGGAGAAAACGCCTCCTGCGAAACCAGCGACTAACATAAAAGATGCGGCCAAGGTCCCGCGCAATGCGAGCTCCATGCCGGGCAAATTGCCGGGCGCGGTTGTGGTGGCGACGCACGACAAATCCGTTGCCGGCGACAAAGTGGATTTGGCCGTTGTCGATGAGATGGTCCGCAAGAGTCTCATGGAGTTGACTGGAACGTCGACCATTGCCGCCGCCTGGAAACAGTTCGTCACCCCCGACGATATCATCGGCCTCAAGGTCAATCCTGTTGCGGGCAAAACGCTCTCGACGAGTCTCGAAATCACGCACGCCGTCATCAGGCAGCTTGAGGAAGCAGGCATTCCCAGAAAGAACATCGTGATCTGGGACAGGAGGGAGTTTGAGCTTCATGAAGTGGGGTTCACGCCCGAGAATTTCCCTGGCGTCAAGATTATCGGGACGGAACGGAAAGACGAGAAAGGATCCTTCGTCGACGCAAACGGAGAATTGTACGGGAAGAAGATGATCGACGAATCATGGTACTACTGGGCGGATGTGGAGCAGAAGTATGACGCGGAGACGTTGCCGTACATGGTCAACGAGGGCAAGTACTCCTACTTCGGAACCATCTGCACGAAAGATGTCACGAAGATCATCAACATGCCCATTCTGAAAAACGCCGGAGCAACCGTCACATTGTGCCTCAAGAATCTGGCGTTTGGCTGTATCTCAAACACTGCCCGACTTCACAGGCAGCTTTGGGCCGAGACATGTGCCGAGGTTCCAGCGTTTGCCCCGGTGCGGGACAAAGTGGTGCTCAACATCGTCGACGGAATTCGCGGATGCTACAACGGTGGACCCGGAGCGGATCCAAAATTCTTCACCGACTATAAGACCGTGCTCGTTGGAACTGATCCCGTTGCGGTCGATAGAATTGGTTATGAAATTGTTCTGAAGAAGCGCCTTGAAGAGAAAGTCCAGAAGACAGAGTCACCGAACGGGCGGAAGTTCATGGATCTGGCCCGTGATCTCGGTCTTGGCGTGGCGGATCTGGAGAAGATCAATCTGAAGAAATTGAGCCTTTCCTGACAGGCATGTAATAGAACACAGAAAACGCCGATGTTACAGACTGTCACAGATGATGTTGTCAGTGCAAGTCTTGTGGCATCAGTGTATTCAGCCCGCCCGAACGACTGTTCAGTCGGGCGGGTGTTCCATGAAAGAGAACCGCGTAACAAATGAACAACGTTTATGTAGTCGTTTCGCTACTGCTGCTTGCATTCGCAACTCCCAGCCTAGGCCAGGATGTCCCAGGTCTGAATACAGAGGATCTCGCAGGTGCGAAGATTCTGAAGACCGATTCGTACACAGGCAAAGCTCTCTTCGGTTACATTGATGGCGGCGCAGAACTCTATCACGAATACGGATTCAAGAAATTGGGGCGGCAAGAGATTTCCTATTCCAAAGAAAAGTTCGTTCTCGAGATCTATCAAATGGCGGGCGCGAATGAGGCGTATGGAATCTTCTCCGTGCAGCGGTTCAAGTGCATCCCTCTCGATTCGACGCTGCCCAACACATGTCTTTCCAAGTACCAACTGCAAGCGGCTGTCGGGGACTGCTATCTAAGCATCATCAATGAATCCGGTTCGGCAGCGGCTCAGAAGGGAAGTGTCGAGATCTACCGGTCGTTGCATGCCCGAATCAAGCAGCAACGTCTTCAACTGCCTCAGATGTTCCAGAACGACATGTTGAAACCGTTCATGAGGAATCTCGTGATCGCCCAGGGCCCGCTCGGTATCCAGAACGGATATCCCGACTGGCTTTCCTACTTCGAGAGTTTTGAGACGTTCACGCTTTTTCTTCTTCCTTTGGACGTCGGCAGGAGCCATCTAGTTGTTGCGTATGTGCGGATACCGTGCTGCGGGGAGGTTGAAGAGTTCGCACAGCTGGCTGGCTTCGAGGGTCCCCTGACGGAGACCCTGAGGACTGAGTCAAAAGACGGCACGCATATGTTTGCCAGAAAATTGGGAAAGCAGATCCTCCTCTTCGCCGTCGGAAAAGGATCTCGAGCAGAGCTGACTGAATTCCTCCAGCCTCTCTTCCGCTAGGTTTCATCTATCCATTCCATTGTCGTTGCTACTGTCAAGGATCGATTCTGTGCGAAGAGGTGGATCCGCGCCAAAGCCGCAACCTCGTGGCATGATGTCCGTAACGAGGTCATACTACCGGTGACTCGTCCGGGGAAAGTAATCCCCAATCTATGTGGCTCGGCATGGAGCATGCCGAAGAAAGGAAACTCATCGTGCCTCATTCGCTTGTTTGGCTGCGGCCTCTGTTTTGTGTCACCCTTTTCGTCAGCGCATCTGCAGTGAGCCAGCCCTCCAACTTTCAACATGATTCACGTCATTCGGGAGTCTATCAGACAACGCCTGCATATCGGTTCATTGGTGTGAAATTCGTTTTCAAGACGGGAGGTCCGATCCGCAGTTCTGCAGTGCTTGCTCGGGGTGTGCTCTTCTTCGGGAGCGCTGATGGGTACTTGTACGCCGTCGAGGCTTCGACGGGAAGAGAACGATGGCGGTATAAGACCGAGGGAGCCGTGCATTCCTCTCCGGCGGTCGCAGATGGAATCGTCTATGTCTCCAGCCGTGATGGCAACATCTACGGGGTTGACGCCGCAACGGGAAAGCAGGTGTGGAAATTCGAGATGGGAGCGGATCTGCCGTATGCGAATGGATTCGACTACTATTTGTCTTCACCTGTGATTTTTGGCGGCTTGATCTACTGGGGTGGAGGGGATGGGTTTCTGTACGCGTTCGACGTGCGGACGAGGATGTTGGTCTGGAAGTACAATGCGCGCACGCGCATCAGAAGCACGCCGGCAGTTGAGGGAAATACCCTGTTTGTCGGAACGATGGACGGATACCTCCTCGCGCTGGATCGGAACAATGGGACGCTTCGCTGGGAGTTTGCCACGCTGGGATCGACGTTGAAGATCGAAGACTACGGATACGATCGAACAGCTCTTGTTTCGTCTCCCTCTGTTGCCAACGGAATTGTCACCGTGGGATGCCGCGACGGGTACCTCTACGCTGTCGATGCGGTGACCGGCAAGCAAAGATGGTCGAACAATCATGAAATTTCCTGGGTGCTGTCGACACCAGCGGTCGATGACGGAAAGGTTTTCGTCGGAAGCTCCGACGCGCAGTTCTTTCAGGCTGTCGATCACGCAACGGGTCAGGAAGTGTGGCGGTACAAGGGAGGCGGTCCGATCTGGTCCTCAGCAGCAATTGCGGGACCGTTACTTTACTTCGGTGTGAATGATGGTCATATCGTTGCCGTCGACAAAAAATCGGGTTTGGAGAAGTGGCGATATAAAACGGGCGACAGGATATTCTCGTCGCCGCTGGTTGAGAATGGAGTGGTCTATTGCGGCAGCGACGACGGCAATTTTTATGCGATCGAGGGAACAAAGGAACCTGATCCCCCGTCTCCTTCGGTCCGCCGCGGAGTTTTCTGGGAAACGCGTCCGGGCTTCGCGGGTCGATGGTTTTCCAATGGCACAGATGAAGGGATACGCGACTACTTCAAACGTGAAGGATATGAGCTGCTCGACGCCAAAGGACTTCAATCAATGATGCAGGAAGGCGTTTCAACGAGAGTGGCGAGTGTTATCGTGTTCGCTGATCACCGCGTACCGCAAGAGGTCCTCGGTGACGAAACAGAGCAGGCGCTCATCCGGCAATACTTGAATGCCGGAGGCAAGATCGTCTGGTTGGGTCCCGATCCGATCGCGTGGAAACGTGATTCACTTGGAAAAATGCTTGGCATCAATTACGAGCGTTCGTCCAGGATTCTCGGCATCAAGTACCCGGGCAAGAGTCTGGAAGGGATCGGCTGGTACGGTGCAACAGTGACGCCGGAAGGGAAGAAGTGGGGGTTGGAGGGATGGTGGGTAGGTCTCGGCTGTGTTGATCCTGATCAGGTGACAACAGTACTCGCGCGTGACGAACACGGCGAGGCCGCGGCATGGGTGAAGAACTATGGCGGCAGAGAAGGAACCGGTCTTGTTCAGCTTCACATTCCGCGTGACAGACAGATCGATTTATATCACGTGAAAAGAGTGGCGGAGTATGGCCTGAGGAATTAGACCGAGCCGCGACCAGCACAAAGATCTCACGCGCGTGCCTGAAAAGAGTCCGCCATTTCCTTGAGTATCCAGAGTAGTTTGTGCATCTCTCGCATGGCTCACTCCTCATTCCGCACTTAAAATCCCCCTTGTTCCTTGCTCTTTTTTTGTTCACATTCAGAGAGCACCGTCGTTGGACAAAGATCAAGAACTCAATCGGCTCTCCAGCCGTTCTAATTCTATTGTAGTACCAATCCTCTCAGACTCAAATCCATCAACCATCCTATTCCAAAGGAAGGACTCCATGAAACGCGAATTCGTAGCCTTGTTCTGCATGCTCGTGAGTCTTGCGGTCGTCTTGTCAGCAGCCGACAAGAAGGAGTTCAAGATTCCGTACGAGAAATATGTTCTCGCGAACGGACTCAACGTCATTCTGCACGTCGACAAGTCGAATCCTATTTCCGCTGTGTATATCGTCTACCGCGTCGGTTCGGGGCGGGAAGAACCAGGCCGCACCGGGTTTGCCCACTTCTTTGAGCACCTCCGGTTCAATGAGTCGCAGAACGTCCCGCAAGGTCAGTGGTTTGCCAAGCTTCAGGCTGCCGGTGCGACGAACATCAACGGCTCTACGAGCAGTGATCGCACAAACTACTTTGAAGTGATCCCAAAAAACGCACTCGAGATGGCACTTTGGATGGAATCAGACAGGATGGGATTCCTTTTGAGCAAGGTCACGCCGAAGACCTTCATCACGCAACAGAATGTCGTACAGAACGAGAAGCGGCGGGGAGATAACTCGCCATACTCGCAGTCGAGCTACATCAACGACAAGCTGATGTTCCCCGAGAATCACCCGTACAACTGGCAGGTGATCGGATCGCTGGACGACCTTGCGAATGCCACGATTCCTGATGCCATCAAATTCCACAACAAGTACTATGGTCCGAGCAATGCGACGCTCGTCGTTGCAGGCGACATCGATGTTCCGCAGGTCAAGAAATGGATCGACAAGTACTTTGCGGAAATTCCTTCTGAACCCAAGCCTGCGAATCTGCCTCAACAGTCGGTGACGTTGAAGGAAACAAAGAGGGCGTACTACGAAGACAACCTGGCCCCGGCCCCGATGCTGACGATGACCTTCCCGACGGTGGAGGACTACTCAAAAGACTCGTATGCGTTGTCGTTCTTGGCGAGAATTCTGGCAGGCACGAAGAAGTCTCCGCTCTACAAGGTTCTCGTTGAAGAGAAAAAACTTGCCCCCGCCGGGAGTGGCGGTGGGATGGGGCGTGGCGGTTTTGGCGGAGGATCTTCGGTGATGGCGTTCCAGCGCAGTCGTGAAGTTACTGGCACGTTTGGCATCACCGTCCGTGCCTTCCCAACCGTGAAGTTGGCAGACGTCGAAACCGCTATTAAAGAAGGCTTTGCGCTCTTTGAGAAGGAGGGGTTCACGGAGAAAGATGTCGAGCGGCAGAAGGCTGGTATCGAGTACCGGTTCTATACGACCATTGGCAGTATATTTGGAAAGGCCGCGCGGCTTGGTGACTACAACATGCAAACCGGTTCACCCGACTACATGGCGACGGACTTGAAGAACACCATGAGCGTCACGAAGGACGATGTCTGGCGCGTCTACAACAAGTACATCAAAGGTCAGAACTACGTCCTCGTGAGCATGGTCCCGAAGGGGAAAACGGAGCTCGCTGCTGCGAACTCGGTTCCGTTCACGATCCCTGAGGAATCGATTGACAAGGCAGGCGCGAAAAAGGATGTCGGTTCACATAGTACGGATCTTATTCCTTCCAAGATTGACAGGACAAAGGAGCCGGCAAAAGGTCCTGATCCGGCTGTGACTCTTCCTGCAATCTGGACAGGGAAGACCGCCAACGGCATTGAGATCTTCGGCATCACGAAGAAGGATCTCCCGCTTGCGGAGTTCTCGATTATCCTCAAGGGCGGAAGACTTCTTGATGCGCCCGGGAAGATCGGCACTGGCTACCTTGCGGCACGACTGATGAACGAGGGGACGAAGACGAAAACGCCGATTGAGCTACGCGAGGCGATTGAGGATCTCGGCGCAAACCTGAGCATTTCGGGTGGCGAGGAGTCGATTTCGCTGAGCGGAAGTTGCCTCTCGACAAAGCTCAACGACGTCATGGCGCTGGCAAAAGAGATGCTCTTTGAAACGCGCTGGGATGAGAAGGAATTTGCCCTGACCAAGGCCCAGACGATCGAATCACTCAAGCGATCCGAAACGACGCCGAGCAATATGGCAGCGAGCGCATTTGACAAGCTTGTCTATGGTGCGGACAATGTTCTCGCAACTCAGGCGATGGGAACGCAGAAATCGATCGAGAGCATCACGCTCGATGATTTGAAGGGGTACTATGAGAAGTACTTCTCGCCAAGCGTCGCAAAGATCATGATTGTCGGCGACATCTCGAAGGGCGATGCGGCAAAGCTCTTCGATGCTTTGAGAGAATGGAAGGCAAAAGATGTGAAGCTGCCGGATGTGAAGGTCACGAACGCGGCAAAGCCCGGAGTCTATTTCATTGATGTTCCAAGGGCAAAGCAGTCGGTCTTCAATGTCGGTCATCTTGGACCTGCGGCCTCAGATCCAGACTATTACAGGGTCACCGTCATGAATCACAAGTTGGGTGGTGACTTCTCCAGCGTGCTCAACATGATCCTCCGTGAGGAAAAGTCATTCACGTACGGGGCCCGTTCCGCATTCAGCGGCAGTCTGTTCCCCGGCTCATTCAAGGCAACAGTCGACGTCCAGACGAACGCCACGTTCGAGACCGCGCAGATTCTGAGAGACGAGATTGCCAAATACCGCGATGGCATTGCGGCGGACAAGCTGGACATGGTCAAGAGCTCGCTCCTGAAGAGTATGGCCGGCCGGTTTGAAACCCTCTCCCAGCTCGCCGGTATGCTCGCGCCCATCGTAACGTACAGTCTGCCGTTTGACTATGTCCGACAGCGTGAAGACTTCGTCAAGAAACTGACGCTCGACGAACACAAAGCGCTCGCTCAGAAGTACTTGCAGCCCGGTAAACTGGTGTTTGTGGTTGCCGGAGACAGGGAAACGCAAATGGCCAAACTGAAGGACCTCGGCCTCGGCGATCCGGTTCTGATCGACAAGGACGCGAACATCCTCGGCAAATAATCCGCATCACCTGCTCTTCTTACAACGCCCCCGCTTCTTGGGGGCGTTGTTGTTTGTACCTCTTACATCCTTCTTCAGTCGTCCTTCAGCATTCGGTATTCAACATTTGCCCTGACCTCCATGGTGAGGCGCTGCGCGCGGCACTTTACTCAAGGAAAGCACTCACCACAAGGATCCGGCTCTTTGTCCCCGAATGGTGAGCGTTCGTCCCAAAACACTTCCACGAAGGTCCGGACAGACGTATTTTCCACCAAGCGAATTCACCGCGGTGAGACGCTGGCAGACGGCGGTGAGACATGTACAGACCGCCGGGTGTGCAACGGCTCCGGATTTGGAGTTCGATGACCGTTCTCTCATTTACACAAGGAGGCACTATGAGACCATTACTACGACGCTGGGCCTTTGATGCAGGTCTGGTGGTCTTCGCTCTGGTTCTGATCACTGTTGCTGCAACGGCTCAACAGCTGACCGGAACGATCAAAGGAAAGGCCACCGACGGTGCGACGAAGGAAGGCTTGGTTGGTGCAAACGTGCTCGTGGCGGGTACGACAAGAGGCACGTCGACGGATGTGGACGGCAACTTCACGCTCATCCTTCCGCCTGGCGAGTACACCGTGGAAGTGCGGTCCATCGGCTACTCCAAGAAGACTCAAGCCGTGTCGTTGGCAGCGAGTCAGACGGTGGATCTGAAATTCGAGCTTCAGCAAGATGTTCTGCAGATGGATGAGGTGGTCATCACAGGAACAGGCGGTCTCGCACCTTCGAAAGCGCGGCTTGGCAATTCGATCGGTACGATCAGCACGGAAAGCCTCAAGAAGGCAGCCCTGACGAGCATCCAGCAAGTTCTTGACGGAAAGACAACCGGCGTGCAAATTCTGAACAGCAGCGGGATGGCTGGAATGAACTCGATCATTCAGCTCCGCGGCGTCGGATCCATTACCGGCAACAACTCGCCGCTTATCATGGTCGACGGCGTACGGCTCACGCAACTCAATACGTGGTCGAACGACGGCTCCAACTCGAGCGGCGGGACCTACGATGGACGCGGTGGCCAGGTGGTAGGGACGCTCAACCTGATCAATCCTGCCGACATCGATCGCGTGGAGATCCTCAAAGGTGCCTCTGCCGCAACACTCTACGGCTCTGATGCGGCAAACGGCGTCATTCAGATCTTCACGAAATCCGGCGCGGGACTCGCTCCGGGTGTCACAAAGTTTCAATACGTAAGCGAATACAAGGCAGCCGATTGGTCGATCTACAATGATCAGTTCTCTCCGGCGGCACAATCTGTGGTCCGGTCCAACCCAGGAATCACAAACAGCAACCAGTTCAGCGTTACTGGCGCCGGAGCTCAGTACCGCTTCTACGCCGCAGGATCGCTCACGGATGCACAAACCGGGGTCATGTTCAATAGGAACATGAATCGTGACTTCAAGGCGAACTTCACGTACTTCATCGACGACGCGAACCAGCTTAAAGTAGGCGCGGGCTATGTGCGCGATGACGTTCAGCGACCGGACGCTGACAACTCGACGTGGTCTCCCTGGTTCCATGCCCTCTACAAGCATGATTCAATTTCTGCAAACAGGGAATGGAGAAATCCGAATGACGGCCGGACGTACCGGGACGTCAATATCTTTGATCTCTACAAGATCAACTATTCGAACAAGCGGTACAACGGAAATGTCGAGTACTCGTCCAAGCTTCCGTACGGGCATAGTCTTGAGGCCCGGTTCGGGTATGAGAATCTCTCGGCGCAGCAGGTTGTGCAACGGAATGCCGGCTTTGTCCTTGCTCCAGCTGGCTTCCGCCTCTTCGATAATCGCAGCGTCTCAGCCTTCAACGGCCAGCTCATCCTGACGGGGAACTACAAGCTCATCGATCAGGTTGTGGCGGACGTCTCGTACGGCGTCGACTACTACAAGACGGTCAACGACTTCCTTTCGAACAGTAGTGGCACATTCACGGCCGGAGCGGATCAGAAACAGGAAGATGGGGATCCGACAAGCTTTGCTCCGATCGAAGCGCATACGTCGTTCTCCTCCGGTTCGATGTTCGTCCAATCGCAGTTCGACGTGTATAAGGCATTGTTCCTGACCCTCGGCGGTCGAATCGACAAGTCGAGTGCGTTCGGTTCAGATGCAAGCGCGCAATTCTATCCGAAGGCGAGCGCATCGTATCTCCTTCCGGTGCAGAGTCTGAATCCGTACGTCTCGCTCGCTAAAGTCCGTGGCAGCTTCGGCAAGGCAGGACGCCAGCCGGATGTCGGAGCGGCGCTCGTAGCACTCAGAAAGGAAGCGCTGAACGCAGCCAATCAGTCGTTCGTCTTCCTCCGGCCAGGCAATCCGGAACTGAAACCTGCCGTCACGACGGAGTACGAAGTGGGAGGTGACCTTGCATTCCTGGACAATCGCCTCGGCGTCGAGCTCACGTACTATCGTCAGCACACGGTCGACGATCTCTTTGCGGTAGAGACGAAGCCTTCAGACGGATACGGGAACCGAATTCAGATGCTAAACGTCGGTGAGGTCGAGAGCAAAGGATTCGAAGTGTCCGTGTTCGGCACCCCCGTGCTGACGGACGAGTTCCGCTGGGATGCACGTCTCAACGTCACGACGGTCGACAACAAGGTGCTCGATGATGGCGGCTTCCCGTTCAACAAGACTCCGTTTGGTGCACTTGTCATCCTCCGCGTCCAGAAGGGGCATTCGATTCCTGAGTTTTACTATGGGAAACAGGTGTTCGATCAGTATGGAAACTTGTCAGTCGGTCCGTCGGAGTTCCGCGGTCAGGTCATTCCAACGCTCACGGGGAACTTCTCAACTTCGCTTACTCTGTTCCGACACGTCACGATTTCCCTCAACTTCGTGGGGGCGACGGGTCACAAAATCCTTAATCTGACGAAGGAAGCGCTGCGGCTCTCGGGACGCTATGACGATGAGTTCACTTCTGAGATCCGTTCGGCATTCCTCGCTGCAAACGCAAAGCCAAATGCTTCGAGGACGCCGGACGAGGTTCAGGCCATCAAGACGTACTGGACGCTCGCAAACCGGTACAGCGACGAATTCCTCGAGGATGGCTCGTACATCAAATTGCGGGAGGCGGCGGTTTCCTACTCGCTCCCCCAATCATGGGTTTCGTACCTCAGGCTCAAGAGTGTCGACCTGACTCTCTCAGCGTACAACGTCTTCATGATCACGAAGTACGAGGGCTTTGATCCTGAAGTGTCGGTCGGCGGGGCCAGCGTTCTCCATCGGGGATCGGATTCTCAGTCGATTCCAAGCCCGAGGTTCTTTGCGTTGAAGACATCCATCAACTTCTAATTGACAGGAGAGATAACCATGTTGAACAAGAATCATGTGACTGCGCTCGTGGGATGCCTCCTCGTCGTTGCAATGGTGATGGTGTCATGCGACAGCGCGTTTGATGCGAAGGAAACGACGATCATTTCGCCAGACAATGTCCTTCGAAGCGGCTACCCCGGGGCCACGGTGATGGCGCTCGGTCCGTGGGTGCGCCTGGTAAACGTCATGGATGATATCAGCTACATGCCGGAAGTCGCGACAGATAACGTGGATGAAACCGATTCCTTCCAGTCATCCGCTGACTTCGACCGTGGCGTGTGGCACTCCGGGCTGCTCGAGCTCAACTACATGTATGCGGGGCTCCATGACGCGCGCAAAGAGGCAGATCTCTTCCTCACGAAGTACATCGATGAATTCGATCTGACAGTCCAGTATCCGACGACGAGTGGAACGCCTCCGGTTGCGACACGGGCGAACACGCTGCGTGCCTACGTCCGCCTCATGCGCGGATGGTCAACGTTGTACCTCGGCCTGCTCTTCGACCGGGTGAACTTCGAAAAAGGCGATCTCACAAGTCCGCAGGTCGCCATTCAGCGTGCGATCGACGATTTCGTCGCGGTCGACGCGATGTACAACGCGACGTCGAACGCTCCCGAGACGCGGTGGAACGGCCTGAATATTCGTAAGGCGGCGAACACCTTGCTGGCAAAGGCATACCTGCAAATGGGCAAGCACACCGAAGTGCTTGCTGCGAGTGCGAAAGGACTGCAGAAGACGGATTCGCAAGCGGATCGGACCGTGATGGCCCCGTATGAGCAGGCCGTCGGAAGCGGACCGGGACAGGGATCGAATGCTCTCTTCACTGCAGCAGTCGCGAATGCTACCGTGACGAACAAACGATACTCGATGAACAAGTTCTTCATCACAGAAGACCCGAAGGATGAGCGAGTGAATCTGGATTCCGTGACGACGGCGGGTCAACGGTTTGTCCAGTTCGGCGGGAACGACAGAAACATCAACGAAGGCTATGTTCTTGGCTTCAATTCTCCGAGAGTGCTGCGCAAACTTGCGTCGGCGACCCTGGCAGGATCGTTCATCAGGATTCTCTCATGGCAGGACAACGCCTTAATGTCTGCTGAGGCGAAAATCCGCTCCGGCAATATCGCCGGGGGCGTCGCCGACATTAATTCGATCCGAATGGATGTCAAGACCGACGCGGGTCAGGCGGTGCCGCTTGCCGTCGCGACAGATCAGCAATCGGCCATGACAGCCCTTGAGTACGAGATCCGTATGGAGCTATGCGGCGAGGCGGCACACTATTTCACTGCTCTGCAGCGGTGGGATCGCAATCACCACGTGAATGCGGCTAGGAAGTACTTCCTCGTTCTGCCGCAGTCTGAGTAACAGTGCTGATGATCGGTGCGGGGTGACGGATGCCGCAAGGAAATCCCAAGTCCCGCACCTTCTTCACATAAGGAGACCGACCATGAAACGAGTACGACGCTGCCGAACAATTGTTGCGTGGTTGCTGCTGCTCCTCATGGTGCAAACAATCGGCTGCTCATCCTTCGTGCCGCTTGCGGAGAATCCGCCTCCCAGGAGCGATGCCGCAATCGACTCCCGTGTGCGGGTTCTTGCGCGGGATCAATCTCAGTATGTCTTTCCTGCGAACCAATGCACGATACGCTATGCTGCTGATTCGACTGTCGCTGTTGTGCGGGGATGGGGAGACAAGTACACGTCGTTTGGACTTGTCGACCAGGGGTTTTTCGAGTTGAAAGGATTTCAGATCAAGGACGTCGAAATCGAAAAAGTCAGAACAAGCAGCGTCGTGTTGCTGGCTGGAGCTGTTGTTGGTTTGTCGGTGCTGACGATCCTCGGTGTGAAGGTCGTCACCGGTGACGGCAGCTCCGGACGCGGGCGAACGGACGGTCCTGCCGAAGGAAACTAGAAAATCAATCGAGAGTCATTGCCGCTGAGATTTGTCCCTCTATAGATCTCTGTGTCCCCTCAAAAAGCGTGACACAGAGAAACACAGAGAGCCGGTCTCCTCGGTAAGGCTCACGTCCTTTGACAAGATCCACAGAGAAAAACCTCTCTGTAGACCTCTGTGTCCCCAATCATAGCATCGCTCGCTCGCCTGACCGCCTCGTCTTACCTTCTGGCGGATCCGCACGCTGGCGCGTCCCATCGAAGCACAGCGACCCAGTCTCCGCCCTCAATTGCTTTTCGCTTCGCCAATCGCTAAGTTAGCCAAAACTCGTGAAGTGTGATCGAAGGGGAGACTCCTTCCACGTACAACATCACCCACGACGATGGCTCCTATCGATGTTTCCCGCCGCAGGTTTATTCGTAACGCAGGGATTGGAGCGGCGTCCCTTGCCGCATTCGGTCCACTGACATTCACGCGAACGAGACGCCCCAGGCCGAATATCCTTTACATCATGGCCGACGATCACGCCTGCCAGGCGATTTCCTGTTACGGGAGCAAGATCAACAAAACACCCAATATTGACCGGATTGCGCAGGAGGGGGTTCGATTCAATCAGAGCTTCTGTACGAATTCAGTGTGCGCGCCGAGCAGGGCAGTGCTGCTGACGGGCAAGTACAGCCACCTGAACAGCGTCAGGGAAAACGGGGATGTCTTCGATGGCAGCCAGGAAACATTCCCGAAGATTCTGCAGCGTGCAGGGTACGCCACTGCGATATTTGGAAAGTGGCACCTCACGAGTGATCCGACCGGCTTCGACTATTGGAACATCCTTCCCGGTCAGGGGCTCTACTACAATCCCGACTTCATCGAGATGGGCACGAGGAGCAGGCGGGACGGATATGCCACCGATTTGGTTACCGATTATGGCATCAACTGGATTCGGCAACAGAAATCGGGAAGACCATTCTGTGCGATTCTTCATCACAAAGCTCCTCACAGGAACTGGATGCCGGATGCGAGGCATCTTTCGATGTACGAGGAGGATGATTTGCCTGTGCCCGAGACATTCGCGGATGACTATGCCACCAGAAGCGATGCGGCGCGGCAGCAGGAAATGCAGATCGCCCGGCACATGACGCTTTCGACCGATCTGAAGTACGAACCGGATACAACAAAGGAACTCGTGACTGCGGCGGATCGCAGAGATCTTCGCGATTGGTCGATGATGTTGAAGCGTCTCACCGACGAGCAACGGGCAGCTTGGCGGGCGGCCTATGATCCCCGCAACGAGGTGTTCAGGAAATCCGGCCTTACGGGTGACGCGCTCGCCCGTTGGAAATACCAGCGGTACATCAAAGATTATGTACGCTGCATCGCCTCGATCGATGATAACGTCGGTCGAACGCTGGACTTCCTCGATGAGAGCGGACTCTCAGAGAATACCATCGTTGTCTATACTTCCGACCAGGGCTTCTATTTGGGTGAACATGGCTGGTTCGACAAACGGTTCATGTACGAAGAATCCTTGCGTATGCCCCTTCTCGTTCGCTATCCGGCAGAGATCACTCCGCGCGTCTCGAATGATATGGTGTTGAATCTTGACTTTGCTCCCACGTTTCTGGACTACGCCGGTGTGTCAGTGCCTGACGATATGCAGGGAGAGTCTCTGCGAAGTGTGCTGAAAGGAGCGACGCCTGCAACGTGGCGACGGTCGATGTACTATCACTACTACGAGTACCCCGGCTGGCACATGGTGAAGCGACACTATGGTGTCAGGACGAAAAGGTTCAAGCTCATACACTTCTACTATGACATCGATGCATGGGAGATGTACGATCTCCAGACTGATCCGCATGAGCTGAACAACATCTATAATGATCCTCGATATGCTTCGGAGCGTGCGGAGCTGGCGGCGGAGCTAGACCGGCTGCGCCACAAGTACAAAGATACCGACGAGAAGAGGTTCCTTCCGCCGCCGGGTGCACGAAGGAATCGCTGATGAAGAAGAGAACACGCAGGCAATTCCTGCATGACGCAGGAGTGACAGGTTTTACCCTCGCCGCACTTCCCTCATGGCTGAAACCGTTCAGTAAATCAGACCGGGCGCCGAACATCGTTCTCATCTACACTGATGATCAGGGGTATGCTGATCTCGGGTGCTACGGGGCGAAGGGATTTACGACTCCCAACATCGATTCCATTGCAGCGCAGGGAATCCGGTTTACCAGCTTCTATGTCTCTCAGGCGGTTTGCAGCGCCTCTCGCGCGTCATTGCTGACAGGCTGCTATTCGGAACGCGTTGGCATCCAGGGTGCTCTCAACCCGAATGCTGTCATCGGCCTTAGCTCAGAAGAGGAAACGATCGCTTCCGTCCTGAAGAAGGCAGGGTACGCGACGGCGATTTTCGGTAAATGGCATCTTGGTCATCACCGCGAATTTCTCCCGCTTCAGCATGGGTTTGACGAGTACTTCGGGCTTCCATATTCCAACGATATGTGGCCGGTCGATTTTGACGGCAAACCAGCGACCACGAGCGCAAAGGCCGCATACCCACCGCTACCACTGATTGAGGCAAATGATGTTGTGCGGGAGATCAAGACGCTCGCCGATCAGGATCAGCTGACCACATTGTACACCGAGAGAGCTGTCCGGTTCATTGAGAAACACCGGAAGCGTCCGTTCTTCCTTTATCTTCCGCACTCGATGCCGCATGTGCCGCTTGGCGTCTCCGGAAAATTCAAGGGCACGAGCAAGCAAGGAATGTATGGCGATGTGATCATGGAGATCGATTGGTCGGTGGGAGAAATCCTCAAAACCCTCAAGAAGAACGGTCTAGAGAACGACACGATAGTGATGTATGCGAGCGACAACGGGCCCTGGCTCAATTTCGGTAACCATGCCGGCTCCGCAGGACCATTGAGGGAAGCGAAAGGAACAATGTGGGAAGGAGGTTGCCGCGTGCCGTGTGTAATGCGCTGGCCTGGAAAGATACCTGCGGGCAAGGTTTGCAGCAAAATCGCTTCGACGATCGATATTCTGCCAACGCTCGCGGCGATTGCAGGTGCTCACCTTCCCAAGAATCGGATCGACGGTGTCAATATCATTCCTCTTCTGCTGGGTGAGAAGAACGTGAATCCGAGAAATCATTTCTTCTACTATTACGGCGGAGAACTTCAGGCGGTGCGTGAAGGAAGATGGAAACTCCATTTCCCTCATCGCTACCGTTCCTATAAGGGTGTGCAACCGGGCAATGATGGTAAACCGGGTCCATATGCGACGGGAGAGACCGGAATTGAGCTCTACGATCTCGAATCCGATGTCGGAGAAACGACAAATGTTGCAGTGAGCCATCCCGATGTGGTCGAACGCCTCAAAACTCTCGCACAGCGTGCACGTGAGGATCTCGGTGATCGCCTTACCGGCGCAACCGGAAGTGGAATTCGTCAACCCGGCAGGAAGGACGGAACAAAGAAAACGACGGTGAAGCACCTGGCGGTGGGGAAGGAAATCAGACTCGGGTGGAAGCCATCCTCTCTCTACGCGGGAGGAGGTGACCGTGCGTTGATCGACGGTGTGCGTGGAAGCATTGATCATCAGGATGGGGCATGGCAGGGTTTCGAGGGCGAAGATCTTGACGTTGACATTGATCTCGGTTCGGCATATGCGCTGAAGAGGATCACCTGCGGATTTCTTGAAAGTCAGGGCTCGTGGATATTTCTTCCTCAGCTCGTACAGTTTGAGATCTCTGCGGACGGTCAGACGTTCGACCTGCTGCAGCGTGTCAAGATTCCTGCGGAGCGGCCGAGCAATGAACCGGCAGTGAAAGATGTTGCTGCTGATGTTCCTGAGGGAAGGATGGTACGCTTCGTCCGGGTGAAGGCGGAATCGATTCGGATTTGTCCACCGTGGCACGCTGGAGCTGGAAGCAAGGCGTGGCTTTTCTCCGATGAAATTGTCATAGAGGAGCGATGAGATGACAGCCCGGACCCGACGAAAATTCTTGATTGAAGCTGGAGTTGCAGGTCTCTCGATCGCAGGAGCACCTCGCTTGCTCAAGTCGTTTGGTAACTTGGATCGGCCGCCGAATATCATTTTCATACTGGCCGACGACCTTGGCTACGCAGAACTCGGTTGTTACGGGCAACAAAGGATTAAAACTCCAAACATCGACACGTTGGCGAATGAAGGTGTCCGGTTTACACAGTGTTATTCAGGAAGTCCGGTTTGTGCACCTTCCCGATGCGTCTTGATGACAGGGAAGCACACGGGTCACGCGTTTATCCGTGACAATCGCGAGATTCAGCCTGAAGGTCAGCATCCTCTCCCGGCTGATGCGGCAACGCTTCCCCGGCTTTTGAAATACGCGGGATACAAAACCGCGTTGATCGGGAAGTGGGGGCTCGGATTTCCCGGCTCAACCGGCGATCCGCTCAAACAGGGATTCGACCATTTCTTCGGCTACAACTGCCAGCGGAAGGCGCACAATCATTATCCAGAATCCTTATGGAGGAACGGCGAAAAAATCGTACTCGCGGGCAATGATGGAAAGGGAATCGGAAAGCAGTATGCTCCTGACCTGATGGAGGCAGAAGCCATTCACTTCATCCGAAGCATGAAGGAGCATCCGTTCTTTCTGTTTCTTGCCACAACAATTCCCCACCTCGCCCTGCAAGTGCCTGAGGATTCACTCGCAGAATATGTTTCCCGGTGGGATGATCCCCCCTATGACGGCAAAAAGGGTTATCTCCCGCACAAGAATCCCCGCTCAGCTTATGCCGCGATGGTATCGCGTCTCGATCGGACTGTGGGCCGAATTTCGCGAATACTAGATGACCTGGGCATCGCTGAAGAGACGCTCATCGTATTCGCGAGTGATAACGGATCGACGTACGACATCGGTGGATACGATCCTGCATTCTTCCGGGGAACCGGTATCTTTCGCGCCGCGAAAGGATCGGTGTACGAAGGAGGGATCCGTGTTCCGTTCATCGCACGTTGGCCCGGACATATCAGGCAGATGGCGACGAGCGACCATCTCTTCGCTTTTCAGGATCTTCTGCCGACGTTCCTCGAGATTGCGGGGAGAAGCCAGGACGTCCCGCTCGATGTGGATGGCATCAGTATCGTCCCGGAGCTGCTTGTGCAAAAGGGCCAGAAGAAGCATGAGTACCTCTACATGGAGTTCCCTGCCTATGGAGGTCAGCAAATGGTGCGATGGGGAGAATGGAAAGGCGTGAGGCAGAGTCTGCTGAAGAATCCCGACGCGCCTCTCGAACTGTACAACCTGAACGAAGACCCGGGTGAGCAAAAGGACATCGCAGGTGAGAATCCCGGCGTGGCAGCACAAATCGCAGATATCATGCTGCGGTCTCACACACCCTCAAGAGAATTTCCCTTCCCTGCTCTCGATCGTCTGCAAGCAAGGTGATCCCGCTTCGTGCCGTTTCGGCCGGTCACCGCATCAGGACCATTCGCCTTGTCACAGCGCTCCCGCCGATCTCAAGACGATAGAAGTATGTACCGCTGGCGGATGACGATCCATCCCATCGCACACTGTGCAAGCCGGCATCCTGGAAAGCGTCTACGAGCGTGGCAATCTCGCGCCCCAGAACGTCGTAGACCGCAAGCCTTACAAAGCTGGTCGCTGTGAGCTGATAGCTGATCGCGGTATTCGGATTGAACGGATTCGGAAAATTCTGTTCAAGCATCAACACCGCCGCCTGCGGTGTTGTCGCATACCCGATCGACGTGACCGGAAAGAGCTTCACGATGGTGAAATCGACCCAGAAGAGACCGGCAGTATTCGGAACACCCGCCACCAGCGCGGATCCAATGGTGGAAAGAGGATCAGGGTACTGCCTCCACCAGGTAGAATCCTTTGGATAGCCAAACTGAAAGGCGACCTTGTTCGGTGCGAATCTCAATCCCCACGATTTGAATTCGCTGACCATCTGGGAAAACCCACCTGAGAATCCCTGACTGTCGTCGACGAAAAGAATGTCGCCTCGATAGGCTGCCGGCATCCAGCTCTGACCATAGTGCTTGAGGAAGAGGGTGTAGTGGGGATTGTAGCTCTTTACTTTCTGCTCCCATCGTTTGACTTCGAGCGAGTCGGTAAGCTTTCTTCCCCCGGAGTACGTTTTTGCGTTGAGCCATTCGACATCGATGCCAAATCCGACGACGCACGGGTGGTGCCTGTAGCGTGAGAGGACAAGGTCTATAAGCGTATCGACGCTTGCCGGTCCGGGTTCCACCTGCAACCAGATGCGAAATCCCTCTGCATCAAATTGCGACAAATACGATTCGTTCTGATCAACCGAGATGAATCTGATATAGGGATAGGTACCACCCGGCGTGGGAAAGTTCAACTGGGTCTCGTCGGTGTCCTGGTACAGACTGACGATCCATATGGCAGCCGGAACTGCTCCTTGGAACCTGGATGCTATTTGCTTGCCTGTTTGAATCCAGTATGGAGCGGACGGGAATTGGCGACCGGGATAACTCCCGAGAACTCTGGATGCGCGAAATCCAGCAGAGAGGTTCACCTGCTGAGCGAGTCCCCAATGCACAGCGAGAAGGTATGCCAAAGCCAGGATTCTCTTCATAGCAGCGTGACCCACTAGTAGCGATCGTGCGAGGGTTCTCACGTGAATTCAATATCACACGGGAAAAATATATCCAAATTTCGTCTGACTTGCGCTTTGGGGCTACGACTCCGGAGGAGACTCAGTTTCGCTCTTCATTCCTGTGGCTTGCCGACTTGCTCCTCCGTTGCCCTATTCTTACCTTCAATCTGTCGCGCCGTGAGATCTTCTTCTGAGACGTTCGCCCTAACCGCAGCGAGGGCCAGAACTGTTATGAATAACAGTACACCTTTCCAGCCAATGTCAGCCGTCCGCTGGCTGTGCTTCGCAACGCTTCTGTTTCACCGACTCCTTTTGGGACAAGCCTGGTTCGCGACAGGCCAATCCGCCGATCTGCTGCTGTCGGGCGTCGGATTCAATAATGCAGGTGGAGCGTTGCTCTTCAATCACCCCAGCGGCATTGCAAGCGATGGGACGCGGTTTCTGCTTTGCGATCGATTCAACAATCGAGTTCTGGTCTGGAACACCCTGCCAATTGCCTGGAATCAACAGCCCGATCTGGTACTCGGTCAGCTCACGTTTACGGGAAACAACTCCGGAACGTCGATGAGCGAGCTCAATTTCCCGGGGAATGTCTCCGTCGCATCCAACGGCGTCGTTACGATCGCAGACACGGACAATGATCGGATTCTCATCTGGAAAACGTTTCCGACGAGAAACGGCCAGCCAGCAAACATCTCTATTGACCTGCCATCAATTACTCCCCAAGGCGTAGCCATGCGCAATGCCTGGCCCTGGGGCGTGTGGACGAACGGAACTCGGCTTGCCGCCGTCGCGACGCATGGGAGCACGATTCTCTTCTGGAACTCGCTTCCGAGCCGGGACAATCAACCGCCTGACTATTCCGTCACTCACCAGCATTTTGGCACTCCACGAAACATATCCACTGACGGCAGTTCGTACTTCTTCGTGGGAGACCACAACTCGAAGGTGACTGGAGACAAGCCCGGCACCTTCTTTTGGAATTCGTATCCGACCCAGGCCAATCAGACCTACGATTTCTATCGGGAAGGGGACTGGATCAAAGGAGTGAAACTGCCGGATGGAAGGCTCGTCGCCGGAGGGCTCGGATCAGTCTATATCTGGTCTTCGATGCCGACGTCTGCGACGCAACAGCCTGTGTTAACGGTGACGAACCCTTACTACAAGAATGGAGACGGACCTGATGTGGTGTTTGCAGCGGGGCGGCTCTATGTGAACAACTACAACGGGACCAACGTACATGTTTACAACTCTGTCCCGACGCTCCCTACCCAGAATCCTGATTTTACACTCGGCAGCTCCTCCGTGAGTGTGAACATGCTCGACTCTCTCTGGTACATCCAGAATCCCGTCGTGGCCACAGATGGAATGAAACTTGTCGTGTCATCCGATTTCGACGGTTCGCTTTCCATCTGGAGAGCTTTGCCAACAAAAAGCGGTACAGCGCCTGACATCAAGCGCTCCGTGCGCGTCCAAGGTATCGACATATCGCCGTGGGACAATGCGCTTTCCCAGAACCGGCTTGTGCTGGCAGGCAAGAAGAAAGTAGTTGTCTGGAACAACATTCCCTTGAACGGTGAGGCTCCGTCGGCCGTCTTTACGGACCGACTTGGGAGTTTTCAGTTCGAAGAGCTGAAAGGCGTCGCACTGGACAGCATGT
>Ga0233425_10004879_pt1 | contig 21888 bp, 21 predicted proteins | sample Watercolumn_Towu_2_FD_181712 | JGI IMG/M metagenome (GOLD analysis project Ga0233425, IMG submission 181712) | Freshwater microbial communities from Lake Towuti, South Sulawesi, Indonesia - Watercolumn_Towuti2014_140_MG | ecosystem: Environmental > Aquatic > Freshwater > Lake | place...
AGGTAAAAAAGTAGAGAGCGCACCAATGCCGGCTAAAGGTTTTGAATATCTCAATCCCACCACTAAGGCCAAAGCACCTCCTTGAGAAAATCCCACGAGAGCTATTTTATTGCTGGGGATCCCTTGGGCTTCTTGTTGTTCTATTAATGCTTGAATACCAAAGGAAGCGCTTTCTAATCCCACTAAATCTACACTTCCTTTTTCTCGACTTAATTCTGAAATATCAAACCAAGCAGGCATCACATATCCAAAATTCAAACTCACAGGGATGGCAGGCGCATGGGGAAAAATAAATCGAATGTCTTGGCGTTGTAATCCCAACTGAGGCACAATGGGCGCAAAATCGTGACCATTTGCTCCTAACCCATGGAGCCAAATGACACAGGCAGAAGCAGGCGTAGAAGATTCTATGGTTAAATAATCTAAAGAAATTGCCATGTTATGATTTCCTTATTAAAAGAGTTACTTTAAGAAACTTTAAACTTCGCCTATTTTAGCGGGTTCAATGGAATTTATAAAAATATTTTTTTGCTATTTATTTAAATTTTCGCTAATTTTTCAACGGCTGTTTGTAGAATCTTAGTCACCTGTAGAAGCTCACTGAGTAGTCGTTCATCCATTTCCCAGTAACCTTCATATTCAGCAAGATTTCGATGGTCGTGACATTTTGACAAAATGCGCCAGACTTCTGGAGCAACTCCAAGGGTTAGTGGTAGTGCTTGGAAAACAATGTAACGATTATTAGAACGATAGCCTTTGAGTCTTAGGGCAGCTAGTGCGAAAGAATGAGCAGCATTATAAGCAAGATCAAAGCGACTTTCTTGGGATAGAAGATTGATGGTTGCGTCTTTGAGTCGTGTTTTTCCAGAATTTAGCAAACCAAATATTTCATTTTGATTAGTTGGTTCGGGTTTTATTAAATTAATTTTTACCAGGCTTTCAAAGCTTGTTGAGGTCATCCTGATCTCCAATTAAAAATACCTTTGGCTTTTCAATGATCGAGGCAATAAAATTATTTTTAGTATCACGTTTCTTTTTCCAATCTTTTTTTGAGTAAAAAGTTGGGTTGATAGGGCGCCCTAATTTTTCTTCAGGTTGGGTGAGTAGAGGAAAAATATCCGCATAAGATAAAGTATCAGAGATAATCATTAAATCAATATCACTTTTAGCATTAATATTGTTAGTGGCGATTGAGCCGTAAATAAATGCAATTATAATTTGTTTGTTTACCGAACACAGCGCTTCTTTGAGTATATTAGCAAGCCCGAAGGTTTTAATGATGATATTTTGCAAATCAGTGAATAATGGTGATGATGGATTGGCTTTATATTGTTTTTGATTGCCCACCTGGGTGGTTGTAATTAGGTAAACTTCACAGAGTTTTTGGAGTTCTCTTTGTACCGCACCTGTTCCACATTGGGCATGGCGAATAATTTCATTAGTATAAAAATTTTTTTCCGGATTTAAATAAAGTAATGCCAGTATGGATTGCCTGGTTTTTGAGAATAAAATGTCAGCAGCTGAACAACTTTTCATTTGGGTATGATAGTACCTTTTTTGGGTATTATCAAATGACGAGGATTAATGTGTATAGGAGTCTGGATATCTTTATTTCTCAGAAAAGACAGTATTGTATATTTTTATTTCAAATAGAGTATCAATGTTGAATCCAACGAACTACTTCCGTTGCTACTTCATTTAAATTGAGCTCGAAGGGTATGGATAAAATAAAACGTTCTCATTAGTTGTTTTTCTTGGGATTATTTAAAAATTGAGGTGTATCAGGGTGGAATAAAATCCAAGATTGAGCGTCTTCGGTCCATACATGCATCTCTGGGGAAAAATCTTTTATTGTATCTAAGCTGCTTGCTGAAACAGTATGAATATGAGGCCAAACTTCAGGTCTTCCAAATACAGTGGAACCGCAATGAGAACAAAAGCCAACATGGACTGGGTAGCCGCTGGCACCCGGTCGAGTGAATTCTTTGAAATCTCCTAAAATATGAAGAGATTCACTTTTTACTACAATAAAAGGCCAAGCAGCTCCGCCCGTTAAGTGTTGGCATGCTTTGCAATGGCATACCCCTTGTTTTATGATTTCATGGGAAATTTCATATCGTACATTTCCACAAAAACACCCGCCTGTAATGACTTGAAGGTTAGTGGTCATTTTTCAAATCCTCTGCCTAGCGCAATGGAGGCATTCTAACAGAAAATTCTTAATGCTTCCGCTATGATTAATAATTTGCTATCTTCTGCCTCTATAACCATGGCTTTGAAATAAATAGCTTACTTAATGTTAAAAGATTGAATTAGAGAGAGAACATGTCTAGCCCTAAAAAAATATTAGTGATTGGTGCAAGCATTGCGGGCCCAGCAGTTTGTTATTGGTTAAAGAAATTTAACTTCTTGCCCACCTTAATTGAGAGACGCCCCATCCTTAGCAAAGGGGGGTATGGTATTGATGCTCGTGGTATTGCTGTGGATGTGACAAAAAAGATGGGAATTTATGATTCGATTCTTCAGCAACGCACTCAAATAAAGTCCGGGTGTTATGTTGATGCTAAGGGAAACATCTTATATGAGAGTCATGGGGAAACCCTAGGGATTCGACAGGGGGATGAGGTTGAAATTATTCGCGGAGATTTAGTGGAAATTTTAATGGAACTTATTCATGGCACCCTGCCCATCTATTTTCATCAAAGCATTCATCATATAAAGCAAGATGCGGATCAAGTAGAAGTTCATTTTAAGAATGGCGATATACAATGTTTCGATTTAGTGATTGGTGCAGATGGGTTACATTCCACAACAAGAGAAATGGCTTTTGACAGAGATGAATGTGAATTATTTAATTTGAATTATTATATTAGCGTATTTAGCACCCCTAATTTTCTTCATTTAGATCACAGTGCTCTGCTATTTGAAAAAGATAAAAAGCTAACATCTATCAGTAGTGATAGAGATCCTACCAAGGCGCTCACTGGCTTTATGTTTCAATCAAATCACATTTTAAAGGATATTCGAAATGAAGGAGAGCAAAAAAGATTTCTTTATGATCTCTTTCATGATCTTGGTTGGGAAGTGAATACCTTGCTGGATTTTATGGAGAAAAGCGATGATTTTTATTTTGATTCCATGACCCAAGTTAAAATGAAGTCTTATAGCAAAGGACGAGTTGCCCTTCTTGGGGATGCGGGTTATTGTGCTTCTCCCTTATCGGGTCAGGGCACTAGCCTTGCTCTCGTAGGCGCCTATATTTTGGCGGGTGAGTTGAAGCGTGCCCAGGGCGATCATGAAGAAGCATTCCACCGATATCATCAATTACTACAACCTTTTGTGGAAGCAAATCAGGAATTTGGGGCATGGGTGAGCCAAACTTTTTTTGCTTCCCATGATCTCGTGGGTACTGCAGCAGCAGAACGCTATGATCACCTTCTTGAAAGAATGGAAACCGTAACGAGGGCCATCTCCTTACCTGAATACGATTGAGATAAGAAGCGTTTCTGTTTCTTTTTGGTATGCTTAGATAGCAAGATTATTTGTTATTTTCTTTTTTTTGCTTCGTGCGTCTATAGCCATAGCTAAAATAAAAAATTAACCCAATCACCATCCAGGTTAGGAAGTGGAACCATGTGGAAAGAGGTAAGCTTATCATTAAATACAAGCAAAGCAATACACCGATTGCTGGTACCACGGGTGTCCCTGGCACTTTAAAAGGGCGGGGTAAATCAGGATGGGTATGGCGCATCACAATGACTCCGGCACACACAATAGCAAACGCTGTTAAGGTCCCCATGTTAACGATACTCACCAATACATCAAGAGGCACAAAGGCAGCGGCAAGGGCCATGATGGCTCCGGTTATTAAAACAATGATTAAAGGTGTTTGAGTTTTATGATTAAATTTTGCGAGGGAATGTGGCAGCAGGTGATCCCGAGACATTGCCAAAATAATCCGTGTCAATCCATAATAAAAGGCTAAAATCACCGTGGTTAAACCTGCAATGGTACCCACAGAAACAATGGCGGCTCCAATGTGCGAACCCACAGCGGTTAAGGCGGTGGTGATGGGAGAACTCACATTGAGTGTTTTATAAGGCACAATAAGAGTTAATAAACTGGAAACAATAATATATAAGGCCGTGCAAATGAGTAGAGAACCAATAATACCAATGGGCATATTACGTTGTGGATTAATGGTTTCTTCCGCAGCGGTAGACACTGCATCAAAACCAATATAGGTAAAGAAAACAAAAGCAGCGCCACTCATGATCCCGTGCCAACCAAAAGGATTGAATGGATGCCAATTGCTAAAATTAACATGATGAGAAGCAATGTAAATAAATAAAAAAATGGCGGCAAATTTAATGGTGATCATGATCTTATTGAGTCGAGCGCCGTTTTTAACTCCAAGGCTCAAGATAACTGCGATCAAGGCAAGGATGATCACCGCGGGTAAATTGAGAAGTCCATCTTGTTCTGGTGCTTTAGCAAGCCATGTTGGAAAATGAAGATTTAAACTTTTTAGCAAAGCAATCACATAACCACTCCAACCAACAGCACAACTTGCGGTGGCAATGGCATATTCTAAGATCAAAGCCCATCCCACAATCCAAGATACAGTGGTACCAAAACCCGCTTTACTATAGCTATAAGCACTACCACAACCTTTCAATGCCGCTGCTAATTCTGCGTAAGCTAGTGCTGCAAAACAACAAGCAAAGGCGGCGATGATATAAGAAATCAATACAGCAGGCCCTGCCTTTGTGGCTGCTGCTATCCCAGTTAATACGAAGATTCCTCCACCAACGATAGCGCCAATACCCAGTAAAATGAGATCAAACCCAGTGAGCACCGGTTTTAATTGATGATGAGTATCATGAGTTTTGCCCGAAGGATAGCCAGGCAAGGATGGCTGAAACTTTGTGGATTTCATCATTCGTCCTTGTTAATGGTTCTAATCTAATTTCCCTTCTTAGTTGATATAACTCATCTGCTATAATTGTCAAATAAAATCAAGGGGTAAGGAGGTAAGAATGAGCAATATATGTTCTTTAGGGTTCCTTATTCGTAAATTTGATTAAAAATGTGATTAGCAGGCTGGTGTAATGAAAACATTCGAACAAAACACTATTAATCTATATGGTGAAAAAGGCAGAGAGTGGTTAGATCAGTTGCCGAATCTCACTATGCAGTTAGCAATCACTTATGGGTTATCAAATTTAAAACCCGTGAATCGTTTAAGTTACAATTATGTGTTATCAGGTTTTCGAGGTTCTCAACCTATTATTTTAAAATTGGGGTTGGATGTTGAGGGGTTAAAACGTGAAGCCCTGGCTCTGAGAGCCTTTGAAGGTTTTGGTGTTGTGCAAGTATTTTTAGAGAATATGGGTTTGCTGATATTGGAATGTGCAGTACCAGGTATTTCCTTAAAATCTTACTTCCCTGAAAATGATGATGAGGCAATTAGTATTACTGCAAATGTCATAAAGCGATTACACAAGGCACCTATACCGAGTACTCACCCATTTCCTCATATCAAGGATTGGCTTGCGGCCTTAGAGGGCCCTCTAAAAATCCCAGCCTCATATCTTCAGAAATCAAGAGAACTCCGCGATGAGCTTTTAAAAACCGCTGGGCCAGATATTTTACTTCATGGTGATCTACATCACGATAATATTTTACAAAATGGCAATGATTGGTTGGTCATTGATCCCAAAGGTGTGATGGGTGAGCCAATCTATGAAGTTGCCGCTTTTATCCGAAATCCTATTCCTGAGTTATTGAATCACAGTGATGCACCAAATATTATTCGAAACCGCATCACTCGCTTTGCTCAGATCTTTGAATTGCCACCACAACGAATCCTTCATTGGTGTTTTGTGCAAGGGGTGCTTGCATGGGCATGGGCAATAGAGGATGGTTGTGATGATTCCTACTTTAAAAAATTAACGGAATTTTTAAATTTCTTAGGAAAGGCGGATCATTAAGAATAATGTGCTTTAGCAAGTAGAAGAACGTATTTTTTCGTAAAACTGGATAGCTCTAGCGATTGCTATGGGGAAATAATGGTGTGCTCTAGGATTAATGTTGTGTGCTTCTATCCATGCGATGGTTACCAATTTTCTTGTGAGCATAAAGTAAGGGAGTAATCGTAAATCCTCTTCTGATAAAGGCATATGTTTGCTATAACCATTTAACAATGCCTCTTTTAGCAGAGGAAATGATTTGGATGGGTTGCCTTCAGCAATATGTTCAAAGGCGCATAAGGCTACGGCTAAGTCATCGTTATAAAATCCTATCCCGCAATCATCAAAATCAATCATTGAGAATCGTCCTTCATGAACCAAAATATTATTGGGCTGAGTATCTGAATGGATCACACCCGTTTTATTTGGATATTTCTGCTCTTGATCTTTTAAGATGGTATAAACCATTCTTCTGGCAGAAGTGAGTTGCTGTTGTTCTTGAGCTGAAATAGTTGGCAATTTTTCAATATTATAAAGCTTGGCAGTTTCAACCCCAATCAACCCATCTGCAAGCCAGTAGTTTCTATGGTTCATAGGAAAATGAAGTCCGCTCCGATGTAATTTAGCGATGATTTCCCCCAGATGATTCGCATAATTTTCATTAATGCTTTTCCATTTTTTCTTTCCTGGGAGCCATTCAAAGAGAAGACAACATCGGCTGGAGGATACTGTTGGATGGGAGGCTTCTACAATGTATTGCCCAGAAAGGGTTTTTATAGGCTTTGGGACGGTTACATCAGTAGTTTCAAGAATATGATTCATCCAGCCTATTTCTTCTAAGATCGCTGAAGGTTCATGATGGCTATCAGGAATTCTTAGAGCATATTGCTTCTGTTGACTGTCTGTAATTCTGAAAATTCCATTGGTACCATATTTTATAAATTCCATGTGGCGAGCGGTCAATGAATATTGCTTTACAGCTTCCTTCGCCAAAGTTCTTAATTGTCGGATTTGTGCTAGATAAGAAGGCTGTTTAGGAGGGGTATTTTTTGTATCCATAGACAAACGGCCTTATCATTCTTACTTACTCTATCATTTAATGATATTTTGTTTAAAAGTCTTTATGAGACATCTTTCTTCATGAAAATCAGATCATAATTTTTCAAATATTTTGATATGGTTCCTATGCAGTAAAAACCATGTCCTAAAAGTAACGAAATATGACACTTTTAGGACATGCTAGACGCATTCATGTCCTTTAGGTTTCATTATTCGCAACCTAAAGGACATATTGATCATAATCGCTAAATTACAGTTAGTTACACACTTTTTAGAGTCGTCATGTCCGTGTAATTACACTATTTGTAACTTTAGGGACATAACAACCTTAAAATACCTTATTTGGACTTGATTTGCAAGCGTGGTGAGGCTATCATGCCCTTATAGTTACAATATTAGTAACCTTACGAGCATGGTAATCTTATGAACTTGCAATCATATATAAAAGATATCCGAAAAGATGGAAAGCGCTGCTTTACCACTTTGGATATCCTTGAGCAATTTCACGTTTCAAATAGTCATGCGAGAGTAGCTTTACATAGGTTGCTCAAAACCGGGGATCTGATCTCACCCGCAAGAGGTTTATATGTTATCGTCCCACCAGAGCATCAGCCTCATGGGTCTATCCCTCCACAAGAATTGATACCTTTGATCATGCAGTATTTGGGCGCTAATTATTATGTCGCGCTTTTAAGTGCAGGGTTGTTTCATGGGGCGACTCATCAAAAGCCTGCTAGATTCCAGGTGATATCAGACAAACGTATTAAACACCCATCGACTTTTGGCGATGTGGAAATTGATTATATTTATAAAAAATCCGTGCTTGAATTACCTATTCAAGATTTTACAGTGAGCACTGGTTACCTTAAGGTGGCAACCCCAGAATTGGTTGCACTTGATTTACTCGAGTACCCTAATCATGCAGGCGGCCTAAATCATATCGCCACTGTTTTCTCCGAGTTAATTGAAGCGCTAGATCCCATAAGGCTCATCAATCTTGCGAAAGATACCCATGCAGAGTATCAGTTGCAACGTATTGGTTACATCTTGGATCACATTGATGTTATCGATGAACCTGGCGCAGAAATAATCATTAATGCTCTTGCGCTTCACGTTCAAGAAAATAAACCAAACTATCTGCCTCTTGCATCTGAAATTTCTAAAATAGGCTATTCAAGGTGTAAAAAGTGGAGAATTATTGAAAATTCAGAAATAGAGAGTGATTTATGATCCCAGAAGTTTTTATTGAGAATTGGCGAAAAACTGTTCCATGGCAAATGACTGAACAAATACAGCAGGATTTAATGATTAGCCGTGTTTTGGTTGATTTGTATAATGATCCTCATGTCAAAGATGCGCTTGTCTTTCGAGGTGGCACTGCGCTCAATAAATTGTTTATCAATCCTCCGGTGAGGTACAGTGAGGATATCGATTTCGTCCAAAAAAATGCTGATCCAATTGGACAAACGATTGATGCTATTAGGGCAGTATTAAAACCATGGTTAGGCGATCCCAAATGGAAAATCACACAGCGTAGTGCAAAGCTAATCTACAAGTATGAATCTGTTAATAAAATTCCGGCAAAGCTAAAAATTGAGATCAACACAACAGAGCACTTTCAGGTATTGCCTTTAAAAACAGTGCCTTTCTCTATGGATTCAGCTTGGTTCAAAGGCGCTGCAGACATTATTACTTATGAAATGGATGAGCTGATGGCAACTAAGTTACGTGCTCTTTATCAGCGTCGCAAAGGGCGGGATTTATTTGATGTATGGTATGTGGCAGATCGCAATTTAATCAACTTGAATCGAGTCTTTGATATTTTTCATCAGTATTGCACTTATAACAACGTGAAGATCACAGGCGAAGAATTTCTCAAGAATCTTGAGCTGAAAAAAGAGCATCGTGATTTTCATATGGACATGAGTGTTTTATTGCCATCGAAATTGCATTGGAATTTTGAAGAAGCCTATCAATTTGTTTTAGATAACGTTATTAGCAGGATACCATAATGCAAAGGATTAAACTGTATAGCCAAAAATACTGCCAGTACTGGGAGAATTCCGAATATCCTGCAACACAAGTAGAAAAATTACCGAGAACAAGCTCATCAGAGATAACATGACTATCATTATTGAAACAGAAAGGCTTATTTTAAGAACTTGGAAAAAAGAAGACGCAGAGGCGTATTTTCAAATCAATCAAGATCCCAAGGTGATCGAGTTTTTATGTGGCCCATTAACCATGGAACAGGTTAACGATTTTATACCTGCGGTGAATAGTCATGGCGACAAACATGGTTACACCTTATGGGCTGCCTGCTTGAAGGAGACCAGCGAGTTAATCGGCTTTATCGGTCTCAATTATACCGATTGGGAATCGCATTTTACTCCTGCGGTTGACGTGGAGTGGCGATTAGGATCACAATTTTGGGGCAAAGGATATGCGACGGAAGGTGCTAAAGCTTCCTTGGATTATGGGTTTAAACAGTGCGGCCTTAAAGAAATCGTTTCTTTTACCGTGCCAGCGAATATTCGATCGTTAAGAGTTATGGAAAAGATTGGATTAAAACGCGATCTAAATGGCGATTTTGCTCATCCTAAATTAGTTGCGGATCATCCTTTATCACAACATGTTTTATATCGCTTGAGAGCAGATGAGTATTTGCCAAGAGGGAAAAAATGAATAAGAAATACTGTTTTACGGTTGGCAATGAAGGGCAAGCTAGCCTAAACATTTTGGAAAAAAGTTTTAACGACCAAACACAATATTTTTTAAACAAACACGGCTTAAGATCAGGGCTTTCTAACGGAATTTTTTGATAAATATACTGACGTCTAAAACTTGGCGGAGAGGGAGGGATTCGAACCCTCGGTACGGGTTTAGCGTACACACACTTTCCAGGCGTGCTCCTTAAACCACTCGGACACCTCTCCGAAATCGATATTTTAAAACTGCCACAACCCGTGGCGCGCCCGGAGAGATTCGAACTCCCGACCCTCTGGTTCGAAGCCAGATACTCTATCCAACTGAGCTACGGGCGCAGTAAGGAGGGGCATATTATCAAATTCTTTTTACCCTGGCGAGGGCTTTTAACCCTAAAAACTCTCAATTTAGGTTTTAAAGCATCCTTGTTGTTCTTTTTATATACTGCCATTCTTTTTTTAAGAAAAATTATTTTGTAAATTCTCCCGCCAAATTTTCCTCCATGATATTTTTAATCCGGTTTTTATCTTCTGTGATACTAAAGGCATAATAGAGTTTACAAAGGGTGGCTTCTAAGGTCATGTCATAGCTACTCAAAACACCGTAATCTAATAATAACTTTCCCGTAAGATAAGAAGTCATATCCACTCGTCCTTTAGGACACTGAGTGGAATTCATGATGAGAACATTTTTCTTTTGCGCATATTCAAGAGCTTCCACCAATCCGGGGTGAGTAATGGGAGCATTTCCCACACCATAAGTACGGAGCACAATGCCTTGAAGGCCTTCATCAATGACTTTGGGTAATAGGGAAACTAAAAATCCGGGAAACAGGGTGAACACGGCGAGTTTCACTGGTTTGAGAGAAATTAAATTTAAAGAAACGGAGGAAGGGGGCAATAAAAGTTTTTCATTCACTTCAAGGGTGAGACCTACTTCTCCAAGTGGCGGATAGTTAGGAGAAGAAAAAGCATGAAAGCTATTGGTATTGATTTTTTGACAACGATTGCCGCGGAATAATTGATTATTAAAAAACACACACACTTCAGGAATATGGAAAGAAACAGCAAAGAGAAGAGCGTTAATTAAATTTTCCCTTGCATCCGTGTGCACTTCCACAAGAGGAACTTGAGAGCCTGTGAAAATCACTGGTTTGTTTAAACCCCGAAGCAGAAAGGATAAAGCGGAAGCGCTATACACCATAGTATCAGTGCCATGTAATACGATAAACCCATCATAAGAGGAGGCATGTTGTAAAATGTCTTTTGCAATTTTTTCCCACTCTTGAGGGGACATATTGGCAGAATCAATAAGGGGGGAGTATTCTAAAATATCGTACTGAGGCATATCAGGATGATGAAAGGCGGGGTTCGTTTTCATCGTTTTTGTAAGTAACCCAGGAGTTGGGATATACCCCTGGGGGCTTGCCGCCATACCAATGGTTCCGCCAGTATAAATAATTAAAATTTTTTTCGATTTCATGAGTGTTCATCCAAATAATAAAGAATACTTTGCTCTAGGGCTTTTTCATCTTTTTGGGTTAAGGGTGTATGAGAAAGGGTTGTAATGAAAAACACATCTTCCACTCGTTCACCTAAGGTGGCAATTTTAGCGCCTTGTAATAACAAATGACAATCCACCAAAGCAAGACAGAGACGCGCCAGTAATCCAGGTCTATCCAGGGTTGTTAAAGTCATTTCTGTGCGTTGACGAAGAACATCTAACTTAAAAGACAAGGAAGTGGGGTAATGAAAATGTTTTTGTTGTCGTGAGAGTTTACCTTTCGTGAGTTTTGGGGGAGCCAATTTTTGGCTGAGGGAATACACAAGATTTTTTTTAAGAAGTTGAATGGTGGGCTCTTCCGTGAGGGGCGTCCCTTCAGGAGTAATAACATAGTAAACATCTAACTTATAGTTTTCTTTAGTTGTGGTGATTTGCGCTTCCACGATATTAAGATTGAAATGACTAAGAGTCACCGTGGTGGTGGCAAAATGGTAATCTTGAGCCGGTAAATAGATGAAAACTTCTGTGGCTCCCATGCGAACATCATTCGTGATGAGTACAATGGGTTTTCCATGATGTTTTTCATTCATAATGCCCATGGTATGGCGGGCAATGTTTTCTAAAGGCGTTCTACGAAAATAAAAATGTCCCCAAGTGTCCCAAAGCATCATGACCTTTTTTTCCATCTCAAGGGGTAAATTTAACAATTGAAGGGCTTTCTGCTTGATATCTTGAATGCTGGGTTCTTTAAGAGAAACCGTAGATAAAGTAGAAAGGGTCATTTCATATAAATTTTTTAATAAGGTGTCTTTCCAACCATTCCATAGGCTTGGGTTAGTTCCCCGAATGTCTGCAATGGTTAAAAGGTATAAAGCATCTAGTTTTTCTTTAGTTTCCACGGCTTTTGAAAATTCTTGAATAATATCGGGGTCGTAAATATCTTTTTGTTGTGCGGTGCTAGACATTAAAAGATGATTTTTCACAAGCCATTGAATCAGTCGAGCTTCTTCAGAGTCTATGTTATAAATTTTACAAAATTTCTCAACAATTTTCTCACCCAGATGGGAATGATCGCCACCTTTTCCTTTTCCTATATCATGGAATAGGGCAGCCATGTAAAGAGTTCTATAATGGGAAAGTTCTTTTAATAATTTAAAAGCAAGAGGAAATTGAGAAGCGTCAACACTGCATAAATAAAGATGATGAACCACAGAAATTAAATGTTGATCCACCGTGTAAACATGAAATAAGTCATATTGCATTTGCCCAATGGTAGAGGAGAAATCAGGGATTAATCGATCTAATAATCCGTAAAGATTCATCAGGGTTAATTGTTTTGATAGATCTTGTTTTTCATTGAGAAGGGATAAAAACCAATATGTATTTTTAGGGTTATTGATAAATTTTGAATTGATTAAGGAATGATATTTTTGAAGTGCTCGAAGGGTGTGTGCCCCAATCCCTTTTATTTCTTCATCACAAGCCATGAGATAAAATAATTCTAAAAGTGCGGAGGGATTCTCTTTAAAAACGAGAGGGTGTGAAATTTCAATGTATCGATTTCTTAATTGGAATCGCTCATTCAGGGGAATGGAAGTATGGATATCTTTATATAAAATTGTTTCTTTAAAAAATTGTAACAATAAATGATTTAAAGCGCTTAATCGTTTGATGGTTTGATAATAATCTTTCATAAACTGTTGTAAAGGCAAGGTAGAAGAAGCTTCATCTTCATAACCCAATTGAGTGGCTAATTTAATTTGATACTCAAAAAGCAATCGATCTTCTTTTCGCCCAGAAAAATAATGTAATGCACAACGAACGTTCCATAAAAAGTTTTTATCTTGCTCTAACAGTTTTAATTCTCGAGGGGTCAAAAAATCCATTTTAAGCCATAGGGCATCAGAATGGGGTGAAAAATGGCGCTTACCAATCCATACCATGGTTTGAATGTCTCGTAATCCTCCGGGACCTTCTTTGACATGGGGTTCTAAATGATAGCTACTATGACCATATTTTTTGTGACGGTTTTCTTGCTCTTGTTCTTTTGCTAATAAGAACGCTGCACTATCCCAAATTTTATGAGGAGCAATGGCTTCTTGTAACATATCAAAAAGAGGTTGGTGTCCTAATAAAAATCGACACTCTAAGAGACTGGTCATCACGGTAATATCTTCTTTTGCCAGTGCTACACATTCTGTAACAGTGCAAACGGTATGACTTACCTTAAGGCCGAGATCCCAAAGTAAAGCGACGAACTCTTCAATGGTTGAAGTGTTTTTAAGAGTCTCTGTATAAAGAATAAAAACATCAATGTCTGAGTAAGGGAGTAATTCTTTTCGCCCGTATCCTCCTGCGGAAATGAGGCAAGCATGGATGGGATCTATATGAATGATTTCCCAGGCAAAACATAAAAGAGCATCCACCAGTTCTGTGCGAGCTAGTAATAAAATGTGGATGTTGATTTGGTGGAAATAAGCTTCCTTTAAATAAGCTTCTTGTTCGAGGCGATAGTTTTTTAAAAGGGTATGCAAATTTTTTTGATGAAGAAAGCCTTTTCGCAACTGTTGAAGATGCGATTCGAAAGATAAATTATTGAAGGTCCACTTCTTCACTGCGCAACGTCAATATTTCGTAACCAGATTCCGTAACTAAAATAGTATGCTCCCATTGTGCGGATAAGCTGCGATCCTTTGTCACTGCCGTCCATCCATCGGGAAGTACTTTAACACCTGCTTTGCCTGCATTAATCATGGGTTCAATGGTAAAGGTCATTCCAGGTTTTAATGTTTCTCCTGTGCCTGGTTTGCCATAATGTAAAACTTGTAAATCTTCATGAAAAATTTTCCCAATGCCATGGCCGCAAAATTCACGAACCACAGAATAATGATTTTTTTCTGCGTATTGTTGAATAACATGACCAATGTCCCCAAGATGAGTTCCTGGTTTTACTTGTTGGATGCCTAAAATCATGCACTCCCGGGTGATGCGACATAATCGTTCCGCAAGGATGGAGGGTTTACCAACAAAAAACATCTTGCTGGTATCGCCGTGATATTCATCTTTGATCACAGTGACGTCAATATTGATAATGTCTCCCTCTTTTAATACCCGGGCTCCTGGGATCCCATGACACACTACATGATTTAAGGAGGTACAAATGGATTTTGGGAAGCCTTTATAATTGAGAGGGGCTGGAATGGCTTTTAAATCTTCCACGATATAACGATGACAAAGAGTATTTAATTCTTCCGTGGTGATGCCTGCTTTTACATAAGGTTCTATCATTTCGAGCACTTGAGCGGCGAGTTTTCCCGCAATGCGCATTTTTTCAATTTCTTCGGGGGTTTTAATAATAACCGTGGGCATTTTCTTCTTCACTTAAAAAGCTTTATTATGCTATAGGTAAAAGAGCATAAGCAAGGTACTACTGGCTCCGAGGGTAGCAAATCCATGGGATAATATGGAAAGTGAAGAGCATGCCTCCACTTAATATTTAACCATTGAACCCTTTGTGTCAGAAACCCTTCTCAAAATTTTGAGGACTCAACTTCGAAATTTGTCTTAAAAATACACAATTCAACTTATTCTGCCCCTGGCTTTTTCCTTTCATGCATGGTATAAACCCACGGTCTTTTTAAAAGAAAGATAAATTCTCACACAGTTTCGACACAGCCATCTGGGTGTCCCTTATGGGGATCGGTGGTTGGGATCTGTGGACGTTATTAACCTAACCCTTATGGGAGAACTTTAAATGACTACTGTTAGCATGCGAGATATGTTAGAAGCGGGTGTCCATTTTGGCCATCAAGCCCGATACTGGAACCCTAAAATGAAACCCTATATCTTTGGGGTTCGAAATCGAGTCCATGTGATCGATTTAGAAAAAACCGTTGTTTTATTCAATGATGCCTTAAATGCCATTAGCCGAATCGCAGCGAATAAGGGAAAAATCTTATTCGTAGGCACAAAATACGCAGCCCAAGATATGATTCGCCAAGAAGCGGAACGATGCGGCATGCCCTATGTGAATCATCGTTGGTTGGGGGGAATGCTTACCAATTGGAAAACCGTTCGCCGCTCCATCAAAAAACTCAGAGATCTTGAAAAAATGAGCATTGACGGTACCTTCCGTCGCCTTTCCAAGAAAGAAGCCTTAACCATCATGCGCCAGATGGAAAAATTAGAGCGAAGCTTGGGGGGGATTAAATCCATGGGTGGTTTGCCCGATGCCATTTTTGTCATTGATGTAGGGCAAGAAGATATTGCCATTACAGAAGCCAATCGATTAGGAATTCCTGTATTTGGTGTGGTGGATACCAACAATAGTCCAGACAATGTGGATTACATCATTCCTGGTAATGATGATGCTATTCGTGCCATTGGCCTTTATGCACGAGCAGTGGCAGATACCATCCTTGAAGCAAGGGCCCATATTCCTGTGACCGCCGCAGAAGCAGAAGCGGAAGCTGAAGCAGAGGATTTCCAAGAACCAGAAGAAACCACTTTATCCGCGGAGGAAATAGAACTGAACCTCCCCGAGCATCTTCGTTTTTCAGAAAGCGATGACAAAGAGTAAGAGTGAGTTTGAATTGATTAGTTAAAAGGTATAAATGATATGAGTATTTCTGCAGAACAAGTTCGCCAATTGCGAGAGCGCACGGGCGCTGGCTTAATGGAATGTAAAAAATTTTTAATGGAAAGCCATGGAGACATAGAAAAAGCCATTGAAAACATGCGTAAAACAGGGGCTACTAAAGCCGCTAAAAAAGAGGGTCGTATCACCGCAGAAGGCGTGATTATGATTCGCATTTCTGAGGATGGGAAACGAGGCGTGATTTTAGAAGTGAATTCTGAAACTGATTTCGTAGCCCGGGGAGATGATTTCAAAGCCTTTGCAAAAGAAACAGCAGAAGCGGCATTGAATCAAAAAGCTCGTGATATGGAAGCATTAAAGCAACAAACTTTATCTGCGGGACATAGCGTGGAAGAAGTGCGTCAGCAATTAGTGGCAAAAATTGGTGAAAACATCCATCTTCGTCGTTTTGAATATCTTGAAACAGAAGGCACCCTTTATGGATATGTTCATGGGGATAGAATTGGTGTGTTAGCAGCTTTGAGTCACAGCAATGAAACCTTAGGGAAAGACATGGCCATGCACATTGCCGCCAGTAATCCTTTAGTGACCACTCCTGATAAAGTGCCAGCAACTCTCTTAGATAAAGAACGAGAAATTTACATAGCCCAAGCCAAGGAAAGCGGAAAACCCCAAGCAATTATAGAAAAAATGGTGGAAGGAAACGTTCGAAAATATTTAGAACAAGTGAGTTTGTCAGAACAACCCTTTATTAAAGATCCCAATAAAAAAGTAGGGAATATTCTATCTGAAGGAAAAAACCAAGTGGTAACCTTCGTTCGCTATGAAGTGGGAGAGGGTATTGAAAAACAAGTGCAGAATTTTGCAGAAGAAGTGATGGCTCAAGTGAGAGGGAGTGAGTAGTTAACATGACATCATCATTGGTACGTCCTATTTACAAACGGGTCCTCTTAAAAATGAGTGGCGAAGTATTAATGGGGGACCGTGATTTTGGCATCGATCCTAAAGTCTTGGACCGCATTGCAAAAGAGATTTCTGACATTCATGCCTTAGGTGTGGAAGTAGGCTTAGTGGTGGGAGGAGGCAATCTATTCCGAGGAGCCACTCTCTCAGAAGCAGGATTAGGTCGTGTTTCTGGGGATCACATGGGTATGTTGGCTACTGTCATGAATGCCATCGCCATGAGAGATGCTTTAGAGAGAGCAGGGATCCCCACTCGAGTGATGTCTGCCATTACCATGACAGGTGTGGTGGATCCTTATGATCGTCGAAAAGCCATGTATCATTTACAGTCTGGGCAAGTGGTGATTTTCTCCGCGGGTACAGGAAATCCATTTTTTACCACGGATTCCGCAGCTAGCTTGCGAGGGATTGAAATTGATGCCGATGTGGTATTAAAAGCCACGAAAGTAGATGGTGTTTACGATGCAGATCCTTTCAAAAATCCTAAAGCCACCCGCTATTCTAGTTTGACCTACGATGAAGTGCTTTCAAAAAAATTATCGGTAATGGATTTAACCGCCATTTGTTTATGTCGGGATCATCAAATGCCCTTACGAGTGTTTAACATTCATGAACACCATGCTTTGTACGATGTAGTCACTTCTCCTCAAAAGGGGACTTTGATTACGGGGTAAAAATAAAAAAGGAACCATAATGACGGAAAATATTTTTAAAGATTGCGAAGCAAAAATGAAAAAAGCCCTTGATGCTTTGCATTCAGAACTTTCAAAAATCAGAACAGGCCGAGCTCATCCCAGCTTATTAGATAATGTGATGGTTCCTTACTACGGAAATCCAACCCCCCTCAATCAAGTGGCTAATGTGACTGTGGGAGATGCAAGAACTCTCATCGTTACTCCTTGGGAACGCCAAATGGTGGCTCCCGTGGAAAAAGCCATCATGACTGCAGACTTAGGATTAAATCCTGCCAGTGTGGGAGAGACTATCCGGGTACCCCTTCCTCCTCTCACAGAAGAACGAAGAAAAAGCTTAATTAAATTAGTGAAGGCAGCAGGAGAGCAAGCAAAAGTTTCTGTTCGCAATATTCGACGAGATGAAAATGCAGAGTTAAAAGAATTATTAAAAAGCAAAAAAATTAGTGAAGATGAGGAACGACGGGCACAAGATAAAATTCAACAATTCACAGATAAATTCACAAAAGAAGTGGATCAAGTTCTTTCTGTGAAAGAAGCGGATCTCATGGAGGTTTAGTGAGTTCACAATCTTCCACAGCCCCTCTCCCTGACACTGCTATTCCATCTCACATTGCCATTATTATGGATGGTAACGGGCGCTGGGCTCAAGAGCGTCAACAATCTCGTTCTGAAGGTCATAAAGCAGGGGTTCAAGCCTGTCGAAGTATTGTGAAAGCTTCTGTGAAAAAAGGAATTAAAATTCTTTCTGTTTTTGCCTTTAGTAGTGAAAATTGGAGACGTCCCTCAGAAGAAGTTCAAGAATTAATGGCTCTTTTTTTATTTGCGCTTCATGAAGATTTAGAAGAATTGCATGAACAAAATGTACGGCTTCGCTTCATTGGGGATAGACTTAAACTCAATTCAGCCCTACAAGAAGCCATGCATCATGCAGAAACTCTTACGGAAAATAACACGGGCCTGACCTTGGTGGTGGCAACCAATTATGGGGGCCGGGCTGATATTGTGAATGCCACTCAAACCCTCGTGCAAAAAGTGCTTGAAGGGGATTTAAAAATGGAAGAATTAACAGAAGCCACCTTTGAAAAATTTTTATGGACAAAAGAATTGTTGCCTCCCGATTTATTCATCCGCACAGGAGGGGTGACGCGAATTAGTAATTTTTATTTATGGCAATTGTCTTATACAGAGCTTTATTTTACAGACATTCATTGGCCTGATTTTAATGAAGAACATTTCGATAAAGCCATAGAAAGTTATCAGCAACGAGAGCGGCGATTTGGTTATACTTCAGAACAAGTGAGGGAAATGAGTCATGCTTAAGTATCGTATTTTAACTGCCATGGTTTTAATTCCATTAGTGATAATAGCAGTTTTTTTCCTCTCCCAAACCATGTTTACTTTGGCTTGTTCTCTTGTTTTCTTATTAGCAGGTTGGGAATGGGGACGTTTGTGCGGCCTTAAAAAACCTTGGCACCATTTAGCCTATTTATGTATTTTATTGCTAGCCATGATAGGGGCAAATCAAATTCCTTTTATTTGGATGTGTATGATAGGAACTCTGTGGTGGATGTTTGCAAGTGTTTGGTTGCTTATATTTCCTCGGGGAGAATTTTTATGGAGAATTAAAGGGGTTCCTTTTCTCATCGGACTTTTAGTATTAATTCCCGCTTGGACTGCATTGACAAGTTTGCAATCGGAATTTGAAAATTTGAGTCCCTGGTATGTGATGTTTATGTTATTAGTGATTTGGGCCATGGATTCAGGATCTTATTTTACAGGGCGTTTGTGGGGGAAAACTTATTTCGCTTCTCGTATTAGTCCTAAAAAAACAGTGCAGGGTCTTTACGGTGGATTTTTCATTGTAGCCCTCGTGGATATTGGAATTATTTTAGGGTTCCACCTTTCTTTAAATAATTCACTCTTAGTTTTTATGATTAGTTTTATCATGGCAGTGGTGTCAGTGATTGGTGATTTAGTGGAAAGTATGTTCAAACGATATGAACAAGTGAAGGATTCTGGGGGGTTGTTACCAGGCCATGGTGGCTTATTAGATAGGATCGATAGTTTAACCGCAGTGGCTCCTGTGTATGCCCTCATGATTACATTAATAGAGTTAAATGGATTACCTTTTTAATGACAATTTTTTTATGGTCTTTTCTAGGATTTTTAATGGCCATTACCCTATTGGTGACCGTTCACGAATGGGGACATTTTTTAGTGGCTCGTCTCTTAGGAATTCAGGTATTAAGATTTTCCGTGGGTTTTGGAAAGCCCATTTATTCTTTTTTTGATAAAAAAGGAACGGAATATGCCATTGGTTGGTTGCCAGTGGGAGGATATGTTAAATTTTTAGAAAATCATTCCCATGACAAAAAAGAAGGAACTCCTCTAGCAGGTGCTTTTGAAACAGCTTCCATACCTCGTCGAATGTCAGTGATTTTAGCAGGCCCTTTTTTTAATTTTCTATTTGCCATTTTTGCCTATGCTCTCATGTTTGTTGTGGGTGTAAAAACCTTAGCGCCAGTGATTGGCACCGTTTCCCCCGCCTCCATTGCAGAAAAAGCACAATTGAAACCTTTAGAGGAAATTACCTTTGTGGATGAAGTTCCTACTTCCTCTTGGGAGAGTGTGACTCTTCGCTTATTGCCTTACATTGGCACAGAAAAAACCCTCACTTTAAAAACCCGTTCGGCGGATCCTAAAAAACCCCAAGAAGAATATGAGCATTCTTTAGATTTGAAGGGGTGGTCTTACGATGGAGAAGATCCTGCGGAATTATTACAAAGTTTAGGATTAATTCCTTATGTGCCTTCTTTACCCGCTTCTATTTCAAAAGTGATTCCCCAGGGGCCCGCGGAAGAGGGAGGACTGCTTCCCCATGATGTGATTCTTGCAGTGAATCAACATCCTGTGAAAGATTGGAAGGGACTCATCGACCAATTATCTTTAGAAAAAAATAAAACCGTTAAACTCACCCTATTGCGACAAGGAAAAGAACAAGTTCGTTTTGTAAAATTGGGCATTAGAAAAGATTCTGAAGGGAAACCCATTCCTTACTTAGGAATTTTATCAACAACTGTTTCTTGGCCAAAAGAATGGATCCGTGAGGAGAAAGATTCTTTCCCAACCGCTTTATGGCATGGGGTTAAAAAAACATGGCAAATCTCTGCTTTGACGTGTAAGATGCTCGCCAAGATAGTGAAAGGAGAAATATCTACTCAAAGTTTAAGTGGACCTATTGGTATTGCAGAAGGCGCAGGAGTTTCTCTTTCCCTCGGATTTTCCGATTATTTAAACTTTTTAGCATTGGTGAGTGTTAGTTTAGGGATCATGAATTTGTTACCCATCCCTTTGCTAGATGGTGGACAATTATTATTTTGCTTTTTTGAAAGTATTACTAAAAAACCACTTTCAAGAAAAGCACAAGAAATTGGTTTAGTATTAGGGATCCTTTTATTAGGCTCTCTCTTTTTATTAGCGATTTATAATGATGTAACACGATTGTGATGTTATGAAAAAAACAAAGAAGTTAAGAATTATAACAGGGCTTTTATTATGGGGTTTGGGTCTTAGCCAAGCTTCTGCTAGTTCCTTTGTGGTTCAGTCAATTCAAATTGAAGGGTTGCAACGCATTACTCGAGGAACGGTTCTCAATTATTTGCCCGTACACGTGGGACAAACTCTTGATACAGAACAAACCTCTCATTTATTAACTGCTTTATATGACACGGGATTTTTTACTAATATTTCCATTGAGCGTCAAGGAAATGCCTTAGTGATTAAAGTGGTGGAAAGTCCCACCATTGGAAGTATCCATGTTTCAGGCAATAAAACCATCCCTACAAAAGAATTATTGAAAGTATTAAAGGGCTTGGGCATGGCCCAAGGGTTGGTATATAACCAATCTACTTTAGATCAAGTGAAACAATCTTTAATTAGCCAATATTACGATCGAGGAAATTATAATGCCACGGTAACCACCACGGTGACCCCTCAAAGTGAGCATCGGGTGAATATTCAAATTACTATTTCCGAAGGACCCACTGCCACCATTAAAAGCATTCGAATTTTAGGGGTTCATGCGTTTAAAATAAAAGTGTTACTTCGACAATTTAAATTATCCACTCCCAACTTGCTATCCTTAATTTATAAAGACGATCAATATTCCCGTGAAAAATTAGATGCGGATTTAGAAACTTTAAGATCTTATTATCAAGACAGGGGATATATTCAATTTAAAATTAATTCAGCCCATGTGTCTTTAACTCCCGATAAACGACATGTTTACATTGTGATTGATGTGACAGAAGGGGCACAGTACACCTTAAGCGGTTATAAATTTGCGGGAGATCTTATTCGTCCTTTATCAGAATTAACAGAACGAGTGACTTTA
>Ga0233425_10004880_pt1 | contig 21887 bp, 18 predicted proteins | sample Watercolumn_Towu_2_FD_181712 | JGI IMG/M metagenome (GOLD analysis project Ga0233425, IMG submission 181712) | Freshwater microbial communities from Lake Towuti, South Sulawesi, Indonesia - Watercolumn_Towuti2014_140_MG | ecosystem: Environmental > Aquatic > Freshwater > Lake | place...
CAGGCTTCCGGCATGCAGGCTGTCGGCCGTGGGATCGAAGCCGATGTAGACGCTTCGCGGGGCCTCGTGGAGGTGGGCCGCGAGCTCCTCGCGCGGCGTCGAGTCCACGAGCAGCCCGCGCGCCGCCAAGTCCTCGAGAAATGAATGCGTTTGGGCGCTCACGGTGCACGCATTATCGCATTCCCGCGCGTCCGAAAGACGTGCCCCGCCTATAATGATCGGGCATGGCTGCAAGGAAGCGTACGGCGGAGGCTCCGGCCTCCTCTCCCGCGAAGCGTCGCTGGCTCCGCCACCTCCTGATCGGAATCGGCGTGATCGCCCTTCTCATCGCCGCCGGCGGTGCCGTCGCCGCGCTGTGGGCCTTCACGGTGCTGCCGCGCTCGCTTCCGAACGTCGCCGCGCTCGAGACGTTCCAGCCCATGCAGGGCACGAAGGTCTACGACGACAACGACGAGCTGATCACCGAATTCCACGTCGAGCGGCGCATCTTCGTCCCGCTCGCCCAGATCCCGCGCTCGCTGCGCGACGCCGTGCTCGCGACCGAGGATCGCCGGTTCTATCAGCACTGGGGCATCGACCCGATCGGCATCGGGCGCGCGGTGTGGCAGAACTACCGGCGTGGCCGCGTGGTCGAGGGCGGCAGCACGATCACCCAGCAGCTCACGAAGGTGCTGTTCCTCACGCCCGACAAGAGCCTCGAGCGGAAGTTCAAGGAAGCGGTGCTCGCGCTCGAGCTCGAGCGGCGCTACAGCAAGGACCGCATCCTCGAGATGTACCTGAACCAGATCTACTTCGGCCACGGCGCGTACGGCGTCGAGGCGGCGGCGCGCACGTATTTCGGCAAGTCGGTCTCCGAGCTCACCGTGCGCGAAGCCGCGCTGATCGCGGGCCTGCCGCGCGCGCCGACGTCGTACTCGCCGTTCGAGCACGCGGATGCCGCGAAGCGCCGGCGTGAAGTCGTGCTGCGCCGGATGGTGGAGTTCGGCGCGGTGAAGGAGGCGGACGCCAAGCGTCTCGCGCGCAGCGACCTCGGCCTGATTCCGCCCGAGCGGCGGCGCACGACCGGACAGTACTTCCTCGATTACGTCCAGCAGACGCTCGAGGCGAAGTACGGCGCGGACATGGTGTTCAAGGGCGGGCTGAACGTCTACACGACGCTGAGCCCGCCGATGCAGCTCGCGGCGGAGCAGGCGCTGCGCGACGGGCTCAAGACGCTCGAGGGCCGCAGCAAGACCTCGAAGCCCGGCGAGCATCCCGAGGGCGCGGTGGTGACGATCGAGCCGCAGACCGGCTACGTGCGCGCGCTGGTCGGCGGCTACGACTTCTTCCGCAGCGAGTTCAACCGCGCGGTCCAGGCGAAGCGTCAGCCCGGCTCGGCGTTCAAGCCGTTCGTCTACATCGCCGCGCTCGAATCCGGGTTCACGGCGGCCAGCCGCGTCATGGACGAGCCGGTCTCGTACACCGTCGGCGGCGGGAACGTGTGGCAGCCGAAGAACTACGACCGCAAGTTCCGCGGCTCGACGACGCTTCAGCAGGCGATCGAGGAGTCGGTGAACGTCGTCACGGTCAAGCTGCAGGAGCGCGTCGGCGTGAACCGCACGGTGCAGGTCGCTCGGCGCCTCGGCGTGACGAGCCCCCTCGACGTGAATCTCAGCATGGCGCTCGGCACCTCCGACCTCACGCTGCTCGAGATGACGTCCGCGTACGGCGTGCTGGCGAACCAGGGCACGTGGATGCCGCCGACGGTCATCAGGTACGTCACCAGTCAGAACGGCCAGCTGCTCGAGGAGCACGTGCCGTCCGGCCGCGAGGCGATCTCGCCCGAGATGGCGTACGTCGCCACGCACATGCTCCGCGGCGTCGTGGAGCGCGGCACGGGCCAGGCGGTCAAGGCGCTCGGCCGGCCGGTGGCGGCAAAGACGGGCACCACGAGCGACTACACGGACGCGTGGTTCATCGGCTTCACGCCGAAGCTGGCGACAGGCGTCTGGGTCGGGTACGACCGGCCGCGGACGCTCGGCAAGGACGAGGCCGGCTCGCGCGTCGCCGTTCCGATCTGGCTCGCGTACATGACGAAGGTGCTCGGCGACTCGCCGAAGGAAGACTTCCCCGTCCCCGAGCGCGTGGTGCTGCTGCCGATCGACCTCGATCCATCGAACGAATGCGTCCGCGTGGTGACGATGGCGTTCGTCCGCGGCACGGAGCCCGCAAGCACCTGCGGTCCGCGCCGGCAGAGCGTGCCGACGACGCCCGCGACACCGCCCGCACCGGGACAGCAAGGCGCGGCGGTCGACTCGCCGACCGCGGCGCTCACGCGGAGCGATTTCGGCGCGGCCGCGTCGCAGCGCACGGTGCCCCCGTCGACCGCCACGCCGTCCGGAGCGCCGCCGGCGCCGCGGCCGGGCGGCCAGTCACCCTAGGCGCGCGCTCAGCCCTCCGCGCGCGCGAAATCGCGCGCCACGTCCGCCCACGAGGTCCCCGCGTCCAGAAGCCGGCCGAACACCGTGTCGACCGCGTCGATCGGCACGCGGATCTGCTCCATGGAATCGCGCTCGCGGATCGTCACCCTGCCGTCGCCCGCCTCGCCCTTCTCGGTGTCGCCGACCGTCTTCACGTCGACGGTCAGGCAATAGGGCGTGCCGACCTCGTCCTGCCGGCGATAGAGCCGGCCGATCGCGGCCGTGTCGTCGTAGACCGCCGTCCAGCGCCGCGCGAGCCGGTCGCGCAGCTCGTGGCCGCGCGCGACGATCTCGTCGCGCTTCTTGAGCAGCGGGAGCACCGCGACCTTCACGGGCGCGAGCTCGTGGTGCAGGCGCAGCACGACGCGCTTCTCGTTGCGGACTTCCTCCTCACGGTACGCGTCGAGCATGAACGCGAGGAACGCGCGCTCGACGCCGAACGAGGGCTCGATCACGTACGGCACGATGTGCTCCTTGCGATCCTCGTCGAAATACGTGAGCGATTTGCCGCTGAACTTCGCGTGCTGCTTGAGGTCGAAGTCCGTGCGGTTGGCGATCCCCATGAGCTCGCTCCACCCGATCGGGAACTGATAGAGGAGGTCGACCGTCCGCTTCGAGTAGTGGCTGAGCTCGTCCCGGCCGTGCTCCTTGCGCTTGAGATGCTCCGGCGCGACGCCGTAGCGCGTGTACCACTGCTCGGCGCCCTCGATCCACTGGTCGTGCCAGTGCTCGTCGGCGGGCCGGTCGTCGATCCGCTCGTGAGGGTTGACGAAGAACTCGATCTCCATCTGCTCGAGCTCGCGCACGCGGAAGATGAAGTTGCCCGGCGTGATCTCGTTCCGGAAGGCCTTGCCCATCTGCGCGATGCCGAACGGAAGCTTCTTGCGCATCGACTGCAGCACGTTGTCGAAGTTCACGAAGATGCCTTGCGCCGTCTCCGGCCTGAGATACGTGAGCGAGGCATCCTCCTCGACCGGCCCCATGAACGTCTTGAACATCAGGTTGAACTGGCGCGGCTCGGTGAGGCTCCCCTTCCCGCACTCCGGGCAGAGCGTCCGGCGGGCTTCGCAGTGCTTGCACGCCTCGCCGGCGGGAATCGTGAACTTGTTTCCCTTCGTCGCGGGACAGAAATGGGTCCAGGGCACTTCGCCGATCTGGTCGGCGCGGAACCGCCGCTTGCACTCGCGGCAGTCGACCATCGGATCCGTGAACTCGTCGACGTGGCCGCTCGCCCTCCAGACCATCGGGTGCATGAGGATCGACGCGTCGAGGCCGACCATGTCCGCCCGCCGCTGCACGAAGTCGCGCCACCAGAGGCGCTTGATGTTGTTCCTCAGCTCGACGCCGAGCGGTCCGTAGTCCCAGCACGAGCCGGTGCCGCCGTAGATCTCGCTCGACTGGAAGATGAATCCGCGGCGCTTGCAGAGCGAGACGAGCACGTCCATGTTCATAGACTCGCCTCGCCTTCGGCTGCGGCTCGCACGCCATTGTTCATAGCTCGCGATCTCCGTTGACCTTCGTGAGCCGCCGCACCTCGCGCAGGAACTTCGTCGCGCGCGGCGCCGCTCCGATCAGCCGGGTCATGTGTGCTTCGAGCACGGTCTTCAGCTCGCCTTCCAGGCGGCCCAGCGGCGTCCCGACGGCCTCGTCCCAGGCCGCCCCGCGCAGGCGCTCCAGCGCCGCCGTCGCGGCCGGCGAGATCGGCACGAGCCCCGGCACGCCGGGCGCGCACGCTTCACAGACCAGGCCGCCCTCGCCGAGTCGCGCCCGGGGAAACGGCGTCCGCCGTCCGCATTCCACGCAACTGTCGAGGCGCGGGCGGTGACCCGTGACGTCGAGACACCGCGCGACGAACGCCAGGGCCACCCGGCCCGGAGGCCCCGTCTCCATCGTACGCAGGCTGCGCGTCAGAAGCCCGAAGAGCCCCGCGTGCGGGTCGCGCTCCTCGGTGAGCCGATTCACGCACTCGACGATCCACGAGGCATGGCCCAGGCGGTCGAGGTCTTCACGCAAGCGCGCGAGCGGCCGCAGGACGTCGAAGTGATCGACCCTCAGGAGGTCGCTGCGCCCGGTGTCGAAGAACACCAGCTCGCCGACCGTGAAGAGCTCGAGCGCGCCCGTGAAGCGCGAGCGCGGGCGCCGCGAGGCGCGGGCGACGCCGCGCACCTTGCCGTACTCGCGCGAGAAGAACGTGACGACACGGTCGCTCTCGCCGAGCGGGAAGCTGCCGACCACCACCGCCTGCGACTTGCCGAGCGCCATCTCAGGACGTCATGCGCAGGCCGAACTCCATCAACGCGCGCTCGTCCTTGCGCCAGTTCCGCCGGACCTGGACCGTGAGCTCGAGGAAGACCTTGATGCCGAAGAACGCCTCGAGCGTGCGGCGCGCGTCGGTCCCGATGCGCTTGAGCATCGCGCCCTGCTTGCCGATCAGGATCCCGCGCTGCGAGTCCTGCTCGACGAAGATCGTCGCGCGGATGTAGAGGCACTCCGGGCGCCTGCGCTCGGCGAGCTCTTCCACGCGCACGGCGGCCGCGTACGGCACCTCCTCGCGCGTGAGGTGGAAGATCTGCTCGCGGATGATCTCGGCGACGTAGAACGTCTCCGGCTGATCGCTCGTCGCGTCCGCGGGAAAGAGCAACGGGTGCTCGGGCAGGCGCGCCACGAGGGTCGAGAGCAGGCGGTCGCAGTTCGTGCCGTCGAGGGCCGAGATCGGCACGATCTCGTCGAACGCGCGGGCGCCGCGCCAGCGGTCGATCACGGGCAGGAGCCGGCTCTTCTCACGCACGCGGTCGGCCTTGTTGATCGCGCAGAAGAGCGGGCCTCGATAGTCGGCGATCGCCCGCAACGCGAGCGGGTCGGGATGCTCGCGCGTGGTCGCGTCGACGACCACGCAGACGAGGTCGACATCCTCCACCGAGCGCGCGACCGTCTCCATCATGAACTCGCCGAGCTTGCCGCCGCCCGCGTGCAGGCCCGGCGTGTCGACGAAGATGATCTGCGCGCCGGGAAGATTCCGGATCCCCGTCACGCGATTCCGCGTCGTCTGCGGCCGCGGCGACACGATCGCGAGCTTCTCGCCCACGAGCCGGTTGAGGAGCGTCGACTTGCCCGCGTTGGGACGGCCGATCAGCGCGGCAAACCCGGCGCGCGTCATCCCGGGAGCAGCCCCTTCCACAGCCGCGCGGGCGCGGTCTCACCGAGGAGCTCGCGCTCGCGCCGATGCATCAGGTCCGCTTCGATCGGATCGCGGTCGTCGTAGCCGGCGAGATGCAGGACCCCGTGCGTGGTGAGGAGCTCCAGCTCGAGCGCCAGCGGGACGCCGACCTTTCGTGCCTGACGCGCCGCCGTGTCCGCGGAGATCACGATCTGGCCGAGCAATCCGCTCGCGGCGCCGGCGAGCTCGAGCGGAAACGCGAGGACGTCGGTGCGCCGCCGGACCCCGCGATGGGCGGCGTTCAGCGCGCGGATCTCGGCGTCGCCGACGATCGCGACGTCGACGTCGCCTTCGGGACGGCCGAGCGCGTCGAGCGCGCGCTGGGCGGCACGGGCGAGCCGCGCGATCGGCACCGCCACCCGGCGCTGACGATCGACGATGGCCGCCGGCATCAGGGAGACGCGGGCGGCGATTGCGCGCTCTGCCGGCGCGCCTCGTGCGCGTCGTAGGCGCGGATGATGGCCGACACGAGGTGATGGCGGACCACGTCCTGGTCGCTGAAGTAGACGAACGTGATGCCCTCGACGTCGCGGAGGATCTTCTGGATCTCGACGAGCCCGGAACCGCGGGAGGACGGCAGGTCGATCTGCGTCACGTCGCCCGTGATCACCATCTTCGAGTTGAAGCCCAGGCGCGTGAGGAACATCTTCATCTGCTCGGTCGTGCTGTTCTGCGCCTCGTCGAGGATGATGAAGGAGTCGTTGAGCGTGCGGCCGCGCATGTAGGCGAGCGGCGCGACCTCGATCGCGCCTTTCTCCATGAGGCTCGCCACCTTCTCGGCCTCGAGCATGTCGTAGAGCGCGTCGTAGAGCGGCCGCAGGTAGGGATGCACCTTCTCGTGGAGGTCGCCGGGCAGGAAGCCGAGGCGCTCGCCCGCTTCGACGGCGGGGCGCGTGAGCACGATGCGCGCGACGTCGCGCTTCATCAGCGCGGCGACGGCCATGGCGACCGCCAGGAACGACTTGCCCGTCCCCGCCGGCCCGATCGCGAACACCATGTCGTGCGTGCGGATCGCGTCCACGTAGCGCTTCTGTCCGAGCGTCTTCGGCGCGATCCACTTCTTGCGCGACGGCACCGCGATCGAGTCCGCGAACACGGACTTGAGATCGGCCTCCGCGTCGTCGGACAGCATGCGGAGCGCGGCGCGCACCTCCGCCGTCCGCAGCGGCGTCCCCGCGCGCACCAGCTCCGCGAGCTGGACGATGGCGCGCTCGCCCTTCCGCACCTGCGCCTCGTCGCCCATGATCGTGACGTCGTGCCCGCGCGCGACGACCCGGATGTCGAGCGCGTTCTCGAGCAGCTTCAGGTTGTCGTCGTGGCGGCCGAGGAGCGAGACGAGGTCGACGTCGGAAGCGAGTGAGAGCCGGCGCGTGATCGTCGCGGCGTTCGAGCTCACGACCGCTCCGGCGCGTCCGCACGCCGCTCCGGTGGAAGCGAGAGACGGATGTGCAGCTCGCGCAGCCGCTCCGGCGCGACCTCGTTCGGCGCCTGCATGAGGAGATCCTGCGCCTGCTGGTTCATCGGGAACGCGATGACCTCGCGGATGTTCGTCTCGCCCGCGAGCAGCATCACGATCCGGTCGATCCCGGGCGCGGAGCCGCCGTGCGGCGGCGCGCCGAACCGGAAGGCGTTCAGCATGCCGCCGAAGCGCGTCTCGACGTCGTCGCGCGAATAGCCGGCGATCTCGAACGCCTTGAACATGATGTCGGGGCGGTGGTTGCGGATGGCCCCGCTCGAGAGCTCGACCCCGTTGCAGACGATGTCGTACTGGTACGCCTTGATCGTCAGCGGATCCTTCGTCTCCAGCGCTTCGAGCCCGCCCTGGGGCATCGAGAACGGGTTGTGGCTGAACTCGATCCTGCCGGTCTCCTCGTCCCGCTCGTACATCGGAAAGTCGACGATCCAGCAGAACCGGAACGCGTCGGCCTCGACGAGGCCGAGGTCCTCGCCGACCTTCGTGCGCAGACGGCCGGCAACCGTGTCGACGGTGGGACGCCTGGCGCAGACGAAGAACACGGCGTCGCCGCTCCCCGCGCCGGCGATCTCGACGAGCCGCGCCAGCCGTGCCTCGTCGAGGAACTTCGCGATCGGCCCCTTCGCGCCGCCGTCGGCCAGCGTGACGTAGCCCACGCCCGGCATCTCCTGGCTGCGCCCCCACTCGTTCAGCTTGTCGAAGAAGCTCCGCGGCTGCGCCGCGGCCTTCGGCCCGACGACCGCGCGCACGACCGCGCCCGCCTCGATGGCGTTCGCGAACGCGCTGAATCCCGAGCCGCGGAAGACCTCGCTCACGTCGTGAATCACGAGCGGATTGCGGAGGTCGGGCTTGTCGGTGCCGTAGCGCGCGAGCGCCACGTCGTACGCGATGCGCGGAAACGGCGGCGGCGTCACCGCGCGGCCTTCGGCGAACTCCTCGAACACGCCGTGGAGCACGGGCGCGATCGTCGCGAACACGTCCTCCTGGGTGACGTACGACATCTCGAAGTCGAGCTGGTAGAACTCGCCCGGCGAGCGGTCGGCGCGGCCGTCCTCGTCGCGGAAGCACGGCGCGATCTGGAAGTAGCGGTCGAACCCCGCCGTCATCAGCAGCTGCTTGAACTGCTGCGGCGCCTGCGGCAGCGCGTAGAACTTTCCGGGATGCACCCGGCTCGGCACGAGGTAGTCGCGCGCGCCTTCCGGCGAGCTCGACGTCAGGATCGGCGTCTGGAACTCGGTGAACCCCGCCTCGATCATGCGGCGCCGGATGCTCGCGATCACGCGGCTGCGCAGCACGATGTTCCGGTGCAGCTTCTCGCGACGCAGGTCGAGGAAGCGATAGCGAAGCCGCGTCTCCTCGGGGAACTCCGTGTCGCTGTTGACCTGCAGCGGCAGCGGCTCCGCCAGCGACTCGACGGTCAGGTCAGCGACGGCCAGCTCGATGTCACCGGTCGGCAGCTTCGGGTTCTCGGCGCCCGGCGCGCGACGCACGATCTCGCCGGAGACCAAGACCACGCTCTCGAGGCGCACGCTTTCCGCCGCGGCGAACGGTGCGCTGCCCCCGGCCACCACGCACTGGGTGATGCCGTAGTTGTCGCGCAGGTCGATGAAGAGCAGGTTGCCGTGATCGCGCTTGCGATGCACCCAGCCCGCGAGGCGCGCGCGCGTGCCCGCGTGACTCGCGCGCAGCTCACCGCAGGTATGCGTCCTGAGATGCGTGCCGAGCGTCATGCGCCCGCACCCTGCTTGCTGCGCAAGGCGTCGCTGATGTCCTCGACCGTCCCGTCGGCGCGATACACGCGGCCTTCGGCGAACCCGTCCTTCGCGAGCTGGAAGATCTGCCGGCCGGCGTTCTTCGCGTGCCGCGGCTCGACGATCACGACCGCGCCGCCTTCACGACGCGTGCGCGCGTCGGCGAGCACCGGCGCGACATCGGCGAGCCCTTCGTCGACGAGCAGCGCGACCTTCGCGCGCCGGGCGGCGAAGGCGCCGGCGGCGCCGGTCTCCTCCAGGATGTCCATCAGCCGCTCGAACCCGATGGAGAAGCCGCACGCGGGAACCGGGCGTCCGAGGAACCGTCCGATCATGTTGTCGTAACGGCCTCCGCCGGCGATCGACGAGGTGCCCCCGCCGTGGGCGATCTCGAAGATCGGGCCCGTGTAGTAGCCCATGCCCCGCACGAGCGTGGGATCGAAGCGAATGTCGACCTCGGCGCCGCGTGCGGCCCACGCCTCGCGGTCGGCGCGAACGCTGCGGATGATCGAGGACAGCGAGCCCACGACGTCGCGCTCGACCGGCACGTCGAGCCAGTCGAGCTCGCTCCCGCTCGTCAGCGCGCGCTTCTCGATCTCGGCGACGGCCGTCAGGAACTGCGTGACGCGCGCCTCCGGGAACCCGCGGCCGACCAGCTCGCGCTGGACACCGGACACGCCGACCTTGTCCATCTTGTCGAGCGTGACGAGCACCGTGCCGGCGTCGCTCCCGGAAAACCCCGCCCCGGTGACCATCGCCATGAGGATTCGGCGGTCGTTGAGCCGCACCGTGAACGAGCGGAGCGTCACCGCGGCGAGCGCGTCGACGGTCGCGCGAATGAGCTCGATCTCCGCGAGCGGCGCGCCAAGGCCGAGGATGTCGATGTCGCACTGGATGAACTGCCGGTAGCGCCCCTTCTGCGGCTGATCCGCCCGCCACACCGGGCCGATCTGGATCGCGCGGAACGGCTGGGGCAGCGTCGGGTGCAGGTGCGCGTAGTAGCGCGCGAGCGGCACCGTGAGGTCGAAGCGCAGCCCGAGGTCGGCGAGCTCGCCGGAGTCAGCGCCGGAGAGCTTCTCCCCGCGCTTGAGGATCTTGAAGATCAGCTTCTCGTTCTCGCCGCCCTGCGCGCCCACGAGGACCGAGAGGTTTTCGACGGCCGGGGTCTCGATCCGCGTGAAGCCGTACGACGCGTAGATCTCGAGGATGCGCGCGGTGGCCCAGTCGCGCGTGGCGACCTGCGACGGCAGCAGGTCGCGCATCCCTTTGGCGGGAACAGCGCTCGGCTTGCTCTCTTTCAATCGGGAACGGTCATGATGATCTGCGTCTCACCCCGGGTCTTGAGGAGGCTGTTGTAACGCACGACGGCGGTGATGAGCGACGGGAGGCCGCCGTCCTCGCCCGGGACCGCGCCGAACCCGCCGATGATGCCCTCGAAGCCCGAGTTCACCTGCTGGAAGCGCAGGCCGGCCGCGGTGCGATACACGACGCCGATGAGGCCATTCTCGTCCTTGTTGATCGGAACGACGATCTCCTGGATGCCGTCCCCGTCGAGATCGACCGCGAGGGGCGGCGGCTCCATCTGGAAGTAAAAGCTGCGTCCGCCGCGCTCGATCATCCGGAACACCTCGATCTTCACGCCCCCGCCACCGACGGAGGTGGACGACCGCCAGATCTCTTCCGTCCCGGAGTTCACGCGCAGCCGGTTCTTCTCGTCGATGTAGGCGAGGCCGCGTGACGTCTTGCCCGCGATGTTCGAGAACGTGGCGCCGGTCGCGCGGAACGGCTCCGGCGCCGGCACGCGGCTCTCGCGCGCGAGCGCGCCGTTGCGGAGCACGACCTTGTCGGCCTGGCCCTTGTCGAAGAACGTCTCCTCGCGATACCGCTGGCTCCACAGCGTCTGCTTCACGCCGGTGCCGAGCTCGTCGAAGGCATAGAGAATGGTGTCGACCTGGTCGACGAGCGCGGTCGGCTTGCCCTTGCGCGCGGTCACGATGAACCCGTTCATCCCGACCTTCGTGTCGAAGCGATTCGCCACCACGCTCAGCGTCCCGTCGCCGGTGAGGTCGGCGAGCTGCACCGAGATGATCTTGCCGATCGCGAACGCGGAGTACGTCCAGTCCGGCTCGAGAGCCCGGTTCGCGATCTTGTAGACGTAGACGTTCTGGCCGTCGCTGATCGCCATGCGCGGAATGCGGTCCGCGGGGGAGACGGCCACGTCAATGCCCGTCAGCACGAAATTGAGCCGCGCGATCTCCTTGAGCGCGAGCGCGCCTTCGCCGCTGGAGTACGTCGCGCGATCGTTCTCGATGCCGAGAAGCCGCGCGAGCAGCGACTGGGTCTTCTTCTCCGGGGCCGGCGCGCCGGGCTTCGTGGAGAACTGCTGGCTCGGCGCCGGCTTGATGCTCGGCGGCACGAAGAACGCGGTGGAGACCGCGGCGTCAGCGCGCGTGCTCGTGAACACGCGAGCGTCGATGAACGGCTTGCGTTCCACCATCGTGTAGTGGAGAGCGAGCACGTTCTCGACCTTGAAGCGCTGGAGCGCCTCGCGGACACCCTTGCCGGCCATGAAGTCTTCCGGCGCGATCTTTTCCTGATTCATCCACGCGGTGATCTGCTCCGCGGTCCCCAGCTGGAAGCGGCCGGAGCGATTGAGCGCCTCGTAGACCTCGTTCGAGGCGGCTTCGACGATCGGATCTCGCACGCCGGGCGACTTCAGCGTGATCAGCGCCAGCTTGACGCGCGCGCTGCCCGTCCGAACCCGATCGCCCGGCTTGATGGCCGCGGCGCGCTCGGCGGTCGCCAGCGAGTAGCCGTCGAAGACCTGCGTGACGACCGCGCGCCCCAGCGGCTCTTCCGCGCGCCCCAGGAGCGCGCCCGTCTTCGGGTGCCGGATCTCACGGCCTTCGCGGAACACCTCGAGCGCCAATCCCGGCTGAGTGCCCCCGCTTCGGCCGAGCGAGAGCGTCACCGTCTGGCCCTGAACCTCGACGACGTCGCCGGTGGCCTGCGGAAAGACGGCCAGCGTCTGATCGACGAGGGTGGTGATCGACAACGCGGGCGCGGCGGGGCCGGACGGCGGAGCGACGGGCGTTTGAGGGGATCCGGTGGTCGCGACCAGGAGCGTCAGCGCCGCTCCGGCGAACACCGCAACTGCGCACGGCATGGTGGGCACTATAGCACGAAGACACGACGGGGCCCGGGAACACCGGGCCCCGTCGGCACAGCTACCACCTACGACGTTGTTACCAGGTGTAGCGGACGCGCGCCGTGATGGCCTGCACGTCCTGCGGATTGCGGCCGTTCTGCGCCACGGCGCAACTGGCCACCACGCAGGAGCTGGTGGTGAGGTGCGTCGCGAGCGCGGGACCAGCGAACATGTACGTACCGACCACGTCGAGCGCCACCTTGTCCACGAAGCGCCACTGGAAACCGAGGTTGAGCTCGGTGCCCAGGTGCCGACTGTTGCCCTTATCGCGGCAGCCATCACGCACATGCTGCAGGTTGGTGCAATCACCCGGCGTGATACCGGTCGCGGCCGCCAGGGTGCCGTTGGTGTCGACCTCTTCCGCCGTCCAGTTCGCCATGACCGCCGAACGGAGCGTGAAGGCCGGCGTCAGCGCGTAGCTGCCGCGAGCGCCCAGCCGCATCAGGCCGTACTTGTCGTACCCGATGCTGCTGATCGGCTGCAGAGCGCTGCTTCCGTTACGGATCGCGCTGAAGTAGTCGATACCGAGGGCCCAGACCTCGCCCCAGCCGCTCCAGAAGCCACTGTCCGTGGAGATCGGCTGATAGTACTTGATCCGGCTCTCGTTCATGTCGATGCGGTCGCCGGCGCTGTTACCCGTGACGTAGGCGACACGCGCCTCGAGCAGCAGCGGCCCGGCCTGCCAGCCGCCCGTGACGTCGACGAGCCACGCATCGAGCTTCAGCGTGCTGCGGTTACCGTTTTTGAGCGGCGTGCCGGCGACGACCTGATCGCGGCTACCGAACTGGTACATCACGGTCGGATCGACGCTGAACGCGCCGAAACGCCAGCGCGAGTCCACGCCGACGGTGTGACGGTTCTCGACCGCGCTCCCGCTGGCCGCGGCGTTTCCGCCGCCGGGAACGCAGTTCCCCGACGCAGGACCGGCCGAGCCGGGGCAAATCGGGAAGACGGCGGCGCCCGCGCCGACACCACCACGCGCCCCGCGCGAAGAGCCGCTCGTCGGACCGATGAAGTTCGCGTACGAGTAGATCGGGCGGATGTCGAGACCCTTGAACGGCGTCCACTCGAGGCTCACGATGAGCGCCATGTCGTCGCCGCGGAGGAATCCGTCCTTCGGACCCGTGTTGGACTCTTCGATCTGGGCGTACGTGAAGTTGGTCTTGATTTCCGGAGTGATCTGGTTCCGCATGTGGAAGCCGGCGAAGTCACCCTGAGCCAGCACGGCGAGCTTGTAGGTGGCCTCCCACGGCTGCGCACCGAGCCGGATACGCGTCGGCACCGGCATGATCGGCAGGTCGAACTCGGTGTACGCCCACTTGATCTCGATGACACCCTGAGCGTCCGTGTTCAGGTCCCAGCCGTGCGTGTTACCGAACCGCTGGGCTTGCCCTGACGTGGAGCACGCCGAGCCGCCGGCGTTGGTGCAGACGTTGATGTCCGTACTACCCGTCTGACCCCACGTGGCGTCGATTTCGAGACCCAGGACGAACTTCGTCGTGCCCACCTCGGCGCTGATGTCCGGGCGAACACGGGTCCGCGCGTACCACTCCTGGTCACTGGCGCGCGCGGGGTTCTGATCCACGATGGACATGTTCTTCGTCCACGACGTGACATTGTCCACGAGCCCGCTGATGGTGACCTTGGGCTGCGCGGACACGGGGCCGGTCATCGCGAGTAGCGCGATGACGGCCAGGAGGAAGATACCGACTTTCCTCATTACCGCCTCCTCATGTGGGTGTGAACCGCTGCTCGGATCCCGACTCACGACATCCTGGACAGCACCAACACCTGCGGGGAAGCAGACAGCAGGTCACTTTTACTACAGAACCCCTCGTCGGGGCAAGCAAATCTCAGCTTTCAGCGGCCTCGCGGGACCACTACCGCTTCGAGATCAGCCACCGCCCGAGGGCCAGATGTTGTAGCCCGGAGCGCTCGAAGGTGTCGAGCGCGTCATCGGCCGAGCAGACCAGGGGCTCCCCGTGGAGGTTGTAGGAGGTGTTGAGGACGGCTCCCACCCCGCTCTGGCGCTCGAACTCGTGGATCACCCGGTGGTAGTGGGGATTCCACGCCTGATCCACGATGTGGGCCCGGGCAGTCCCGTCGTGGGGATGGACGGCGGCCACGATCTCGTCGCGCCGCTTCGGCTGGGTGGGGAAGGCCAGCATCATGTACGGCGACGCGAGGCCCCGCGGGTTGACGAGGTAGTCGTCGGCGCGCTCGCGCAGGATCGACGGCGCGAAGGGCATCCAGAAGTCGCGGTTCTTGATCATCCGGTTGATGATCCCCACGACCGCGGGATGCGAGGGGTGCGCGAGGATCGAGCGATTGCCGAGCGCGCGCGCGCCGAACTCCATGCGGCCCGCGCAGCGCGCCACCACGCCGTCGGAGACGAGCAGCGTCGCGATCTTCTCCTCGATCCGCTCGTGCTCGCTCACGCGATGCTGACGCGCGGCGTCGCGCCGCCGCAGCGTCGCCTCGATCTCGTCGTTCGTCAGATCGGGACCGAGGTACGCCGGGCCGAACGGCTCCGGCTTCGGAACCGCACCCCGCGCCGCGCAGAGGTCCACGTACGCGAGGTACGCGGCGCCGACGGCGTTCGACTCGTCCCCGCACGACGGGAAGACGAAGAGGTCGCGCGCCCACTCTTCCCCGGCGAGCCGCATGTTCGCCTTCACGTTCATGAACACCCCGCCGCCGAGTGCCAACCGGTCGCCGCCGTGGCGCTCGCGCATCAGCCGGGCCCAGCGCACGAGCGTCTCCTCGACGATCGTCTGCGCGCCGCCCGCGATCGCGTCGAAGCGAAGCCCGAGCGTCGCCTCGAGGAGCTGCCGGTAGCGCGGGCCGCGCCGCGTCCACGCGAAGCGGCACGGATCGCCCTCCGCGAGCTCGAAGACGCGGCCGAGGGCGGCGGTGGCCTCCGCGGCCGCGTGCGCGCCCGCGTAGGGGGCGAGGCCCATCACCTTGTACTCGTGCTCGCCGAACTTCATGCCGAGCAGCAGCGTGACGAACGAGTAGAACGCGCCGAGCGATCCCGGCGCGCTCGGCGAGGCTTCCCGCCGCGCGATCGCCGTCCCCGCGGCGCGCGACGCCGTCGCGCAGAGACCGTCGCCCGAATTGTCGTTCGTCAGCACGAGCGCGTCCGCGCCGGCGAACGGCGATCCGTAGTACGCCGCCGCCGCGTGACACGCGTGATGGTCCAGCGTGACGACGCGCTCGCGCGCGATGCGCAGGTGGCCGGTGACGAAGGCCAGCCGCTCGGCTTCGCCGAGCGCGCCCTTCCCGCGCGACGATGCCGCGAGCCCGACGCGCGCGGCCAGCTTCCGCGTGCGGCGCGCGACGCCGCCGACCGGCGCGTCGAGCGCCACGCCGTAGTACTCGCGCGCGTACGGCAGGTCGTGCAGAACGCGGTTCATCCACTCGCGCTCGTACGCCTGGCGGCCGGCGAGCGCGACCACGTCGATGTCGGAGGGCGTGAGCGCGAGCTCGCGGAGGAGCGCGTCGACCGCGCCGCGCGGGTAGCCGGCGTCGTTCTTCAGCCGCGTGAAGCGCTCTTCCGACGCGCAGCCGACGACGCGGCCGTCGCGCAGGACGGCCGCCGTCGCGCAATGCGTCTCGCTGATGCCGAGGACGATCATCGCGGCAGGCGCCTCATCCCTCGTCGCCGAGCTTCTTGAGCTGCTCGGCGGCGTCGCGCGCCGGCGGCGAGTCGGGCGCGAGCTTGCGCGCCTGGCGGAAGGCGGCCTTCGCTTCCTCCGTCCGGCCCTCCGCGACGAGCACGAGCCCGAGGTTGACGTACGTCGCCGCCATCTGCGGCTCCTGCGCCTCGAGATTCAGCGCGAAGCGCAGCGACTGCTCCGCCTCGCGATAGCGCTTGAGCGCGTACAGCGCGTAGCCGAGGTTCTGGTGCGCGACGTGCGGCACGGTGAGCGACGGCAGCGAGAGCGCGCGGCGGTAGCCGGCGACGGCGTCCTCGAAGCGGCCCGCCATGAAGAGCGCGGTGGCGCGGTGCAGGTGCGCGTCAGCCACGCGAGCGCGCCCTCCACCTGGCCCAGCTGGAGCAGCACCGCGCCCATCGCGTCGGCGTAGATCGCCACGGCGGGGTCGAGCTGCGTCGCCTCCTGGAACGCGGTGAGCGCGATCGCGACCTGCTGCTGGTTCAGCGCGGCGGCGCCGCGCTCGTACGCGGAGCGCGCCTGGAGCATGCGCATCTCGCGCGTGTCGGCGACACGCGAGGGCGTGGGCGTGCTCGTGCAGCCGGCGAGCGTGACGAGCACACCGAGCGTCGCGAGCACGGATCGTCGCGCCTTCCTTGACACCTTCAACCTCCCCCATGTAGCGTCGAGTCGTGCCGACGTACGAATATCACTGTGACGCCTGCGGCGAAGACTTCGAGGTCAGGCAGCGCATCTCCGAAGATCCGCTGAAGACGCACGACGTGTGCGGCGGCCCCGTGCGCCGGCTCCTCTCTCCGGCACCGTTCATTCTCAAGGGCGAAGGCTGGTACGTCACCGACTATCCCTCGCAATCGCGCAAGAAGGCGATGGAGTCGGAGAAGGGCGGCGGCGACAAGAGTGCCGCGCCCGCGAAGAGCACGCCGGACAGCGCGTCCACGTCTGGCTCCTCGGGGACGTCCACGCCTAGCTCCTCGGGGACGTCCGCGTCCCCCTCGTCGACGTCCTCGACGCCTTCATCGTCTTCCGCGACGTCCTCGACGTCGAGCTGACGGCGACCGGCGTCCCGCGCCGCGCCTTCAGCATCGCCGCGGCGCTTCCCTCCCGCACCGCCACCTCGAGCCGGTTGCCCGAGCCGATCAAGGCGCCCGCGGCGCCGCGCGGGAGATCCGCGTAGGTCCCGACGAGCGGAAGCCGGCGACCCGCGATGTGAATCGACGCCCGCGCCCCCACGCCCTCGACCGCGTCCGCCGCGATCGACGTGATCAGATTGCCGAAGCGATCGACGTGCAGCACGGCGCCCGCGACCGCGGTGCCGGAGGCACGGACTTCCGGCCACGACACGCGCACCGGGTCCGTCACCGGCGGACCGAAGCGCTCGGGCGCGACGCCGCGCGCGAGATGCGCGGCCGCGGGCGCGAAGACGTCGCGGCCGTGGAAGGTGCGGCTCACGCGCGCGAGCCTGAGCTCGGAGCTTGCCAGCTCGAACGCGCGCCACCCTCCGCCCGCGAAGAACGGCGTGAGGAGCCCGTTGTCCGGCGCGACGAACGTCGCGTCCGCGGTCGCGACCACGAGCGCGCGCCGCGCGGTGCCGACGCCGGGATCGACGACGGCGAGGTGGACCGTGCCGGGCGGAAAGAACGGCGCCGCCGCCTCGAGCACGAGCGCCGCGCCCACGACATCGTGCGAGGCGACGTCGTGCGTGACGTCGACCAGGCGCGCTTCGGGCGCCAGCGACAGCATCACGCCCTTCATCGCGGCGACGTAGGGATCGCGGAGACCGAAGTCGGTGGTGAGGGTGATGACCGCCACGCTCAGCGGTCGCGGTCCACCACGAAGTCCGCGACGAGCGTGAGGACGTCGCGCTCCTCCGACGGTGGAAACGCGTCCAGGTCGCGCTTGGCGGCCTGCGCGTAGGCGTGGGCGCGCTCGAGCGCGTAGTCGACGCCGTCGTGCTCGAGGACGAGGCGGCGGATGTCTTCGATCTCCGCGGGGCCGAGCGCGTGCGACTGGAGGATCCTCCGCACCCGCTCCGCGTCCGCGGGCTTCGCGCGCTCGAGCATCGCGATGAGCGGCAGCGTGCGCTTGCCTTCGCGCAGGTCCGCGCCGATCGCCTTGCCGAGGCGGTCCTGGTCGGCGACGAAGTCGAGCGAGTCGTCGGAGATCTGGAACGCCACGCCGATGTCGAGCCCGTAGCGCGTCAGCGCGTCGAGCTGCGCCGCCGGCACGCCCCCGAGCAGTCCGCCGATGCGACAGCACGCCGACATGAACGACGCGGTCTTCTGCGTGATGATCCGGACGTAGTCGGCCTCGGACGTCACGCCGCCCCGCTTGCGCTCGAGCTGGAAGACCTCGGCCTCGGTCATCGACACCGTCGAGCGCGCGAGCGTCTCCATGATCGCGCGGTCGTTGTCGCGCACGAGCAGGTCGAACGATTTCGAGTAGAGGTGATCGCCGACGAGCACCGACGCGTCGTCACCCCACCGCGCGTTCGCCGATGGGCGTCCGCGCCGGAGCGGGGCCTGGTCGACCACGTCGTCGTGGATGAGCGTCGCGGTGTGCAGGATCTCGACGACGCACGCGAGCCGGACGGGACGTTCGCCGCGCGCGCCCGCGAGGCGCGCCGCCAGCAGGAGGAGGATCGGGCGCAGCCGCTTGCCGCCGGCGCCCGCGATGTACTCGCCCATCTCCTGGATCAGCGTGACGTTCGAGTCGAGCTCGCGGCGGATCTCGGTCTCGACCGCTTCGAGGTCGGCGCCCACGAGGAGCGCGACGCGCTCCTTCAGGAGTCCTTCGAGGGCGGGAGTGGTCAACGCGTTTCCGCGCTTACTTCGCGACCGCGCGGTCCTTGATCTGCACCGACGCTCCCGGGCTCACGCTCTGCATCTCCGCGATGGAGAACCGCGCGCGAATCTCGGTCACACGCGCGGTGCCGACCTCCTCGTCGAGGTCGCCGAGGACTTCGCCGGTGATCGGATGGACGATGGGGATGCGATCGCGCCTGAGACTCACGAGCGTCCCGACCCGCACGCCGTCGGCGGCCGTGAGATCGATCGCGATGCGGCTCGTGTCGACGTAGAGCACGAGGCCCGGCTTGATCGCGGGAGCGGCGGGGGGCGCCGCGCGCCCGTTGGTCGGCGGCGAGGCGGGCGCCGTGCGCGTCGTCGCCGCGCGGCCCGGCGGCGGCGACGCCGCGGGCTCGGTCGGCAGCGCCATGCCCTGCCGGGGGCTGATGCGTCCGTTGCCGGGAGGCGGTCCGTACCGCGCGACGATCTCCGGCGAGGCGATGATCGCCTTCTCGCCGCGGAACAGCGTCGTGATCGTCGTAGGGACCTTGTCCTCTTCCACCCAGATGTATTCCGGCTCGCTCGGCACGTCGCCGAAGCGCGGGTTCTTCACGAGGAGCCAGCGCGTTTCCGCGGGCCTGAGCGCGACCGACGGATCGCCGATGGGCGCCATGCCGACGAGCTCGCGCGCCATGTTGGTGGCGGCGGTGCATCCCGCGAGGCCCAGCGTGGCGACGACGAGAACGACGAGGCACGGCAGGGACTTCATGCGCGCCTTACCATAGCACAAGGCCTCGTCAATCCTCGGGCAATGGCTCCCACGGAAACCGTTGCTCCTCCGTCGGATTCGTGGCCTGCAGGATCTCCCGGCGTGAGAAGAGGGCCGTGCCCGTCACGGCCGAGACCCACGTCGTGTCCAGGTAGGTCTGGTTGCCCCGCCGGAGAAGGATCGGGACCAGCCACGCCGACACTTCCAGCGTCCGGCCGAGCGGAATGGTCCGCTCCGGCCGGGCGAGCAGCTCCTCCACGCGGACGTTCTGCGTCGTGATCGTGTCGCTGACGACGAGCGGATCCACCACCTGGAAGCGCTTGGAGCGCTCGAGGAGGACGGCGAAGAGGTACGGGACGCGGCGGACGTCGGCCGCGCTCGCAGTGAGGTCCAGGACGGGCGCGATGGCGACCTTGATGCGCCCGCGGCTGATCCTGACGCCGTCCTCGACGCGCGGCGCGGCTTGCCCGGGCACCGGGATGAAGACGGCCTCGGCGAGCTGCGGCAGCACGCGCCGCACCTGCGCGTAGCCCAGCACGGCCTCGTAACGGCCCAGCTGCTTGCCGGTGATCGGGTGATAGAAGGCGTCGCCCTTGCGGAAGACCGTGAACTCCTGGCCGATCTGGGCGCCGCGCTCCTCGCCGATGTCGAGGTAGAGACGATCGCCGTCGGCGTCGAGCACGACACCCTCGATCGGCTGGAACGCTTTCACGAGGTCGTCGGCCATCGGGACGAAGGTCGCCGCGATCCGATCCGCGAGACCGGCGTGCGCGGGAGCGACGGTCGCGAGGACCACGAGCACGGCACCGAGGAGCTTCAAAACGTCACCGACGGCGTGTGCACGCCGAAGACCGCGCGCAACCGCTCGCAGATCTCGCCGAGCGTGACCGACGCCTCCACCGCGTCCACGAGGCGCGGCATCAGGTTCTCGCGGCCGCGCGCGGCGGCGTCGACCGCGTCGAGCGCGCGGGCCGCGCGGTCGCGATCGCGCGACGCCCGCACGCGGGCCACGCGCTCGCGCAGGGCGTCGCCGACGCCGGCGTCGAGCTGGAAGAGGTTGGCGGGCGGGGCTTCATCGGTGACGAACTCGTTGACGCCCACGACGACGCGCCGCTTGTCCTCGACCTCGCGCTGATACCGATAGGCGGCGTCCTGGATCTCCCGCTGCATGAAGCCGATCGCCGCGACCGAGCCGCCGAGGTCGTCGATCTTGCGGAGGTACGCCTCGGCGCCGCCCTCGATGTCGTCGGTCAGGCGCTCGATCGCGAAGGAGCCGCCGAGCGGATCGACGGTGTCCGCGACGCCGGACTCGTAGGCGAGGATCTGCTGCGTCCGGAGCGCGAGCCGCACGGACGCCTCGGTGGGCAGCGCGAGCGCCTCGTCGCGGGAGTTCGTGTGCAGCGACTGGCAGCCGCCGAGGACGGCGGCGAGCGCCTGCACCGCCACGCGCACGACGTTGTTCTCCGGCTGCTGCGCCGTCAGCATGCTGCCGGCGGTCTGCGCGTGGAACCTGAGCGTGAGCGCGCGCGGGTCGCGGGCGCCGAACCGGTCGCGCATGACGCGCGCCCACAGCCGGCGCGCCGCGCGGAACTTCGCGATCTCCTCGAGCAGGTCGTTGTGCGCGTTGAAGAAGAACGAGAGCTGGGGCGCGAAGGCGTCGACGGCCAGCCCCGCGTCCACCGCGGCCTGCACGTACGCGATCGCGTTGGCGAGCGTGAACGCGACTTCCTGGACGGCGGTGCATCCCGCTTCGCGCATGTGATAGCCGGAGATCGAGATGGTGTTCCAGCGCGGCACCTCGTCCTTGCAGTAGCCGAAGATGTCGGTGATCAGCCGCATCGACGGCGCGGGCGGGAAGATGTAGGTCCCCCGCGCGACGTACTCCTTCAGGATGTCGTTCTGCACGGTGCCGGAGAGCGTCGCCGCCGCCACGCCCTGCCGCTTCGCCACCGCGACGTAGAGCGCGAGCAGGATCGACGCCGTCGCGTTGATCGTCATCGACGTGGACACGCGGTCGAGCGGAATGCCCTCGAAGAGGTCGTGCATGTCCTCGATCGACGCGATCGACACACCGACCCTCCCCACCTCGCCGTGCGCGATCGGCGCGTCGGGATCGTGGCCCATCTGCGTCGGCAGGTCGAAGGCGACCGAGAGTCCCGTCTGTCCCTGGTCGAGCAGGAACCGGTAGCGCTTGTTCGTCTCGGACGCCGCGCCGAAGCCCGCGTACTGCCGCATCGTCCAGAGGCGGCCGCGATGGCCGGTCGGATGGATCCCGCGCGTGTACGGGAACTGGCCCGGCTCGCCGAGCTTCTTGTCGTCGCGCGCCACGTCCTCGGGCCCGTACACGCGCGGGATCGGCGTGCCCCAGGAGGTGGTGAACAGCGCGGCGCGCTCGCGTGGCTCGTTGTTCAAAGGGGAATGTTGCCGTGCTTCTTCGGCGGATTGGCGTCGCGCTTGGTGTGGAGGATCGCCAGCGCCTCGCACAGGCGCGTGCGCGTGTCCTTCGGCTCGATCACCTCGTCGATGTAGCCGCGCTCCGCCGCGATGTA
>Ga0233425_10004881_pt1 | contig 21885 bp, 24 predicted proteins | sample Watercolumn_Towu_2_FD_181712 | JGI IMG/M metagenome (GOLD analysis project Ga0233425, IMG submission 181712) | Freshwater microbial communities from Lake Towuti, South Sulawesi, Indonesia - Watercolumn_Towuti2014_140_MG | ecosystem: Environmental > Aquatic > Freshwater > Lake | place...
GTGGTGCGCTTGAACTCCGGGCTAAAGACACGTCGCCCGTCCGCCTTCCGTGGGTACTCGCCCATGGCTCCCCCCGTCGAATCTTACGTCCCCAGGGTGAGCAGTCGAAACGGGGAGCATTGCAGTCGCCGATCGTGTGCAGCGTCTCGAACGGGCGATCAGCGAGGCGATCGCGGCGGCGCCGCCTGCGCTGCAGCACGTCGTCCGCGCGCTGCAAGCGCTACGCGGCGTCAGTCTCATTGCGGCCGTGACGATCGCGACAGAGACGGATCGTCTGACTCGCTTTGCGACGGCTCGGCAGCTGATGGGATACAGCGGTCTTGTTCCGAGCGAGCATTCCAGTGGCGCCCGTATTCGGCAGGGCGGCATCACGAAAACCGGCAATAGCCACCTGCGACGCATCGTGGTCGAAGCGGCCTGGGCCTACCGCCATCGTCCGGCGATCGGCGAGACGTTACGCAAGCGCCAGGTCGGGCTGTCGCCGGCGGTGCTCGCCATTGCGTGGAAAGCGCAGCATCGCTTGCACGCACGGTTTCGTCGTCTCGCCGCCCGCGGTAAGTCGCGGCAGCACGTCGTGACGGCCGTCGCTCGGGAGCTCCTCGGCTTCGTCTGGGCGATCGGCCGCGAAGTCAGCCCCGCGCCGGCGTGAGGGGCCGCCGCGCGTGACGTCGTTGGTGTCGATGAGGCGGTCGCCGAAGCGGCAGACGGAAAGGAGAATCCTCGACGCTTCTATGCGACTGACGCGTGTTCAGATTTTGGGACCAACGTCAGGTCGCCGCGGTCGTGTCCCGCCGACATCACCTCCGTGACTTGCTGCAGTTCGCAGTCCACGTCATGAAGGCCGTCGCTTCTCACGATCATCCGGTGGGCGAGGACTCTGAGAACACGCTGGACGCGGCGGCGGTTGACCGCCAACGCCAACTCGGTCGCTGGCACCTCCCGTCCAGCCCCCCGGCATCGCGACCTCTCCGTTCCAGGGCGCCGACCAGCGGACGACCGGTGCGCGCCTTGAGATCGCCCTTAGCTTCATCGATCCGACGCCGGCGCGCACGTGCTCCGCCTTCAAGCCGTCCAGCCGCGCTACCGTGGCCGCGGCCGTTTCCTCGATCGCAACCACGGCAAGGTCGCAGGGCCTCGCGGACGACAGCCGGACCGAGGACCTTCAGCGATCTTCGCTATGGACCTGTGCCGGTGGACTTGACAAAGGCCGGCCGTGACGCTAAACAGGAAACTCGGTTTCCGAACTTGACCATGACGGTTCCGCGGGCTTCCACTGCTGGTGTCGCGTCCGTCACGCGCGCCATGCGCGTGCTCGACGCGTTCGCAGCCCATCCGGCGGGCGTGACCCTGACCCGCCTGAGCGCGCAGCTCGGGTATGGCAAGGCGAGCCTGTCGAAGATCCTGACGACGATGGAGCGAGAGGGCTTCGTCCGCCGCGCCGCCGGCGGCCAGTTCCACCTGAGCTGGCGGCTTCTCGCGCTCGCGTTCGGTCACGCGCAACGGGTCGGCATCTCCGGCGTGTGCGCGCCGGTCCTGCAGGCGCTCGCGGACGAGACCGACGAGCTCGTCCAGCTCGCAGTCATCGAGACGGACCACGTGCTGTTCGTCGCGAAGGCCGAGGGGCCCGGACAGACGCTGCGCATGCTTCCCATGGTGGGTGTGGTCGCTCCGACACACGCGACGGCAAGCGGCAAGGTATGGCTGGCGAGCCTGCCCGAAGACGAGGCGCTCGACGTGGTGCGACGGCAAGGGCTCGCGCCTGTGACCTCTCGAACGATTACGTCACGGCGGGAGTTACTCGCGGAGCTTCGCCGCGTCCGTCGCGACGGATACGCCGTCACCGACGAGGAGCTCGCCGAGGGCGGGCGCGCCATCGCGGCGCCGATCGAGCACAGGAACTGCGTCGTCGGCGCGATCGCCGTCTCAGGCCCGTCGTTCCGGCTGCCCCTCGCGCGGCTGCGGAAGCTCGGTCCCCGGGTTCAACGGGCCGCGCGCGAGCTGGCGGCACTCTGGCCACACGAGGTGACGGCGCGCGATTTCGGGCTCGGCGTGCGGCCCCCCAACGGCGTTGGGCGCACGCCGCCGGCGTGAGGGAGCCTTGAGCTTCGAGTATCACGAGCCGACCTCGCTCGCCGAAGCCGTCGCGCTCGGTGCCCGCTTCGGCGTCGATGGCCGTTTCCTCGGGGGTGGCACCGATCTCCTCATCCAGATGCGGCGCGGTAAGGTGGCGCCCCGGCACGTGGTGAGCCTGCATCGCGTGCCCGGCCTCGATGCGATCGAGCAGAACGGCGGCATCCGGCTTGGCGCGCTTGTTACGCACGCGGCGATCGAGCGCTGTGTCGCATTCCGCGGCGGACTGCGCGCCCTGGTGGAAGGGGCCGAGGTCGTGGGCGGTCATCAGATCCGCAACGTCGGGACGGTCGGCGGCAACATCGTCAACGCGTCGCCCGCAGCCGACGTCGTGCCGGTGCTCCTCGCGCTCGACGCGGTCGTGACGTGCGTTGGCGTCGACGGCGAGCGCCTGATCCCGCTCGAGCGGTTCCTCGTCGGCCCCGGGCAGAGCGCGCGACGCCCGGGCGACTTGGTGACGGCAGTCAGCTTCGATACTCCGACAGCTCGCACCGCGACCGCGTTCCTCAAGGCGGGACGTCGTCGCGCCATGGAGATCTCCGTGGCGTGTGTCGCCGCTCGCCTCACGCTCGACGCCGCGGGCGAGCGCTGTCTCGATGCGCGCATCGCGCTCGGTGCCGTGGCGCCGACCACGTGGCGGGCGCGCGACGCCGAGCGGGCACTCGAAGGACGCGCGCCGACACCGGCGGTGTTCCGGGAGGCGGGGCGCGCGGCTGCTGAGGGTTGCCGCCCGATCACCGACGTCCGCGCCTCGGCCGGGTACCGGCGGCTCCTGGTGGAGACCCTGGTTTCGCGCGCGCTGGCGCGCTGCGTGGAACGCCTCCGGGAGGGAGCGCGATGAGCAAGATGGCCCTGAGCCTCACGATCAACGGCGAGCGGCACGACATCATCACGGAGCCGCACCGGACACTGCTCGAAGTGTTGCGCGGCGATCTCGGCTTGACCGGCACGAAGGAGAACTGCCTGGAGGCGGAGTGCGGCGTGTGTACCGTGCTCCTCGACGGACGCGCGGTGAACAGCTGCATTCTGTTCGCCGCGCAGTGCCAGGGCCGGGCGGTGACGACGATCGAGGGGCTCGCTCGCAATGGCACGCTCGATCCGCTGCAGCAGGCGTTCATCGACCACGGCGCGGTGCAGTGTGGATACTGCATCCCTGGCATGATCCTCTCCGCCAAGGCGTTCCTCAAGGAGTACCCCGACGCGGACGAGGGGCAGGTGCGGGAAGCGCTGGCCGGCAATCTGTGCCGGTGCACCGGCTATCAGAAGATCGCGGACGCGGTGCTGGCCGCCGCGCGTCCGCCGGCGCATCGGTGACCGCATGACGACGAAGACCATGCGCGTCGTAGGCCACTCCCTCCCGCGCTTCGACGCTCCCGGCAAGGTGACCGGCACCGCGGTCTACGCCGCGGACTTCGCGCTGCCCGGCATGCTCGTCGGGAAGATCTTCCGGAGCACGGAGCCTCACGCGCGCGTTGTCGCTATCGACGTCGCGCGCGCGCGCGCCATCCCGGGCGTACGCGCCGTGATTACCGCCGCCGACGTGCCGGACGTGCGGTACGGCGGCGGTATCAAGGATGAGACGGTGTTCGCGACGGACAAGGTCCGTTACGTCGGTCAGCCGGTCGCCGCGGTGGCTGCGGTCACGCCCGAAGCGGCCGAAGCGGCGCTGGCTTCGATCGACGTCGTCTACGACCCGCTGCCCGCCGTGCTCGACCTCGATGCCGCCCTCGCGCCCGGCGCATCCCTCCTGCACGAGGAGTGGCGGAGCTACACCGCAATCCCGATCTTCCACCGCGATGGCAACGTCTGTAACCGTGCGCGCATCGTCGTGGGCGACGTCGAGCGCGGCTTCGCGGAAGCGGACAGGATTTTCGAGCACCGATTCCGCACGGGCATGGTCCACCAGGGCTACACGGAGCCGCGCGCGGCGGTGGCGCAATGGGACAGCTCGGGCACCGTCACGGTGTGGTCGAACACGCAGCTGCCGTTCGAGGTGCAGAACACGCTCGCCGAGATCCTCGCGATCCCGCCCTCGAAGATCCGCGTCGTCGTCCCCGGCATCGGCGGCGGCTTTGGCGGCAAGCTGCGCGTCGGCGTCGAGCACGTCGCCGCCTTCCTCGCGAAGAAGGCCGGGCGGCCGGTGAAGGTGTTGACCACGAGCGACGAAGAGCTGACCGCCGCCTATCCGCGCCAGGGCACGGTGGTGGAGCTCAAGACGGGCGTGACGAAGGACGGACGCATCACCGCGAAGTCCGGACGCATCTGGTTCGACACCGGCGCGTTCGCCGGCTCCGGTCCCGGCGTGGCCTCCGTCGCGACGCTCGTGCTCGCGGGCCCGTACAGGATTCCGAACCTGCATCTCGAAGGGGTCGCGGTCTACACGAACAAGACCAACTGCGGTTCCTACCGGGCGCCGTCGGGACCGCAGGCGAACTTCGCCGTGGAATCCCAGATGGATGTCATCGCGGAGGCCCTCGGCCTCGATCCTCTGGAATTCCGGCTGCGGAACATCGTGCGCGAGGGCGACGAGGGGCCGACGGGTCAGGTGCTCCAGGCGGTGGGGTTGGAGGAATGTCTGCGCAAGGCCGCCGCCGCCATCGTCTGGGACGACCGGCGCCCGGGCCCAGGGCGGGGCAAGGGCCTCGCGTGCGGGTGGTGGACGACGACGGGCGGCTCGTCGGGTGTCTACGTGAAAATCAATCCAGACGGCACCGTCGCGCTCAATACCGGGGCCGCGGAGATCGGCACCGCCGCGCTCACGGGCGCGGCGCAGGTGCTCGCCGAGGAGCTCACCGTCGATCTCGGCGACATCGGCGTCGTCTCGGCCGACACCTTCTCGACGCCATTCGACTTCGGCGCGCAGGGCAGCCGCACGGCGTTCGCGGTCGGCAACGCCTGTCGCGCGGCCGTGACGGATCTCAAATACCGCATCTTCGCGCTCGCCGCCGCCCAACTCGGTGTCGAGCCGGCAGCATGCGCGCTCGCCGACAAGCATGTTGTCGCCGACGGCAAGCGGATCTCGCTCGCGGACCTCGCGCGGCTCTCGCAACAGACGGGCGGCGGCCTCATCGCCCAGGGCACGTTCATCGCGGCGCCGACGGCGTACGACGCCAAGCGCGTGGACGGCCACGCGTACCCGGCCTTTCATTCGCCGAGCTTCCACGCGCACGCCGTAGATCTGTCCGTCGATCCCGAGACGGGCGACGTGACTATCCACCGTTATGTGGTGGCGCAGGACGTCGGCTTCGCGATGAACCCCAAGGCCATCGAGGGCCAGATCGAAGGCGGGGTGGCGCAGGGCCTGGGGCAGGCGCTGTCGGAGGAGATCGTCTACGAGGGCGGCCGTGTCGTGAACGCGAACCTCACCGACTACAAGATGCCGACCACGCTCGACGTGCCGCGCGTCGAGACGATCCTCGTCGAGCATCCGAGCCTCGTGGGTCCGTACGGCGCGAAGGGCGTCGGCGAACCGCCGAACATCGAGCCGCCCGCGACGGTCGCCAATGCGATCGCGGCGGCGACCGGCCTGCGCGTCAGCGTCCTCCCGATCACGGCCGAAAAGATCGCGCTGGGCCTCCGTGATCCGGGCGCGGCGGTGTCGGATTCCGGATGACAGCCGGCGCCGCGGTCCAGCTCGTCGACCTTCGCAAGACGTACGGTGCCGTCGTGGCGCTGGACGGGTTGAGTCTCGACGTGAAGCAGGGCGAGTTCGTCACCCTCCTCGGACCGAGCGGGTCCGGCAAGACCACGACACTCATGATGATCGCGGGTTTCGAGGGGCCTTCCGCCGGCGAGATCCGCGTGGGCGGCGCCCCAATGACGAACCGGCCGCCCCATCGCCGGAACATCGGCGTGGTGTTTCAGAGCTACGCGCTCTTTCCCCACATGACGGTCGCGGCGAACGTGGCGTATCCGCTTCGCATGCGAAGCTTCGGCCGCGACGAGAGCCGGCGGCGCGTGGCCGCGGCCCTGGACCTCGTCCAGCTGGCCGGTTACGGCGAGCGCCATCCCACGCAGCTGTCCGGCGGGCAGCAGCAGCGCGTCGCCCTCGCGCGCGCGCTCGTGTTCGAGCCGCCGCTGCTCCTCATGGACGAGCCGCTCGGCGCGCTCGACAAGAAGCTGCGCGAGGACCTGCAGCTCGAGATCGCCCGCATCCACCGCGAGATCGCGGTGACAGTCATCTACGTCACGCACGACCAGTCGGAGGCGCTCACCATGTCGGACCGCATCGCCGTCATGCGCGGCGGGCGGCTCGAGCAGTACGGAGCGGCCGAGGAGCTCTACGAGCGGCCGGCCACGCGGTTCGTGGCCGAGTTCGTGGGCGAGGCCACACTGCTCGGCGCCCGGGTCGAGGCCACTCCGCCGACGGGGGCAGTGCTCGTCCTCGACGCCGGCGGCGGGCGCCTGACGACGCGCCGGACCGATCTCGTGCCCGGCGCGCGAGTCACCGCGGTGGTGCGACCGGAGAAGGCGCGGCTCGTGGACGGAGGGGTCGACGACAACGTGTTCGCAGCGGTGGTGAAGGATGCGATGTACCTCGGCGACACGACGAAGTACTGGGTCGGGACCGACGGCGGCGCCACGCTCGTCGTGAAGGGGCAGAGCCGCGCGGACACGCCGCGCTCCGCCACGGGTGATCCGGTGCGGATCGCGATCGACGCCCGGGACGTCATCGTGGTGCCTGAATAGAACTGCGTGAATGAGGGCGTGCATGACACGGGGGAGAAGGCGATGAACAACTGGACTCGGAGGGAATGGCTCGGCGGCTTCGGCGCGACCGCGCTCGTGGCCGCGGGGACCCGCACGGCGCGGGCCGAGGATGGCAAGGTCGTCATCGTGAGCTGGGGCGGCGACTATCAAGACGCCCTGCGCGAGGCGTACTGGAAGCCGTTCGCGGCGGCGACGAAGGTGGCGGTCGTCGAGGACACGCGGCCGCTGCCTCCGCGCATCAAGGCGATGGTGGAGACGGGCAGCGTCGAGTGGGACGTCGTGGACCTCACCGATGGGCAGTACACGGAGGTGCACAAGCTCGGCGGCTTCGAGCCGATCGACTACGCGAAGCTGGACGCCGAGGCGCTCAAGCAGATCGACAAGCGCGGCCACCGGCCAGACGGCGTGATGCACCAGATGGCGAGCATGGGGCTCGCCTACCGCACCGACGTCTTCAAGGCGGATCGGCCGAAGAGCTGGGCGGACTTCTGGGACGTGAAGAGGTTCCCGGGACCGCGCGCGCTCGGCGCGCCCATCGCGGCCGGAGCGTACGCCACGCTGGAGATCGCGCTGCTCGCCGATGGCGTGGCGCGCGAGGCGCTCTACCCGATCGACCTCGACCGCGCGTTCCGCAAGCTCGACCAGATCAAGCCGCACGTCGTGAAGTGGTACACGACGGCCGTCCAGCCGCAACAGCTGCTCGTGGACAAGGAAGCCGTCATGACGGCGGCCTTCAGCGCGCGCACGTTCATCCTGAAGGAGAAGGGCGCGCCGGTCGACTTCGTGTGGAACCAGGCCATGGCCTTTCCCATGTTGCTGGCGATCCCGAAGGGCGCGAAGAACCGCGCCAATGCCCACCGGCTCATCAGCTACATGCTGCAGGCGGAGAACCAGGCACGGTACGGCAACATCTATTATTACGGCGTGGCCAACAAGCGCGCGTACGACAAAATCGCCGCCGCCCGCGCCCGGATGTTGACGACGTTTCCGGAGAATCTGGCGGTCCAGTTCGTTCAGGACGCGGACTGGTGGGGCAAGAATTCCGTTGCCGTGAACGACCGCTGGAACACGTGGGTGCTCCGGTAGAGCCACGATGAGTGGACGAGCACTGCGGCGATGGCTGCCGGTCGCGCCGGCGCTCGTGTTTCTCGCGGTGTTCTTCGTCTACCCGCTCGTGCGGATGCTTGTGCTGTCGCTCGCCGCCGCGGAGGGGCCGTTTGCATACTACGCCGCGATCCTGACGAGCCCCGTGTACCTGACGGTGCTCTGGCTCACATTCAAGACCGCGCTCGGCGTCACGGTCCTCTGCGTCGTCCTCGGCGTGCCCACGGCGTACCTGCTGGCGAGCGTGAGCGGCACGTGGCGCAACGTGCTCCTGGCTGCCGTGGCGCTGCCGTTCCTGACGTCGATCCTGATTCGGACGTACGCGTGGATGGCGCTTCTCGGCCGGGCCGGGGTCGTGAACCAGGTGCTCCAGTGGACGGGGCTGACGGTGGGTCCCATCCGTCTCATGCACAACGAGTTCGGCGTGTACGTCGGCATGGTCCACGTCCTGCTGCCGTTCATGGTCCTGCCCGTCTACAGCGTGATGAGCGGGATCGACCCGCGCCTGCCCCGCGCCGCGGCGAGTCTCGGCGCGACGCCCCGGCGCGCGCTGAGCACCGTGTTCCTGCCGCTGGCGCTTCCCGGGATCGCGTCGGGCGCGCTGCTGGTCTTCCTCATCGCGATCGGCTTCTACATCACTCCCGCCCTCCTCGGGGGGCCGCGTCAGGTGATGATCTCGAACCTCGTCGAGGTCCAGGTGATCGAATTGCTGCAGTGGGGGTTCGGCTCCGCCCTCGCCTTCGTGCTGCTGGCGGCCACGCTCGTCCTCATGGCGCTCTTCGACCGCTTCCTGGGTCTCGAGCGGCTCACGGTGTAGCGATGCACGCCGTCCTGTCTGCGACAGGCGTCCTCACCGTGGCGTTTCTCGTGGTGCCGATCGCGATCGTGGTCCCGCTTGGCTTCAGCGCGTCGCCGTACCTTGAATTCCCGCCCGCCGGTTTCTCGCTCCAGTGGTACGCGCGCTACTTCGCCAGCGCGACGTGGATGGCTGCCACATGGCTCAGCACGCAGATCGCGCTCGGCACGACGGCGCTCGCGCTCGCGATCGGGGTGCCCGCCGCGTTCGGTCTCGTCCGGAGCCCCGTCCGGGGCAAGGGCCTGCTGCTCGCGTTCTTCATGGCGCCGATCATCGTGCCGTACATCGTCACTGCGATCGCCGTCTACTTCGTGTTCGCGCGCGTGGGGCTGCTGGGACATCCTCTCGGACTGCTCGCCGCGCACACGCTGCTCGCCGTGCCCAAGGTCGTGGTGATCGTGGCCGCCGCGCTCAAGGGCTTCGACCGAACGCTGGAGCGCGCCTCGCAGAGTCTCGGCGCCGGACCTTGGACCACGTTCTGGCGCGTGACGTACCCGGGCATCCGGCCCGCGGTGGTCACGGCGGCGCTCTTTGCGTTCCTCACGTCGTTCGATGAGATCATCCTCAGCATGTTCATCACCGGGCCATCGGCGGTGACGCTGCCGAAGCTCATGTGGGACGCGGTGCGCCTCGAGATCGACCCGACGATCGCCGCCGCCTCCTCGCTGCTCATCGCGGTCGCCATCCTGATCCTCGGCACGATGGAAGCGCTCCGCCGGAAGGCGGCCGTGCGGGTACCGGTGGCTTGAAGGGAGATCCGACGTGACACTCCGGACCGGCGTCCTCATGCTGCCGTCGCGCCCCGTCGGGGAAATGGCTGCGCTCGCCGCGCGGGCGGAAGCGCTGGGGTACGACGACGTGTGGCTGGCCGACGAGCGATTCTTCCGTGAGGTCTACAGCTCGCTCGTCGCGTTCGCGGGCCGGACGTCCCGCATCCGATTGGGACCGTGCGTGACCGATCCGTACTCGCGGCACCCCGCGCTGACGGCCATGGCCATCGCCACGCTCGACGAGATCGCGGGCGGGCGTGCCGTCCTCGGGATCGGCGCCGGCGTCAGCGGTCTCGCCGAGCTGGGAATCGACAGCTCGAGGTCGGCCACCGCCATACGCGAGGCCATCGGGCTGATCCGTCGACTGCTCGCCGGCGAAACGGTCACGTTGAAGGGCGAACAGGTGAACTTCAACGATGGCCGACTCGACTTCACGCCGTCACGCGCGGACATCGCGATCTACGTGGCCTCCCAGCGCGCGGCGGGCTGCCGCGTGGCGGGGCGCCTCGCCGACGGCGCCATCATGCAGGGCGCGCTCGCGGAGCCGCTCGTCCGCTTTCTGCGCGAGACCGTCCGCGCCGCCGCGCGCGAGGCCGGACGCGATCCCGCGCGCGTGGAGCTGGTGGCGCGGCTCAACGCCTGCATCCACGACGACCGCGCCGCCGCCCGCGACGTCATGCGGCCTACAATCGTGCGGAGTCTGGCGGCGCAGCGCCGCGACTTCTTCACCTTCGTAACGGCGGGGCTCCGCGTCCCGGACCGCCTCGCCGAGAAGCTCCGCGGGCTGGCGTACACGCACGACCTCGCGCCGCTCCGCGCGATCGCCCCCGACATCCCGGACGAGTTCGTCGACGCGTGCACGCTCACCGGTCCGCCGGCCGTGGTGGCGGCCGACGTGGTGCGGATCGCCCGGGCCGGCATCACGCAGGTGATGATCTACCCGCTCGGCGTCACGGAAAGCGGACCCGAGACGACGGTGGAGCGCTTCCAGCGCGAGGTCATGCCGCTCGTGCGGCGCGAGCTCGGTAGATGACCGTGACCGTCCACATGCACGGCAATCTGCGCCGGTTCATGCCGGGCGGCACCGACCGGCTGGAGATGACGCTCACGTCCCGCACGACGGTCGAGGCGCTCCTCGTCTCCATCGGCGCCGGGGGCGACACCTGGCTGGTAGCCGTCAATGGCACCGCCGTCGGCCGGGATCGCGTGCTGGAACCGGGCGACGTCGTGGACTGCTTCGAGCCCCAGGCCGCCGGATAGGGAGGAGATCGCATGATCGTCCGTTACGTGATCAACACGCTCAAGTCGGGCGTCGAGCCCGCCGCCTATGAGAAGTGGCTGCGCGAGTACGACTACCGGGTGGCGAAAATGCTGCCAAGCATCATCAGCTACAAGACCTTCCGGATCGACGGACCGATCCACAATGCCCCGGCGGGGGCGGAGTGGCGCTACATCGAGCGCATCGAGATCCGCGATGTCGCGCAGTACCAGAAGGACATCGGATCCCCGGCAGGCCAGGAGCTGATCCGCCAGCTGTACGAGAACTACTGCGATCGCACCAAGACGATTCACTTCGCCACCGAGCCTGTCGAAGAGTAGCCGAGGGGAGGGCGCCGCGTGAAGACGATGGATCGTCGGTCGTTCCTGAAGGTCACCGCCGGCGCGACCGCCCTCGGTGGCGTGGGCTTCCGCCCCGGGCGCAGCGAGGCGCAGGACAAGCGGACACTCGTTGTCGCCTGGGACACGGACATCGATACCCTCGACCCCGCGCAGTTCAAGGCCATGGGCGGCTACGTCACGATCGCGAACTGCTACGACACGCCTGTCGGCTGGAAGGTCCAGCCCATCCAGGGCAAGCCGGGGTTTTTCCTGTCCAAGCCGGCGCAATGGGAGCCGGCGATCGCGGAGTCATGGTCGACGGAGAAGGACGGCGCCACGATCGTGCTGAAGGTCCGCAAGGGCGCGAAGTTCCCCAGCGGCCGTCCGGTCACCGCGCACGCCGTGAAGTACTGCTTCGACCGCGGGCTCCAGTCGCCCGGGTACATGCGCCTGCTCTTTCCTTCACTCCTGGGTATCAAGTCGCCGGAGCAGTTCACCGTGCGCGACGACTACACATTCGCGATGTCGATGCCGCAGCCCAATCCCATGGGAATGGACATCATCGCGCTCTCCAACAACGCCATGATGGACCCCGACGAGGTGAAGACGCACGCCACCCCCCAGGATCCGTGGGCGGCGGAGTGGCTCAAGCGCAACATCGCAGGCATCGGACCCTACCGCCTCGTCAAGAACGAGCCGGGCGGGGAGGTCGTCTTCGAGGCCACCACGGGGTATTGGCGGTCCGAGCCGTATTTCCAGCGCGTGGTGCTCAAGTTCGTGCCCAACGAGGCCGACCGCGTGCTGCTCCTCAAGCGCAAGGCCATCGACATGGTCGTGGGCCGGCCCGGCCTCTCGCCCAAGAACGTCAAGAGTCTGGAGGGCGAGCCGGGCCTCAACGTCTTCAACGTGCCCGATACCACCTGCCACTACCTCTGCATGAACCAGAAAAAGCCGCCGTTCGAGAATGTCAAGGTGCGGCAGGCGATCAATTACGCGATTCCCCTCCACGCCATCATGCCGAGCGTCCTCTTCGGCTACTCGACGCCGATGAAGAGTCCGCTCCCGCACCTGACTCCCGGCTACACGGGCAACCTCTCGCCCTACAGGCACGACATCGAGAAGGCCAAGCAGCTCATGAAGGAGGCGGGGGTGAAGACCCCGATCCCCGTGAAGCTCGCCGTCCGCGTGGGCTACGTCACGCACGAGCAGGCGTCGGTGTGGCTTCAGAGGGAGCTCGAGAAGATCGGCTTCAGGGTGGAGATCGTCAAGGAGACCGACGCGACCTTCCGCCAGGTGGCCATCAAGGGCGACCACGAGCTGTCGATCGAGTCGTGGCAGTCGTGGGTGAACGATCCCTGGTACCACCTGAACTTCCTCATGCACTCGCGTTCGAAGTTCACGAACGCATCGTTCTACTCGAATCCCGTGCTCGACAACATCATCGACGAGAGCCTCGCCGAGGTGAATCCAGACCGCCGGCTGGGGAATGCGCGCGTGGCGCAGAAGGCCCTCATCGACGACGCGGTGTGGGGCTTCCTCTGGTACGACTCGTGGACGCGCGTGATGAAGCGCGAGATCACCGGCATCGAGAAGCGCTGGGACACCTTCGACCGTTATTACGCGGCCCGGCGCGCGTAAGGATCGCGGTTCCCGCCGGGCGGCCCGTGCCGTCCGGCGGCTGCCTCCCCGATGGGATTCGGCCGTTACCTCCTCCACCGATTGCTCCTCGTCGTCCCGACGTTGGTCGGCGTCACGCTGATTTCCTTCGTGCTCGTGTACCTGCTCCCCGGCAACCCCGCCCTCGTCAAGGCGGGCGCCCTGGCCACGCCCGAGGTCGTGCAGGACATCGAGCGGCAGATGGGACTCCACCGGCCCGTGCACGTCCAGTACTGGCGCTACGTGACCGGCCTGCTCCGTGGCGACCTCGGCGAGAGCTCCTCCACGGGTCGGCCCGTCCTCGAGGACTTCCGCCAGCGCGTCCCTGCCACGTTGGAGCTGACGCTGGCCAGCCTCGTCGTGGCCGCTCTAGTGGGGATCCCGCTCGGCGTGCTGTCCGCGGTCCATCGCGACACGCTGCTCGACCATGGGAGCCGGCTGCTCGGCGTCGGCGGCGTCGCCATGCCGAGCTTCTGGACGGGGTTGCTCTTGATCTACGTCGGCTTCTACCTGCTCGACCTCGCGCCGGCGCCGCTCGGGCGCATCGCCGCCGACGTGCCGCCGCCGACGCGTATCAGCGGGCTGTACGTCGTGGACGCTGTCGTGACTGGAAACCTGTCCGCCCTCGGCTCGGCGCTCCACCACTTGATGCTGCCCGCGCTCACCCTGGGCTTCGCCGTGATGGCGCCGCTCACCCGCATGGTGCGCGCGACGATGCTCGAGATCCTGGAGTCGGATTATGTGAAGGCGGCGTGGGCGGCTGGCCTGCCGCGCCGGCGTGTCGTCTATGGCGACGCGCTCCGCAATGCCCTCATTCCGGTCATCACGCTGTTCGGCGTGATCTTCGGGTTCCTGATGGCCGGCAATGTGGTGGTGGAGTTGGTGTTCGCGTGGCCGGGGCTGGGCCACTACGCGGTCACGTCGCTCGTGACCAAGGACCCCGGGCCGATCCAGTCATTCGTCGTCTTCGTGGCCGTCATGTATGTCTTCGTCAACCTGGTCGTCGACCTTCTGTACGGTCTCGCGGACCCGAGGATCCGGCTGCGCTGATGGGGTGGCGTCGTCTCACTCGCAATCCTCTGTCGTTCGCGGCGCTCTGCGCCATTGTCGTCATCGCGGCCGCGGCGGTGCTGGCGCCCTGGGTGGCGCCGTACGACCCGGACGAGCCGGACGCCGAGCGGACGCTGTCGAGCGTGTCGTGGCGCCATCCGCTGGGCACCGATGAGTACGGGCGGGATCAACTGTCGCGCCTCATCCACGCCGGCCGCATCGACCTGCTCGTCGCGCTGAGCGCCACCGTCCTTGCCCTCACGGTGGGTACGAGCCTCGGCATGCTCGCCGGCTACCGCGGCGGCTGGGTGGATCAGATCCTCATGCGTGTGATCGATGCGGTCATGGCGTTTCCGGCGTTCATGCTCGCCATGGCCATCACGGCCGCCCTCGGCAACGCGACCGTCAACGTCGTCGCCGCGATCGCCATCACGCACGTACCGATCTACACGCGCCTCATCCGCGGCGAGATGCTGAAGGCGCGGGAGACCGAGTACGCGGACGCGGCGCGCACCGTAGGCAACCGGCCGCACCAGATCGTGCTCCACCACCTCCTGCCCAACTGCGTACCGCCGCTCATCGTGCAGGCCACCCTCGCCATGGGCTTCGCCATTCTCACCGTGGCGGCGTTGAGCTTCATCGGGCTCGGCATCCAGCCGCCCCAGAGCGAATGGGGGCAGATGACGGCGGAGGGCGCCGGCTACGTCGTGTCCGGCGAGTGGTGGTTGGTGCTGTTCCCCGGCGTGGCGATCATGGTGACCGTCCTCGCGTTCAACCTCGTCGGCGACACGCTGCGCGACATCCTCGACCCACGCATGCGAGGCATGCGGTGAGCGAGGCGCTCCTTGAGATCCGGGATCTCACCGTCCACTTCGCGACGGAGGATGGGATCGTTGAGGCGGTCGACAGCGTGTCGCTCACGGTGAGGCACGGCGAGATCCTCGGCATCGTCGGCGAGTCCGGCTCCGGCAAGTCAGTGACGGCGCTGGCGGTGTTGCGTCTCGTCCGCCCGCCCGGACGCATCGTGCAGGGGACGATCCGCTTCGACGGCGAAGAATTGCTCTCGCTGCCCGAGGACGCCATGCGCCGAGTGCGCGGAGCGAAGATCGCGATGGTCTTCCAGAGCCCGCGCACCGCCCTGAACCCGGTCATCACGGTCGGCCGCCAGATCGCGCGGCTGTTCGAGATCCACCAAGCCCTCGGCGGCCGCGAGGCGTGGCAGCGGACGCTCGACATACTAGGGCTTGTCGGCATCCCGGAGCCGGAGCGCCGCGCGCGTCAGTACGCCCACCAGCTGTCAGGCGGCATGTGCCAGCGGGTAATGATCGCCATGGCGCTCGCCACCTCCCCCCGGCTTCTCCTCGCTGACGAACCGACGACGGGGCTCGACGTGTCGATCGCCGCCCAGATCCTGGACCTCCTGCGCGACCTCGGCCGCCGCACGGGCGCCTCGATCGTGCTCATCACCCACGACCTCGGCGTAGTGGCCGAGACGTGCGACCGGGTGGCCGTCATGCACGCGGGGCAGGTCGTGGAGGTCGCGGAGACCCGCGCGCTGTTCGCGGCGCCACGGCATCCTTATACGCGGGCGCTCGTGCGGTCGATCCCCCGCGTCGATCGCGAGGTGGTGATGGAGCCGATTCCTGGCACCGTGCCGTCGCTCCTCGCGGCGCCGCCCGGCTGTCGCTACGCGGCCCGCTGCCCCCTCGTTCAGCGCGTGTGCGACGAGCGGCCGGTCCTCGTTACCGACGAGGGCGGCCATGCCGTCGCCTGTCACGCAGTCGTCCTGGAGACCGTCGTTGCTCGCCGTTGACCGTCTCGTCAAACACTTTCCGGTCGGTGGGACATGGCTCGACCGCGTGCGCGGGCGGCCGTCGCCGGTGGTCCGTGCGGTGGACGGTGTGTCCTTCGCGATTGCTCCGGGCGAGACGCTCGCTCTCGTGGGCGAGTCGGGCTGCGGCAAATCGACGGTGGCGCGCACGATCGTGCGCCTGATCGAGCCGACGGCGGGACGCGTGCGGCTGGGCGATGTGGATCTCACCGGGCTGCGTCCCGAGTCGCTGCGTCGTGCGCGCCGTGATCTTCAGATGGTGTTCCAGGACCCGACGGCCTCACTCAATCCGCGGCTCAGCGTGCGGCGGACGGTGGAGGAGCCCCTGCGGCGGCACACGATGATGATGCCGGCCGAGCGGCACGAGCGCGTGCGCGAGATCCTCGCGCGCGTCGGCCTCGGTGCCGAGCTCCTCGACCGCTACCCGCACGAGCTCTCGGGCGGGCAGCGCCAGCGCGTGAACATCGCTCGGGCCATCGCCACGGAACCACGCGTCGTCGTCCTCGACGAACCGACCTCGGCGCTCGACGTCTCCCTGCGCGCCCGGGCGATCCTGCTCCTCGCGGAGCTGCGCGTCACGCTGGGCATCACGTACCTCTTCATCTCCCACGATCTGGCCACCGTGAAGTACCTCGCGAATCGCGTCGCCGTCATGTACCTCGGCACCATCGTGGAGGAAGCGACCACCGCCGAGCTGTTCCGCCGTCCGCTCCATCCCTACGCGCGGGCGCTCCTGTCCGCCGTGCCCGTCCCGGAACCGGGCGCGCGCCGCGAGCGGTTCGTGCTGGCGGGCGAAGTGCCGAGCCCGATCGACATTCCCGACGGGTGCCGCCTGCGCGGCCGCTGCCCGCTCGCGCACCCCGTGTGTGCGGAGCCGCTGACCTTGCGCGAGGTGGCACCGGGGCACCGCGTCGCCTGCCACCTCGTCTGACCGACAAAGGAAGGAGAGTTTCCCGATGGGAGACGTTCGCACTGCCGAGGACGTACAGGACCTCATCCATGGCCTCACTTTGCTTGGCACCGGCGGCGGCGGCCGGCCAGAGCAGGGGCTCGAATGCCTGTTGCCTCACGTCGAGGCCGGCCGCCCCGTCAGCTGGGTGGCGCCGGACGCCATCCCCGACGATGCGTGGGTGTGCTCGGTGTTCGGAATGGGATCGATCGCGCCGATGGAGCCCATGTCGCCTGAACAGCGACGCGCCCTCGGCTATCCGGCCGAGTGGACGGTGGCGCGGCCGATGGTGCGCGCCGTCCAGGAGTTGGAGGCGTATACCGGCAAGAAGATCGCCGCGATCCTGCCGTTCGAGTTGGGCGCTGGTAACACGGCGAACCCGATGGACGCGGCGGTGCGCGTGAGCGCCACCATCATCGACGGTGATTGTGCGGGTCGCGCCATCCCCGAGTTGTGCCAGACCACGGCGGCCATCGGGGGCATTGCCTTCGCGCCGGGCGCCATCGCAGACGCCTGGGGGAACATCATCCTGGTGAAGGAGACGGCGAGCGAACTGCTCACCGAGCGCATCGGCAAGCTCGTCAGCATCGCCACCAAGGCGCCCGACATGAAGGCTCCCTGTGCCCACGCCGGCTTCCTCATGACGGGCAAGGACCTCAAGCGCATCGCAGTGCCGGGCGGCATCACCCGGGCCCTTGCGGTGGGACGCGCGATCCGAGTGGCGAGGACGCGCGGTGTCGACCCGGTGATCGCGGCGGCGGAGGCGCTCGGGGGCTGGGTGCTCTTCCGCGGTCGAGTCGTGAAGAAGGAGTGGGAGAGCCGCGACGGCTACATGTACGGTACCACCACCATCGAGGGCGAGGGCGCCGATGCCGGCCACACGTTGCGCGTCTGGTTCAAGAACGAGAACCACGTGACATGGCGGGACGGCACCCCGTGGGTGCTATCGCCGGACCTCATCATGACGATGGACGCCGAAGGCACCCCGTACACCAACACGCTGCTGCCGGAGGGCGCCCGCATCGGTGTGGTGGGAGCCGTCGCGGATGCCCGCCTCCGCACACCGGCTGCGCTCGAGCTGCTCGGCCCCCGGCACTACGGATACGACCTGACGTATACCCCCATCGAGCAGCTTGTGCGTCGCTGAGCGGCGCAGAGGAGAAAGCCATGGCAACGATCATTCGGTACGTGCTCGCCAAGATGAAGCCGGGCGTGAGCCGTGAAGACTACGAGAAATTCGAGCGCGAGGTCGACTACGTGGTCTCGCAGCAGATCAAGACCATCGTGTCGTACCGGACTCACCGCATCACCGAGGTGGGCGAAAGGATCGCGCCGGTCGGCTGGGACTACCTCGAGCGCATCGAGATCACCGACCGCGCGGCCTACGAGAAGGAGCTGGCCGAGAAGGGCAAGCAGCTCCTTGAGGATCTCTACACGAAGTATCTCGACCACTCCTGCACCACCTCGATCTGGACGGAGCTGGTCGAGCCGTGAAGGGCGGGCTTCTCCTTCTTCCCCACGACCCGCCCACGCGCCTCGCGGAGGTGGCGCGGCTGGCGGAGGCGGGCGGCTTCGACCACTTCTGGCTCGCCGACGAGCGGTTTTTCCGTGAGGTCTACGGCTCGCTCGCACTGGTCGCGCAGCACACGTCACGCATCACGGTAGGCACGTGTGTCACCGATCCGTACTCGCGCCACCCCGCGCTGACGGCGATGGCGATCGCCACCCTCGACGAGATCGCGGGCGGGCGGGCCATGCTCGGCCTCGGCGCCGGCATTTCCGGGTTCGCCGAGCTGGGGATCAAGCGCGAGAAGCCCGCACGGGCGATCCGCGAGGCCATCACACTCATCCGCCGCCTCCTCGCGGGAGACGAGGTCGACGTGCAGGGCGATGCAGTGCACTTCCACCATGGGCGGCTCGACTTCACGCCCGTCCGCGCCGCCGTCCCTATCTATGTCGCCAGCAACGGGCCACTGGGCCAGCGCGCGGCGGGCGCCCTCGCCGACGGGGCGATCATGGAGGGCTGCGGCAATCCCGCGGAAGCGCGGGCTCTCGGTGCCGCCGTAGCTGCCGGCGTGAAGGAGACCGGGCGTGCCGCCGGCGCGGTTCAGCTCGTTGCGCGGCTCAACGCCTGCATCGGTGCCGACGGGAAGGGTGCCCGCGACGTTCTCCGTCCGCGCGTGGCGCGCACGCTCGGTGCCGGCCGGCTCACGTTCGCCACGTTGGCGGCACAGGGCCTCGAATTGCCCGAGGAGGCGAAGGCGAAGGTTGCGGGCGTCTCCTACGCGGCCGGCTTTACGCCGTACCTGCCGCTGCTGCCGCTTATCACCGACCGCGTGGTGGACGCGCTCACCCTCGCCGGCACCGTGGAAGAGGTCACTGCGCGCGTGATCGCGCTCGGCCGCGCCGGTATCGGCCAAGTCATGATCTACCCGTTTGCGCCGCCTCACGGTACCGAGGACGACACGATCCGCCGCTTCGGGCAGGAGGTTCTCCCGGTTGCCCGCCGCGCACTGGAAACATAAAGGAGACCGGCAATGGCGGAGGAAACGTTCCTGAAGGACAAAGTGGCGCTGGTGACGGGCGCCTCGTCGGGCGCAGGCATGGACATCGCCCAGGAGCTGGCGCGGTGCGGGGCGCGTGTGGCTGTGCATTACCGCACCTCGCGCGCAGGGGCGGACGCCGTGGTGGCCGCCATTCAGGCGGCGGGCGGCGCGGCGCAGACCTTCCAGGCCGACGTGGTCGTGAGCGACGACGTCCGACGCCTCGTGGACGAGGTCGAAGCCGCTCTCGGCGCCCCGAATATCCTCGTCAACAACGCAGGACCCTTCGCCGATACCGCCTTCCGCACGCTGAGCGAGCGCGACTGGGACTACGTGATGAACGCCAACCTCAAGTCCGTCTTTCTTGCCTCCCAGCGGGTCCTTCCCGGCATGGAGAAGCTCGGCTGGGGCCGCATCGTGAACCTGGGCGCCACCTCCGGCTTCGTACGCTCGCATTCCGTGTACGGACTCGCCAAGGCGGCGCTGCTCCACATGACGGAGAGCATGGCGGTGGAGTTCGCGCCGCACGTGACTGTCAACGCGGTGGTGCCGAGCCAGATCGCGAGCGAGCGAACCGACCGCATGCCGGCGTACAAGGTCGCCGCCATCGCCGCCACGCCACTGAAGCGCCTCGTCACGCAGCCCGAGATCGCGAAGATGGTCGCACTGATCTGCTCGCCCGCCTTCGACTTCGTCACCGGCCGCGCCATCATCCTGGACGGTGGCCGCAGCATCCCGGTCTTCCCGAAACTCAATCTCGCCGCCGGCGCGGAGCCGTGAGATGCCGCTGACCGCCGTGCTCCAGGCGCTCGATCTCTTGGACGCTGCCACAGTGACGGGCGATGAGGTCGCCGACGCGATCCGCGCGACTGGGATCAAAGGCGAGCGCGCCAACCCTCGCGGCCGCCCGCCCGGCGTCAAGGAGCTCGTGCCGCGCGGCTTCGTCAAGAAGCTCGTGTTCGGCGTCATCACCGGCAACGTCGAGGCGGTGGCCGAGGCCCTGCGCCGGGCGGCCGTCAACCCTCGGTCCGTCATCTCCGTGCTGGAGCACGCGGCCCGCCTCAATCGCGAGATCGGCAGCCGGGAGGAGGATGGCCGCGGCGGTGCCACAAAGATCGTGATCAACAGCAATGTCAATTTCCTCGCGCTCCGGGCAGCGGCATCACGCGCGGCGCGGCCGATCGAGAGTCAGCCCCTCCAGCTTCCGCCGAAGCGGCTTCCCCCGAAGAGGCGGGGCGAATGACGGGCACCGCCATCCCGCCGCTCGACGACATCGCCGCGCGGCCCGAGATCGCGCAGTCACTGACGCCGGACGCGCGGGCCGCCGTCCTCGCGAAGTGCGCCGCGATCGTCGCCGCCGTCGCTGCCCCGATGATGGCGGCGGCCAGCGAGCGCGCCGCGCCAGCGAATGAGTCCGACCGGCTCCTCGACGTCGATGAAGTCGCGAGGCGGCTCCAGCTCTCGCCCCCGTACGTCTACGAGTTGATCCGCGCCAACGTCGTCCCGGGGGTCCGGCTTGGCCGCCACGTCCGCGTTCGCGCCGCCGACCTCGCCGCGATCCTCGCGAACGGGCTTGATGGGGGAATATACAGATTGTATAATCGTAAGCGTCATGACATTGGGGTTTTTGCGTGTCCGCGTCGGCCAGATCGGGTCAAATCGGGTCTTTGCGACACCCCTGCGACACCTAGTCGCACTTCCCTACTGCCAGAATTCGCTCCGGCAAGAGTGGTGAGCCGGGAGGGAATCGAACCCTCGACCCTCGGATTAAAAGTCCGATGCTCTTCCAACTGAGCTACCGGCTCCTGTTCGCTTAACCTCATCGAGTCGGAAGGTTGACATACCGGATCGGGTGACGCCACTGTTTCCGACCCCAGCAAGTTCAACTCGTAGGGTAAGGGATTCATAGTCTCCAGCCTTCGTGAGGCCGCGGATTTAGCGGGTTCCATATGGGCACTGAGCGGCACCAAAGTGCATCGAACACTCGTTTCGCGTCAACATACGTCAACGGAATCTAATCCCTTCAGATGCCCAGATCGCGCGCCGAGCCAGAGCATAGCGGGCGCTCGTGGGACGTTCAGCTTGGGAAGCTCACCCGCACCGAAAATGCGTCTCATCGCTTAACACGTAAGCGTGTCGTTTCCGCCCCGACTACTCGTCGTGCACCGTGTTGTTCCCGGCGCCGCTGCAGGAGTGCGTGAGGATGTCACCGGGCCTTAGAAGGTCGAGCAGGTCCGACAAATTTCCTGGTGCCGCTCCGATGTGACACATGACGCGCACGCCCTTGCCCGCCATCTCGGCGGCACGGAGCGCGCGGCGCAGGGGCTCGAGCCCGTTCTGGCCCACGATCGAGTCCGTGATCCGTACCTTCACGCCAAGGACGGTGTCGGGTTCTCGGCGACGACCTTCGCGCAGCCCTCGACGTTCGCGTAGTCGATGTTCAGCATCTCGCCTGGCGCGAGCCCGCCGGCCAACCCGATCGACGCGATGTGGAGGAAGGAGAACAGGCGCGTGCGCGAGTGCAGCAAGGCGAGATGGCGGAAGGCGCCCCACGTCTGCCACCCGGCATCGCCGGCGGAGACCGCGGTCGTCGTGGCAGGTGATCGGGACGAGCTCGTCGGGCGGCAGCCCGATGCCCACATGAGGACAGAAGTGGGTGTGGAGGTCGATGAGGCCAGGCGTGACGA
>Ga0233425_10004882_pt1 | contig 21885 bp, 19 predicted proteins | sample Watercolumn_Towu_2_FD_181712 | JGI IMG/M metagenome (GOLD analysis project Ga0233425, IMG submission 181712) | Freshwater microbial communities from Lake Towuti, South Sulawesi, Indonesia - Watercolumn_Towuti2014_140_MG | ecosystem: Environmental > Aquatic > Freshwater > Lake | place...
GCCATGACATGGGCGATTCTCTCTGGACTCCCCTTGCGAAAAACGCTTCAAGCAGGTACCATCAATGCAGCGAGCGTGATTTCTGTGATCGGCGCTCAGCCGGGACTCCTCACACACACTTCCCTCCGAAAGCAGATCGAGTCCCTCTGAAACACATTTCGTTTCCCTCGGGATCTATGTCCGACGACACACTCCTCCAGATTCAGGAACTCATCGACAGCGCACAAACATCTCTCAAGACCGCAAACGCGCTCCTGCGCGAGCTTACCGGCATCGTCGACACGACTCGCGAACGCCACACGCTTCGCGCGAGTTCAATGTCATCCACTGCCGCCGTTGGCGGCAGAGTGGTTGAGGGTATTTTCGACGGCCAGAACATGGTCGACAAGAACGGTCAGACATATCCTGTGCCCGCAAACTACGCATCCAAAAGCAAGCTCGTCGAAGGCGACGGCATGAAACTCACGATCACCGACGAAGGGAAATTCATCTACAAACAGATCGCTCCGGTTCCCCGCCGCACGGTGCTCGGCGCGCTCATCCAAGAAGACGGACAGTACAAAGTGCTCGCCGAAGGCAAAGCATTCAGGGTGCTCCTCGCATCAGTGACGTTCTATCGCGCGGAGGTCGGCGACCAGGTCACGGTCCTTTTGCCCAAAGACGGAGAAGCAAAGTGGGCGTCGGTTGAAGCGGTGATTCCCAAGCACCTTGCAGAAGCCGCGGCGGCTGCAGCTATGAGCAATGGAGCACGCGGCGGAGACGGAGAGTTGAGTCCGGCTATAGATGGCTGAGGGCTAGGGATAGGGCTAGTTCATTTTTACAACCACTCATCCTGGCATTTTTCTTCTAGCCCTAGTACTAGCCCTAGCCCTATAGTTGTCTCGTGAAACTTTCACCGCGTATCACCATCCCGCTTGCGGGCGCTTTTCTCATCGCATGCGGGCTAGTCGGGGCACTGTGGTGGCGGCTTTCGATGTCCGTGTCCACCTCCCCTTCTTCCGTTTCAAACACGCACACAGTAGTAGGGATCCCCACGGGCGATCCGACATTCGAAGACGAGATCGACGACAGAGATGCGGGACTACTGCATCTGAGGCGCGGGGATCTTCTGGCTCTCCAGGGCAAATGGTCGCAGGCCGAAAGCGAATACAAAAAGGCGATCGACAGCGGCGGCGGACTGGCTGCGCTGCGAAAACTTGGCGATGCCCAACTGCAGCGACGCGATGTAAACGGTCTGCAGTCGACTATGAGGCGGATGAAAGGCGAAGGCGCGAAAAGCGAAGACCTGCTGCTCCTCGACGCGCAGATTCTTCTTCGCACGGGTGAGCTGGTGCGCGCGAAGTCGCTCCTCGAAAACGCCGCTGATTCTCCGCAAAAACATTACGCATCGGCGCTCCTCGCATTGATCGAAGACCGCCACACCGATGCCGCGCAGGCACTCAAAGCCGTGATGGCGGGGTGGGATCCGGTCCTTCGAACCTACGCGCAGACGCTGCAGAGTGCCTACGACGAGTTCGCTCTCTTTCCCGAAAGTCAGGAGGTGCATCTGCTGACTCTCCTTTCGCGCGCGCTCGCGCAGGTGCAGGAATGCGAACTTGCGCTTCCCATTCTCACCCATGTCACGAAGCAGCAGGACGATTACCGCGATGCGTGGATTGTGCTCGGCTTCTGCCAGCTTGTGAGCGAACGCACACAAGAATCGCTCACATCTCTCGAACGGGCTTACGCGCTTGATCCCGAAAAGCCCGAGATTCAGTACTTCCTCGGCCGCGCCTACATCGACCTCAAAGATCACCGCAATGCGCTCACATTCTTGCAGTACGCACTGCAGAACGGATTTGAACCCCAAAGCGAAGTGCGCCGCATCATCGCCGAGGAAGCAACGGAGATCGGCGACATGAAGATCGCAGTTGATCAGTACCGAGTGCTCGCAGCCCTCCCCGACGCCAAGCCAGAGACAGGCGAGAAGCTCGTGACGCTCCTGATCGGCATGAACCAGAAACAGGATGCGAAGACCGCCGCGAAAGAGGCGACGTTGCGCTGGCCGACAGACGCGGGTGTATGGAATCTGCTCGGTTGGGCGCATTTGGAACTCGATGAGAAAGCCGAGGCGAAAGTTGCGCTCGAAAAAGCGCTATCACTCAATCCCAACCTCGAGAGCGCGAAGGAGAGGCTCCGAAAACTCTGAAACATGTACATGCGCATATTCCTTCTAGGCGCCCTCAGCCTCGTCGCGGCGGCGACCGTCGTCGTGCTTGCGCTCTTCGGTGCGCACCAGATTGGACTCTCCGGCCCCACGTGTCTCCGTGACGCGGCGTGCAAAGAATTGCAGAGGCCGCCGATTTTCTTCTCTTGGAACGACCGCCGCATGCGCGTGTCGTGGAATCGCGGGAATCTGCAGCTTTCCGCAGCGGAGCAACAGCTCTTCGATGCGACACTGAGAAAACACGTCGAGGAATTCCTTGGAACCGACGTCAGCACCGAGTACGACGTTCTGCCTCTGTTGTCTTCGCCAGTGCATTTGACCATTACGGGTTCGGGCGTGCTTCTTCGTGGAGTTGTGACGAATGACACGGACACATTCCTCACAAGGCTGCATGAGCACTTCGCGGAGGGTCTGCCCGCAGGAAGGGTCGCAACGTATGCACTCTCGCCAGGCATCAGCGAAACCATCATTCGGACTGACCCGCTTAGTGAAAGTATTGCCAACATGAATGGCTGGCGCGTGCGAATGACGGGGAGCGGAACGGTGCTCGCAAGTGCCATGAAAGACGGGATATTTGTCATCAGTACATCGAAAGACCTGCTCGACAAAGCGATGCGGACGGACCCTGCTCCGCTCACCACATACTCCGGGATTCTGGATCAGGCGGCAGTGGAGAATATCCTTCGCAGGTACGGCATCGCACGATCGCTCTTTGTTCGCGCGGGATGGGAGGCGCGCGCGATTGAGTGGTCGCTTGCCCAAAACGGACACGTCATGACTTTTGACGTGACCTCCTCTACACTCCCCCACCGTGTCCTTCCTTAAGATCGCCAACGGCTGTCTCTTCGCCTCCATTGCGGCAACACTTGTGAGCCTTGTGCTCCTCGTCTACCCCGGCCTCATCCTCAGCATCGAATTCACGGGAGGAACATTGATGGAACTTGCGCTCCCCGAGTCGGTGACACGAGAGCAACTTCTAAAGGATCTGCAGGCAATCCCCGAGACGATGCCGCTCTTCACGAACGCGAGCGTAACACGCACACGCACCGGTACGTCATTTGTCCGATCATCGCTCCTGACAAATGATCAACATCTCGCGCTCACAAAACAGCTCAAGACGACGTACCCGACCATGCAGGAATTGCAGTTCACAACGATCGGACCGACGGTCAGCCAGAGCCTCAAAACGCGCGCACTGATTGCTATCGTCATCGCTTCGATTGCACTCATCACCTACCTTGCATTTGCATTCCGCAAAATCCCGAAGCAGCTGAGCCCCTGGAAAGTCGGCGCGGTGACGGTGATCGCGGTGCTCCATGACATCGCCATCACGGTCGGGATCTTCACGATCCTCAGTCACGTGACGAGCTTCCAGGCGGACACTCTTTTCGTATCTGCGCTGCTCAGCATCATGGGATATTCCGTCAATGATACGATCGTCATCTTCGACCGCATCCGCGATAATCTCATCACGGGAAACAAAGGCGAGAGCTTCACCGATCTTGCTGTCCGGAGTTTGAAGCAATCGCTTTCGCGCACCCTCAGCACGGGCATCGCGATGCTGACGATGTTGACATCGCTCTTCATTTTCGGATCCGAGAGCATCCGCTGGTTCGTGCTCACTCTCGTCCTTGGCACCGTCATCGGTACGTACTCCTCTTTCTTCGTAGCAACACCGCTGCTCATCTTCTGGAAAAAGAAAGCGGTGCGCTGATACATTCATGACTCTACCTCCGATCAAACACCGATCACTTGGGCATTCCCGCACGGAGTTCACCGTGACGATCGCCGAGGAGAAACGCAGTCAGGCGGAGGCCGCCGCGCTCGCAAAACTCGGGGAGAAGATGAACGTGCCGGGATTTCGGCCCGGCAAAATTCCATCCGAGGTCGTTCGAGAGAAGGCGGGCGACGCGAGCATCCTTGATGCGACCCTCGATCTTCTGCTTCCCACAATCGTCACCGATCTTCTCACCGAACACAAACTCATCCCCGTCGTGCCCCCCAAGGTCGCCGTGACGAGCCGCGAACCGCTCACGATCACCGTTCTCATAGCAGAGAAACCCGATGTGAAGCTCAAGCACGCCGATCGCATCAAGGCGGAGAAGTCCGAGGTCACCGTCGCCGAAAAGGACATCGATGACTTCCTCGTGAAAATGCTCAAGCCCATGGGGATCACTGAAGTCACCGAGGAGATTGCGAAGGAAAAACTCGGAATGCCCTCGGTCGAAGTTCTCCGAAAAAATGTGCGTGAGGCGTTGGAACATGACGCAAAGGACAAAGAGCAACGGCGCCGCGAAAAGGTGCTCCTCGATAGTCTCGAAGCTGCGGTGCAAGCGGAGATCGCCGATGAGCTTTTGGAGCACGAGGAGCGCTTGCTTCTCGAAGAACTCGGCCAGTCGCTCAAGCGTGCGGAGATGAGCTTTGAGGGATGGCTCAAGCAGAGCAGCCTCACTCCCGAAACTTTCAAGCAGGATCTGCGGAAGAAAGCGACTCGCAGGTGGAAACTCAGGCTTGGCATGGAACAGTTGATCGAGGAACTCTCTATCAACATTCCTGACCCCGAGGTGGATCAGCGCATGCAGGCCATGCTGAATTCCGTCCCGCCCGAGCAGTACTCAGAGGCAAAGGAACGGATGGCCGACCCCGAAACCCGCATGTCACTCAAGTGGCAGATGACAATGGAGAAGTTGATGGAAACGTTGCTGGCGAGGTAAGCAGCCCAGCCTTACTCCCTCCACTTCACCCCGATCCTCCTCTGCGTCCCCCGCCCGCCCACGAGCCTGCAGCGCTGGCGGTGAATGATCACGGCACCTTTCCGGCTCACGAATCCCACGATCGCGGATTTGTCGCCTTCGAGCGGCTTGCAGCACTTGGCGTACTTGAGCGGCATCGGCATTCCGCCATCGACAATCACCGGTGGACCCGATGCAGGCCGCGCTTTTTTGGCGATCTTCACAGGTTCGATGCGCGAAACTCTTCGCGGAAGCCGATCGAGGTGGCGCAGAATCGCCGATGCTCTATCCGCACCCTGTCCGATTTTCACGAGGAGGTCGCAGCGCTGCTCGAGCGAAAGCATTCTTCCGTCATAGGCGGCAAGAATCTTGAAATCGGGATCGAGAAGGGGCAGTTTTCGGCGCGCAAATTCCGCGTTGAGCTTCGTCCGACCTTTGGCGATCAACTCTTCGCGCATCGTCGAGGCCAGATAACGCCGAAGCCTGGCGCGGGATGATGCGACCTTCAAAAGTTGCAGCCAATCGGGCGACGGCTGCGGAAGTTTGTGCCGGAAAATTTCGACGACATCGCCGTTCTCAAGCGTATGATCGAGCGGCACGACGGTGCCGTTCACGCGCGCCGTGCGGAATGTGAGCCCAAGATCGGTGTGAATCTGGAACGCGAAGTCGAGCGCGGTCGCACCTTCGGGAAGTTCCACGATGTCGCCCTTCGGCGTCAACACGAAGATATGATCGACGAGGACGGGCATCCCCACGCCGCTTTCAAGTGGTTGCTGCGTTGCAAGCACCTTCGTAAGTGCCACTCGCTGCACCATCTGCTGCACGGTCCCCCTCTCTTTGTAACTCCAGTGCGCGGCGATACCGTACTCGGCCTCTCGGTGCATTTCCTTCGTCCTCACTTGCACCTCCACAAAGACCCCCTCGGGGGCCCCGGGCAATTTCGCCATGGTCGTATGCAGACTCTGGTAGCCATTGGGCTTGGGAAACGCGATGAAGTCTTTGAAGCGACTGACAACCGGGTGTCCGATCCTATGGAGGATCCCGAGCACCTGATAGCACTCCGGAATCGTCGAGACCACCACACGCAGGGCGAAGAGATCGTAGACGCTCTCAATGTGCGTCGTGCTCTTGTCGCGCATTTTGAGGAAGATGCTGTACGGCTGCTTCTCGCGCCCCTCGATGGTCGCGGTGATGCCCTCTGCACGAAGAGCGCTCCCCAGTTCCGATCCCGCCCGTGGCAGAAAATCCCCGAACTCGCCATGAAAGTCATGGAGCTGTTCGCCAATCCTCTCGGCGTCTGCACCGTAGACAACCGGGAACGCATCTCGCTCCAACCGCTGCTTCAACGTGTAGATGCCAAGTCGAGCAGTGATCGGAGCAAACAGATCGAGCACTTCCTGACACACGCGTCTGCGCACTGAGAGTGGTTGCGAAGAAAGATGCCCCAGCACGCAGCAGCGATCGCAGAGAATGGTGAGGATCACGCGCATGTCATCGCTGACGGTCACGAGCATCAGCCGCAAGTCCTCCACGGAACTTCTGCGCTTCTCCATCGTCACATGAGAAAGGAGGTGAATGCCGCTGAGGAGCTCCCCAGTCTTCTGCCCGAATTGTTCACTGACTTCCGTGAGGGTTACTTTCTTGAACCGCAGGACATGCTGGAGCAGACACGCGCACACGGTTTCCTCGTCAGGCTCAAATGGCAGAAGAATCTGGAGTACCTCGAGCACGTGCGTGAGCAGTGGCAGACCGGTCCAGTGGACTTGCCCCGCGTACATGGACTCCGCGAGCGCAAGCGCGCGCCGGACTTTCTCTGACCCCTGCATCCCCTTCTGCGCCGAAAGCGTTGTCAGAAGCTTCAATGATTGAGGTTCATTCATAAGAAAAAGAAGCATACTCTCGATGCATCGCGGCTGTGAAGATTTTCTCGGTACTTTCCGTGAGTTGGGGATCATGACACCCAGCTACGGACCTCGAAGAATCTCATGCAGCGAAAATATGATATAGTGACATTTTTTCTATATTTTGCAACATTCATTTTTGCAAAAGATTGTTGACAGAAAGGTCTTCCTGAGTACAATTTCGCCCGTCCGAAGACCGAGGGCGCAAGGCCGCAGGCCGACATAAGTCCCTCCGAGGAATACAGCATCGGCCACCCGGCTCCGGCTTGGTGATTCGTGCCGTGTTCCTCGTTGGTCTCCCGGACGGAGACCAATTTTTTTTGTCTCTCCCTCTCAACTTCTAGCCCTAGCCCTCTATGGCCCTTACTCGCGACGAAAAGAAGGCACAGATCGCCGTTCTCACTGAGAAGTTCAAGAAGGCTCCTGCCATCGTCTTCGCCCACTACATCGGCCTCACAGTCGCGCAAGTGAGCAAACTTCGCCGCAATCTCCGCGGTCGCGGAGCCGATATGCAGGTCGCCAAGAAAACGCTGATGCAGATCGCAGCCAAAGAAGCCGGTCTGCCGGAGATTGAAGATAAGAATCTGCCGGGTCCGGTTGCATGTGTGTTCAGTGGTGAGGACAGTCTCGCCGGCGCACAGGAGATCTGGAACTTCGGTAAAGACCACAAAGCAGTGAAGATCGTCGGCGCGATTTTTGAAGGAAAAATTCTTTCGCAGACCGATGCCGTCGCGCTCGCAAAGATCCCCGGCCGCCAAGCGCTCCTCGGTATGTTTGCAGGCATGATCCGTTCCCCGCTCACGTCGTTTGCCTCCATGTGTGCAAGTCCTCTCTCTGGATTCGCTCGTGCAGTCAACGAACTTGCCAAAAAGAAACCCGCCTAGCCCGAATTCCCAATTCCTAATTCCCATTCCCCAATCTCATCATGGCCGACGCCGCCGCAGTAACACTCTCCGCTGAGGAGCAAGCCGTCATCACGGCTCTCGAAAAACTCAACGTTGTCTCGCTCAATAACGTCGTGAAATACATGGAGCAGACCTACGGCATTTCCGCAGCAGCACCCGTCGCGGTCGCCCAAGCTCCCGCAGCAGGAGGCGCTGCCCCAGGTGGCGCAGCAGAAGAAAAGAGTTCGTACAACGTGGAGCTCACCGACTCTGGAGCTCAGAAGATCGCCGTGATCAAGGTGGTCCGTGAGATCACGGGCCTGCCGCTCGGTGAAGCAAAGGCCGCTGTCGACGGCGCACCAAAGGTGATCAAGGAAAATGTCGCCAAGGCCGATGCCGAGACGATGAAAAAGAAGCTCGAGGAGGCAGGCGCGAAAGTCACTCTCAAGTGATCCTGAGCAGAGCCGAAGGATGACATTGAAGTAAAGGCAAAAGCAGTGGAGGCAGGAGGTACAATTCCTCTCTGCCTTCTTTGCCGTGTCTGCCCCTCCTGCCCTTCATCGCCGCCCCGAAGTCGACCTCCTGCGTACTCTCGCCCTCCTCGGGATGATCATCTATCACGCTGCGTACGACCTTGCGACGTACTGGCATTTTGAGATCGACCCTTTTGCATTCCATTGGTGGCTCTTTGCGAGAGCGACGGCAATTCTTTTTCTGTTACTTGTCGGCGTTAGCGCGCACCTCTCGGCACTTCGCCGGAATTTTGCGGTGCGATGGAATCTGCAACGGTTTGGCCGCGTCATGGCGGCTGCCATCACCGTCAGCATCGCGACATACATTGCCGATCCCGATACGTACGTGAGGTTCGGCATCCTCCATCTGATTGCCCTCTCTGCACTGCTCCTGCCCCTGACCCTGACCCTCAGACGCTGGAACATGTTGCTTGGCATCGCAGTCTTCGCTCTTACAGCCTTCGCCCCTGACATACACATTGCTACCGTCGACTGGTTCCCGCCTTTTCCGTGGATGGGGGTGATCTTTGTCGGCGCGGGCATCGGAGCGCTCGTCTATTCCGACCCCCTCTCCCCCCGGGGGAGGGGTGGCACAACGTGCCGGGGTGGGGGCTGGAATATTCTTTCTTTCCCCGGTCGCCACTCTCTCCTTATCTATCTCCTCCATCAGCCGATCATCATGCTCACTTTTTGGCTGCTGCTTGAAAAAGCCGGTTGACGCCCTCGATCTCTTTGATCTTCTCCTCTAGAATACCCTCGATGTCATTTAAGACTCGTCGTATCAGCGAGGGGTCGTCTCGTCGGGGCGTGTGGGGAAAGCGAATCGTCGCTCTTGGCATGCGCCTGTGGAAGCCGCTCGTGCACCGGTTCACGATCGCCCAAAAGAGGCGCGAGGAAGAAGAGGACAAAAACCGACGACTTGCGCTGCTCAAGAAAATCGCGGTAATCCTCGCCGGAGTGTTCGCGGTACTCCTCATCTTCGGGGCGATCGTGAAGGGTCTCATCGCTCTGCGCATCGTCCAGCTCGATAACTTCCTCTCTATCGCAGGAACCGAACTGGCGCGTGATGAACATGGTTTCACAAACGTCTTGCTGCTTGGAGCCGGTGACAAAGACCACGACGGCGTGAACCTCACGGACTCGATCATGGTGGCGAGCATCGACCCGTCGCGGACGCGAAGCATCGCAATGCTCTCGATCCCGCGCGATCTGTATGTACTCAAGAGCGACAAGATGGGTGCCGGGCGGATCAACAGTCTCTATCGCGACTATCGATACGTTCTCGAGCGCCAAGGCATGGAGAAGAGTGCGGCATCGCAGGAAGCCCTGCGGCAGCTTGGGCGCGAAATCGGCACGATGCTCGGGGTCACGATCCACCACGTCGTGAAGGCAGACTTCACGGGGTTCGTGCGCGCGATCGATGCAGTCGGCGGCGTCGATGTCGATGTTTCCGAAGACATCGTCGATACCCTCTACCCGGGCCCGAACTACACGTACGATACATTCTCGATCCGCGCGGGACCTCAACACCTCGACGGCGAAACGGCACTGAAGTACGTTCGCAGCCGCCACACCACAAGCGACTTCGGACGCTCCGCACGCCAGCAGCAGGTGCTTTCGTCACTTCGCCAAAAGGCGGAAAAAGAGGGTTGGGCCAGAGACCCGGGGAAGATTCTTGAGCTGCTCTCTATCCTCGCTGAGCACGTCGAAACCACGATGTCCTTCCGAGAGATGGTCGGCGGGGCAGCGCTTGGGCGCAAGATCGATCAACGCAACATTCTCGCGATGCAACTGAATGACCGCGCCGCACTCGACAGCAGTATTGCCGAGCCCGGCGGTGTGCTCTACGCGCCGCCGCGCGATGAGTTCGAGGGAGCGTCGGTACTGCTTCCGATTTCCTTCCCGCCCGAACCCGTGACATGGAGGCAGATTCATACGCTGGTTGATGTGTTCATGCGCAAACGTGAGCTTCTGCTTCCTCGTCTGCCGATCGCCGTCCTCAACGCCAGCGCAAAGACGGGACTCGCGGGCAAGCTCGGCAATGAACTGACACGTTACGGCTTCGACGTCCAAAAAACGGCGAACGCCGCGATCAAGCAGGATGCCTCCGTGATCAGCGGCCCCGAAGAGCCGCCCGTCGCGCGGGAACTCTCAAACATTCTCCAGATCCCCTACGTCGAAGCTCCGGCAACCGCCACCGGCATCACGATCGTGCTCGGCAAATCTTTCACATACACTCCCATACAGCTCCTCCTTCCCGCCCCCGTACGCCCATGACACCGCGCGAACTGATCGCGGAGGCTTGGGATATTACGCGTCGCGAGATCGCGATCCGCCGCTGGGCGATCACCTCATCCTTTTTCGAGCTTCTCCTCACGATCAAACTCCTCGCGACACAGGTATACCTCTTCTATGAGTACACGCAGGGGAACGCCGCGGGGTTTTTCGATATTGAAATCGCGATGTACAACGCCATGCCCCACGGACTCTTCTGGGCGATCCTCATCGCTTTTTGGGTTCTTGTCGGCATCGAGTTTGTCGCACCCAACTTTTGCGAAGGAGCAATCATCGGACTGGCCGCAAAAGCTCACCGCAAAGAGCGCGTAGAAGGAGGCCCAGTCCTCGCGCTCTACAACTTCGCCCCCCTCTTCGCGTTCAATGAACTCTTTCTCCTCAGCAAAATCACCAACGCCGTCACGGCCTGCTCGCTGATCCTGAGATACGTCGATCATCCCTTGAAATGGCCCTCAGTATGGTTCGTCATCTTCGTATTTGCACTCTCCGTGGTGCTGCAATTCTTCAGCAGCTTCGGGGCGCAGGCGATCGTCATCCGTAAAGAGAACGTGTTCCAGGCGATCGGCCGCAGCTTCAAATTGATCATCAGTTATCTCAAGCACGTGCTCTTTTTAAAGGTCCTCCTGCTGATCATTTCTCTGCGAATTCTCCTCAATGCTCTCGTCGTGCTCCTCGTTCCGGCGATCACCATCGGCCTCGGGCTTCTGCTTGGCACATTCCTCGCACCCATCATTAGCTACACCATCGCCGTGATCGTCGGCATCGCGCTCTTGCTTGTAGCAAGCTACTTCTTTGCCTTCGTGCATGTGTTTAAGCAAACGGTCTGGACCCTTGCGTACCTCCACCTAAGCGACCGCAAGGATCTCGATGTCATCATGGAATGACCGGAAAAACGGCAAATGGTTGTGATGAAACGCATTTCGACTCACTTCGAATATCCTTATCTTATTGAAAGAGAAAAAATATCCTAAAATGCGCCTGTGAGTTTTGAAAAAAATTGCGCTGATTGCATCTACGTGTCCACATGCACTCAATTTGACAGTGCCACTGGCAGACGCAGGTTCGTGACGCAGCAGATCCACACATGCCCCGTGCCGTGCGCTCCTCCCATTCCTCCGACTGTTGAGGAAGAAACTGATGAAGCAATGGCGGAGCGGAAAAAACAACCTGTTTTTCCTCTCAATTTCGACCAAGTAACGCGTTTTCGGTTGGACAGGAGTCTGGCCTCTTGACGGTGGACGTTCATCCACCTATGATGGGATCCATGACGCTCACTTCCCATCAACAGACCGTCCTCAATTACATCAAAGATTTTCAGCGCAAGCGCGGATACTCTCCGTCGCTGGCCGATCTCGCTCTTGCGTTTGGCGTGCGGAGTAAAAACGCGATCGCAAAGGTGGTCAATGCTCTTGAGCGGGAAAAGTACCTGGAGAAAGACCCCAAAGGCCGAATCAAGATTCTAGAAATTCCCGAGTCTGCTCCGGCCCCCCTACTGATGCTCCCTCTCTTTGGTCCCATTTCCGCAGGATTCGCGGCACCGGTCGAGGAGCAGGCGGAAGAAACCATGAATCTCGAGAATTATCTGATCCGTGACAGCGCATCGACCTTCCTTCTTCGCGTGCGCGGCGACAGCATGATTAACGCTGGCATTCACGAAGGCGACCTCGTGGTTGTAGAACGCGGACGCGAACCGAAAGTGGGTGACATCGTCGTAGCGGTGCTCGATGGAGAGTTCACATTGAAGAGACTGAAGAAGGAAAATGGCCGGTTCTTCCTCTTTGCCGAAAACCCTGCCTATCCTGAAATGTATCCCCTGCAGTCGCTCGAAGTGGCGGGGGTGGTGAAGGGGGTGATACGGAAGTATTGATGAGAATGGAGAATGTGGAATATCGAATAGAGAATATGGAGTCTCCACAACCACCAACACAGGCAGTAGGAAAAATTAGTGCATTTACGGATTTACGCGCATGGCAGGAGGGCCACAAACTTGTACTGGACATTTATAGTTGTACCAAAAATTTTCCGCAATATGAACTCTTCGGTTTGGTCAATCAAATGCGACGGGCAGCAATCTCATTTACCTCGAATATTGCTGAAGGATTTCGCAAGCGGTCACGAAAAGAAAAAATGCAATTTTTCACAACTGCTCTGGCTTCGCTAACGGAATTGCAAAATCAATGCATAATAGCCAGAGACGTGGAGTACATGGATGGGGATACGTACGTAAAACTCTCAGGACAATCGAAGCTGGTGAGCAGGATCACTAATGGTCTCATGACCAAAACAAAAACAGGATTTTAGGACTCTTCATTCTGCATTCTTCATTCTCCATTCTCCATTCTCATCTGTGTTCTGTCACGTCGACGCTGACAGCTTCTTCGCGTCCATCATCCAGCGGCAACACCCTGAACTGAAAGGGAAGCCCCTCTTCGCTATAGGCATGGGAGGAGGAATCATCATCGCGGCGAGTTACGAGGCCAAGGCATTCGGCGTACACACAGGGATGCGTCTGAGTGAGGCGCGAAAACTAGTTCCTGGTGCAATCGAGCGTGCAGTCGACTTTCGGGAAACGGGACTTGCATCGGAGCAGATCGAAACCATTCTCCAGGGCACCTGTCCTCTCCTTGAGCAAATGTCCATCGACGAATGGTACATGGATCTTCGAAGCATCATCGGAGGCGTGCCGGTAAACCTCTCCGCATGGGCCACAAGTTTGCGGGAACGCATCCTCCGAAAAACCGGCCTTTCGATGTCTGTGGGAATCGCACCGACGAAATTACTGGCGAAAATGGCAAGTGAGTACAGGAAACCGGGGGGAGTAACCGCTATTCAGAGAATTATGAATCAGGAATCAGGAATTATGGAAAAAAGAAAAATCCATAATTCATACTTCATAATTCATGATTCTCTCAAATCTTTTTTGCGCGATAGACCCGCCGCCGCGATCCCCGGAATCGGCCGACAGACCGAGCCGAAAGTCGCAGCGCGAGGATGGAAAACGGCATGGGATATCGCCAACGCCCCGACGGAGGAACTCGTGAACATCCTCGGGCGACCTGGACGGGAGATGCAAAGTGAATTGCTGGGGAGGCCCGTCGCGACGATCACGACCGACCCCGCGCCGCCAAAATCCGTGTCGCGTGCGAGGAGTTTCTGGAAAAACCGTGACCGCAATTTTCTATGGGCTCACCTCCTCAGACACCTCGAATACCTCGTCCTGAAAATGCGACGCGAGGGAATGATGTGTCGCGGCATTTCGGTGTGGCTCAGGGATGGGGAATATCGCTTCCACAATGCCAATCGATCGCTTCCGCAAGCTTTTGCCACGGAAGATCAATTGCTGCCATTTGTGAGAAAATGTTTTCAGGAAATACTAGCAATCAATAACCAACAACAAGCAACTCAAATCGGGCTCGCGCTGTGGCGGCTCACCTCCAGCGCGCCTTGCCAATATTCGCTCTTCGAAGATCCTCTGCGTCATGAGCGAAGCGACAATGTGCAGAAGGCCATCGATACCCTCCACGAACAATTCGGTCGCAATGCCGTCACTCGTGCATCAGCCTTGGAAGTGAAGAGTGGTACACAGAGAGGGCTCAACTTTTCAACCTATGAACTCCGTAGCTGGGGTTCATGAACCCCAGCTACGGGTCTAAACGACCTTGCATCTTCTCCAACTTCTCCTTCGCTGCCAGAAGCTTCGCCTTCATATCATCGACAATCTTCGCCGGTGCTTTCTCGGTGAATGCCTTGTTTCCGAGCTTTGACTCCAGACTCGCGACGTATTTCACCAACTCCGCGTGCTCCTTCTTCATTACAGCAGGATCAATGAGGCCTTCGAGAGAGACATGCACCTCGACGTCCTTCAAGAAAACGCTGGCCACATTTGCAAGCTTCACCGCGGTGGCCGCGATGGAAAGATGTCCGACCTTCGCCATGCGGCGGATATGATCGGATTGCTCCTCGAGAAGTTTCTGATGCTTTTTTGAAACCAACGTCACGGAAATTTCCTTCCCGGCGGTGACATTGTGATCCGCCCGAAGCTTCCGGATGGCGGTGATGACATCGATGACAATCTGCAGCCGATCAAAGTCCTCGCGATACTCGTCATGCGTATTCGCACTCTCAGGCCATGCGGTGCTGATCAGTGCAGCGGATTTCTTCTCCTTGAACGACCCCCAGAGCTCCTCAGTGACAAACGGACAATACGGATGGAGGAGTCTGAGAATAATTCTCATGGCATGGACAAGCACAGGAATGTTCGCCGATCCCTTGCTGAGTTCCAGATACCAATCGCAAAAGTAATCCCAGACAAAACCGTAGATACGTTCCCCGACTTCACTCAAGCGGTACGTTGATAATCCCTCCGTCACGTCGACAATGAGACGTTGCAAAGCAAAAAGAAGCGCACGATCGGCCAATCCGCAATTCTCAATTTTCAATTTTTCATTCTCAATTTGCGACGGAGTCGCGCCCGCCTCCTCACACTTCATCAGCACGAACCGCGACGCATTCCAGAGCTTATTGATGAAGTTCCTGTACCCCGCGATTTTCTCTTCGTAGAGGCGCGAATCTGCTCCGGGGCTCTGGCCCACGATCATACTGAGACGAAGCGCATCGGCTCCGTATTTCGCGATCATATCGAGCGGGTCGATCATGGTCGTAGGGTCCGACTTGCTCATTTTCTTTCCCTCTCTCGTGCGAATAAGGCCATGAAGATAGACGGTTTGAAAGGGAATCTGACCCGTCGCATACGTCGTCATGAGGATCATGCGCGCTACCCAGAAGAAGAGGATGTCATAGCCTGTTTCTATGACACTCGTCGGATGGAATTTCCGGAAATCCGGACTCTTTGTGAGCATGTCCTCAAGTGTCATTTTTGGATCTTCCGTCAGCTTTGGATCAATCAGCGTCGACCACGTCCAAAGCGCTGCGGAAAACCACGTATCGAGGGTGTCTGAGTCCTGCATCCATTGTCCCTTTTCACTTGTCCCATGTCTCTTTTCCGGCATCTCTGAACCAACATGGACGTCTTCGGCTTTGTACCACACCGGAACTCTATGTCCCCACCAGATCTGCCGACTGATGCACCAGTCACGGAGATTATCGATCCATCGGAAATACGTTTTTTCGAAATGATCGGGAATGATCTTGATGTCGCCATGATGGACGACGTCATGCATCACCTGCTTGAGACTCATTTTTTGCCCCTTCCACGCCACCACTTCTTTTTTCACATCGATGAACCACTGCAACTTGATCTGCGGCTCAATCACTCCCCCACCGCGCTGACTCGTCGCCTTGTTGTGGATGTAGTTCTCGTCGGTATTCACGAGAAGTCCCTTTGATTGCAGTTTTTCTACGATCAGCGGACGCGCCTTTTCAATCGGCATCCCGGCGAATTCTTCCGTCTTTGGCAGGAGCTTTCCATCGAAGCCGATGATCTGCTCCTTCTCAAGGCCGTGACGCTCGGCGATGTCGAAGTCCGCCGCGTCGTGCCACGGCGTGATCGTCATGACTCCCGTTCCGAACTCCGGATCCACCGCTTCGTCTTTGATCACGGTCGCACGAATTTTTCCATTGATCCACTCAATATCCTCAATCGTCTGGCCATGCTTGTACTTGGCATAGCGCTTGTCATTGGGATGCATCACCACGTACTTGTCGCCGAATTTCGTCTCGGGACGCGACGTGCTTATCTGAAACGGCCCATACTGGAACGTGTAGAACGGTGCCTGCTCCTCGACGTACACGATCTCGTCGTCGCTGACCGTCGTCTGCAACTTCGGATCCCAGTTGACGATGCGATGCCCGCGGTAGATGAGGCCGTCGCGGTGCATGCGAACGAAGACCTCGTTCACAAGCCGGTTCAGCGCCGGCTCAAAGGTGTAGCGCTCACGGCTCCAGTCGCAGCTTGATCCCATTTTGCGCACTTGCGACCGGATTGTGCTTTTGCTCTTCTCCACACATTCGGCAATTTTTTTGAGGAGCCCATCGCGCCCAAGTTCCTTCCGCGGATCTCTCATGCCCTCCTTCTGCAGCTGTTTGATGACAAGACTCTCGGTCGCGATCGCCGCGTGATCTGTGCCCGGCACCCACAGCGCCTCTTTGCCCTGCATGCGCGCGAAGCGGATGAAGATGTCTTCGAGGGCGAGCATCACCGCATGGCCTAAGTGGAGGTTTCCCGTCGCATTCGGCGGCGGCATGCTCACGGTGAACGATTCTTTTTTGCTCTCTGCATCGGCTGTAAAAGCACCACTCTCCTCCCACATCTTGTAGATGCGGTCCTCCACTGCCTTTGGATCGTATGCTTTCGGGAGCATGGAACAAGCTTAAAGCGGAAAGCGGTCAGCGGAAAGCGGTTAAAAAAGAACCGCCTTTTGAGGGGCGGTCCAAGACGAACGAAAGAAAGAGCGAATGTGCGCTTTCGCGCAGCGCTGTACTATATACGGCATCCATTTTCTGGATGCAAGAGCAAATAATATCTCCTCTCCCCTTTCAAGGGGAGAGGATAAAGGTGAGGGGATCAAAGAAATCTGCTAGAATCTGTTTCCATGCCTCTCGAATCTCTCCCGATCGCCAGCGCCGTCGTCACTCCCCTCGCGACTCCGATCGTCGCGAATGTCCTTGTGACGGGAGGATTGATTTTGGGCGGTGCATATTTGATCGCCTCAGGGATACGAAAAGTTCGAGACAAAATAGGAGAAGCCATTAAAATCTGACCATGCCCCTCTACGATTTCCAATGCCGCGCGTGTGCCCGTGTTTTTGAGTTTTCCCGACCGATGGGGAGCCGCTCTCTCCCTGCGTGTCCTTCCTGCAAAAGCAAACGCACGGAAAAGCTGATGACCCCTCCCGCGATTCACTTCAAAGGAAGCGGATGGTATAAAACGGAGGGCAGATCGCAGAAGGTAGATAACAGTGAGAAGCAGGCAAGCAAGGAAGCCAGGGATTCAAAAGAAACCAAAGAATCAAAAACGGAGACGAAGAAGGAAGAGAAGAAGTAGCACGCTTGTATCATCCTGAGGTGCCCGCTGACACAGCGAGCCACGAAGGACGCGCTGATTACATCACCTTCTTGGTCCTCTGAATCCTCCTCCACCTGGTGCCCTGCGCGGGCCGCCGAAGCTCGGTCGCGGTGGTGGCATGCCTGGCGGAGGTGGCGTCATCTGCCTGAGGGAGAGGCGTGTCTTTCCTTCGACGGCGTCGTGCTCGATCACTTTGGCTTCGATCTCCTGCCCCATCTTCACGACATCCTCTACTTGTTCCGTGCGCTGCCACTGAAGTTCGGAAATGTGAATCATGCCGTCCTTGCCAGGAAGGAATTCCACGATCGCACCTGTTCCCGGAATGATGCGAATGACTTTGCCTTTGTAGATCTTTCCGACCTCCGGCTTCTCGACGATGCGCTGGATCCACTCTTTGGCCTTCTGCATCGCCTCACCATTTGCTGAAGTAACGAAGATAAGACCACTGTCTTCGATGTCGATCTCCACGCCGAGCTCACCCGTGATCTTCTGAATCGTCTCTCCGCCCTTGCCGATGACAAGCCGGATGTCCTCGGGATCAATCTGGATCGTCTCGATGCGCGGCGCGTAGGGACTGAGCTCCTTCCGTGGGGCGCTAATCGAAGCGAGCATTGCCTTGAGGATCGTCGTGCGGCCGGTCTTCGATCGCTGGAGCGCCTCTGCAAAGACCTCATCAGGGAGTCCCTTGATCTTGATATCCATCTGGATCGCGGTGATGCCCTTTTCGGTGCCGCCGACTTTAAAGTCCATGTCGCCGCCGAAATCCTCCTCGTCCTGCAGATCACTCAAAATCACGTACTTCCCTTTCTCTTCATCGGAGATGAGCCCGAGTGCAATGCCGGAAACCGGAGCCGTGATCGGGACACCGGCGGCCATGAGGGCAAGCGTGGAGCCGCATGTCGCGCCCATGGAAGATGAACCGTTGCTTTCGAGAATTTCGGTGACGGTACGGATCGTGTACGGGAAATCCTCTTCCTTCGGGAGCACCGGCTCGAGCGCGCGCTGCGCGAGATTGCCGTGGCCGATCTCGCGGTTGCCGACGGCAAGGCGGTTACTCGTCTCTCCCACCGAGAACGGCGGGAAATTGTAGTGGTGCATGTAACGGTACTTGAATTCCCCCTCCATCCCCTCGACGAGCATCTTGTCACCGGGAGCGCCGAGCGTGCACGTTGTGAGCGCCTGCGTCTCGCCGCGCTGGAAGAGTCCCGATCCATGAACGCGCTGGGGCAGCACATCGACCATCGTGCTCAAGTCACGGATCTGATCGACTTTGCGCCCACTCATGCGAATGCCCTGCTCAAGCACCAATCTGCGCATCGTGTTCTTGATGATCTTGTCAACGAATGCCGATCCATGCGCGTAAAGCTCCTCCAAGGCTTCGTTGTCACTTGTCCCTTGCCCCTTGTCCCCTGAGCCAAATTGCTCTCGCAATTTGGCTTCCGCCTGCTCCATGAGATTGCTAAAGATTTTTCTGCGTTCGAGTTTTGCAAGGGGCTTTCTGATGGCGTCCTCGATGATCGGCTCCGTCCAGCTCTTCAGGAAGGCTTCGGCTTCGGGGTGCGAGTACGGAGCATCGACGGAGAATTTTTCTTTTCCGATCTCCTTTTGGATGTCTGCAAAAAACTTCGCGATCTTCTGCGCCCATTTTTTGCCAAACGCGATCGCGCGGAGGATCTCCTCTTCCGGAACCTGATTCGCCCCCGCTTCGATCATGACAACACGCTCAAGAGAGGCCGTGAGAAACATGTCGAGATCGCTCTTCTCGCGCGCTTCGCGTGAAGGGTTGAGAACAAGTTCTCCCCCGATGAGCCCCACGCGAACGGAAGCAATGGGCCCCTCGAACGGACAGTCTGAGAGATGCGCTGCGAGGTTCGCCGCGTTTGCAGCGATTACGTCGTGCTCGTGCTCGAAGTCGTAACTGAGCACCGTGCCAAACACCTGAATGTCGTGTCGCAGGTGCTTGGGAAACATCGGCCGAAGGCCGCGATCAATCACGCGCCCGAGAAGGATGTACTCATCGGCAGGTCGCCCCTCGCGCTTGCGGAAACGACTGCCAGCGATCTTGCCGCCCGCGTAGTACTTCTCTTGGTAGACAACTTGGAGCGGCAGGAAATCGATGTTCTCGCGCGGCTTGCTAACGGTGCAGTTTCCAAGCGCAACGGTATCGCCCATCTGGCACATGACCGATGCGTTGGCCTGATTTGCTAAAAGCCCCACGCGAACAATCAGCTTTTCATTACCGAGTTCAAGCTCGTAACGTTTCTCTGGAGGAAAGGACATACAAGAAGGGGAAGGTATAACGCGCCTTCTCCCCTATTCCCTTGGTGGATTCACATGCGGATGCCGTGTCATGGCGAACCTGACGAACCACGACACCCGCACGTAAATCCATCAGCGGGAAGATTGTGGAGGAAGGAGCTAGGCCCAAGTTTACTCCGATTCTTCCCAAAATGAAGCCCCTCCCGCACTAAAGCGCGAGAGGGGCGATGCAGATCTCACCAGCAGCGAGGTTCCGGGCGCAGCTGCCGACACTTTTCGCAGTAGACATCCCGCACAATCCTAGTTTCGGGAGCCCTGTACAGCGCCGGGAGTCGCAGAAGGAGTTCGCTCTGGAGCAGAGCAATCAGTTTCTGGAGAGACGCATGCGTCCCGCACAGGTAGAGAGGCTGGTGGCCGCCGTCGATCGTCTTCCACTCGTCGTGGTCGCGGACATACACCTCCACCGGCGTCGCCGTTTCGAGGGTCACGGTCCACTTTTCGTCTGGCTTCCCGGGATTCTGGGCCGTGTCCCAGAGTCTGAGCAGGAGAACGAAAAGACCTTCGACGGGGATCCGGACACGGAACCGCTTAATCCTGAGTTGCCAGTGGCGGGCGTCATCGCTCACCGTCTTCACGTGAAATTCCTTGAGCGGCTCACAGCGAAAATGGAACATACTGTCCTCCGATAATAAAAAGATCTGCACAGGCTCTCGCCTTTGCGAAAGCCGCCCTGCCAACAAGCAGAGCGCGCTATCGACTTTCTACTACAAATCAATACAGCGCTCTGCTCGAGGCAAAGCGCCACCATGTCTCGCATCTCCGGTCGCTCACATTACCATATATCAATATATGGGAATGCTCTGCATAGATGTCCTTTTGCCGTTGAAGTGTTGCTGGTCCCCTCATAATTTCATGTACTGATGTACCGGTACAACGGTACATTCAGTGAATAGGAAAAGCAAGAGGAAAAGTATGTCGTGGTTCGACTGGGCTCACCATGACATGCGTGTCATTTCCTGAACCTCTTCAAAAACAGCCGGAATCCCCCAGAGCCGTACCGAAGCGACCGAGAACCGCGCGTGATCTTGCTGATGCTGACGTTGAACTTCTTCGAAATTTCGCGCTGCGGCATGCCGGAAACGAGCGCGCGGACGATCGCCCATCGCTCCCCGAGCGAATGACGCTCGCGCGGCGTGAAGAGGTCATTCAAAAGTTTCCTCGCTTCTTTCTCGTTCTTCACGGAAGCAAAGAGCCGGTGGAGATCGCGTTCACGCATCATGCCCCAGTGTACACCATTTACCTGCTCGGATTGTCGCAGTTGAAAATGGGTTCGTCACACCTGCGGAGGATGACCGAACACGGTGCGCTCCCTCCCTCGCCCGCACAATTGCCCGTGTTCCACTTCTGCCTGCATGTCTTACGGTCACAGGTGCCGGAAACGTATCCTCTGCGACAATCACCCGGTTTTATGCATGCATTTGCCGCACTCATGTCTTTGCAGATTTTTTTGCAATCCTTGATGTATGCATCCAGAACGGGGCTGGGCTTCTTCCTCGTCTCCTCGCAGCATTTCTCACATGCCGACTGTTCCTCCGTGGAAAATGAAGGTGATGGATCGGCGTTGGAGCTGAAGTGAAAAGCGCCACAGAATGCAAAATCATCACCGAGAGCTTCTATTTCACTTATCAGTGGGTCAAATGACATCACCGTTGACGTGCATTTACAGTCAGGCGGCAAATCCATCGCTTTGCAGATGGCAGCGTTATATTTTTCAGGTGTATCGACATCGCAAGAAACAATCTCTAACTGAGGATCCACTAAACATAATTTCCCATTTATGAATACCTTGTTGATTCGATGTCCCCGGCCATCCTCACACTTGATACTTACCATAGTGCAATACTCTCCTATTTTATGATGCCGACACAGATCCATAAAACTTGATGCGTAGCTTCTGCAATCGAAATACGGACTGTATTCAACCTTGCAGCAACGCTTGATGAATCCATTCACTATTTCCAACGTGCATTCCTTCTCTTCCTCCTTCTCCATAGGGGTTTTTTCTTCCTCTG
>Ga0233425_10004883_pt1 | contig 21885 bp, 23 predicted proteins | sample Watercolumn_Towu_2_FD_181712 | JGI IMG/M metagenome (GOLD analysis project Ga0233425, IMG submission 181712) | Freshwater microbial communities from Lake Towuti, South Sulawesi, Indonesia - Watercolumn_Towuti2014_140_MG | ecosystem: Environmental > Aquatic > Freshwater > Lake | place...
CGCTCTTCCTCGCCAAGCTTGAGAAGCTGCTCAGCGAGCCGGCGAAGCTGTGAGCGGCGGGAGCCGACCCACCGGCACGCGCAGGCGCTCGTGCCCGACCAGCTCGGGCTTACCCACGATCTGGAAGCGCTCTCCGCGCTCGATGCGGCCCTGCAGATCTCGTTGGAGCGCGTGGTCCTGGGAGTCGACCCAGAGATCGACCTCCGGCGTGTCGACGACGCCCGCGGGATCCCGCGCCAGATTCAACAGCCGCGCGTCGCTGAGGTCCACGCCGTAGGTCAGCGTCCAGGGCTCGCTGTGCGCCGGGGTCCACGCGCTCAGGAGCTCGAGAGGACCGAGGCGCACGTGGATGGAGAGCGCGCTCGAGTTCCACTGCGTCGCGCCGATCTGCCGGCGTGCGCGGTAAACGGCGAGGCCATAAGCCTTGGTCAAGCCGCCGAGCCCGTCGAGCCCCTCGTGGGGCACCTGCGGCGCCATGCTCGCCAGGTTGTGCGCCATCCAGATGGAGGGCTCGTGCGTCGGAATGGCGATGAACATGGAGAGCGGCACGAGTCCGTCGAAGTCCGGCTCGACGCGCAACAGCGTGAGCGTGCTCGGGGCGAGCTCCGAGACTGGAGCGCCGAAGCCCACGATCCCACCGGGCAGCTCGGCGCCGTCGAAGAAGACCCAGCGCGGCATGGGCATGCCCTCGGGGCCGAAGGTGGCGGCGTCGAGCCGGCGCAAGAGCTCGAGGAACGGCGCCGAGGCGGCGCAGAGCGGGTCGATGCGGTTCGCAACGGCGATCGGCAGGCCGAAAGCCGCACAATCGAAGGCCTCCCGGTGCTCCGCGATGGCCACCACGAAGGGGCGGAGGCGCGCGAGCAACGTGGCGTTCTTCGGTGCGAGCCGCGTCATGCACGCCCCCAGCGCACGCGGGCCTTCGCCTCGCGGGTCGCCTCCGTGGCCCCGACCAGGGAGAGCTTCTCGCCGGCTTCGATGCGCCCCTGCATGGCCGTGAGCGCGAGCTGGTCCTCGGGGTCGACGACGACGCCCTCCCCGGCTGTCGAGAGCGGAGCGTGCAGCGCGTGCTCGATGCGCCCCGCGTCGGGCTCGAACGCGAAGACACAGGTCCCGGCGTGCGTGTGCGCGGGGACCCAGGTAGCGCGGACCGCGAGCGGGGCGAAGTGGGCGTGGGCCGCCAGGCTCGGCGAGCTCCACTGCATGGTCCCGAAAGCCCGCTTGGGCCCGAGCGCCGCGAGGGTCAGCGCCAACGTCTCCACGCCGAGGCGCACCGAGTCGGTCCCGGGCTCGAGCTCCAGCAGGGACGAGATCGAGAACACCAGCCACTCGTCGGGCCGCACCATCGGCGTCGCCATGCACATGCTGAGGGGCCAGAGCTCACCGTCGTCGGGCAGAGCACCCCGCACGTGCTCGGGGAACCGGCGGGTCGAGCCGGCGTAGCCGAAGAGCGCGCCGGGAAGCTCGACGCAGTCGTAAAACGCCCAGCGCGGCATGCGGAGGCCGTGCGGTCCGAAAGTCAGCTCGTCGAGGCGCTCCAGCCGATCGAGGAAGGCCGTGCTCGACAGGCGCATGGGGTCGAACCAGCGCAGCTCGTCACGCCGGAAACCGAGGGGGCGCGCCGCGAGCCGATGCACGAGCCTCGGCGTCGCGACCACCCAGGGCTCGAGGGAGAGAGACTCGACGATGCTCACGCGCCGGAAGGGTACACCAAGCCCCGTCGGGAGGATCGCGCAGCCGCTGCGCTCGGCACGCGCCCCCCGCGCATTCGCGGCGCTTCGACACGGGGCTCGCGACGGGACCACGGAGATTTCCCTGGCGAGCCCTGGCATGCGCCCTGCACCTCTCGCTCGCATGTCCGCCGGCGAGCTGCTCCGCGAGAGCGTGCTGCGCGCGATCCAGCGCGTGGCACCGGACGCGGACACGGCGAACATCGCGCCCGACGCGGACCTGCGCGAGGCCCTCGACATCGACTCCATGGACTTCCTGAGCATCGTCACCGCCCTTCACCAGGACCTCGGCGTCGACATCCCGGAGCGTGACTACCCGAAGCTCTCCACTCTAGGAGGCGCGCTCGCCTACCTCGAAGCAGCGCAGAAGGGGCGCTGATGGATGCCTGGCTGCTCCCCCGTTCGCGCTTGGGCGAGCTGATCGGCGCGCTGTCCGCCCGCGGCTACGAGGTGATCGGCCCGACGGTACGCGACGACGCGGTCGTCTTCGACTCCATCGTGAGCGACGCCGAGCTGCCCTCCGGCGTCGGTGATCGACAAGAGCCGGGTCGCTACGCTCTCCAGGCACGGGACGACGGCGCCCTGTTCGGCTTCGCCGCCGCCGGTCACCCGCTCAAACGCTGGTTCCTGCTGCCGGAGGAGCCCCTGTTCCGCGTCGAGCGCCAAGGCAGCTCGCTCCGCTTCGTGCCCGAGCCGACCCGTGCGAGGAAGCTCGCTCTCTTCGGCGCTCGCGGCTGCGACCTCGCCGCGCTGGCGATTCAGGACCGCGTGCTCGTCGCGGACCGCTATCGCGACGAGCGCTACGCGGCGCGGCGCTCGGGCACGGCGATCGTCGCGGTGCACTGCGGAGCGCCCTCGGCGAGCTGCTTCTGCACCTCGATGGGCACGGGGCCGCGGGCGGCGGGGCCCTGGGACCTGGCGCTCACCGAGCTCACCGGCTCCGACCACCGGTTCGTGGTCGAGAGCGGGAGCGCGCTCGGGCTCACGCTGGTACGGGAGCTGGGCCTCGAGAGCGCGAGCGTGCTCGATCGGGTGCGCGCGGCCAAAGTGCCGGTCGTCGCGGCCGAGCGCATCACGCGCAAGCTCGCGACGGCGGGCCTCGCCGAGAGCCTCGCGCAAAACCCCGGGCACCGGGCCTTCGCCGCCGCCGGCGAGCGCTGCCTCGGCTGCGCGAGCTGCACCCAGGTGTGCCCGACCTGTTGCTGCACCACCCTGGAGGACGTCACGGAGCTCGATGGCTCCGCCGCGGCGCGGCACCGGCGTTGGGACTCCTGCTTCGATCTGGACTTCTCCTACCTGCACGGAGGCGCCGTGCGCCAGAGCTGCGCCGCGCGCTACCGCCAGTGGATCACGCACAAGCTCTCGAGCTGGCAGGGCCAGTTCGGAACCTCTGGCTGCGTCGGCTGCGGCCGTTGCATCACCTGGTGCCCTGCGGGCATCGACATCACCGAAGAGGCCGCCGCCGTGTGCGGCGCGCCCCGAAAGTCGGAGTGAGCCATGGAGATCGCGTCCCTCGCCCGTTCCCTCGCCGAGCAGCCCTTCTGCAAGGAGCTCACCCAAGCCCAGGTCGAGTTCCTGGCCGGCTGCGCCAAGAACGCGCGCTTCGAGATCGGCGACTACTTGTTCCGCGAGGGCTCGCTGGCCGAGTCGCTGTACCTGGTGCGAAGCGGCAAGGTGGCCATCGAGAGCTACGTCCCGGGCCGCGGCTCGCTGAAGGTGGACACGCTGGGTCCCGGGGACATCCTGGGCTGGTCGGTGCTCTTGCCGCCGTTCCGCTGGCACCTCGACGCGCAGGCCCTCGAGCCCACGCTGGTCTTCGCGCTGGACGCGAACTGCGTGCGCGGCAAGGTCCAGGCGGACCAGAGCTTCGGTTACGCATTCATGCTGCGCTTGCTCGCGGCTGCGTCGCAGCGCCTGATGCAGGCCCGGCTGCAGCAGCTCGACGTCTACAAGGCTGAGCTCCGATGACCGATCCGCTCTTGCCCGAGCCGATGGCGGTGCTGCGCTTCCGGCGCGAGACGCGCGACACCTTCACCCTCGAGCTCGATGCTCGGCCGCGCGGGGGGTTCCGCTTCGCGCCCGGGCAGTTCAACATGCTCTACGCCTTCGGGCTCGGCGAAGTGCCCATCTCCATCAGCGGCGACCCCCTCCGCCCCGCCGTGCTGACCCACACCATCCGCGCCGTGGGTCCGACCACGCGGGCGCTCGGGCGGCTGAAGAAGGGCGACTGCGTCGGCGTGCGCGGACCGTTCGGGACGCCGTGGCCGCTGGACGAGGCGCAAGGCAAGGATCTGCTCGTCGTCGCGGGGGGCATCGGGTTGGCACCGCTCCGTCCCACCATCCTGAGCGCGCTCTCGCGGCGTCCGGCGTTCGGCAGAGTGTGCATCGCCTACGGCGTGCGGGCGCCGGCCGAGCTGCTCTACGCCAAGGAGCTGGAGCGCTGGCGCGGCCGCATCGACGTGGACCTGGAGGTCACGGTGGATCGAGGCGACCCCGACTGGCGCGGGCACACGGGCGTCGTCACCAAGCTGCTGCGGCAGTTCGAGCTCGACCCACCGAACACCGTGGCGATGCTCTGCGGCCCCGAAGTGATGATGCGCTTCGCGGCCCGCGAGCTCGAGGGGCTCGGCGTTCCGGAGCCGCGCATCTACCTGTCGATGGAGCGCAACATGAAGTGCGGGGTCGGCTCGTGCGGGCACTGCCAGCTCGGACCTACCTTCATCTGCAAGGACGGACCGGTCTACCCGCTCACCAAGATGACCCCCCTGATGAGCGTGCAGGAGCTCTGAGCCATGAAGAAGCCCAAGCTGGCGGTGTTCAAGCTCGCGTCCTGCGACGGCTGCCAGCTCAGCCTGCTCGACTGCGAGGACGAGCTGCTCGCGGTGGCGGGCGCGGTCGAGATCGCGTGCTTCCACGAGGCGACCAGCCGGGTGCTGCGCGGTCCCTACGACCTCGGCCTGGTCGAGGGCTCCGTCACCACCGAGCACGACGCCGAGCGCCTGCGGGGGATCCGCAAGAGCTGCAAGAGGCTCGTGGCCATCGGCGCCTGCGCCACCGCGGGAGGGATCCAAGCGCTCCGGAACTACGCCGACGTCGGCGAATACACCCGAACGGTGTACGCACGCCCCGACTTCATCCACACCCTCGCTCAGTCCAGCGCCGTGTCCGCCCACGTCCCCGTCGACCTCGAGCTCCCCGGTTGCCCGGTGAGCAAGGCCGGGCTGCTCGAGGTCGTGAACGCGTTCGTGAACGGCCGCCCGCCGCGTCTGCCGCGACACGCGGTGTGCCTCGAGTGCAAGCGACGCGACAGCGTGTGCGTGATGGTCGCGAAGGCCATGCCCTGCCTCGGCCCCGTGACGCGCGCCGGTTGCGGCGCGCTCTGCCCGAGCTTCAACCGCGGTTGCTTCGGCTGCTTCGGCCCGGTCGAGCGCGCGAGCCCGGCCGCCCTGCGGCCCACGCTCGCGCGGCTCGGCCTCAGCGGGCCCGAGGTCGCGCGCCTGTACGCCACGTTCACCTGCGCGGCGCCGGTCTTCGAGGCCGCGCACCGGAAGGAGCGCGCTCCATGAGCCGGAGCACGCGCACCATCAAGGTCGACTTCCTGACCCGGGTCGAGGGCGAAGGCGCGCTGACCCTCCGCTTCCAGGGCGACGAGCCGAAGAGCGTGGAGCTCCGCATCTTCGAGCCGCCGCGCTTCTTCGAGGCGTTCCTGCGCGGGCGCTCCGCGCTCGAGGCGCCGGACCTCACCGCGCGCATCTGCGGCATCTGTCCCGTCGCCTATCAGATGAGCGCGTGTCACGCCGTCGAGGACGCCCTCGGCGTCGTGCCCTCACCCGAGATCCGCGCGCTCCGCCGCTTGCTGTACGCCGGCGAGTGGATCGAGAGCCACGTCCTGCACATGTTCCTGCTGCACGCGCCGGACTTCCTCGGCTACGCGGACGCCATCGAAATGGCGGGGCAGCACGCCGAGCTGGTGAAGGCCGCGCTCCGCATCAAGAAGGCGGGTAACACCTTGGTCACCCGGGTGGGCGGTCGCGAGATCCACCCGATCAACGTCCGGGTGGGGGGCTTCCACCGCGCGCCCAGCCGATCGGAGCTCGTCGGCCTCCTGCCCGAGCTCGAGTGGGCGAAGGCGACGCTCGCGGCCAGCCTGCCGACGCTCGCGGCGCTCCCCTTCCCCGAGCTCGACCGTCCCGTCGAGCAGGTGAGCCTGAGGCACCCCGGCGAGTACCCCTTCTGCGAGGGTCGCCTGGTGTCGAGCGCGGGTCTCGACGTCGACGTCCACGACTACGAGCAGCATTTTGCGGAGCGCCACCAAGCTCGCTCCACGGCGCTTCACTCCGAGCACGTCGGGCACGGCGCCTACGTGGTCGGCCCGCTGGCGCGCTTCAACCTGTGCTTCGAACAGCTGCGCCCCTTCGCGCGCTCGCACGCCGAGAAGCTGGGCCTGACACCCCCCGTGACCAACCCGTTCCGCTCGCTCTTGGTGCGCGGCATCGAGACGCTCCAAGCGCTCGACGAGAGCGTCGAGCTGATCGAGACCTATCGGCCTCCGTCACCGGCGCACGTGCCCGTTCCGCTGCGAGCCGGCATCGGCATGGCCGCCACCGAAGCGCCGCGCGGAACTCTCTTCCACCGCTATCGGCTGAGCGACGACGGCAGCATCAGCGAGGCCAAGATCGTTCCTCCCACCTCACAGAACCAGAAGGCCATCGAGGACGACCTCTTCGCCATCGCGCGGCGCCTCGCCGCCCTGCCGCACGACGCGGCCACGCGCCTCGCCGAGCAGACGGTCCGCAACTACGACCCATGCATCTCGTGCTCGACGCACTTCCTGCGGCTCCGCGTGGAGCGGGAGGGCTGAGTGACGACGCGGGTGATAGGCCTGGGCCAGCGCTTTGCCGGCGACGACGCGGTGGGGCTCGCTGTGCTCGAAGCGCTGGCCGAGCGCCCGCCGCCAGGGGTCGAGCTCCACCGCGTGGCCGATGCTGCCGAGCTCGTGGAGCTCGTGCGCGGCGCCGAGCGCGTGCTGATCGTCGACGCTGCGGTCGGCGCAGGCCCCGCCGGGACTCTGCTCACCCTCGACGCCGACGCGCTGGCCCAGGGCGCGGTCTCGCTGCTCTCGACGCACGGCATGAGCGTGCGCCAGGCGCTGGACCTGGCCCGTGCCCTCGGCGGTGGGACGCTGCCACGAGCTCGGCTCGTCGCCATCGCCATCGACCTGCCGGAGCGCCACGCCCAGGGTCTGAGCGAGGCCGTCGCGCGCGCGGTGCCGCGCGCGGCCGACAGGGTGAGGGAGCTGCTCAGGGCTTGCAGCTGATCGTCACCTCGTGGAGGTGGGCGTTCACGCTGCTGGTGCGCGTGCTCACGGGCTGGCCGGCTTGGAGCTTCTTCGTCTCCTCGTCGCTGAGCGCGATCGCGTGCTGGTGCTCGCCTCCCTTCACCGCGTAGGCGCCACCCATGCCGCGTTTGATCGCGTCGACCGGGACGTCTGCCGTGTGCCCGTGGTTGCCGCCGACTTCCACGGCCGTGCCCTTGCCACACTTGCCTGCGTCACCGCCCTTGTCGCAGGCGGAAGCGCCGAAGGCCAGACCCGCGCAGAACACCCAGGACAACGCTCGATTCCAGTTAGACATCTGAGCCTCCGTGACGCCGAAGGTGTTGCGAGACGCGTGCCACACGGAGTGCCCGCGTGGGGCGCCCGCGTGGCGGAAACTTTTGCGGTGACGGCTTGCTCGCGCGGCAAAGCGTGCGCCGCGCGAGGGGGTGTCCCCAGTGCTCACTCCGTCGACGGCAGCGAACGCCACGCGACACGCCCGCACTGTCGAGACAGCCGCCGCCGGCCCCGGCCGGTACTTCCGCTCCGGCCAAGTCCCCTCTCTCGGCGAAGCGCGATGGCTCGTGCCTTGCTTCGGCTCTGGGCGAGATGCCCGAGCCGTCGCGTCTATTGCTCGCCACCGACTTCGGTCGCTCGGCGGCGCTCGCGCGCGACGACGCGGCGATGCTCGCCCGCGCGTACTCGGCACCGGTGGACTTGGTGCACGTGCACGCAGCGGTGGGCCGAACCGAGGCCAGCCGCGCCGCGCAGCGCGCGCGGACGGGGCAGCACTTGGCCGAATGTCGAGCAGCGCTCGTCGCGAGCGGCGTTTCGGTGGGTGAGGTGCGCGTGACCCAGGGCAGCGTCGCCGAAGCGCTGCTCCACACGGCCGAGGCGCTGGACACGAGCTTGGTCGTCATCGGTTCGGGTGACCGCACCCACGGCGAGCCAGGCACGGGTGCGACCGCGGAGACCGTCGCCCGCTTCGCCCGACAGTGGGTGTGGATCAGCCGGCCGCGGCGGCAGCCCGGGCTCACGCGCGTGCTCTGCGCCGTGGATTGTTCGGATGCCTCGCTGGAAGCCCTGGCCGTCGCGGCAGACCTCTCGGCTCGCTTCGCCGCGACGCTCGAGGTCATCCACGTGCTGGAGCACCCGGACTTCGGGCCCGACGCCGACACGGGGAGCGGTGAGCTCGCCGAGCACGCGCGCACGAGCCTCGCGGCAGTGAACGAGCTCGTGGCCGGGCGGGCGGCGGTGCACGCCGAGTGGGGTCGTGCGAGCGAGGTCCTGACGCGCTTGGCGAGCAATCCCAAGTGCGACTTGCTGGTGATCGGACGCACCGGGGTGGGCGGCCTGCGCCGCGTCTTCCTCGGTGGAACGGCGGAGCGCCTCCTGCGCGCCGCCCCGTGCTCTTTGCTCCTGACCAGCCCCGCCGGGCCCTAGGGGGGGCCATGCCGCTTCGCCCGAGCCGCTCGCGCCTGCTCTCCGACGTGCTCCTGACGCGGGCGGAGCGCCAGGCGCTCCGGAACCTCGACTTTCGTGACGCCGGGCACGGCTTCGACGTCTTCGGCTTCGAGCCCGACTCCCTGGCGTTGGCGATCGGCCTCGGCCGCTTCTGGTACGAGCGCTACTTCCGCGTCGAAAGCCAGGGCAGTGAGCACTTGCCGCGGCGCGGAGCCGCCATCTTGGCGGCGAATCACAGCGGGCTCCTGCCCATCGACGGCGCGATGATCGTCATGGACACGGTCCGCCACACGGCGCCGCCGCGCGTGCCACGGGTCATCGGCGACGTGTTCATCCCGTTGATGCCCTGGGTCGGCACCGTGTTCAGCCGCGTGGGTGTCGTGGCCGGCAGCCCGGGCAACTTCCGCCATCTGCTCGAGGCCGGCGAGCTCGTGCTGGTCTTCCCCGAGGGCGCGCCGGGGATCGGCAAGGGCTGGAAGAAGCGCTATCAACTCCAGGACTGGCGCGTGGGACACGCGGAGCTGGCGCTCCGCTACCGCGTGCCGGTCGTCCCCGTGGCCGTGGTGGGCGCCGAGGAGGCCTGGCCCGAGCTCGGTCGCATCGACGCGTTCCACGCTTTCGGCGCACCGTTCCTCCCCATTCCCGCGACGCCCATGCCACTGCCGGTGCGCCTCCACGTCCGCTATGGAGCGCCCATCGCCCTGGCGGATCGCTTCGATGACCCCGACGACCCGAGCGCCGTGCGTGAAGCGGCGCGGACCGTGAGAGCGGCCGTCGAAGAGCTCATCGCACAGGGGCTGGCGCAGCGGAAGGGCCTGTTCCTGTGACCCGCGTGCTGGTCACCGGTGCGACGACGCCCATCGGGCGCGCCTTGGTGCACGCGCTGCTCGCCGAGCCCACTACCGAGCTGGTGCTCGCAGTCGGTGCGGAGCCCGACCCCATGCCGTTCGGCGCTCGGGCCGGCGCGCGCTACGGCTACCGGCAGGTCGACCTGACGCGCGCCCGCGAGCTCCACGACCTCCTCTTCGCCGACGCGCGCGAGCTCGGCGTGGAGGTCTTGGTGCACAACGCCTTGCACCGCCGAGCCCGCGACGAGGGGCCGCGGGTCCACGCGCTGAACGTCGAGTGCACACGCGAGCTCTTGGCGCTCTCGGAGCGGCACCCGACCGTGCGCCGCTTCGTGTTCCGAAGCGCGAGCGCCGTGTATCACCTCGACCCGCGCCGCTCGACGCTGCTCTCCGAGGACGACCCGCTGGAGCTCTCGCCGGACGCCCCGCAGAAAGTCCGTGACCGGGTGGAGGCGGATCTGACCGTGTGCACGCGCATGGGCATGAGCCGGCTCGGCATCGTGGTGCTGCGCTGCGCGGAGATCCTGACAGCCGACATCGGCAGTCAGCTCTGGGACTACCTGTCGAGCAGGGTCTGCCTCCGGCCGCTGGGCTTCGACCCGATGCTCGACCTGCTCTCGCTCGAGGACGCGACGCGCGCGCTCGCCCTCGCCACCCGGAGCAGCGAGAGCGGCGTGTTCAACGTACCCGGGGCCGACGTGTTGCCGTTGTCGCGCGCCATCCAGCGCTGGCATCGAGTCGGAGTGCCGCTGCCGGGCCCGCTGCTCTCGCCGCTCTACCGCCTGCGCGCCAGCGCCTTCGGCATGGACTTCCGCTACGACCTGAACCATCGGCGCTTCCACTTCAGCGCGGTGCTCGTCGGCCGGCGGGCGCGAGAGAAGCTGGGCTACGTGCCGAGCCACCCCATCCGCTGGCCCAGCGGCTGAGGCTCACTTGCAGTCGTCGGGCAGCCACATCTCGAACCGCCCCGCCTTCACGAACCACTGCGGAGGGTCGTCCTCGGTGCGCTCCGTGAATTTCACGAGCTCCGCGCTCGACTCGCTGATGCCCGGTCGAGCGCGCTTCAGCACGTCTGCGAAGCTGCACTTGGGCTTCGGAAAGGTGCGCTCGTCGCAGTCGGAGGTCGTGAAGGTCGCGACCTCGTCGTCCTTCGCCAGCGTCACCCGGATGATGCAGCGCGGGTCCTCGTGGTTCTCGGTCAGGCGCTTGCCTTTGGGCGAAAGGAAGTAGTACTCGGCGCGCGGTCGCCCCGGCCCGCGGAAGCCGAGGCGACCGTCGAGACCGATGTCCCAGGCTTCGACGCGCACCAGCTCCGCGTCCGCGGCCAGGATGCGCGCGCGGCCCAGCGCTTTGTCGAAGAACTCCATGGGCTCCGGGCCCTGCGCCGCGGCCGGCGCCGCCCCGGGCGGTCGCGCGGGCCCCGGTCGCACGACCACCACGTCGGCTCGACGATCGCGGGCCAGCGTGCGGCGAGCGAACACCACGCCCAGCGCCCCCAGCGCCAAGAGCGTGATGAGCGCGAAGCCACCGGTCAGCACCCAGGGGAGCAGCGAGCCCGTCGCCCGGCTCGGGCGCGGCGCCTCGCGCAGCGTCGCTGCCACGGCGCCCAGGCTCGGTGCCGTGGGGGCGAGCGGCGGCGTCACGGGCCGCGGCGTCGGGAGCGCCGAGCTCTCGGCGCCGACCAGCGGAGGCTGGAACAGCTCCGCCGCGAGACCCCGCGACGCCGCGTCCAGCGCAGCCTGCATGTCCGTGGCCGTCGCGAAACGCAGCTCGGGTGCTTTCTGAAGCGCGCGCAGCACGACCTGCTCGTACGCGGGCGGGAGCAGCGAGTTGAGCTGGCTCGGCGGCATGGGTGGGTGCTCGATGTGCTGGCGCAAGAGCTCGAACAGCGAGCTCGCATCGAAGGGCCTGCGGCCGGTGACGCACTCGTAGAGGACCACTGCGAGCGAGTAGAGGTCGCTCCTGATGTCCACCGTTCTGCCGGCGGCTTGCTCGGGCGACATGTAGTGGGGCGTGCCCAGGAGCGCACCGGTATGGGTGTGAGGCGTCCCGACGTCGGCCTCCGGGCGGAGCTTTGCGATGCCGAAGTCGAGCACTTTCGCGTGGCCCGCTGGCGTCACCCAGAGGTTGTCGGGCTTGAGGTCACGGTGGATGATGCCGTGCGCGTGCGCGACCGCCAGGGCGTCGAGCACCTCGACGAAGTAGCGCGCGAGCCAGCCCAAGCCCGGCGGGCGCCCCGCCCGGAGCACGGCCGACAGCGGCCGCCCCTCGAGGTACTCCATCATGATGTACGGGCGCCCGTCGGGGAGCGTCGCGAGATCGATCACGTTTACGATGTGCTCGTGGCGGATCAGGTTGACCGCTTTGGCCTCGGCGAAGAAGCGCTCGACTGCGGCGCGCGAGCCAGCGACGGAGCGCGACAGGAGCTTGATCGCCACCTGGCTACCGATGCTCGGGTGAACGCCGCGGTAGACCTGCCCCATGCCACCGGCCCCGAGCAGGCGCGTGACCCGGAAGCTCCCCACCATCGCGCCGAGCAAGTCGTCGTCCCCGACGTGCGCGAGCGCCGCGCCGTCGCGCGTGCAGAAACCCTGGGACGGTGCGCTCTCACCGCACTCGGGACAGACGAACCCACTCAAGCTCCGCCAGGATACCTCGCACCTCGGTGCGAGTCACCGGGCCCTGGGCTCAATCCTCGAACAGCTCGGCCGCGGCGCGGAGCACGTCGATGTAGCTCACGATTCCCACGAGCTCCTGCGTCCCCGGGCTCACGACGGGGATGGCGCCGACCTTCTGGTCGATCATCATCTCGATGACCTCGGAGAGGTCGGTCTCCGAGGTCACGCTGACGACGTCGGCGTTCATCACGCTCGACACGGGCTGCGCCAGGCGCTTCTGCACCTCGGCGGGCTTCTCCAGCTCCAGCATGCTGGGCGCCAAGAACGCGCGTAGGTCGCGATCACTCACGATCCCGACGAGCTGGTCTCCGTCGACGATGGGCAGGTGGCGGAAGTCACTCTCGAAGAGCGTCGCGATGACCTTCCGAACGGAAGTGCTGGATTGCACCGTGATGGGGTCCCCGGTCATGACGTCTTCGACGACCATTCTCTTGTTCCTCACTTTCGCGCTATGTTCTCGCTGCGAGGCGATGCAACGCGCATGCCCCTGGTTCGACACTTGCAAACCCTTCGTTGTCCGATGACGCTGGTCCTTACATGCGCAATGAGTGCGCAGGCAGGAAGCCCGGCGCAGGCAGTGCGCGAGAGGCAGGTATCATGAGCTCCAACAGAGAATCCACTCACGCCGCCATCGGGCCGCACCGCTCCAGCGGCCAATCCGCGGGCCCCGCAGAGACGACCCCGGTCGCCGAGATCATGACGAAGCACGTCGTGTGCGTGCAGCCGGACCTCGGCATCGAGGCGCTCACCGACCTGTTCCTGGAGCGTGGCATCAGCGGCGCGCCAGTCGTCGACTCGGCGGGCCGCACCCTCGGAATCGTTTCCAAGACGGACGTGCTGCGCGACTACGCGGATCGCGGCGAAACCGCGGAGCTGGGCGCCGCCGAGGTGAAGAGCGGTGGCATTCGCGCACAGCTCGACCGAGGCATGCACGTGCTGGATACGCGGGACGCCACGGTCCGCGACGTGATGACTCCGCTGGCGTTCACTTTGCCCGCGGATGCGTCCATCGCGCGGGCGTCCGCGCTGATGGCCCTCGAAGGCGTGCATCGCGTCCCGGTAGTCGCCGAAACCGGCAGAGTCGTGGGCATCCTCAGCGCCCTCGACGTGCTGCGCTGGCTGGCGCTGGCGGAGGGCTACGCCGTCCCCGACCACCGGCACTGAGCGCCGGCACGGGTCTTGCGAATGGAGCTCGTGAGGTGAAGACCTACCGGCGCATCCTCTGCCCCGTCGACGCTTCGGAGTGCTCGCGCGTCGCGCTCGGCGAAGCGCTCTCGCTCGCTCGCCGCTTCGATGCCGCCCTCGAGCTGCTGAACGTCTACCAGGTGCCGGCTTATGTCCAACCCACGATCCTGGTCTGGGCTGCAGTCGGGCCCCGACCCCTGTGGGAGCTGGCCGAAGAGCAGGCCAAGACGGAGGTCGAGCGTTTCCTGGCGCCGCTGGCTCTCGAGGAGCGCGCCCGGCTCGTGCTCTCGTTCGAGGTCGGCGACGCCGCGACGACCATCCTGGAACGGGCCCGGCAATCGAAGCCGGACCTCGTGGTGATGGGGACGCACGGCCGTACGGGCGCGCGACGCGTCGTCCTGGGCAGCGTGGCGGAACGCGTGGTCAGGCTCGCCCCCTGCCCCGTGCTGGTGATACCGATGGGCGAACGCGCCGCGGTCGAAGCATCCAAAGGAGCGTCGAGATGAACACCCTGCGTCGAATCCTGGTTCCCGTCGACTACTCGGCATGCTCGCGCGCCGCGCTCGAGCACGCGGCCATGCTCGCGAAGAGCTTCAACGCGACCATCGACCTACTCTACGTGTGGGAGGCGCCGGCCTTCGTGGCGCCGGAGGCGATGGTCGGCGCCGCGGGCACGACCCAGACGCTGGCGCAGCTGGCCAGCGACCAGGCACAGGCGGCCATGCGCGAGTTCGCCGCGCAGGCGCGCGAGGAGGGCATCGAGATCGCAAACACCCGTGTCGAGCAGGGCGACCCCGCGCACACCATCGTGACGGTGGCCGAGCGCGAGGGCTACGACCTGGTGGCCATGGGCACCCACGGCCGCAGCGGGTTCGCTCACCTGCTGCTCGGCAGCGTGGCGGAGAAGGTGGTGCGTCGCTCCTCGCGTCCGGTGCTCACGGTGCGCACCGCTGACGACGAGAGCTGATGGACGCCGACCAATTCGAGGGGATCCGCCGCTACGTCGGCTTCGACGCGCGTGCGAGCGAGGTGCTCTCGGAGCTCGCGCCCCTGGTCAGCGGCGACCTGCCCGCGCTGGTCGACGAGTTCTACTCGGCCATCGAGCAGGACCCCGATGCGCGGCGTGCCATCACCGGCGGCCCCGAGCAGGTCGCACGGCTCAAGCTCACGCTCTCCGACTGGCTCGGCAGCGCGCTCGCCGGGCCCCACGACCTCGACTGGGTGGCCGCGCGCAAGCGCATCGGCCTGGTCCACGTGCGCGTGGGGCTGCAGCAGCGCTTCATGCTGACGGCGATGAACCGCGTGCGCACGGGGCTGGTGCGCACCATCCAGCGCGTCTACGCCGACGACGCGGAGCGCCGCAGCGCCGCGGAGCGCGCGGTGCACCAGCTCCTGGACCTGGAGCTGGCGGTGATGCTCGACTCGTACCACGAGTACCTCTCGAGCAGCATCCGCGCCCACGAGCGCCTGGCCACCATCGGGCAGCTCGCAGCGAGCGTGGGCCACGAGCTCAGGAACCCCCTCGGCATCATCGAGTCCTCGCTGTTCCTCGCGCGCCAAGCGGTGAAGAAGCTGGGCATCGAAGATCCGACGCTGGACAAGCACCACCAACGCATCCAGAAACAGGTCGGGCACTGCAGCACCATCATCGAGAGCCTGATGGACCTGGCCAGGGATCGCCCGCCGCGCCGACGCCGACAGCCGCTCTTGCCGTTGATCCACAAGGCGCTGGAGGACCTCTCCCTCGCGACGGCGGTCGAGGTCGACGTCGACGCGAGCCTGCTGATCGACGTCGATGCTGACGACCTCGGCCACGTGCTCGGCAACCTGATCGCCAACGCGAGCGAAGCCATGGACGGTGGCGGAACCGTGACGGTGCGGGCCGGCCGGCGGCAGGGCGGCACGGAGCTCTTCGTCCAGGACAATGGCCCGGGCGTCCCGCTCGAAATCCGCGACCGCATCTTCGACGCGCTCTTCACCACCAAGGCGCGCGGAACGGGCCTCGGCCTCGCGCTCTGCCACCGCATCGTCGTCGCGCACGGCGGTGAGCTCGAGCTCCGGCCTTCCGAGGTCGGCGCGTGCTTCCGCGTCTGGTTCCCGGACGCGCCTGCGGCTTCGGACGGCTCGGCCGACGGCTGACGGGCGCGGCTTGCAGCGCTCGGCCCCTGCGGCTAGAAGCGGGCGTGGTGGCGTCACCGGCCCGCTTGCTGATTGTCGAGGACGAGCCTGAGATGGCCGAGAACCTCGTGGAGGTCCTGGCCGAGCTCGGCGCGCATGCCGACGTGGCGGCGAGCGCCGAGCGGGCCCTCGAGCAACTGGCAGAGCGGAGCTACACCGGCATCATCACCGACCAGCGCCTGCCGGGACGGGGTGGGGTGGAGCTCATCCGGGACATGCGACGGAGCGGCGTGTCCGCGCCGGTGGTCGTGCTGAGCGGTTACGTCGATCACCAGACCGAGCAGCTGGCCGAGGAGGCCGGAGCCTTGGAGGTCCTGGCGAAGCCCCTCGCCGTCGAGCGCCTGCGGGCGCTGCTGAGGACCTTCGCGCGCAGCCAGCGCGAGGTCCTGGTCGTCGAGGACTCCCAGGAGCTCGCCGACAACGTGGCCACGGCGTTGCGCGCGGCCGGGCTCGACGCGTGCGTGGCCCACAGCGCAGAGGAAGCGCTCGCGCAGCGCAGGCTGCCCCGAGTCGCCGTCGTGGACATCCGCCTGCCCGACGCCAGCGGCATCGAAGTGGCCCGCCGGCTCTCGGCTCGCGACCCTTGCGTGCGCATCGTGTTCGTCTCCGGGTTCGCGGCCGAGCACCAGGAGCAGATCCGCGCGCTCGCCGACACCATCCCCGGGCTCGACCCCGACGTCCCCTGCCTCACCAAGCCCTACGACCTCGGCGAGCTGGCACGGCGGGTGCGCGCTGCCACCGAGCACGCCTCCGCCTGACTCATGAGCCCCGCACGTCTGGTCCTGATCGTCGACGACAACGCCGACCTGGCCGAGAACGTCGCCGAAATCATCGGCGGCGCCGAGCTCGGGGTCGAGTGCAGGCTCGCGCGCAACGGTGAAGAGGCGCGGAGCACCGCGCGTGCCGCTGGCGACGCGCTCGAGCTGATGCTCGTCGATCGCCGCCTGCCCGACGCCGACGGCCTCTCCCTGGTATCGGAGCTGCGCGACATCTGTCCCAACGCCGAGGCCATCATGATCACCGGGGACGCAGAGGTGCAGAACGTCGCCGCGGCCGTGGGGCATGGCATGTCGGCGTACGTCCTCAAGCCGTTCGAGCCCGACGAGCTGCTGCGGAAGGTCCGGGACGCTTTGGCGCGCTTCACGTTGCTCCGGGAGCGCGAGAACCTGCGCGCGAGGCTCGAGGAGTCCGAGCGGCGCTACCGCGAGGTGGTCGAGGCCGTGCCTGCCTTCGTGGTGGCGCTCGGGCCGGGCGGCGAGATCCGACTCTGGAACCGCCGGCTCGAGGAGGTGACCGGCTTCTCGCGCGACGAGATGCTGGGCAAGCCCGGGCAAGAGCTGGTGGGACCGGGCGGGGAGCGCAAGCTGGCGCTCAAGTCGGGCGGCTATCGCTTGATTCGCTGGCAGCTCGCGCAGATGCTGGGCACCGGCGCCGCCCCCACGACCTTCGCGGTGGGCATCGACGTCACCGCCGAGCGGGCGATGCAGCGGCGGACCGCGGTCGCGGAACGGCTGGCAGCGGTCGGAACGTTGGCTGCGGGGTTGGCGCATGAAGTGCGCAATCCGCTGAACTCCGCCACCCTCCAGCTCCAGGTGTTGCGCCGGCGTATGGAACGAGGTCAAAGCAGCCCGGACGCCCTCCTGCCCGTGGTCGAGATCGTCCACGACGAGATTCGGCGCTTGGATCGCCTGGTCTCGGACTTCCTCGCGTTCGCTCGACCGAACCCGCTGAGCTTGAACCGGATGGACCTCGGCGAGCTGGCGCAGTCCGTGGTGGAACAGCTGCGTCCGGAAGCCGAAGCCGCTGGCGTCAGCATCGAGTCACGGCTGGACCCCGACCGCGGCCCGATGGAAGGCGACCGCGAGCGCCTGCGTCAGGTCCTGATCAACCTGATGCGCAACGGCGTCGAGGCCATGGTCGCGACGGGCGGAGTCTTGACCATCCGGGTCCGCTCGGAGCCCGATGGCTCCGTCGAGGCGACCGTCGAAGACGGCGGCGCCGGCATCGGCGAGGATGCCCCGATTTTCGACGCCTTCTACACCACGAAGGAAGCGGGCACCGGCCTCGGGCTCGCCATCGTCCACCGCATCGTGCATGAGCACGGCGGCAGCATTCAGTACGAGTCCCGGCCCGGCCGAACCTGCTTCACCCTGCGCTTCCCTGGCCTCGTCCACTCGGGCTGAAGTGCCGGCACGGGGTGCGCGCAGAACTTTCGCCGAACCCCGATGCGGGCCGCACAGACCGCGTGGGGATCAGAGCGAATCGCTGGAAACCTCGCTGTTCCCGAGAGGCACGGGAGCTGCATGGGTCTGTCCCGGAAAGGGACGGACATGGACAGACCCGCGCGCATTCTGGTGGTCGACGACGAAGGCCCGGCTCGCATGGCGCTCGCAGAGCTGCTGCGGGAAGAGGGCTACCTGGCCGACACCGCCGGGGACGGCTTCAAGGCCCTCGCGCGGGCCGAGGAGGTCCGACCGGATCTGATCCTGACCGATCTCCGCATGCCCAGCATGGACGGGCTCGAGCTGGTTCGCCGCCTGCGCCGCGCGGACGTCACCGCGCCGGTCGTGGTGATGACGGCGTTCGGCGGCGTGGACGTGGCCTTGGACTCGATGCGCGAAGGCGCCATCGACTTCGTGGTCAAGCCCCTCGACACGAACCAGCTCCTGTCCGTCATCGAGCAGGCGCTGAAGAACGCGCGCAGGAACGGCGAACCGGTGCTGGAGCAGCCGGAGCCCGACCTGCCGGGCGTAGTGGCGCAGTCGCACGAAATGCGCGAGGTCGTGCGGCGCATCCAACGCGTCGCGCCCACCCGCGCCAACGTGTTCCTGCGCGGCGAGCCGGGCACGGGGCGCGCGCGCCTGGCGCGTGCTCTGCATGGGCTCTCGCGCCAGTCGGAGGGGCCCTTCGCGGTCCTGCGCTGCCGCGACGTCGCGGAGCGTGCGACGACCGCCGCCGACATCGCTCGCGACGAGGTGCGCAAGGCCGCCGGGGAGGCCGTCGGTGGCACGCTGTACCTGGCAGACGTGGCCGAGCTCCCCATCGAGCTGCAAGGCGCGCTGCTGGACGCGTTGCCTTCGCCCGCGGTGTCGAACCCGCCGGTTCGCGTCATCGCCTCGGGGCTGTTCGAGCTGCGCGACCTTGCTGCGGGCGGCGTCTTCCGCGAAGATCTGGCCCGCCTGCTGTCGGTGGTCGAGCTGCGCGTGCCTTCGCTGCGCGAACGCCCGGAGGATCTGATCCCGCTCGCGCGCTCGCTGATGGGGCAGCGCTGCCCCGGGCTGAGCGCCGAGGTGGTCAACCGGCTGCGCCGCTACGACTGGCCGAACAACCTCCCCGAGCTGCGTCAGGTCCTCACGCAGGCCCAGAGCCGCAGCGATGGCAGCGTGATCCGCGCCGAGCACCTGAGCATCCCCGCGCGGAGCGAGCGCCAGCGGCCTGCCATTCCGGGCGCGCGGCTCGACGAGATCGAGCGCTATGCCATCTTGCAGACGCTGGCGGCGCAGGGCGGCAGCACGTCGCGAGCCGCGCGCGTGCTGGGGATCAGCGTGCGCAAGATCCAATACAAGCTCCACGAGTACGGCGCTTCGCGCAAGGCACCTGGCCACGAGGAGCGCGCAAGGGAGAGTTGAGCGGGGGGGATGGGGCCAGCACAAAGAATCTTGATTGCCACCGACTTCTCCCGTGATTCGCGCTCGGCGCTCGAGGGAGCGCGGTCCATCGTCCGCGGCACGCCGGCGCACGTCGAAGCTCTGTACGTCTGGCACCCGCGAGGGTTCTCCCTGACGACGAAGTCGGCGAAGGAGGTGGGGAAGACCCTGAGTGACCTGGCGCGGCAGGAGGCCCAGCGCCGCATGCGGCACTTCCTGGACGAGGACGCCGGCCTGACCATCAGGCCCCGCATCGAGGTCGGCGTGCCCCACGAGGTGATCGTGACCCTGGCCGCCAGCGAGCGTTTCGACCTGATCGTGATGGGCGCGGCTGGGGTGGGGGCGAACCCGAGCTTGGTCGGGACGGTCACGCGTCGCGTGCTCGGCGCCTCACCGTGCCCCGTGCTGACATTTCGCGCGCCGCCCGCGCCGCGCTCTTCGCCCGCCACCAAGCCGGGAGTAGCCTGCTGAATGATGTCCCGCCCACCCACCCCCACCGTAGTCCTCCGCCAGGGGCACGCCCCCGGACCCCCGACGCGACTCGCTTCGCTCGTCGCGGGCTCGCTTCGCTCGCGAGCCAGTGGGCACGCTTCACCCCGATGGTGAGCTGCTGGGTCCCAGCAAGAGAGAACAGCCGAAAATGAGCTCATCGCAGCACATTGCCGTCGACGGCAACGAAGCCGTCGCATCCGTGGCCTATCGCGCCAGCGAGGTCATCGCCATCTACCCGATCACACCGGCTTCGGCCATGGGCGAGCTCGCCGATGCCTGGGCCGCGGAGGGCGACAAGAACCTGTGGGGGCGCGTGCCGAGCGTGATCGAGATGCAGTCCGAGGGCGGCGCCGCCGGCGCCGTTCACGGCGCTCTGCAGGCCGGGAGCCTGGCGACCACCTTCACCTCGTCGCAGGGCCTGCTCTTGATGATCCCCAACATGTTCAAGATCGCCGGCGAGCTCACGCCCTTCGTGCTGCACGTCGCGGCGCGGGCCGTGGCTACTCACGCGCTCAGCATCTTCGGCGATCACTCCGACGTGATGGCCTGTCGTGGCACCGGCTTCGCCTTCCTGTGCTCGGGCTCCGTGCAAGAGGCGCAGGATTTCGCCTGCATCGCCCACGTCGCCACGCTGCGCTCGCGCGTGCCTTTCCTTCACTTCTTCGACGGCTTCCGGGTCTCCCACGAGATCGCGAAGATCGTCCGCCTGGACGACGCGGTGCTGGCCGAGCTGATGCCCGCGGACGCCATCGCCGCTCACCGCGCACGGGCGCTCTCCCCCGACCATCCGGTGCTGCGGGGCACGGCGCAGAACCCCGACACGTTCTTCCAGGCGCGCGAGGCCATCAACGGCTTCTACGCCAAGTGCCCGAGCGTCGTGGAAGAGGTGATGTCCCGCTTTGCCGACCTCACCGGGCGACGCTACCGGCTGTTCGAGTACCACGGGCACCCGGAGGCCGACCGCGTCGTGGTGATGATGGGCTCCGGCGCCGAGACGGCGCACGTCACGGTGGACGCGCTGGTCGAGCGCGGCGAGCGCGTCGGCGTGCTCAAAGTGCGACTGTTTCGCCCCTTCTCGGTGAGCCACTTCCTGCGCGCGCTGCCCAAGAGCGTGAAGCAGGTCGCGGTCCTCGACCGCACGAAGGAGCCCGGCGCGCCCGGCGAGCCGCTCTACCTCGACGTCGCCGCCGCCCTGCGCGAGTCGGACCAGAGAGCGCCGGCCCTGATCGGAGGTCGTTACGGCCTGTCGAGCAAGGAGCTCACGCCGGCCATGCTGAAGGCCGTGTTCGACGAGATGGAGAAGGCGACGCCGAAGCGCGTCTTCACCGTGGGCATCACGGACGACGTGTCGCGGCTCTCGTTGGACGTCGACCCGGGCTTCCACGTTCCGGAGCGCCGCACCTACAGCGCGGTCTTCTGGGGCCTGGGCTCCGACGGCACCGTGGGGGCGAACAAGAGCACGATCAAGATCATCGCGGAGCAGACCCAGAGGTGTGCGCAAGGCTACTTCGTCTACGACTCGAAGAAGTCGGGCGCGGTCACCGTCTCGCACCTGCGCTTCGGACCCTACGACATCCGGGCGCCGTACCTCATCGACGAGGCGCAGCTGGTGGCCTGCCATCAGTTCGAGTTGCTGGAGCGCTACGACGTCCTCGGCACCGCGCGTCAGGGCGCCATCTTCCTCCTGAATTCGCGCCTCACCGGCGACGAGCTGTGGCACGCGCTACCACGAGAGGTGCAGGCGACCATCCTGGACAAGAAGCTGACCTGCTACGTCGTCGACGCGCACGGCCTCGCCCGCGAGCACGGGCTGGGCGGTCGCATCAACACGGTGATGCAAGCCTGCTTCTTCGCGCTCTCCGGCGCGCTACCCCGCGAAGAGGCGCTGGCGCGCATCGAGGACTCGATCAAGAAGAGCTACGGCGCCCGTGGCGACGAGCTGGTGCATCGCAACGTGCTCGCGGCACGCACGGCGGTCGATCGCCTGGTCCCCTTCGCCCCACCGGCGACCGAGGCGAGCGGAACGCCGCGACCTCCCCCCGTCCCCAGCGAGGCGCCGGACTTCGTCCAGCGCGTGACGGCCATGATCCTGGCCGGAAAGGGTGACCTCCTGCCGGTCAGCGCCTTCCCGGTGGACGGGACCTGGCCGGTCGGTACCTCCCGCTACGAGAAGCGGAACCTGGCCCACGAGATCCCCGTGTGGGACGAGGCCCTGTGCATCCAGTGCAACAAGTGCGCGCTGGTCTGCCCGCACGCTGCCATCCGCGCCAAGGTCTACGACGACGCCGCGCTCGCGGGCGCGCCCCCGGGCTTCAAGAGCACGGAGTGGAAGAGCGGTGAGCTCCAAGGCCG
>Ga0233425_10004884_pt1 | contig 21884 bp, 24 predicted proteins | sample Watercolumn_Towu_2_FD_181712 | JGI IMG/M metagenome (GOLD analysis project Ga0233425, IMG submission 181712) | Freshwater microbial communities from Lake Towuti, South Sulawesi, Indonesia - Watercolumn_Towuti2014_140_MG | ecosystem: Environmental > Aquatic > Freshwater > Lake | place...
AGACCAAAGACTTAAATGGCATTTGGAACATGCCGGAAACTGCACCTGCCGACCCCTTGCTGGTAAAATTTTGTAGGAGATTAATAAACGAGGATTGAGGTTTATGAAAACTATTTTAGTTGATGCTGTGGGGACACTGGTGATTGAGGGGAGGGGGGTTTATAAGCCCCTGCTTGATTTATTGGAGCAATACCCAAATAAAAAGATCATCCTTTCTAACGCTAGTGATGAACAGCTGGTCCCTTTTTCTTTAACCAATCTGCCTTATGAACTTTTTACCCTGAAACATAACCCGGATAAGACAGACCCTGGTTACTTTCGGCAAATGTTAAAACATTTTGGTCTTGAGCCAGAAGATGTGATTTATTTTGAACATAGCCCCGAAGCGGTGAAAAGCGCTCAGTTGGTTGGTATTGTTTCTTACTTCTACGACCCAGAAAAAAGGGATTTGGCTTCTCTTAAACTCTTCCTCGATGGGCACATTTAATTAACTGTGCATTGGCACCATCTTAAGTAGGACAAGGGGTTGCGTCGAGAACACCGTTTTGTTTATTTAGGTTTTTGTTATGCTCCGATTATGAAAGTTAGGTTTGGTCCCGCAGTTAGTAGCAAAAGAGCCGATGCAGAGGAATTAATTCGCGATCTTGAGACCGTTCTAGGATTCTCCAATGAGGCTATCGAGCTGAGTCTAACTAAAACTTCAAAACTCGTTTATGACACCAGAATTTCCGAGTTACTAAAGAAGTTTAAGTATAAATCCGTTCATTTGCCAGTACTAAAGGACGGTGACGAGGTTATTTACTACCCGGACGACTCAATAAAGACCTGGATAAAAATAATTGATCAATACATCGAGGATATCTGTCCCGATACAGTGCTTGTGCATCCCGACCAAGTTAGGGATTTTAAGTGGCTGACTAGAAAATACGGGTGCGCGTTGGCGCTAGAAAATCTTGATGCGAGAAAAAAGTTTGGCAAGACAATAGAAGACATGGAATCGGTATTTAAGGAGTGTCCTGGTGCAAAGTGGGTTTTTGATCTCAACCACATTTATACCAACGATCGCTCCATGGGTCTGGCTACGGAATTTTTTGACAAGTTCCAGAACCGGTTAGCTCACTACCACATTAGTGGCTATGGCGGCTTTCATGACGCTCTCTGTCTATCTCGGGAGGATGTAATTATTAAGGGTCTGCTTTCGCTAGACTACCCGGTAATCGACGAGGGCAACTTGTTACAAAAGGGCGTTCTAGAAAAGGAGTTTAACTATATTACCGAAAGGCTACAACCTCAAAAGTTCTGAGTTTTTTCTATGCCAACGAGTCACGATCTCTTTCCATTCCGCGCTCCTAAAGTTTAGGCCAGATATTAATTGACTAGCCCCGATTCCTAAAGCTACACTAAATTTGTGTTAGCCAAAGTTACCTCTGGAGCTACGGTTGGTTTAGATCCTGTTCCTGTTGACGTCGAAGTTAGCATCGAGTCATCAGGATTCCCCGCCTTTAACATTGTTGGGCTTCCTCAAAAGGGTGTGGAGGAGGCCAAAGAGCGAAGCCGCGCCGCCTTAAAAAATTCCAGTTGCGATTTTCCCCAAAGGCGCATCACCGTAAATTTAGCTCCGGCTGATTTTCCCAAGGAGGGTTCCAGTTTTGACTTGCCCATTGCTCTTGGAATTCTTCTTGCCAACAAAGAAATCCTGGCCGACGTCTCCGATTCCATTTTTATTGGGGAACTATCCCTCGACGGCACACTTCGCGCCACCCCTGGAGTTTTGCCCCTTTCCTTTTTAGCCCGCGAAAAAGGATTCAAAAAAATATTTTTGCCTAAGGATAATGCCGCCGAAGCCTCCATAATTCCTGATATTCAGGTTATGCCTCTGGAATCGCTAAAGGAGCTCGTCCTCTATTTTCGTGGAGCAAGGGAAATTAAGCCAATTTCGCACAATCCCTTGGAATCCTTAATCGAATCATCAGAAGAAAGGGGGATAAAAGAGTACGTTGATTTCGCTGATGTTAAAGGACAAGAAAATTCCAAAAGAGCTTTGGAAATTTCTGCCGCCGGTGGCCATAATGCCATCCTTAAGGGGCCGCCGGGGGCGGGTAAAACTATGCTTGCCAAGGCTTTCGCCTCCATTTTGCCCCGTCTCACAGTAGATGAGGCCTTGGAAGTTACCAAGATTTATTCAATCGTGGGGGAACTGACCCCGGAAACACCTGTCATCGTTACCCGTCCTTTTAGGAGTCCTCACCACACTGTTTCCAGAAACGGTATTATTGGTGGCGGTAATCACCCAAAGCCGGGAGAGATATCTCTTTCTCATCGAGGCGTTTTATTTCTGGACGAATTTGCCGAGTTTCCCAGGAGCGTTCTGGAATCCCTAAGACAACCTATGGAAGACGGTGTCGTCACCATTTCTCGGGCCTCTGGTTCCTTAACTTTCCCGGCCAAATTTATTCTTATTGCATCGCAAAATCCTTGTCCCTGCGGTTATCATCGCAACCCAAAAAGGGTCTGTGTTTGCTCACCAGGGACCATTATGCGTTACGAAAAAAGAGTTTCCGGCCCAATTTTGGACAGGATCGATTTGCAGGTTTCTGTGCCGGATGTCGATATAGAAAAATTGACAGATGAAAATGTCGTATCCGAGTCCAGTTCGATGGTAAGAGGCAAAGTTCAAAAGGCTAGGGATATCCAGAGCAAAAGATTTTCTGGGCGCAAAATCACCTGCAACGCCGAAATGGGATCCAGAGATATTAAAAAGTATTGTCCTTTGGATAAAGCTTCCAAGGACATGCTTTTTCTGGCTTTAAAGCAGATGTCCCTTTCGGCCCGGTCATACAACAAGGCCATTAAAATTGCGCGGACCATTGCCGATTTGGGCGGAAGCGAAAACATAACTTCTAATCACATTTCCGAAGCCCTCCAGTTTAGGTTTAAGGATAATTAATTACCGGTGGAAAATTGGAGAGAGGAGCTTAAGAATCTGGTCCGCTTTTTCCTGGTAAAAATAAATTAGGAAAATGGAGGCAAAGGCTAAAACCGAAAGGGCGCCAGTTTTTAAAAGATCCCTTCTTAGGTAGGAATAATCTGTAATAGATGTCGTCCTAAAGCTACTGTAACTTGGTTGATTTACCGGTAGTGGCTGTCCTGTCCCGGCCTGCTCAATACCGGATCTTTCCACGCGGCTCCAGTTAGGTCGCGCCTCCGCGAGCTGGGCTTTAAGAATCTCCACTTCTCGCCTCAGTCGAGCTGCTTCTTTTTCCCCACGGTTTCTTTTCGACATAAATTAAATATTACCTCACTCGTCGAAAAGAGGAAAGCCAAGTAACACATCTGGGCAAAGTATATTGACCAAGTTTCCATATTTAACTATTCTATTTCTAGTTAATGCCCCGCTCCTGCCATGACCTATCTATTCGTTATTTTGTCACTAACTATACTCTGGCTCACGGTTTTATCAATCACGGTTTTCAAAGTTCTTAACCATTACAGAAAACTTATCCGTGGGGTAAGCAGCGAAAGCCTGCAGGGGGTCTGGGAAAAATACTTGGAAAAAGAAAAGCAAAACGAAGAGCAAATTAACAACCTGCTAAGAGACGTATTGGCTATACAAGAAAAGAGTCGGTCTTATATTCAAAGATTGGGGGTTACCAGGTTTAATCCCTTTAACGACGCCGGTGGAAACCAGTCCTTTGCAGCAACACTATTGGACGAAAATGGTACCGGAATGCTATTATCTAGTTTGCATGGAAGGGATTTAACCCGAGTTTATGCCAAGCCGGTAAAAGGTTATAAGCCCGATGGTTTTGATTTTTCCCAGGAGGAGCAGGATGCAGTTTCTATTGCCAAAGCCGCCAAACATTAAGGACTACTTTCTCTCGCTGAACCCACCAAAAAAGCTTATTTTCGTTATTACCGTTTTTAGTTTTGTGATCTCTGGTTCCTTCCTGGCCCTCAGTGTCAGTAAGGCGTTTTTTTCCAGTGCTTCTGGTGGGATTGTCAAAGAAATTACGTCGCCAACGGACTTTTTTAGACGGGCCAGCAGATCTTCCGTACCCAAAGAATCACAACCCACTTCCGGCGAGGCAAAGACCGTACCCAGTCCTATAAATGGGGTTTTGTACACGCCTACGGAAGCTGCTGATTGGCAGTCCCGAAGACCCTTGGCGATAACCGTTAATAACCACGTCATGGCCCGCCCACAAACCGGGCTTTCACAGGCAGATGTCGTTTACGAAGCAGTGGCTGAGGGTGGCATCACTAGATTTTTGGCTGTATTTCAATCACAGGTACCAGAAGTTACGGGAGCTGTTAGAAGTGCTAGGGTGCACTTTGCCGATTTTGCAAAAGAAAACGACGCTTGGCTTGGCCATTGGGGTGGTTGGAAAAATGGCGGGCCGGCCGATGTCTATGACCACATGCGTCAAGTTTATGTGAGCTCCGTTGATGCTATGGATTCTGTTCACGACATTTCCTCCGCCTTTTTCAGGGACTACAGTAGCCAGAATTTACCTCTCGAGCATACCGCCTTTGCCAAGCCCAAGGAGATTTATAACTTAGCCTACAAGTTCTACCCTGATCAGCCGCGCGAGTATCAGCAAGTAGGCAGGTCTTGGGTTTTTAAGGGTGATGCTTCTGATTCTCAGAAAGCCGATTCGCAAACTATCTCCTTTAATTTTTGGGATCTACCAGACTTTAAAGTCGTCTGGACTTATGACAAGGCCACCAATACTTACAAAAGGTCACAAGGTGGTAAGCCGTCCACAGATAAATTAACTGATGAGCAGCTAGCGGCAAAGGACGTAATAGTTTTGTTCATGGACGAAACCTCGCTTAATGATGGTAAAGGGCATCTCCTTTACAAAGTAGTCGGGCAGGGAAACGGGAAAGCTTTTATTGACGGAAAAGAAACGGCCATTAAATGGTCAAGGCCGTCGCTAAATGACCGAACTAGATTTTTAGTTTCTATGGGAACCGGTGCTAACGCGTCGCAAACGGATTTAGAGCTTAATCGTGGCCAAATTTGGATTGAAGTCCTGCCCACAGGTACGGTCGTTGCCGTCCAGTAGCAAATTGAGTAAAAACATGGAACAATTAGCTTGATGGCTGCCAGACGCGTTACCGGTTTCAAATTATATAATTTATATAGGGTTTGAAATTTTGGGCATATGTTAAATGATATCTTAGTCTCTCAAGTCCGGGTCAGTATCCTTAAACTTTTTTTTACGGCCGGGGCGGCAGAATTTTACCATGTTCGTGACATTACCCGTCGTGTGGACACGGAAATTAACGCCGTCCGTCGTGAGCTTCTGCGGCTAACTAAAGCGGGAATCCTAAAGAAGGAACCGCGCGGGAACCGTGTTTATTATCGCGTAAGAGAATTAAATCCGTACATTTCTGACTTAGCCACGTTAGTCAACAAAGATACTGGTCTCTGTCGCGATCTCATAGATAGCTTGGAAAAAATCGGCAACGTTAAACTTATAATCCTTTCCAAACCATTTCTCTACGGCCGCGTTTCCACGGTCAGCGATATCGACCTACTTGTGGTGGGTAAACCAAGCCAAGAAAAGTTGGGAAAAATAATTAAGGACGGGGAGGTCAGAATGAAGCGGGAAGTTAACTACACAATCCTTTCCGAGGAGGAATTTGAATTTCGAAAAAAGCGTAAGGACCCTTTTCTCCTGAATATTCTTCTGCAGCCGAGAATTGTGGTGTTCGGTGACGAAAATAAATACTGCCAAGTCAAACTATAGTATGCGGTCAAAACTTTTGCGTCACGGAAATTCCAGCGCCGTTATTATTCCGGCCGCCTTTTTAAAGGGTCTTTCGGTGAAGCGTGGGGATAAGATTGAGCTTTATGTCGACTATTCTAAAGCGCGTATCACAATCACTTTCCCCGAAGCACGTCAGTTAAGGTTGGTAGTTGATTCCTCACGCAAAAAAGATAAGATATTAAGGTAGTCTACCACGGACTCTCTACACGAACGGTCACGAACCAAAGGTCTTATTTTCTTGTGTTCGTGTTAATTTGTGGAGGAAGTTCGTGGTAAGTTTTCTTTGATTAGTATGCTGAGTCCAAAAAATACCTTTTGGCTAATTTTAGCTACCACTCTTATTGCTGCCGTCATCGATCTGCCAAAAGTTCCGGTCAAATTTTCGTATGGGCCAATAAAAGTCGATTCGTCAATTGGCGGGTATCAGATAAATCTTTTTAACGGCCAGTTTTCCCGTGATTTACAGATAAAAAAGGGTTTGGACATTTCCGGCGGTATTCGGGTAACGCTTCAGGCCGACGTAAATGCCGTGACCAAAGACAGGCGGTCAGAGGCCATGGACTCAGTTAAAAGTGTCATGGAAAGGCGTGTGAACTTATTTGGTGTTGCCGAACCCAATGTGCAAACAGTTAGATCCGGAGAAGAGTATCGGGTGGTAGTGGAGCTCCCTGGTGTCTACGATACGGCCCGGGCGCTGGATTTAATAGGCCAAACGGCTAAGCTGGAGTTTAAAGAGTATAATCCTCAGGCCACGCTTTCGGCACAACCACAAAACACAAAAATCGACGATTTTTACAGACCTACTGGGATATCTGGCCAGGACTTAAAGAGTGCCCAGCTCGATTTTGACAGTACAACCAACGCGCCCCAGGTGGCCTTTGAGTTAACTTCGGAAGGGGGAAAAAAGTTTAAGGAAATAACAGAGAGGCTCTCCCAAAAAACTAATGACCAGGAGAAAATTTTGGGCATATTTTTGGACGGCACTCCAATTTCCACACCCAAGGTCCAGAGTGTTATTTCCGATAAAGGTGTCATTAATGGAAACTTCACCGTTGAAACGGCTCGCGACTTGGCCACCAAGCTAAACGCAGGGGCCCTACCCGTACCCATTAAAGTAATTGCCCAGGAAAATATTGGGGCAACGCTCGGCCAGGATTCGGTAAACAGAAGTGTCGTGGCTGGAATAGTTGGGCTCTTAATCGTTGCCCTCTTCATGGTAGGTCTTTACGGTAGATTTGGTGTAATCGCGGATGTCGCATTAATAATTTATGGTCTCATAACGTTGGCCCTTTATAAACTAATTCCCGTTGTTCTAACTCTACCGGGAATCGCTGGGTTTCTACTTTCCATCGGTATGGCGGTGGATGGTAATATTTTAATCTTCGAAAGAATTAAAGAAGAGAAGCGTGCCGGTAAGCCTCTCCGGGCGGCGATGGAGTTGGGTTTCGGACGAGCCTGGAATTCCATTCGTGACGCTAACGTGGCCACCCTTATTACTTGCATAATTCTCTTTAACCCGCTCAACTGGAGTCTTTTAAATACCTCCGGGCTAGTGCGTGGGTTTGCGGTAACCCTGGCTTTGGGGGTTTTGGTTTCGCTCTTTACTGGCATCGTTGTTAGCCGGACCCTAATAAGGGTGTTTTACAAGGAAAGTAAAAAACAATAGCTATGATTAGGTTCATGAAGTACAAAATATTATATTTAGTTGTATCGTCAGCGGTAATCGTGCCCGGGCTCATATCTCTTCTACTGTTTGGTTTACGTCCCAGCATCGATTTTACTGGCGGCACCGTTTTGGGTTTAAAGCCTACCCCTGGTATAAAAGCCGACCAAAGCCAAGCAAACTTAAAGCAGGCAACTTTTTCTGCCAGCATCTCTAATACCCAGCTGACTGGTTATGCCGACGCTATTAAGCCCCTTCTAGAAAAAAATAAGACCTTTTATGAAAGTGTAAAAGCCGAAAATTCACAGATCACAATCCGTATGAAAGAAACCGACGAGGTCAAAAAGAACGAATTAATTAAGCTAATCTCCAAAGATGTTGTGTTAGTAGCTGAGTCACGTTTTGAAACTTTGGGGCCGGTTTTGGGCCGGGAGTTACTTTCCAAAACTATTATTGGGGTGGTACTGGCATCCCTTCTTATCGCCATCTACATTATTTACCAGTTTAAAGACCGGTTATTTGGTATTTGTGCCTTATTAGCAACGGTTCACGACAGCTTGGTAATTCTTGGGACCTTCTCACTTCTCGGCCATTTTTTTGGAATAGAGGTAGATACGCTTTTTGTAACGGCTGTTCTTACGGTTCTGTCTTTTTCTGTTCACGACACAATTGTTGTTTATGATCGAATTCGCGAAAAGATCCGTTTGTCTGGGGTAGCTTTTTCCGGCCTAAGTGTCCCTGAATTGGAATCTGTTGTTGACAGCGCCACCAACGAGACCTTAGTCCGCTCATTAAATAATTCCTTAACTGTAATCTTCATGCTCACTGCACTCTCGATTTTAGGTGGTGATTCCATTAGATGGTTTGCGGCCGCTCTTTTAATTGGGACAATCTCCGGAAGTTACTCCTCACCCTTTGTCGCCGGCCCGCTTCTTATTGTCTTTAAGCGTTTACAAAATCGGCTGGCAAAGAGATAAATTCAGATGGAAAAAGCTAAGAAATGGAAACTTAGGGAGCGGCAGTCGGGCGATCTTTTTTACCAGCTTCTAAGTTTGAGGGGTTGTAAAACCGAGGACGAAAAGAAGCTTTTTCTAAACCCCAGTTCACCGAGTACTTTTGTCAACAACCCGACCCTTGCTGGTTTCGAATCAGTCGACTACGCTAACGCAGTTGGCCTCGTAACTAAGACCATCTCCTCGAATCGCAGCATTTTTATTCATGGCGACTACGATGTGGATGGAATCTGTGCTGCCGCAATAATCTGGAAGGCCATCTACCACGATCTGGCTTACAAAAGTTGTTTACCGTTCATACCCAGTCGTTTTGACCACGGTTACGGGCTTTCCAGGAATTCGGTCGACAGCGTCGTTGAGTTACGGGAGAGCGCTTCGTCTAGCAACGGAGATTTGGAAAAACCGGCCCTCCTTATTAATGTCGATTGCGGCATTACTTCACTTGAGGAAGTTGAATATGCCAAAGCGAGAGGGTTCGAAGTTCTAATTCTTGATCATCACGTGAAACCGGAAAGGTTGCCGGTCTGCAATATTTTATGGACGGAAAAACTTTGTGCTGCCGGCATCGCCTGGGTTTTTTCGCAGGGGTTCAAAAATGCCAATGGTGTGTCTTCCGAAATCGAGGTGAAAGATCTGGAGTTGGCCGCCTTAGCGACCATCGCGGACATTCAGCCGTTAACAGGTGTCAACCGTAGTTTGGTGAAATATGGTCTGCAGGAATTGAACCAAACGAAAAACGTTGGGCTTAGGGAACTTATTAAAGTTTCTGGGATTGAGGGGCGCAAAATCGGTACCTATGAGGTCGGTTGGGTCCTGGCCCCGCGTCTAAACGCCTCCGGCAGGTTGGAAGAAGCCGTTTCCAGTCTTAGACTTCTTTGTACTGGTTCTTCCTCACAGGCCGCCGAAATAGCCCTGGCCTTAAACAGAGCTAACTTCGAGCGTCAGGAGCTTACTAAAGACATGATGGAGTTGGCTAAAACGGAGATCGGAGAAGCGGGTCAAAAAATTAACGTGGCCGTTCACGAGGAGTTTCACGAGGGGATCATTGGTCTCGTGGCTGGTAAACTGGTGGGTCATTTTGGAACTCCGGCCGTGGTAATTCATAAAGGTGGGGAGTTTTCTAAAGCTTCCGCGCGTAGCGTAATAGGATTTAACATCGTGGAGTTTTTAAGGTCTCTGGGCGACCACTTCGAAAACGTGGGCGGGCACGCGGGAGCCGCTGGATTTACAATTCGCACCGAAAAGATAGGGTCCTTTCTGGAAGCCGTAAGAAGTCACACGGACATCGTTAATCTGCCGGAGCAAGTTATAACGGTGGATGCCGAGGTTAAGTTTGGTGACCTGACGCTGGAGACTTCGGGTCTAATCAATCAGCTCGAACCTTTCGGAATAGGTAACCCAGAGCCGGTTTTTTTACTAAAGGGAGTTACCGTTGTAAATTCCCAGAACGTTGGGGCGCAAAATCAGCACCTGAAGCTAAAGATCTCGAAAGACCAAACCCAACTTACAAATGCGATTGATTGTATTGGTTTTGGGTTGGGAGACCGTTTGAGAGATGTGAGTCCTACCAACCCCATCGACTTAATTTTTAGTTTTAGCGAAGATTCTTATTCCGGATATACAAAACTTGTTCTCAAGCTCAAAGATTTCAAAAAAATTCCTAATATTACTTTGGATTGACTTTTGGGTTTAAAACCTCTAAACTACAGTTAATTAATAAAAGCGTTGATGGTGCCAACACACCGGAGCTGCGGAAAGAGTCCCAGTTGTGGGAGGTAGAATCCGCCGGAAGATTCCGTAAAAGATCAAATATGAGTTATAAATCAAGGTGGTACCGCCCTGATTGTAGTCGAAGGGCCCTTGTTAGGAAATCACATAGTGGTTTGCTGGCAAGGGCTTTTCTTGTTTGTGTTGTTAGAAATTAACAATTATGGAAAGAACATTGGTTCTAGACGCAATTAAAAAGGTTGGTCAGGAGGTTCTCCTTAAGGGTTGGGTAAACAGAAGGCGCGATCACGGAAAGATAGTATTTCTGGATTTGCGCGACCGTTCTGGACTACTGCAATTAATTACATCGGCGCCGCTTTCTCAAAGCCCGGGGGTATCAGAAATCAAACCGGAATACGTGGTGGAGGTTGTTGGTTTGGTGGCCGCCAGGTCCGAAAAAACTGTCAACCAGGAACTTCTAACTGGAACGGTCGAGGTGCAAGTTAAGGAAATAAAAGTTCTGGCCAAAGCGGAGAGTCTGCCTTTTGATATGGGTGGGCAGGAATTAAATCTTGAACTGCCTACGCTTCTGGATTATCGGGCACTAACTTTGCGCCATGGTAAAGTTGAACCAATCTTTAAGGTTCAGGAAGTAGTTATTGATGCCTTTAGGGAGGCGCTTAAAAGGAGAGATTTTACCGAGTTTCAAGCCCCCGTTTTAATTCCGGAAATCGCCGAAGGCGGAGCAGAAGTTTTTAAGGTCCCGTATTTTGGCAAGGAGGTTTACCTTTCGCAAAGTCCCCAACTCTATAAACAAATTTTGGTGGGGGTCTATGAAAGAGTTTTTGCAGTTAACAAAACTTTAAGAGCCGAGCCTTCCATGACCACTAGGCATTTAACCGAAGCTACCACCCTCGACGCCGAGTTTGGGTTTATTGACTCATGGTTGGACGTTAAGGAGATGGCGCAATATACAATAAAGTACATGCTTTCCCGGGTAGAAAAAGAGTGCAGCGAAACTCTCAAAATATTCGGTGCTACCGTGCCAAAAGTCACCGACGAAATACCCATGGTGAAGCTTAGAGAGGCTCAGGAAATAATTTATAAAAGAACGGGACGGGACGCTCGCAACGAGCCGGATCTGGGACCGGAAGATGAGCGGGAGATTTGCCGGTGGTCCTTGGAGGAAAAGGGCAGCGACTTAGTTTTTGTTTCTCACTACCCATCCAGGAAGCGTCCATTTTACACTTTTTTGGATCCAGAGGATCCAGAATACACCTTAAGTATGGACTTAATCGGCCGCGGTACCGAATGGATGACCGGTGGGCAGAGGATAAACGATTACGACTTTCTCGTAAAGCGTGCTCAGGAAAGAGGCACAGATCCGGAAAAGCTGGAGCTTTATTTGCAGGCATTTAAGTACGGTATGCCGCCAGAAGGGGGTTTCTCTTTTGGTTCGGAAAGGATAACTATGCATATTCTCGGTCTTAATAACGTCCGTGAGGCCTCCCCCTTCCCAAGGGACATGGAGCGCGTTGATTTTAGGCTTTCTAAACTCCAAGACAAATGACTCTATTTGAGGAAACTATCCAATTACTGAAAGAAGCCAAGGTCTGGTACGAACTTCTAGAGCACGAACCGGTTTATACTAGTGAGCAAGCGGCCGCTGTTCGTCCAGATATTACTCTTCATCAAGGGGCTAAGGCTATGGTTCTAAAGATAAAAGGGCTAGGTCCCGAGTTTATGATGGTGGTCCTGCCGGGGGACATGAAAATGGATTATCATAAAGTCACCAAATTTTTGGGGGTGCGGGACGTAACCCTAGCTTCGCCAAAAGAAGTAGAGCAGATTATTGGTGTAAAGGTTGGTGCTGTTTCGCCGTTTGGGAATTTATCGGATCTAAAAGTTCTTGTTGATGCCTCCCTTTTGGAAAATCAAAAGATCGCTTTTAACGCTGGTGATCACGGTAAAACGGTCGTTATGGGGTCCGCAGATTACTTAACTCTTTCAAAAGCCCAACCGGGGGACTTCACCAAATCCTCTTAATGTCCTAATATCTTATAAGAAGCGCGAATAAGCTTTACTAAAGCATGAAAATATTTGATTTGGAATTCTATCTATTAAGTTCGGTAAGAAAGGTTAGAGCTCGGGTTAGGCAGGCTTTCCAGAAAAAGCAACTTTCGGGCTATTTATTTTTGAGATATCTAAGTGTTTTCGTTATTGCTTTTAATATTTTTATTTCCAATACGCCCCCCGCCTCTAAGCCGATGAACTCGCGGGCGAATGCTGGCGTGGTTCTTTCCCAGGAAACAAAGGCCGAAACTACAAGTATGCCTGTACCCCAAAGAATACCCGGAACGGCCGGATTTGATGGTTTTCTGGGTAGGTCAGCATTGGTTCTAGACGCGACGACTTCAGCGGTACTTTATGAAAAAGATCCAACCGTTAAATTGCCGCCGGCTTCGTTAACCAAGATGATGACCTCATTAGTCGTTTTAGACTATAGAAAACTAACGGATGAGGTTAGGGTCAGCGAAGGTTGCACTAAATCCGATGGTGCCAAAGTTGGATTTGTCGCTGGGCAAGATTTTACGGTTGAATCTCTGCTCTATGCCCTTTTGCTACCGTCCGCCTCCGATGCGGCTTGTGCTCTTTCCGAAACTCTGCCCTTGCCTGGGCCGGAAGCCAGCCCCTCCGCCCGTTTTGTTGCAGCCATGAACAAAAAGGCACAGCAACTTGGACTAAAAGACACCATTTATAAGAATTCGGTTGGTTTGGATGAGGTTGAGCACTATTCTACCGCCGCCGACCTTTTGATTCTTTCTAAAAAATTTATGGAGACGGAAGATGTTGGAAAAATTGTAGCTTACGACCACAAAAAGATCACGACAGTGGACGGAAGGGTTTCCTTTGATTTAAAAAACACTAACGAGCTACTATCTGCTGCGTCCGGGTTCTATGGAATCAAGACCGGTTACACCCCCAAAGCCTTAGGTTGTCTTTCCTTCCTGTATAAAAGAGACGCCCGCCAAATTATTGGCGTTATTTTGGGAAGCTCAGACAGATTTGCTGACGCCAAAAACTTGGTCCGTTGGGTTTTCGAAAGTTACGAATGGCGTTAGAAGTTATTGTTCTACCCAGGCGGGGTCAACAGCGTGAACGTAAAAAGTAACGGAATAGGTGGTTCCCTGTGGATCATTACCCTCCCCATCAAATACATAGATTGGTTGTAGGTACTTTTGTAAATCCTCATCGTCAAAATAGGCTAGGTAAATCTTTCTAATAAATACTTTCCCCAAGCTTACGTCGGTGGGTGGTTCCAGGCTCATAGTTGTCTTATTTAGCAGCGAAGCGACAATAGCTGTGCCGGAAGTTACCTCTGTCCAGGCCGTGGTAATGGGTTTAAGCGGATACGTTTCCGCATTCTCTTTGTCCAGTTCCCAGTTATTGTAAACAATTCGTACGGGCTCAAGATTGTTTTTTGGCGAGTAGGCCATGAGTCTGATATTTCCTTGAGTAGGGTCGGTGGGTACGATGGGTTGGTATTCGGTATCGGCCTTATCTTCTAAGTTCTTTAAGGTCCGGAAGAAGTTAACGATTACCAAACTGGAATCAGCTGCCGCTTGTGTTTTAACGATTTGACCGTTTTCCACAGTAGCCAGGCTGTATTTTACTTCCCCGTCTTTATAAGTGCCGGAAAGAAGGCCCTTTTCGGAAAGGATCATTTTAGCATCGGCTGCTATTGCCTGTGCTCGTGGCAGTTCCCCAATTGGAATAACGATTTTTGAAAGGTCAGTGTCCATAACAAAATTCTGAGTGTAAATGTTCATTTTTAGAGTTTTATTATCTTCTTCCCAATAGTAAATGCTGGAGGAAAGACTTTGGGGCGTTGAGGTAAAACCCAGCCTTTTGGAAAGGTCCTTAGCCTTATCTAGTGATAAGTAAGTAGATTTTGGTTCCACTACCGGATAAACTTCAATTTTTCCGGGTATAGTTGGTAGATCTCCAGTTGCATTATCCAGTTCTATCGGGGGAAAGTCACCTACTAGTTTAAAGGCGCGGAAGTTTGGCCGGGGGAGCTTTCCAAAACCGACCGTTGGCGGTATCTGTTTTTTTGGTCTAATAGAATCCAGATAGGCGAGGGTAAAACCAAGGATTTGGGAACCTACGATATAGAGGATAATGGCCGTCACGAAGCCAAAAAAAGCGACCCTGGTAACTTGAGCGGTTTGTTTAAGTTGCGAAGCCATAATCACAGTATATATTATTGGGGTTGGTCGTTTAATTAGCGTTTTGTGCCTTTCTCCGGTGTAAAAAATTTTGGGTTATCTCTCTCTATTAGATTAATTTTCTCGAGATAGTAGCGAGCGAGGGCTTCCACCTGCGCGCCTGTAAACGCCGCTGTCTTAATTTGTGTTCCGGAAGTGCGTAGCATCTCTCCTAACACTTCGTCGGCGCGGCCGCGTCCGTACTGGTCGATTATGTCGTAGCCAAAAAGGGTTCCAGGCCTCGAAATATTTCTGTCCGCCGGTACTACCAAAACTTGTTTGGCTTGTTCTGCTAGGTCCACAGGGCTAGCTTGGGAGATCTGATCCAAACCGTGCTCTGCCAGCTCACTGGGAGATTTCCCTTTTAATAAACCTACTGCTTCCTCAACGCCGCGTCTTATACCATTTTTTATAATTTGGTCAAAACCTCGTGCATCGATTCGGCCTAGTTTGGCCTCACCAATTTCTGTAACTACCATTCGACCACTTCCATCGTCTTTAATGACAGCTAGGTCTGGGTTTCGTACGTGGCCGAGCTCTGTTTCGTAATTATACCTAGCCGGGTCGTGCATAAACGCCAAGAATTGTTCGGCAGCGGCGTTTCTTGTATTTAGTGCCGGATCGCCCTCAACCAAAAGTTCAAAAATTTCTCCCCTTATTATTTCAAGGTTAGTTGGTGCTGGCCTATCTGTTTTGATTCCCTTCCGTTCTCTGACCCATTTATCTTCCAGCGCCTGGGTGTAAATGTGGGCACGCAAGTAGTCCTCCATATTTTCTGGGAGGTTGACCAGCGAGGCGCGTTGCCTAACGCGAGTTTGCTCATCTAGGTAGGTGCCGCGATCCCTTGTTTCATCTCCTGCCAGAACCTCGCCGAGATCGTTCGCCCGCGTTTGCCTGTCTAGATTTGACATGTGGCTTTTGGGGGCCTCAAACGCTCTATCAGCGGCTGTTACCCCACCAGTTGCTTCTGACATACCTTAATTATTATACGATTTTTCACTAGTTTCGGGTATAATTGTATGTATCTTGGGAGGTCGGCTAACGGTAGGCCTACAGACTCTGAATCTGTATATCTTGGTTCGAATCCAAGCCTCCCAGCCAGTTTGGAGTTGAGTGCTATTGAGGGCTATGTTTAAAAAAGAAATAATTTTTGGTGTAACTGGGGCTTTATTGGTTATAGTTTTGACGATTTTTTATGGCTTCCAATATAAAGTCTGGTCGGGGCGCGAGCTACAGGGTGTAAATCCAACAACCACTACCCCAGGGAATAACCCCATTACCGACCAAGTAACATTATCATTGGCAGAAGTCGAGAAACACAACTCATCCGCCGACTGTTGGGTAATTATCAAAGACAGCGTCTATAACGTTACTGGGTATCTTAGTTCTCACCCTGGCGGTTCCGGGAGAATATCCACCTATTGCGGACGGGATTTGACCAACGCCTTTTTAAGTCAATCCCACTCACCTATGGCCGACAGGCTCCGCTCGTCAATGCTTTTAGGGCCGTTAAACGCCAAAGCTACCATTCAAAAAGTCCGCGGCACGCAAAGTATTCCTAGTGATAGTATGAACAATGGTTTAACGGGTGGTAACCGGAGAGGTTTGGAATACGAGGATGACTAAATATTTGTCAGTCGCTAGAAAAATTCACCGTTTCCTAGCCATAACTACCACAACGCTGCTTATAATTATGGCCTTTACAGGCTCAATGTTAAAATACGCCTTTCTTTCTTCGATATTCAGTTTTATAGGTTTGGGAATGGCTCGCTATATACATAACCAGTTAAGCCCGTGGCTCGCAGTTTCCCTACTAATAATGTCCGTCACCGGTCTGTACATGTACATCGTGCTTCGCCCGAGAAAATAATAAAGAACCCAAATTCTATAAGGATAAATTGTGGAGACCAAAATTTTAAAGACAATCCATCCGGAGGACGTGAGTGTTGGAGACACTTCCGACTGGACGAAAAGAACCGCCGTTAGGGCGGTGGTCTTTGACGGGGCCGGGCTAATTGGACTAGAACATGTAAAAAAATTGGATCACTACAAATTGCCTGGTGGTGGGGTGGAAGAAGGGGAGAGTTTCCAAGAGGCGCTGTTGCGCGAGTGTGAGGAGGAGCTTGGTGTTAAAATAAAGGTGGTTAGGGAAGTTGGAAGCACCATCGAATACCGGGCAAAATACAAGCTGTGTCAGACATCGCACTGTTTTGTGGCGGAAACGGCTTCGGAAAAAGGGATCTCAAGCTATACCGAGGACGAAAGAACAGAGTGGTTTGAGACGGTTTGGGTGATACCAGAAGAGGCACTTAAGTTGCTAAGTTTAGGCAAAACTGCGGACTACGAAGGCAGGTTTCACGAAGAACGCGACTACTGTTTCCTGACCAACGCGTTAAAGGGAGTTAAGTAAAGGTGGTGATCTCTTATGTGCAAAGGCTGTGGTTGTGGAAAGAGGGACAAAAAATAGAACTTGCCCGCCGACCGGATGTCGGCTATTTATAAGAGTTATCAAGCAAGGCGCTTATGCTTAGAGAGACGTTGCAGGAAGTAATTAATTCCAAACCGGACACAATTCAATTCGCAAAAGATAGAAAATACGAAGAATCATGGATTATTCCCTGTTCGGGGGTAATTGTTTCTGACCAAAAAATTGCTGAATATTTGGAAAAAGAGCCGTTTAAGTTGCTGGTGGTTGAGTATTTATGGAATTCGCAAGACGACGCGAACCGATTTGTTCTGACAGTCTTCTTAGACCAATCTTGTGTGCTCCGAAACCCTATAGATCTCATTAAAACCAGCTTAGACATTTTTTACGGTTGCGCCAATTTCACGACGGCCCTTGATTCTATTGACTCCGAGTTGATTGGTAAACCGTATTTACTAAGGGTTCCCGTAGAGCTTGTAAATATGAGTATTTTTAACCATTGGCTGTCCGTTGGCCCGGTGGATCTTTGGGAAGTTGGCGACGCCTATGACAAAAGCTTAATGTCCCAAAAAATCAAGGCGAGACCGGAAATAGCCAGTTCGAAACTTAATTATCAGGGGCTCTTATTTAGGTTTAATGTTTCCGGTAAGTACAGTGGCCCTCATTTTGGGATTAAAACTCCTTGCTGCCAAAAGAGCGGAGATGCTTGGAACGTTGATTACAAGCTTGTGGATTATTGGATGAGGAAAATGCTATCTATAGACGAAAAGAAGGATAAAGACAGAAACTAGGTAGAAAACACACCAGCCCAAGGTCCAGCCTATTAAAGTAAAAGACTGTTTGTATCTTTTCTCCCAAAACAGAACTCCGGCTCTGGCCATAGCTAAGGATCCAGTAATCATCGCCGATACAATAAATAATAGTAGAAACGCGATTGGGCCCAGGAACCCACTAATCGGCCCAAATATTTTGTTAGCGCTACCTATAAATGCGGAAACTAAACTAACGTAAATTAAAATCCCCGTGGCTTGTAGAAAGCCTAAAAAAGGCAAAGAGAGGTTTTTTAATCCCACCCGTATATAATAACATGTGTATAAAACCTATGGAATCTCGTCTAATAAATACCCTGTACACTAGGCATTTTTTACAGGATTCAAATTTTATTGAGCTTGTACCGGATGTAATTAGTAAATGGTTTTTGGATTTGCTTGTTAAGCAGGGCACAAATACTGAAAGCGAAGAGGGTAAGGCCTGGTTCCTGCACAAATTGCTCCATACTAAAAGGGTTTTTGATGCCGGTTTGCAAATAATGAACAGCGCTCTTGATGGAATAACTTGGAACAAAAACCAGGGGGCTATAATTTGTCTACTTCACGACCTTGGGCGTTTTTATCAGGCCAATCGTAACCATCTATCCGACGAAAAAACAAAAATTGACCACGCCGAGGCTGGTGCTAATCTGTTTTGCTCAAAGGGTTTTAGTATTCCCAAGTCTTTCCTGTGTGACGACGACGTGATTGTTGAGTCTGTCTATTGGCACAGTAGAAGAAGTTATGAAGGTGAAAACGTTTACGCTAAGTTTGCAAGGGACGCGGACAAAATCGGCATTTTTCGCGAGTTCCCTCTTCAGGAAAGATTCGCTAAGAGAATGTGGTCGACGGGCTTACTATCAAAGGAAATTTTAGAAGATTTAATTAATCATCGAGTTGGTGATACTAAAGAAATCAGGACGGTTCAGGACTTTCTGGTCCTTTACGCTACCTGGTTTTGGGACCTTAACTTTAGAGCCTCTCGGCAAATTGCTCGTGAGGAAAAGTTTACTAACTTAATTAAGGAACGCTTCGAAAAGTATGGAATTGAAGTTGGTGTTCGTGAGGAAATAGATAAAGTTCTTGTAGAGTTTGAAGGGGGTGATAATAACTAGATTATGGATGCACTTTACAAAAATGCGGAAACCGGCTGCTGCCAAAGGTTTAATCCCGATCCTTGGAACGAAAAGGAAATCGTTTGGAATGAAAGGCTGTTCTTAAAGGATAGGGTTAGGAGCTTTTTCCATATGCCCTTAAATTTTGGCCAAATAATGGTTGGGAACCTGGAAAAAATCAAGGCGGCGGCGGCGCTTCCGGAAGAGCCTTTAATGCTCTCCGACGAAAATTCGCTTTTTGGTAGCGATCTTTACATTGCCGTTAGTAAAGAGGTCCCTGGGTCACATACCGAAAGAATTTCTGGGACCTTCTTAACCAAAGTTTTTGAAGGAAGCTACAGCAACATTGGAAAATGGGTAAAAGAAATGAAGGAGTTTGTAAAATCCAAAGGCAAAGAAGTAAAAAAATTATATTTCTTTTATACCACCTGTCCCAAATGTGCTAAGTATTACGGTAAAAATTATACCGTCTTAGTTTCGCAGGTTTAGGGGATGTTCCTATGGTACTAACAATGTTGATTGGTACTGTTCTAAGAAGCAGAATAGCGGCTAGATCCAGGGTTATAATTGACCGGATTAGTCCGTTTATTAGAAACTCTGAATCAATTGTGGATATTGGTTCCGGTACCGGAGGCGTTGCCGCTATTTTGCAGGATATGGGAAAGATGGTAACGCCGGTCGATGTCGCCGATTTTCACGGCCTACGCTTACTTAACCCGGTGATCTACAACGGCAGGAATCTTCCTTTTTCGAATGGATCATTCGACACCGCCCTGCTTTTAATGGTCATGCATCACACACCGGATCCGAACGGGGTTTTTCTAGAGGCGTCTCGGGTAGCCAAGGAAATTGTGGTTATTGAAACTTCCTACACGGGTTTTCTGAATAAATTATTAACGGTTCTTGTAGATGCTGCGGGCAACCTGACACACAAGATTTATTGGTCGTCCTATAAAACAGACGAAAGTTGGCGTAAATTTTTTAGTAGCTTTGGCTTTGCGGTTGTTGCGTCAGAAAAATTCCCGGACAAGAACCTGGGTCTTCCGTTTTTGCACGTTTCTTACTATCTGCGAAGGCTGTGACTTTATTTGTGCCCTTTATTTCTAATAACTTTTACCCACAAAACGTAGATGGTCAGTGAAACGTAAGCAATTAGCCAACTGACAGTAGTAAAAGTAAGAGCATTGCCAATTTTCAGGGAAATAAAGTACCAAATAATTGTCGGTGGAATCATACCAAAAGTGGAAACCGTTAAGTAGTGGCTAAACTTAATGGAGGTTAGACCAAACGCGTAGGAAATCACATCGTGGAACTCTTTTAAAAAAAGCCTAAAGATTAGTAATGATTGCGGGCCGTAGTTTCTGGTTAAGTCGTCAACCTTTTCCAAGGCTTCAGTTCCAACCAATTTTATTACTAAAGACCTTCCCCAGATTCTGGCCACCAAAAAGTTAGTTATTGAAGCTAGAACAGCGGCCAGGAAGGCATAGAAAACCACCATTTGGTTGTACATATAAAATCCGGCGTACAAAAAGGGCGTTCCGCTTAGAGGGGCAATAATATTGGTTAACCAAAATAAGAGAATTAAAACAACGACACCAAAAGGCCCGGCACCCTTAATTATTTCCCTAATGGCCGTTTCTGGAACTCTGGTGCCGACTAGGTACATGAGAATAAAAAGAGAGGTAATTATAGTTATTGGTAATAGGCCCTTCGCGTATTTTTTCATAACCGGCAATTTATTATAGCTATCAACTATTTTATTCCACAACGTTGTGGCGTTTTTATTGTGCTTAATTCTGGTGTTACAATGTTGGAAGGATCTGGGAGATTCGAATTATTAATATGCCTATCGCGCGCTTTATTAAAGACGGTTTGGTTTGGGGTTTTGGACTTTGGTTATTTGGTTATGTTTTGGGCATCGCCCTATTTCCCCTAGTACCAAATAGTCTACTTGGTTGGCTAATTACGCCAATTGGTGTCCTTGTTACCATTTGGGTTCTAACCAAAAAATTGAGTCCCAGTAACCTTTCCTATTATTTATTTCTTGGCACCGTTTGGGCTTTAGTGGCCATAGTCTGCGACTATGTATTTCTCGTTAAAGTTTTTAATCCTCCAGGTGGGTACTATAAACTGGACGTGTTTGTGTATTACAGCCTAACCTTTATTCTCCCGCTTTTTGTTGGTTGGCGTAAAAACGGAAATAAAACGACTAAATAGTCATGGTAGATACTGTTAAGGCCTACGACGACGTTGCTAGTTCCTTCGCTTCTGACTCACTAAAATGGGTGCCCACTGGTCTAATCAATAAATTTTCCAGCCTGTTACCTAAAGGAGCCCGGGTTTTAGATGAAGGTTGCGGTTCCGGTCGCGACTCTGAGGCTCTTTATAAAAAGGGTTTCGACGTTGTGGGTTTAGATGCCTCCAGAAAAGTCGTTGAGTTTGCAAAAAGTAAGTTTCCAAAAATTAGTTTCGTAAAAGGCGACATCCGCGATTTACCGTTTACTGGAGAAAGTTTTCACGGTGTCTGGAGCCACGCCGTTTTGCTACACATGGAAACTCCAAGAGATGTTAAAAAATCCCTTTCAGAAGCCTACAGAGTTCTAAAACATAATGGAGTTCTCCATCTTTTTACCAAGATGTATCTTGGCGGTAAAAAAACCGAGGTTTTAAAAAGCTATTTTTTTAAAGAGCCTCGGTACTTTCGCTATTTTAAAATTGAAGAGCTATCTAATTTGATAATCGGGGCCGGTTTTAGTAATTTAGAAATAGAGAAACTAGAAGAAAGCGATGTTAATAACGGAGGCCGCTGCGGGGTTTTCTGGCTCCACGCGCTTGCCAGCAAGATATAATTTTAAACGCGTTAATCTAATACTCCCAGTTAGATACCGCAAGATACCTGTGTTACAATTTGCCAAAACAAGGGCCTAAGTGGTCAGTTGCTTATTTGCTCTGCAACTAAGCAGAAAGACAAGGAGGAGGAATGTCTGTTTGTGCTAAGTAATTCGGTAACAGATATGGTAAGTTACCGGATATGACAGAAATACAAATATATCTCTCAAAACACTGGAAAAGGATCCTTGAGGACTATGATTTAGTTAAGGCTCAGA
>Ga0233425_10004885_pt1 | contig 21880 bp, 25 predicted proteins | sample Watercolumn_Towu_2_FD_181712 | JGI IMG/M metagenome (GOLD analysis project Ga0233425, IMG submission 181712) | Freshwater microbial communities from Lake Towuti, South Sulawesi, Indonesia - Watercolumn_Towuti2014_140_MG | ecosystem: Environmental > Aquatic > Freshwater > Lake | place...
CGCTTCGAAACACGCGTATGCTGCGCGCGGGTGGCTGGGGTCCACATCAAGTTCTCCGGGTCGTCTGCAAAACCCCCGGAATCACAGGAACCTCAGCCGCTCAACCCCTTTCGAAACGGCCTCTAAGTCCATAAGGTCTCTGTGCGTTTTGAGCTTCGCGTTCAGCAAACTTGGATGGTCTGCAACAATATTGAGTTCAGAAGGGCTAAGTTTATTATCAAGCACTCGAAATTCTAAATCTGATAGGTATTCTTGTCTTCCGCACCACTCGTCTCTCAACAGCCGCGGTTTTACCAGTTCGGCATGCGTTGCGCCTCCTGACCAAGTCGAAAGCGTCTTCAGTGCCTCATGGCGGGCGTCATAAAGCATCGCGGAGAGTGCACTTATCCCTCTGTTGCGAAAGTCCTCAAACACGGCGAATATAGCCTGACCGATCGCATCGCTGTCGGTGCATATCCCTCCTCGTTCTGTGTCGTCGCAATCGCCATATCGAACAACGACAAATGCGCCCGGGGAGAATTCAAGCTCGACCTCGAAGTCATAAATGTCACCGCAGTCTGCCCTTATACCGATCGATGTAATTCGGGGACGCCACTCGAAACCCCTCAAATGCTCATCCACATATTCAAGTATTTCAAGTGCGAGCTTGGACGCTTTGCTCCTGCCCTCATGTCTATACCACATTTTCATTGCGTTAGGCTCCAATGGCACATGACCGCGCCGTTAATTTTTTGAGGGTGGCAGATCGACATGCGCCGAGGCTTGGGGCGCACGGTTTTTCACGGCGACAAGGCGGGCAATCAGTATCATCGCCAAATGAACAGGCCGATGATCAGCGCAGTCTGGACTGCGCTAATGGTATAAAGCCTCCAGGGCTGCGGATTGAGCTGCTCGCGGGCTCTTGCGAGAAACTCTATGGCCCATACGCGCATTTCCGTTTCGATGAATTTTTGGAATGAATCACGCGTGTACTTGAATTCCCCGTGCGCCGACGCAAAGTGGGCGGCAAGTTGGCTGACGTCGCGCCCCAGCCGCTCAATTTTTGCAATCCGCATGTCGAGTTGTCCGGCGCTCTGACTGGCGGCGGTAGAAATCTGAGCTACCAGTCGACCCGCCAATTCTTCAGCGTCCTGCATACTCGTCCGCCGCTGCGTTTCCGCGACTGCAATTACCTCTCCCGTGTATTGGGTAGCCCTCAGCAGATCGTTCACGAGGTTGCTCCCGACCTTCAATATGCCTGTCAACAGCCAGACGAGATTGTCCTTTTCAAGGTTGTGTTCTTCGGCGAAGCGCAGGATCAGTTCGACGTCGCCGCTGCCGTACAGATATTTCTCGAGCAGCTCTCGCGCCGAGGTAGAGGACAGAGTTTGCAGATCGATATGGGGCTTTTTCATCAGAAAGGCCTCCATTCGATGCCTTCGAGGCCCAGCAGGTCTTCGATCTTCTGGAACTCGCGAACCCATTTGTTGAGCCATGATGCCATGTTGAGCCGGTCATATTGTTCATAATCGCCTCCGACATGAGTCGCGGACTGGGCAAATGTCAGGCTCAGCGCTTCCGCCAGCGCGAACGGCCGCATGGGGGCGGGTGGCATGTCGATAACCTGACCGCCTGCTTCTTCGAACTTACGACGGACGTTGCCGCCGACCGTGCGGCCATAAAAATTGATGAGAGGATCGGACGACCAGAGCCGATAGTCGTCATCGCGCACTCCCGCCATATAGCGCGCCCCGACATAGGACACCTCGCCGAAGGTATCGATCGCCTTGCCAACGCCGCGGATAGCAGCAACGGTCGGTCCAAACGGGACAAGAACGATCGGCTCGCGATCATTGTGACGAATATGATCGACAAGATCGCGGGCCGTCAGCGATTCAGACAGGGATCCGAAGCGATCGAGCGACCCTGACGGCGTATCGATGATTACAAATTCGGCATCTGATTCTATCGCGTGAAAGATTGGGCGGGCACCGTCGCGATCGAACAGATCAGCCTTGATAATCCCCTTATAGGGATCCTGCTCAGCGAGCAGTTTGCCGGAGTCATCGCGCTCGCCCAAACGCTGAGTCAGAGAGCCATTGGCCTTGTCGGCGTCGACGATCTGGACACGGAAATGACCTTCGCCAGTGGCCCGCAAAACGGTCGCGAGCGCGGTCTCCGTCGTGCTCAGGCCTGCGCCCCCCTTATCTTTGGCGCCGATGACTGCAATGCGGCGTCTTATGCCTCTGGTCGTCATTTGCATTTCTCCTTCGTTTCGGATCAGATTTCTTCATCGAGATCGATGCCCGGCTTGAACGGGGTCTCAATCGTCTTGGCCTTGGACGCTGATGAAGTTTGGGGCGGCGTCAGGATGGCTTCATCCTGGGCAGACGGTGGTTCGACGATCTCAGGCGGTTTATCTGGCGGTGCGGGATCGGACGGGGCTGCCGCGGCATGCGGATCCATTTCGTCAGCCGGCTCCGCGATCTGGTCCATCGCCATGGATGGTTCTTCCGGATTTTCGCGGCGCAGGCGGCTGAGGTACACCCGCAAAGTCTCTGCCGAGATTGCAACGCCAAGCTCATGCAGGAATTCGACGATTTGCGCGTCGGTCCAGCCGTTGGCACGGCGAATAAGGATTAACGGCGCTGCCGTTCGAATGACGCCCATAAGGGGGACGCGCCGCTGGGGAGGATCTTGGACGTCTGCCTCGCGCTGAGCATTGACCACCGTCTCGATGGCCGCGGCATCAAACAATGTACGCTTGCCTTGAGGTAACGTCGTTCGTCCATCGGATAGCGCCGCGCTTGCGGGCTTTGGTAGGGGCGATGATGTGTTCATTCCTGCATTTTAGTCTGGCGGCATTGACTAAAATGCAAAATGTCACATATTTTTTATTCAGGATTAATCCGCGGTCTCATCGGCATGCGGAATTTTAGAGAAAGTTATACTCAATGCGACTGTTCGAACCCGAGACTGAATTACGAAAGGCCCGGAAAGCGTGCAATTTGACACAGGCTAAGCTCGCACGACGGACTGGCTACAGCCGGGAGACAATCTCGAGGATCGAAAGTGGCCAACGCAAAATGTCACGCGCATTTCGCGATATTCTTTTGCGTGAGGAGGTGTTGGGCAAACATTTGCCTCAAGAAGCCGGTCTAGGCGACGCGCCGGGGGGATGGCGCAATTATCGCTGCTATCTTGCGCGCTGGATCGGAAAACGTTCAATGGCCGATGTTGCACAGGCGGTCGGGATCAGCATCAGCTCGGTGAGGAAGTTCGAACGCGCCGAGGCGACGCCCCGGGGCATCGTAGAAAGTCGACACTCCACCAAATATGGGGACATTAGCGAGGCCTATGCCAAGGCGCTCGGTTTCGATGGTGTCGACGATGCCGACGCCTATTTGGGAGCGAAAGACATCACCCCTTGGCTAAAACGCATCGCCCGAATACGCGGCACTGAAGATCGCCTCAAAGCCGCTCGCATGCCGGAACCTGACTACTGACGTGGTGATGTCGATGGGTTGATCGAACCCGGTGTCAGCAAGCTTATGCCGTCGCTGACCATACGAGCCTCCTGCCGGATCATTGCACTGCTTTGTTATGTTATGTCATGTTTGGACATGACCCCCACGATCATGTCGCGTTCCAGCTGATTAGGTGCGATTGCGCTTTGACGCGCAGCGTAATACCGGTCCATTTATTTGACACAGGATGGGGCTTCACCTGAGAGGTGAAGCCGACGCCACGGCTGCTCGGCGCTTCGCTTCTTGCAGCCATGGCGAATTCGGCCACGTTAGTAGTAGTCCCACGCTGTAGGTGATTGTTACGGAAGATTAGATTGGCGGCGCCGCGCAGCGCCACCATTTCCCAGTGATGGTCATTGTCGAAAAACCGGCGAAAGAAAAGGGCGGCGCGGGATCCCACCATGCGCGGTCGCTCGCCCGCTATATGGAAACTGCCAAGCGTAACGGTCAGGCTCACGAATTTGGTCTGGATCTTGCCCATTATTTGTTGGCTGACAAGTCGCCCGACGCACCGCAGGAAGAACGCGTCATCGACCTTGGAGGCCTGAGCCAAGGGCAAAACATGGATTGGGCCTCCGCTCGCGATGAAATGGAACGTCGCCTCGCGCTGCGCTCTTCGCGGTCGAAGAAGCCGGCGCGACATGTGATCGCGTCGGTGCACGGCGATGAGAAAATTGATGGCAATTCCTGCAGCCGGATGGCGATGGTGTTGGCCGAAGAACTTGGTTGCACAGATGCGCTGATCTTGTGGACACTGCACGGCGACACCGACAATCTGCATCCGCATTTTTTGATCGTGACCCTCGACGAGAAAGGCGGCGCCACCCCCTTTGGTCCTTCGGGTTTGTCGCATGAAGCAATGCAGCGAGCGTGTGCCCGTCTGGAATATGAGCTTGGACTGAGACCGGAACCAGGGGCTCGCTACGTAGCCGATGCCCAAATGGTTCGCCGCGTTGAGCCGGTCGTAACCAAGCCCGATAAGGCGAAGCAGCCCTCGCCATCACTCAAAACCCTGCAATGGGAGGAAGAAAGCGGCGTCGAGTCATTTACGCGATTTGCCCAAAAGCAACTCGCACCACTTCTGCATGCCGCCCAGAACTGGAGCGATGCCCAGACGGCACTTGCCGAGCACGGCGTGATGGCGGTTCAGACTGGGTCGGGCGGCGAGTTACGAAGCGCGGACGGCCTTCATCACGTCAAGATGTCGGTCGTGGACCGAAAGCTGAGCATGCCGAAGCTGATCAAGAAATGGGGCCCCTGGACGGCGCCCGAACCGCCGGAGCATCAGTTTATTCCACGCATCATCGACCCGGAAAGGGCGGGAGCCTGGGCGACACGCGACCAGCATCGCGCCGACGCTTGTGGTATTATCCAAGAACGCATCGCTCGGCTAATGGCGGAAAAATTAGCCGCGGTGACGATGCTGGAAGCTGAGCGTCGGATTTGCCGCGCCGAGGTTGCAGCGCTTGAGCCCGACCCTGCGGTCATCGGGGTTGGCGCGCTTCAGTCAGCGGTCTCATCAATGTTCAAATCTCGGATCGCCGACGTTCGAGCGCAATATGATGCCCGGATCACTGCACTGCGCCAATTGCGCGCTGAAATCGACGAATTTCCGGATCCCGCGGCTATCGACCTCCCATCGCTCGAAGGAAACGATGCGTCGTTTGACCTGGGCTGGGCGCCAAGCCAACCGGGCCAGCGCGAATTGCGAGACTATCGGTCCGTCGAAGTGGGAAATGCGATCCAATATTGGTCCATCGAAGAGGGTTTTAGGCAACCTGCATTCGTCGAGCGCGGCAACCGCATCTGGCTGCAAAATACTTCCGATGCGACCCTTCGGGCTGCGCTGTTGGTGGCAAGGGATCGTCATGGAGATGTCGCTGCGTTTGGCGGCAAGGACTTTATTCGCCAAGCTCAACGGCTCGGCGCCGAACTCGGTATCCCCGTTCAAGCACGGCCGATCGCGCAGCCCGAACCGGTGCGCAAGCGTTCGCGGCGTGCTGAGCGCTGGTATCCGGCTATCGATGCTGCTGCAGGCCGCAGACAAAATGTCGCATCCCATACTGCGGACCCAAGCACCGAGGCCGACAGGGCGGGCGGTATCGACCGTGATGTGACAGCATTCCCCGTCAATGCTTCGGAAGGATATCGGCTGCCTATGCGCCTGCGTCGCCGGGTCCGGGCTGTCGTCGCACAGCGGCTGGCCCGCTGGGACTGGGATCCCGGAGAATACCGCGAACGTGACACAACCGTCGCCCGCGCGGGTCCGCATAAATACACTGATGCCGATCGCGAGTCGGGGCCGATCAGGCCAGATGAGCCGAGAAACACGATGCAACAGGCCCGAAGCCGGCCACCCGCTGATTGGTCGCGATGACCGAATTTACCGTTCACCAAGGAGAATTGCAGTGCCGACCAACGATATTTTCCAGCCGAGCCAGTTCCAAACCCTGCGGCGAAATGATGATCATGTCAGCCCAGTACTCAGCCATCCGGCATCCGGTGTAACATTGACGCCCGATCCCGCTTGTAGTTCGTGCCGGGCCGCAATGTGGCTGTTCGACACCGACATCCGCTGCTTCTGCAAAGTGCTCAAGGAATATACGTGGGGACGAGGACGTGATCCGGTCATCGCCTGTGACGAGCGCGAAGCCTTGGCCGAAGTCGCTGAAGAAGCAAGCCGCGGATCGGATTGATCCGCAGAGTACGTTTCGTCGACACCACAGGCGTAACGTCGTTCTTCTGCTCATGTACCAGTCTATGGGGAAGCGAGTAACCGGCGGTCGCCGCCGCCCATCACCGGCTGCCAGAAAGACATACCCACCTATAAATGTCGACCACCCCTGCGGCGCAGCCGCAGACCGATCTCGCATGTCCGCCGGATGGAAAAGCGGGACGCGCCTTCGCGCCCGCTGAACAATGGAGACGCTGACGCGGGAAGCGAGGAACAGGGTGAAAGGAAAAGAGGCAGGAGTTCTGTCTCGGATCCCTGATCCTCCGAAAGGAGAATATCGTGAACGAGTATCAACTTCCCAAATGCCTGCAGGTGATCGGTCTGGCATGCATTCCCGTCAACGACATACCAGACGAGCATCCGGCGCTGGCACGCAGGCCGGTTGCGGCGGCGGTCCTGACGATGGTCGATCAAGATAATGGTCATCGCTGGATCAACACGATCTGCGTCTCCGACGCGCGCAAGTCGGAAATCCCATTGCCGCACTTGCTCGACAAGACGCTGTTGCCCGGCGTGGTCCAGATCGCGTCCACGGCCGATCGCATGACGTTGGCGATGGACGCGATGAGCCGGCGCTTCTTCGTCGAGCCGGCTCTTGCAGAACTCTGCTTTGGCGAGACGGCTGTCGATCCCGCCGAAATGGGTGCACATGGCTTCGATGAGCGAACAGCGTGCCGCCGCTTCTCGATCCCGATGCCCGAGATCGGCGATGCGGACATCGAGCTTGCCTGGTCGCGCGCCGCGCCGGCGGCAGCAGAAGACCATGCGCTTCGCGTCGCGACCGCGCGGCTAATGCTGTGGGCGCATGTCGAGGCGTTCCGTACCGCGCGACCGGAACCCTTTTTCGAGACGATGCTGGCCCTGCGCAACTGGATCGATGCCAGCGAGTATCTGACAGCCGCGCTCGCCGATATCGGGAACTCACGCCCGATCCGCCGAGCAGGCTCGTTCGCGCATCATTATCGCGACTATCGACAACGCCTTGCAGCGGGCGACGAAACCGCGAGATGGGTCAGCTTCGAGGACGGCCTGTTCCACGCCTGAGCGCGCCTGACGCGTAAACTCACTATCGATGGAAAAAATGGCCTCGCTGCTCGGGTCGCTCGAGCAGCGAGGCCTGCGAGCGTGCATTTGTACAACACTTCGCATTCGACGGGCCGCTGTCATGCCCGACAGGGCACGGACTAGCGACCAGCCTTAAATATCCGGTGAATCGACGCCAGCAGCCACTGCGGCGTCATCTCGCCGGCTCTCCACTACACCCAAACATGAAAAAGGGACCGCAGCGACGCGGTCCCTTTTTCATTTACAGAAAGAAGTACGAAATGATCAGCATCCATGACGCGCGTCCGTTCAACACCCGCTATGTGATCCGGGAACGCTCAAGCCGTTATACCCCCGAACTCTTGCGCACGCACCGCACTGCGCAGGCGAGCTACGCTTACATCAACCGCCAGAATAGCGTCGACGAATGGGGTCCGACGCCGAACTGGGCAGCGCGCTCCGACCTTGCGGCGGCGGGTCGATGCGCTCCCGCACGGGCGACCGATCCCAAGTTGTCAGGGATCGCGCTTTGGGCACAAGCGGATGAGAATGCGGTCCGGTATCGGCCCGACGAGCCGACAATCGCGCATTGCGTCGGCAGCCTGCCGCGCCACGAGGACCTCGCCTTCTGGCGCAATCTGATCGAAGGCTTTGCCGAGGATTATCTGGTCGCCCGCGGTATGGTCGTCGACTGGGCGATCCATCATCAGGCGGAAAGCGACGATCAGCCCGAAATCGCGCCGCACGTCCATCTCCTCATCACCTTGCGAGGATATGACCCCGAGCACCGCGATTACGGCAAGGTCCGGCAGAACTGGCTGCGGACGGACAATTCTCGCAAGCGCCTCGCGGAGCGTTGGTGGGATCGGACCGGGATCGTCCCGCCCGAATATGTCATGGCAGCGACAACGCAAAAATCCCGCTGAGATCGTGTCGGCACCGAGCACCGGTAACGCCCGGTGCCGGACGTTCTGAATATCAATTTGCTGTTTCTGGCACCTTGGAAGGATCGGGCAGCCATGCCTACAGGCCGGAATGGGGAGAGGAATTGAGCGGAGAGGATGATCTGAAGATCAGAGGAGAAAAGAAATGTTTATCGTCGGACCAATTGCCGTGGTCGTTGCCGTGTGTGCCACCGTCATTTTTATGCGCGAAATGCCGCGCCTGTTTGCATTGCTCATCGTCCGGATCGCCGACCGGCTGTCGGCAGCTAGGCACACTCAGATAGTGGAAGCGCTTAACGGCCGCAAAGTGCCAGCGACTTGGACGGCGGCGTCGGAAGATCGCAAGTTGTTGCACGCCGCCATGCGCTCTACGATGCGTGTGACGACGTTTCGCTCGCTCTATCCTCTGAACCGCTGAAATCGGCTGTTAGGCCCATTTTGACTGCGACAATTTACCAGAATGATTTGCATGCGGTTCGCCTCGCCCGCAAAACACGGCATTCTCTAATTACGAACCGTGTGACTCGAGGAGCCAATGTCTCCAAGGAAGCGGAGATCTCAGATGATGGCTTTTCGGGGAAATGCTTACCTCCCGGTCAATTGGCGATAGAGCGACACGATCTCCGACTTTGACAAGCTCGGATTGCCCGCCACGTTGAGCGCGACCCTGGTAAAGTTGAGCCGTTTCATTATTGGCTCCACCTCGCCTCGAATGAAATAGTGGGAAGACGGACTCCGCGTGAAGTCTCGGTGCACGCGGCCTGCTCGCGCACCGACGCGCTGTATCGCGAAGTCGGCTCGATCTGGCGTCGTAAAGCTAAAATCCCGGTGATGGATTGCGACATGTTGCAACTCTCGCAGCTCATCGCGACGCTCCCAGATCTGGAATATAGCCGGTACGTCGTACGGCTTGGACCTGAATAGGAACGCGTCACGCTGCACAGTCTCCTCGTGGATTAGATGGAAGTTACGATCGAGGCGATTTTCTATGGAAGCCTTCCGAAAGGTTCGCGGCAGTATCAGTGCGATGACACTCGCCTGCCATGCAGCATGGTTGAAGAAGCGTACTGCCATACTGGCACTCCGGCCGAACGGCGGATTGCCGACCACAGCCACCTCTCGTTCGCTGCGGATTTCAACAGATAGGAAATCAGCTGTAACTATGCCAGGGAACTTTGGATCAACATCAAACGCCAAGCTCCCTTGGGGCATCAGCATGAAAAACGATCCCGTACCGGCGCTCGGCTCGACTAGCTGGTATCGCTCTGGATCGCAGAATTTCCGGAAAGATCGATAGAGCTTTTGTGCTACGTGTTGACGTGTGTAATACTGGTCCAGCAGTACATCATTCGTTTCCATCCAATTTTTCATTTTTACACCCTCGAGACAAAATTCAATCTCGTCGGACATTTGTATTTTGCCGACCCTAGGTTTTAGGATGGCCGGCAGGTTCTCCCAAGCCGATGAGTGATTTTTTTCAGATGTTCTATTTTTTGGCTATAGAAGACATAATATATATGGGCGTCATATTGCATTTAACGTCGGCAGAAGGCCGGATTTGCACGGGGGACATCGCGACGCGGGTGCGCAGGCGAATGGATGCGCTTGCCTCTCGGACAAACAACAATGCGCCGCTCATCTTGGGAAAATCGCCCCTTAAGGCACCCGCTGTTTAGGAGCCCGACCAGCCCACGCGGGTCGATCTAGTCTCCTCTCGGACGCTTCCGCTTTGCGCCTCATGTCGGCCATTAGGACTTCGCCGTCGATCTCCTAAAAGCAGACATTTAACAGATGGGTTTGGTCTGGCAGCGAATGCATAATAAGAGCTTTTTGGGGTTGTCTGCGAATTGGCTAGAGCCCTAACCGGCAGGCCGGCTGGGATCAGGGGCTCTGGACCTGATGCGCTCCAGTTCTGCCCTCAGTTCCGAAACCTGCTCCGACAGTACCTTGATCTCACTCTGCTGAAGCTCAACGGTGGCGCGGAGGTCTCCTGCGATTTCTTCATTCCGTCCGGACAGCCCCGATAGAAAATTCGAAGCAGTGAAAAGGAGGCCACCAATTGCAATCACCGCACCAAGCCCACCAAGAAAATTGAATGTGGCCATCCGTTTTGCGGCGGTCTCAGCCTTGCGGGCGGACTCAGTTGCCTGATCGAACATGCCTGGCAGCGAACTTCTGATCGCAATCTTCTCTTTTGGATACCGAAAGGCTGCCTTCTCGATCAGTTTTCGTATGTCCCCTTGGAATTCATTTCCGTCAAGCGGAGCTCGAGCCGCATCGTCTTCATGAGGTCGCCGCAACCATTGTTCCGTGGAACACGCTAAGGCGCACGAAAGGGGAACAAGATCTCATGAGTTAAGCGGGGCGCCGCACTCCGAGGCGCCGCATTTCCCGATAGATGGTTGATCTCCCTAGTCCCAGTTGCTTTGCGATCTGGGCAGGCGGGACATTTGCCTGAACCAATTTAATGGCTGCATCGACTTTTGCGGGATCTAGCGGTTGCCGACCCGGATGCCGGCCGTGAGCGCGAGCGGCGGCTATTCCATCCTTCGTTCGCTCGGAAATCAGCCGCCGCTCGAAATGGGCGATCGCCCCGAACACATGGAAGACCAGTTCGCCGGCGGCAGATGTCGTGTCGAGCTTTTCTTCGAGGCTGAGCAAGGCGATGCCCCGATTGCGCATATTTTCGACGATCCCGAGCAACTCCGTCAGTGAGCGCCCGAGGCGGTCTAGCCGGACGACAGCCAGCGTATCGCCCTCGCGGGCATAGCCCAGCAGTTCGGTTAGGCCCGGACGATCCAGGCTCTTACCCGAGATCACATCGCTGAATATCCTGACTGCACCGGCTTGCTCAAGCCGCAACACCTGCCCGGCGATATCCTGGTCGCCGGAACTGACGCGGGCATAGCCGAGGATTGCGGTCATCTCACCAGCTGGACCTGTAGTCCGGTGGCTTCCACGTGCTCCCACACTTTATCGGCCGTGAGGGCTGGCAGCTTTTCGGCGATTGCCAGAGCCATGCAGGTACGATCGCCGAGACCGCAGCCGTGCTTGTGGGTTTCTGGATAGAGTGCAGCCGCAGCGATCGCCCCTTCGCGGTCGTGCGCGCGGACATCGAGATGAAGGGCGTCGAGCATCTCAAGTGACGCATCGAGGGCGATACCCCGCCGGACAAGTTCCTTGATCACTTCCTGCAGGTTGACCGCCGAAATCAAGCCATCGCCGATATGGGCGGAGACTAAATCGGCCCCGACCTCATTGCGCAGCAGTGCCAGAATCGCTGAGGCATCGAACACGACGGACGGCATGGTCAGGCGCGATCCTCACGTTCAGCTTCCGTCCTACGCTCTGCGAGAAAATCATCGACGCTTGCTTCAACCTTGGCGTGGCGTCGATAGAGTTCTTGCGCGTGTCGGATGCTTTGCTGGATCGAAGTCAATCTGACCTCGCCGCCCTCAACCGAAAATACGACCGTTCCGCCATCGGCCATGCCGAGCGCTTCGCGCACCATCTTGGGGAGGACCAGACGGCCATTGTTAGCAACCCGCGCGTCAAATGCCTTACCCATTGACCAATCTCTCTGAATTCTGTGGCGCGTTTACAATTATGCCACAAAATACGATGCACCACAATCCATTCGATGGCCTCGGCCCGTCCGTCCAACAATCGGCCGGTTGCTGGACGTGGCTGGCAGTCCGCGTTGTGCCCACCAGAATCCGTTCACAAATTAAGTCTATAAAAGCTCTTTTGTCCAGAATAGATTCAATCCTTTTCTGGACGACTCGGGAGAGAACAATGGGGCGGCGAGATTTGCTCAACGTTGCTGAGCGGAAAATCCTGTTCGGCACAGCGGAGGCACACGATGAGTTGGTTCGGCGCTATACGCTGTCCCGATCCGATCTTGACCTGATTCAGTCTCGTCGCGGCGATGCCAACCGACTTGGCTTTGCCCTGCAGCTTGCGTTGCTGCGCGATCCCGGCTTTGGCCTCCAGTCCGGTGAGAATTATGATGCGTTGATCGCCTTCCTTGCGGGGCAGCTCGCCATTCCGGCGAATGTGTTGGCATCCTATGGCAAGCGACTGCAGACTCTCAGCGAACACAACCTCGAACTGATGCGAGCGCTCGGCCTGCGCGCGTTTACTGATCGTGATGTTCCCAAAATGGTGACGGCGGCGGAAGAGGCCTCCCTCGCTACCGACCTTGGCCTGCCCATTGCCCGTGCTGTCGTTACCGCAGTGCGCGCCGACGGATTGGTTCTGCCTGCGCCGACCCGGATAGAACGCGCGGGAATTTCTGGTCGGGCCAAGGGCCGCCGCCGCGCTTTCGATGGTCTGCTATCCTATGTGAGCCAAGAACAGCTTGCCAACCTCGACGCCCTGCTTGCCGTCGATGAGAAGATCGGCATCAGTCGGCTTGCCTGGCTTCGGGATTCCTCCGGGGCGGCCAAAGCCGAAGTGATACGGGGATTGCTTGGACGGCTGTCCCTGATTCGATCCCTTGAGATCAATGCTGGCGCCGAAAATGGAATTCACCAGGACCGCTACGCGCAACTCGCCAAGGAAGGCAGAGCCACGCCCGCGCACCTCCTGGCGCGTTACGCGCCGCGCCGGCGGCACGCCATATTGGTCGTCGCCATGATTGACCTCGAACGGCGGTTGACCGATGCTGTTCTCGACATGGCGGATCGAATAATCGGGGCCTGCTTTACGCGCGGCGGCAATGCCAAACAGCGGCAGTATTCGGCCACGACCGGCGATGTTGGCCGGTTGATGCGACTGTTTCGCGCCACCATCGATGCTCTGGAAACCGCGCAAGACGGGACAATCGACGCATTCGATGCCGTTGATCAGGCCGTAGGCTGGACCCAATTGCTGCGGGCTCGCCCGCAAGTGGAGGGCATCGCCAGACTGGCCGAAGAAGACCCGCTGATCCGAGCTGCTGACCGGTGGACGACGCTGCGCAAATTCGTGCCAGCGCTGTTGGAAGCTATCGAGTTCAAGGCTGGCCGTGGATCAGCAGAGATCCTGAAAGCGATCAATTTACTTAAGGAACTCAGCCGGGCAGGAAAACGCGACATTCCGGCAGACGCTCCGATGCCGTTCCGCAAGGAATGGAAGAATCTGATCAAGGCTGGCGAAAAGCCTGATCGCCGTCTCTGGGAGACGGCGGTGATGGCCCATGTACGCAACAAGCTGAGATCCGGCGATGTCTGGGTGGAAAAATCGGCCAACTATCGCCGGTTTGATAACTATCTCCTGCCCACGGCCAAAGTGCCGCCGGTCCAAAAGGACTTGGGACTTCCGTCGTCAGCCGACGAATGGCTGGATGGCAAGAAGCGCGAACTCGACTGGCGGCTCCAGCGGTTTACGCATCGTCTCGCCAAGGGCAAACTGGACGGTGTTGAGTGGAATAGCAGCAAACTGTCGATAGCGCCGGTGCGCAGCGATGAACCCGACGCCGCGCGCGAACTCGCGGCGCGCATCGAGAAGATGATGCCGCCGGTGCGGATTACCGAGCTGCTCCACGAAGTTGCGCGGGAAACTCGCTTCACCGAAGCCTTCACCAATCTGCGCACCCATGAGCGGCCCGACAACGAAAACGCCTTGCTCGCGGCGATCCTCGCCGATGGCTCCAACCTTGGCCTGACAAGAATGGCCGCGGCCAGCCAGGGCGTCACCCCCGATCAGCTAACCTGGACCCAAAGCGCCTATATCCGTGAGGAGACATATCGGGCAGCACTGGCAAAGATCATCAATGCCCACCATGCCCTGCCCATCACAGGTGTCTGGGGCCAGGGCACGACCTCATCTTCCGACGGTCAATTTTTCCGCTCAGGCAAGCGCGGGGCCGGAAGCGGTGATTTCAATGCGCGTTACGGAGTTGATCCCGGCTTCAGCTTTTACACCCATGTCTCCGACCAGCACGCGCCCTATCATGTGAAGGTAATCTCGGCAGCGACCCATGAAGCGCCCTATGTCCTCGACGGGCTGCTGCATCATGCCTCGTCGCTCGCCATCGACACCCACTATGTCGATACCGGCGGCGCCACCGATCATGTGTTCGCGCTGTGCAACATGCTTGGCTACCGCTTCTGTCCGCGCCTGCGCGACTTTGCCGACCGCAGGCTTGCCCCATTCGGCCCAACATCACAATTTACGGCGATCAAGCCGTTGTTCGGCAAACGGATCAAAGTTGATGTCATCCGCGAGCATTGGGACGAAGTCGTCCGGTTGGTCGCCTCACTCAAGGAAGGCATTGTCCAGCCATCGGTAATACTGCGCAAGCTCGCCGCCTATGAACGCCAGAACCAGCTCGATCTTGCCCTCCAGGAAATCGGACGCATCGAACGCACCCTGTTCATGCTCGACTGGCTTGAAAGTCCAGCACTCCGGCGGCGGTGCCATGCTGGTCTCAACAAGAGCGAGCAACGCCACCAGTTGACCGGCGCGATCTGCACCTTCAAGCAGGGACGCATTGCTGACCGCACCCATGAAGCCCAGCAGTTTCGCGCCTCAGGGTTGAACCTGGTCATCGCGGCGATTGTCTACTGGAACTCTACCTATACCGCCGATGCCGTCGCTCATCTTCGCCATCAGGGTGAGCAAATCAGCGATGAACTGCTGGCACATACCTCACCGCTAACATGGCAGCACATCGCGTTCTCGGGCGATTTTCTGTGGGATCGCGCCGCCACGGCCTCCGAAAGTCGTCGCCCGCTCAATCTCGTCAAGCCGAAATTGGCGGCATGATCTGAACGTTCACGTTTTGTGCGACCTTAGCGTGTTTCACGGTACAACCGTTGCGGCGACCTCAGCAGCATCGAGAGTTTAGCGACGGGGGACATCACGCTTCGTCCTTTCATCGGCTGAGGCGGTTTGCGCGGAAGGGAGTGCGAGCGGTGGGTTGGGTGTCAGACTGTCCCAGGCTGCGGGGTGGACGCAGCAATCGGCCACGGTCGCGGGAGAGCCACCGCAACGATGGTGGGGCGTTGGGGCCGACGGTTGCAGCGCCAGGGATGCCAGGACGAGGGGCAGCTCGAGAACAGGGATAGGCATGGTCACTTTCCTTGGGTTTGCGCTGCGGCCCCTGCGGCAAGGAGATCGGATCGGCCCATCTCACTTGCCGTGGAGGTCGTAGTAGTTCTGAATTTTCTGCTGGATTTCGGTCATGGTCTGGACTTCGTCCGGCAGCTTGGCCGCATCCATGAAGTCCGCATAAACCTCGGTGAAATCCATTACCGACAGGTCGAGCCGCGAGAACTCGTCGATCGTGAAGCCAATGCACTGTTCCTTTTTCGGCGCCCCCCACGGCTTGCCGAGCTGCACACGGCCCTGCTCCTGGAGGATGCGGGAGAGCTTGCTCTCGAAGCAGCAATAAGCGGTGCGCCGCGTGCTGCAGATGCCGAGGAAACTCGACGAGCAATAGGTGCCGAGATTATGGCACAGGCCCATCCGGTCCTTGATGTCGAGCCTCATCTCGTCCTGTGAACATGCGAAAAGGACCAGGAAGGGGGTCGCGAGCGCGGCGATCGCCGCGGGACCGCCCGCCAGCGCAGCCGCGCCAGCGCCGACCGTCAACAAACCCGACGTCTTGCCCGCACAGCAGTTGATAAGGCCGAACACCGGCTTGTGGCAGGTCTCGCGCGTGCCGCTGAAGACCCGGAGATCGGCTTCGTTGAACTCCTTGCCCGCCTGGTCGATCGCATGCAGCGCAACGAGCGCGTCCTTGAACTCGGTCGACGCTTCGCGAACGATCGGCTCGCAGTCGCCGTTGATGCAATAGACGTCGTCGCCGCAGATATATTGCGGCGCATCGCTCGTGCCTCCGGAAGGCGTCGGGCACCTGTAGACGCGGTTCTCGACTTTGCAGGGCCCGCCATCAGGCTCCTCGTCAAGGCATTCTGTGCGCAGATAGGTGCAGCTCCCGTTCGCCTCGAGATCACCGCAGTCATTGGCTGTTGAGATCCGGTGGCATTGATAGGTCCGCTGCCAGGCCCAGCAGGGCTGGGTGACAGGAACGCCGTCGACGATCCGGGTGACCGGGTCGCTCGACGTGCACACTTCGGTCTCGAGCGTGCAGTTCGGGTCGCCGGCATTGGCGGCGCATAGCCCCTCGTTGCGCGTGATGACCGGCACGGCCGGTTCTTCCTGCTTCGTGAGCCAGTAATTGCCGGTCGAGAGCACATAGCCCGGATGATACTCGCCCGGCGTGATCCCCTGGGCCTCGGCGGTGCATTTGACCTCGACGGCGGTGTGGCCAAGGCTTTTGCAGGTCGGCGCCGCAGTATATCCATAGGCGCTCATATTGTCGCAATAGTCGATCGGGCGGCTTTCCCAGCAGATGCCGGTGGCGATCTCGTCGTCAAAAGCCGCGCGGGCGGGATAGGGCCCGCCATCTGTCGGCAGGAAGCTCAACCGACCCGTGTAATAGGTGTAGATCGTCCGCTTCTCGGTGTGAACGTCAAGGCTGACGTTGCAGGTCCGGGCTTCCGTGGTGACCTTGCTGCCGGCGTTGCAACTCGCCTCATAATAGCCCGCGCTCCCCGGCGCGGCGGGCAGCGGCACGCATGTGCCCTTGGTGCCGCCCATTTCCTCGCCAGCGAGATAGGTCGAGGGATCGTTTTCGACCGATGTCGCGCGCGCCGTGGTCGCGAGGATCTCGGAATTGCTGAACGTGGCCCGGCTGTGATCGGCATCGGTGGTGATGCGATATTGCTCGTTGGACGACTTGGCCGCCTGGGCGTCGGACTCAAGCTTACCGGGATCGTCGAAATAGGATCCTTCGGGCAAGCTCGTGCCGGAATAGCCGGGGACCGCGGCGGCTTGCGCATCGCTGGACGGCACCAGCGTGGAATCGTTGCGCTTCTCCGTACCCAGCGCCTTCCCCTCCTGGCGCGCCTCGTCGAGCGTCATCTGGGCAAGCGCGGGCGAACTCGCCATAACGACGCCGAAGAGCGCAGCCAGGACGAGATACGCCCTCATGGATGGGCCTTGCGCATGTTGGCGAGGCCAACCGCTGCGACCCGTGCGCCCGGGCCATTACCGTCCGCGAACTGCTCGAGCGCATATTCGACCGAGACGTTGCCGACGAGCCGATCATAGGGCGGCAGCTTGGTCTGGCAGGAGAAGCCGGCGCAAAGATCGAAGTCCGACGAGACACTGACGTATGTCGGCACTGCCTGGACATCGAAAGCGCGGAACAGCCGCGGATCGATGCCGACATTGGCGAAATCGTCCTGCCGGTCGATGATCTTGCCAAGGCTCGTGGCGAACTCCTTCATCGAATTGTTGGGGAAGCCGCGGAACACGACCACCCCGCCGGCCCTGGCCGTGTCGCCGATCAGCTTCTGCAGCGACTGCGGTGGCATCGACAGGCTCGCGAAGACGATGAACTGGGGCGCCTCGCCCTTCCCTGCCGTCGCGTTCGACGCGGCACCGGCCACGATCTCGTCGAAATCGACGGGGCCTGCCGGTCCCTTGGGCAGATCGCTCTTGGCGACCCGCTGCATGTTCTCCATGCCAGCGTCGCGAACGGTCTGCGCGTCCTCGCGGAAGGCGTCGCCCCTATCCTTCACATGGTTGACGAAAGCCTCGGCATCCGCCTGTAGGTCCGCCGAACGCTGCTTGATCGCCTGGACGTCGATCCCGTCGACGGTCTGCGCGAGCAAGGCCGTCACGCTCGCCAAGCCAAGGATCGCTGCGAAGCCCCAGAGGTATTTGCGCATTGGACGGCCCCCTACAGCACGCAGCAATTGCGTTTGCGCCAGACGAGGTAGCCCATGTCCTCGCCGGCGGCGGGATAGGCGCGACCTGCGTCAGGCGGCATGGTGGATGCCCCGATCGTGGAGCAGGCGAAGCGGCCGCTCACGGTGGGGATCGGATTGACCATCTGGAAGCGGTATTGCTGCTTGCGCATGATCGGCATGAGGTACTTCTTGCAGAGCCCGGCCGAGCCCATCGTCCCCCAGGCAAGAGCTTCGCGGTGCATCTTGTAGGCGAAGCGCGACAGTGCGAGCCGCGAGGACTGAACATGGCCGATCGAGGACGGCACGTTGCCGTTGAGCGGATACATGCTGCCCTGGCACCCCGCACACCAGAACAGCGGATCGAGCGGCAGGTGGACGGTCCCGGCGATGCAGTCGCCGGCGCAGGCGACCTGGGCGATCGGGTTAGCGAAGACGACGGCTTCCGGATTGATCAGCGCCGTCAGACTATCGTCCTGCCAGAGCGGATCGACCTCGGTCATATAGGCGATGTCGAAGCTCGCCTGCTCGAAGCAGACGAAGTCGGTCAGGATCTCCATCCAGTAGAGCAGCGGATAGACGTACCAGTGCACGTGCCATTTGGCCGTGCTCTGCGAGCGGCCGCCCACCATCGAGGGGCCGGCCAGATAGCCCTGGCCGATGTCGAACCCCGGCGCGATGCGCACACCCCCGAGATTAGGAAAGCACCAGGGCTTCATTGTGACGTCCGCGAGCCGCACCGGCTCCCAGAAGCCGACCGAGATGCCGATCCTGGGAAGCGGGCTGCCACAAAAGCAGATCGGGGAAGCGGGATTGCTCGTATCCGGCCGGCCGCTCGGCCAGATCTTGAGGCCGCCGACCGAGAGTGGGAACAGGCAAGACCAACACACGTCGGTGATCGGATTGACGAACTTCCCGTGACAGGTCGGCCCTGCCGCCTGTGCGCTCGGCGCCAGAAAGAAGGCTGCCAGCGCCATGACGAGAAGCCGCAGAGCTGATCGAAAGCCGCGCATCACTGATCCTCCCCGGCAGGTTCGAGAAAGGCGGTGTCCGCGCGATGCTTGCGCGCGAGGTAAAGCGCCGTGGTCAACAGCGTGGCCGCCAGCAGCGACGCGATCGCACAGGGCGCCGCCTGACCGCTGATCCGCATCAACGGCTGCAAGCCCGCGACACTGGCGGCCAGTAGCAGGCAAAGAACCTGCCAGATCCGGCGCAGCCGCCGAAGATCGCGAGTCTCGGGTGCCGCCATCGGCGTTCGGAGCATGTCGAGCCACAGCGGCATCAGCCCGGGCTCCCGGACTTCAACACCACCTCGGAGACGCGCATCACCTTGCCAGCCTGGGTGACCACGGCTGGCGTATGCTCGATGCCGAAGCGGGAAGTGAGCTTGCCTTGCTGATCGAAGTAGAAACGCCGCTTCTTCGCGGTCATCTGCTCGACCGGCGATCCACGCACGAAGATTATCTTCGCCTTGAGGTCCGTGTAGCGCGTCGTGGCCCAAGCGAGCTGCTCGCTATCGTCACCGTCGATGAAGACAAGGTCCTGACGGATCGAGACGAAGTCGAGCGGGTTGATCCGCTGTCCCGCTGGGGCGATCAGGTTGCCCTTCTGGTCGCGGATGTCGCGTTCCATCGTGACCGACGGATCGAAGTCCCAGCTCCGGGCGGTCCGGGCCGGGGTGACCCCCGTGACGGGATCGGGTCGACGAACTTTCGCCTCGACGCGCTTGGCGAACATCTCGTTGGTCCGGGCGAGCTCGCCGCTTGCCTCTGCGCGGCGCAGGCGGTTTTCAATGGTGGAGAGCAGATCGGGCTCGATGACCGGGAACGCCTGCGCGGCCTGGCCATAGTCCTTGGCCTCCGACCGCATCGGCCCAACGACGATCAACCCGCCGACCGTTGCGGCGATGGCCAGCCCGCCTGAGATGAGCACCCTCATAGGATCGGCTCCCCGGTTCCTATGACCTGGCGCGCGCATACGAAGCCGATTTCGGCATAGCGGCTGTCGAAGCCATCCTTGTGCGGCGTAGCCGCGAAATAGCATCCCTGCGGCACCGGGCCGGTTGCGCCCGGCGTCAGGCGTTCACCAAAGCGTGTGAGCGGTTTCATCTGCGCGACGAGGTGGCCGTTCACCGCAACCTGGCGGCCAACGTGGCTGATCGTGTCGCCCGGCATGCCGTAGACGATCTTGCCGAACATCCGCGGCTTCGCGCCGAAGTGGCGACGCAGGAGCGTGCTTGGCGGCGGGTCGAAGAAAACATGTCCGTCGTCAGAACATTTGGCGCAGATCGCGGCGTAGATTAGCGGAGCGCGGGCCTCGTCCTGGGGTTGATATTAAGCGGCGAGCTTGCGGTGCTGCAAGCGTCGGTGTTCGATGGTCTTCCGTTTGATCCTTTCGCGCTGTTTGATGATGGCGTCAGCCCTGCCGAAGTAGGTGTCGGCGGGCGTCACATTGCCGAGGCTTTCGTGATATCGGCGGTGATTATAGTGGTCGATGAAGGCCTCGATCCGGGTCTCCAGATCGCCGGGCAGGAAGTAATTTTCCAGCAGGATTCGGTTCTTGAGGGTCTGGTGCCAGCGCTCGATCTTGCCTTGGGTCTGGGGATGCATCGGGGCGCCGCGGACATGGCTCATACCGTTGGCACCGATCCATTGGGCCAGCTCCTCGGCGATGTAGCTCGGACCATTATCGCTGAGCAGCCTGGGCTTTTGCACGACCCTGGCTGACGAACAGCCCGAGGCTTCAAGCGCCAGTTCCAGCGTGTCGGTGACGTCCCCGGCGCGCATGGTGGTGCAAAGCTTCCAGGCGATGACATAGCGGGAGAAGTCGTCGAGCACGGTCGACAGATACACCCAGCCCCAACCGATGATTTTGAAGTAGGTGAAGTCGGTCTGCCACATCTCGTTCGGCCGCGTCGTCTTGGTGTGGAACGCATCGGCTGCCTTGATCACGATGAAGGCCGGGCTGGTGATCAGGTCATGGGCTTTCAGAAGCCGGTAAACCGTCGATTCCGACACGAAGTAGCGCTTCTCGTCGGTAAAGCGCACAGCCAACTCGCGGGGCGATAGCTCGGACTGGTCCAGCGCCATCTCGACGATCTGCTGCTGGATATCGTTGCCGATGCGATTCCACACCCGGCTCGGCGCCGATGGCCGATCCTCCAGCGCCTCCGGCCCGCCTTCGAGGTAGCGGTCATACCATCGATAGAAGGTCCGGCGGGGGATGCCGAGCTGGTCCAGCGTCCGCTTGGCGGGCAGATGCGACTGCTCGACGATCCTGATGATCTCGAGCTTCTCAGATGCGGGATACCTCATTCTTCGTCGCCCCCATCCGCGATCATGCTTTTTTTGAGCAGACGGTTTTCCAGCGTCAGGTCGGCCACGCATTCCTTCAGGGCACGGGTTTCGCGGCGCAGGTCGTGCACCTCGCCGGTGGTCGCAGCTCGGGCGGTATCGCCGGCCAGACGACGCTTGCCCGCTTCCATGAACTCCTTCGACCAGGTGTAATACAGGCTCTGGGCGATGCCTTCCTTGCGGCACAGCTCGGCGATGCTGTCTTCGCCGCGCAGCCCCTCCAGCACGATCCTGATTTTGTCCTCTGCAGAGAAGTGCCGGCGCGTCGCACGCCGTATGTCCTTCACCACCCGCTCAGCTGGGGCCTTCGGCGCCGATTTTTTCAAGGAGGATTTGGGCTTCATCTTCGTTCCTTCGTCACTACGACGAAGCCCAAATCCTCCTTAAATCACAACCTCAAATCTGTGCCATTGGCGCTGACGGCGGACAGTCAGCACGAGTGCGGACGTTGTGGACACCCATGAGATCGCTTCCCGAACAGCTCAAGCGACGAGGCGCACCGCCAGTTGCCCAGATCAGCTTGCCATAGCCAATGCGGCTTCCGTCGGAGAGCACA
>Ga0233425_10004886_pt1 | contig 21880 bp, 18 predicted proteins | sample Watercolumn_Towu_2_FD_181712 | JGI IMG/M metagenome (GOLD analysis project Ga0233425, IMG submission 181712) | Freshwater microbial communities from Lake Towuti, South Sulawesi, Indonesia - Watercolumn_Towuti2014_140_MG | ecosystem: Environmental > Aquatic > Freshwater > Lake | place...
GATCGGCAAGCTGGCCCAGCCCGGCGGGCCGCTCTACAACATCGAGCACAGCAACGGCGGCCTGATCACCTTCCCCGGCGGCGTCCCCATCCGCAACGCGGCCGGCACGGTGATCGGCGCGATCGGCGTCTCCGGCAGCACCGTCGAGAACGACCATCTGGTCGCCTCGGCGGGCGCGGCGGCGGTGTAGGCCGTCGTGGGGCAGGTTGCTAACCTGCCGTCCGTTAGAAGGCAGGTTGGCAACCTGCCCCACGTCATCGTCGTTCAGTAGCCATCCTTGTCCACCTTCTCGCCACCGGCGACGGTCGTCAGGGCCTCGACGGTGTCGGGGGCCGTTTCGTTTTTGAGGAACTCCACCCGGCCGTCGCAGAACACGACCATCGCGCCTCTATCATGCCGGCTGCGGATGCACGGGTGATCCGAATTGTTGATGCAGTAACTCATCTCGGATACGTCAAGGTCGCGGGGTTCAGCCCAGTGAATTCCCGAATCGGACATCTCGACGAGCAGGAGCGTACTGCCCAGTCCGTCGGTGATGTCGTCCTTGCGCACCGGTTTCCGGCCAGCGCAGGCCGTACCGGGACCGACAATCCTGACGTAGCTGGCGTTCTCCGGTGCCTCGCCGCTGTACCATTCAGACAGACACACAAACGTCGAAATGCGCTCGCGATTCAACAGCGCGCGGTTGTGCGGACTGTCCCACGGCTCGTCGCGATGGAACTCGCTGTAGAGATCCGCGCGATCCAGATACGGCAGCAGCAACACCCGCCAGCTATACAGCGGGCGGCCGTCCTTGTCGGCCACGTAGGCCGGCGGATAGCTGCCGTTGACAGAATGATATGCTTCCAATGCCCTCGCGATCGCGTGCATGTGGGACATGCACTTCCCGCGCGCGTTTCGCTTGGGCCTCGGCGACGGCGAATAGAACGCTGCCACTGCCATGAAAGCGCCGCACAGCAATATCGGCCACAATTCGACGAGCCCCCGCACAGAGAACCGACCCCGCCGCCGCCATAAACGCAAGCACACCCTGAGGATGAGCACGACCGCGCATACCCCAAGCGCCGCAACACATAACCAGGACGCGAACGACCAAACGTCGTACGCGACAGAGGCAAGGTTTGCGTTTTGCATAAGGCGTTCCTCCCTCCTGTCGTCCTCTTTGGAGTGCGGCGATTCATCGCCGCTTTGCGGTGGGCCGCGGCGGTACGGCAAACGTGGTGTCTGCCAAGGTCGGCAATGCTGGCCGCCACGCGGCACAAAAGCGGCGCGACCATGCTGCGCACGGTGCCCGCGCCGCACTCCAAAGGTCTCTTGTTCCGCGGTCAGTAGTTCTCGAAGAACTCCCACACGTCTTCGCCGCCGGCGATGGTCGTCAGGGCCTTGATCAGTTCCGGGGGAATCGACTCTGCGAGGAATTTCACGGAGCCATCGCAGAAAGCAGCGTTTGCCATACCCCCGTGTCGGCTGCGGATACGCGGCTGATCGGGATCGTTGATGCGGTAGCTCATCTCGTCGCCCTTCAAGTCGCGTGGTTCGGCCCAGTGGATGCCGGAACCGGACATCTCAGCGACCGCGATGGTGTTCGAGGCGCCGTCCTTGATGTCTTCCAGTCGCGCCGAGTTCGCGCCGTCGGAGATCGTGCCGGGACCGACGATCATGACGTAGCTCGTCTCCTTCTCGCCTTCTTCGCCGCGCTCCCGCCTTTCCGTTGGGCACGAGAACACCTTCGGCATGGGCGCGGCATCGAAGACAGCCTTGTTGTGCGGGCTGTCCCACGGTTCGTCGCGACGGAGCTGCTTGTAGAGTTCTTCCTCCTCAAGGTACGGCAACAGCAGCACCCGCCAACTGTGCAGCGGCCGGCCATCTTTGTCGACCGAGTAGGCCGGCGGGAAACGCCCGTGCTTCGCTTCGTAGTTACTCAGGGCCTTGGCGATTTGGCTGAGATTGTTCGTGCATCCGGCCCGTCGGCCAGCTTCTGGAACGCGGCAAGGCGCTGGCCAGAGGAGCGCAACGAACACGCCCAAGAGCATACATGAGCAGAGACCGTACTTCACGACATCTCCGAGCCGCAATTTCAGGCTGTCTCCCGGCCGCGGCCAGAATAGCCGAATAAGCGACCCGAACAGCGAAAACAGGAATGAATAAGCGGCATACACAAGAGCGGTCGCAAGGAGAAGGGAGAGTACGACTTCAATCATGACATCGCTATCCTTTTCGGCCCTCGACCGCAAGCCGAGCGACGTGTGCGCGTCGGGGCCGTCGTCTGTTCCGTGCGTTGCCCACTGCCGTCATTATACAGCGGCCGACCCCGCGCTGCGAGTGACCTTGCGGGCTGGTCATTCTCACCAAAACAGCTCCGCGCCGTGCCCGTTGTCGGGCCGAAGGCTTTGGAGTGCGGCGATGCTTCGCCGCTTTTCACATCGCGCAACTACATTAGCGACGCGACGAGGCGGGGTCCGCCCGCTACCGGGACTTTCGTCGGAGGAAAGCGGCGATTCTCGCCGCACTCCAAAGCGAACGGCCGCCCCTTCGGGACTCTGCCATACAATCAGCGGCACCGCCTCAACTGCTCGCGCTGCGGTAACTCCGCAACGCCCTCTGAAAGACCCAACGCGAGGCGGCGAGGCTCATCAACGTGGCAAAAATCGCGTAGAGTGGCAGCAGCCAGTCTTTCGACGTGTCGGGGCTCAGCGGTGGCGCGAGCAGCCGGGCCGGTACGTTCACGACGATCAGCACGGGCACGATGAACGTGAACGTCCACTGCAGCGGCGTGCCGATCCGGCCGTGATAAATCTCCATCGGGTAGCGGGAGAAATTCGTGATGTAGAACCAGAAGTCGAACAGCGTCAGGTTCCGCCCGAGCCACACGCTCGTGGCCGCCAGGGCAATCATCAGGCTGTAGTAAATCGCCACGCCGCACGCCACGTAGAACGGGTAGAGCACGATCTGCACGACGCCCGGCACGTACTCCAGCCGGTAAAGCGAATAGGCGATCAGCAGCAGCCCGACCGCGAAATTGCCCAGGGCCGACCAATCGACTTTGGTCAGCGACACCAAGAATTGCGTGTCGATGGGTTTCAAGAGCGCGAAGTCGAGCGTGCCCGTGCGGACCAGTTCGCTGAAATCGTCGGCGTTGGTCATGAAGAACGCCTGCACCAGGCTGTTGATCAACAGGCCCGTGCCCAGGAAGAGGAAGAACTCGAATTGTCCCCACCCGGTCTTGTCGCCGATCTCGGGCGTAAACGTGAAGATCAGCACGTAGAAGCCCAGGTTCATGAACACCCAGGCCATCGAGGTGACCACGTCGATCAGGAAGTTGAAGCGGAACGTCATGTCGCGCACCAGGCTGTTGCGCGCAAACGTGAGAAACACGCGGAGGTAGTCGGGACGATGGGGCATTAGGGACGGATTGGGGATTGGGGATTGGGGGCTGGGGATTGGGGGATTTGGGGATTTGGGATTGGGGGTTAGGGATTGGTGTTCAGGATGTGTGCGCAACGTTGCCTACCAGCCGCTAATCTCTAGTCTCTAGTCCCCAATCCCTCTCATCCTCCATATCCACTGTACCGTCTCGTACCGAAGAAAAACGCAGCGCGGGCGGCCAGCATGAAAAACACCACCCACGCAAACTGCACCCACAGGGCCGTGGCCAGGTCCGGCCCGCTGACCTTCCCCAAGAACACGGCCGCCGGGAAGTAGGCCAGGTATTGCAGCGGGATCATGCGGACCAGCTCGCCCCACACACCCGGAAGCATGTCGATGGGAAACATGTGCCCGGAGAAGAAGAAGCTGAACAGCATGTAGATGAACAACAGCGAGCTGATCTCCAGGAACCAGAATCCCAACATGCCGATGGTCGCCTCCATGAAGAACCCCAACAGGAACGCCATCAGCAGCGAGGCGACGAACGCGACCATCGTCGCCGGCTCGGGCCAGCCGTCGAAGTAGCCGCGGCAAAGGAAGAAGATCAGGGCGAACGGCGCCAGGCACACGCCGTAGTAGACCAGCTTGTGCGCGATGCGGTAGAGCAACAGGAAACTCAGCATGTCGATCGGCTGGATGAGATACTTCTTGACGGTGCCGTCGCGAATGTCGCGCGCGATGCCCGAGGCCAGGCCCGGCATGCTCGAAAAGGCCCGGCTGAGCATCGTCAGCAGATAATAGGCGATCATGTTGCGGTACGAATAGCCGGCCACGCTGGCGTCCCCGCCGGCCGCGCGCATGGCATCGAACACGGCCGCCCACAGGAAGATCTGCGTCACCAGCGGCAGAAACCGCATCAACGTGCCCAGCGCGAAGTCGCCCCGGTACACCAGCCGTTCTTCGATGCTGATGCGGAGAATCGTCCACCAGGTTGTAGCGCGGGCGAGCATGGGAGGAAAGGATGAGGGATGAAGTATGAAGTATGAAGGCACCTGAGTCTGGGTCAAAGCTGTTTCTTGCGGGCCTTGGCCTTGACGGCAATGGAAGTGAAGATGGCGGTGAGTTCTTCGGCTTCGGCCTGCAAAGCAGCCAAACGTCGCTTCGGGAGAACTCCGCCGTCGACCAGCAAATCGAGCCAGTAGCAGGTCTCGTCGAGTTCCTGGAGGGCGGACTGGATCTTGCTGACACACTCAGCGTTCGAGCGGGCACGATACGCTTCGCGGTACTGGGCGCCCGGCGAAGTCCCGCTACGGAGCACCTGCTTCCCCAACACCTGCGCCTGCGGCAACTTCGGCAGGGCGCAGTACATACGCACAATCCGCAACGCAAACGCCTTCGTCCGCGCCCGCAAGTCCCGCTGCTCGGCGTTCTGTTTCCGCGAATCGTCCCCTTGGTTGCTCGCGTCGTCTCTCTGGCTCATTGCGCCGCCTCCGTATTTGAAGGTGCAAACGTCTAACACAGTCGATAGACTCATCCGTCCGCCTTCATACTTCATCCTTCATACTTCATCCTTATCCAACAACTCCGCCCCATTGGCCATCTTCCGTTGCGACCCCTGTGCGAACGCCTCGGCGATCACTTCTTCGATCGGCGGGTCTTCGACACTTACGTCGATCACGGAATGGCTGGCCAGAATCGTCTGTAGCACGTCGGGCACGCGGGCCCGCGGCAGGCGGAGGCGGATTCGCGGCGGCTCGGCGGCCAGCACTTCGCCGAAGCGCTCGATGCCTGCGGGGATCTGCCCGTCGGCCAGTTGCAGCGAGATGACCTTCTGGCCGCCGAAGCGATCGATGATGCCCGCGAGCGAGCCGTCGTAGATGATCCGCCCCAAGGCGATGATCACCACGCGGCGGCAGAGCGCGACCACGTCCTTCATGTAGTGGCTCGTCAGCAGGATCGTCACCTTGCGGCGCTGCTGGTAGTCGCGCAGAAAACTCTGGATGTTGTGCTGCGCGACCACGTCCAGCCCGATCGTCGGCTCGTCGAGAAAGAGCACTTCGGGCGAGTGCAAGAGCGCGGCAATTAGTTCCATCTTCATCCGCTCGCCGAGGGACAACTCGCGGACCGGCTGCGACAGAAGATTGCCGACTTCCAACAGGCTGGTCAACTCGTCGCGCGTACGGCGGAACCGCTCGGGCTCGATGCGGTAGATCTGCTGGTGCAGGCGGAAGGACTCGGCGGCCGGCAGATCCCACCAGAGCTGGTTCTTCTGCCCCATCACCAACGCGAAACGGCGGCGGTAGGCGTTCTCGCGCCGCCAGGGGACGTGTCCCATCACGCGGGCGGTGCCGGCCGTAGGATTGATCACGCCGGACAGCAGCTTTAGCGTCGTCGTCTTGCCCGCGCCGTTCGGGCCGAGGAAGGCGACGAACTCGCCCTGCTCGACCGCCAGATCGATGCCGCGCACGGCCTCGACGGTGCGATAGGTGCGGCGGAACAGCCCGCCGAGCGCGGCCAGGAGTCCCTCCTTCTTCTGATAGACGCGGTAGGACTTCGCCAGTCCGTGGATCTCGATGATGGGCATAGGCCCACGATTATACGTCCCGCCCGCAGCGGGGGAAAGGCGGGCAAAGCGACCTTGCTCCACCACGATGGGCGGGATAGAATGCCGTCGGACTTGAAATCGGAGCGAGGTGTGCGATGGCGGAAACGGAGAACGTCGAACGACGGTTGGCGGCTTTGGAGCAGGAGGTTGCCGAATTGAAGCGGCGGATTCCCGGCGCCGGCAAGCCCGATTGGCGACAGCGAGTCGCCGGCTCATTCAAGGACGAGCCGGAATTCGATGAAGTACTGCGGTTGGGACGCGAAATACGGCAGGCAGATCGGCCGAACGGCGAATCGTAGGGGCACGCCGTGTTTGTGTTCGATACCGACCATCTGGGCATTTGGCAGCGGGAAACACATCCCGAAGTCGTGCGTCTGGCCGAACGTATGGCAGACTTCGAGCCCGATGACTTCTTCGTCACGATTGTCAGTTTTCACGAACAGGTGACGGGCTGGAATGCGTATCTGCATCGCGCCAAGAACCAGACCGGCGTCGTGCGAGCATACGGCATGTTCCAAGGCATCCTTGCCGACTTCGCAACGATGAATGTCCTGCCCTTCGACGATTCCGCCGCAGCGATATTTGAAGAGCTGCGCCGGCAACGAGTGCGAGTAGCAACGATGGATCTCCGCATTGCCGCAATCACGATTTCCCGAGGCTTCAAGCTGCTATCGCGGAATCTCGCCGACTTCCAGAAGATACCTGGGTTGGCCGTAGAGAGTTGGGTATAAGCGATTTGCGCGGCATGGCTGATCGTTGCTACGTCACTCGACGCCGCGCTTGCCCATCGCCGCGAGGATCAGCGCAGCCGCGCCGGCAACCTCCAGGCGTTCCGTGTTGAGCACCAGGTCGTAGAGGTGCGGGTTGTCGATTGGGTGGTGGAAGTGCTCGGCTACGAACTCGCGGCGCCCGTCGTCGGTTTCGATCATCCACCGCCGGCCCTCGGCGGCCGAGAGGTTCTGCTGCTGCATGATCCGCGCGATGCGGAACTTCTCGGGCGCGACGATCCGCACGGCCAACACTTTCTCCCGCGGCAAGAGAAACTGCGCACCGCGACCGACGAAGACGCAACCGCCCGTTCGTGCCACAGCCTGCACGACGCGGGTCACGTATGCCGCGTACTTCTCGTGCGGCACGAGCTTGGAGTCCATCCAAGTGCCTAGCACGTCGTACACCCAGTTGCTCTTGGTCTCGTCCACCAGGTCGAGCATCCGGCGCGGGACATGGAAACGGTCGGCTACCCGGTCCAAGAGGTTCTTGTCCAGAACCTCCCAGCCGAGGCGTTGGCCGACAAGCCGGGCGACCTCGCTTCCGCCCGCCCCGGCCTCACGCGAGATGGTGACGAAGGACACGCTGCGAGCCGGCGACAACGGCTGATCCGCCGCCTGCTTGCCGGCCTCTTGGGCCATTGCCCAGGCATGCATCTGCCGCTCCGCGGCCGCCAGAATGGTGGGGTCTTCACGAGTCTGCGCTTTCATGGTCGACCCTCCAAATGGATTAGTGAGGGGACACATACCCACCCGCTACCCTCAAGTATACGCACGAGTATCGAGAATGGAAAGCCTGCCGGACGAAGGTCCGGGGGCTTCCGCGAAGTTGGGGTGGCAGTTGCACTGCCACCCCTGAATTGGCGCTGTTTCTTTGGGGTGGCAGTGCAACTGCCACCCCAACGTCGCTTCCGGGGTGACTCCTGCGGTACGCTTGGCAAGAAGGCGTTGGACTGTTACAAAAAGGGGCTCTTGGAGCGGCGAAATGGCGAGAATCCTCATCACCTCGGGACCGACCCGCCAATACCTCGATCCCGTACGCTACCTGACGAACGCATCGAGCGGGCGAATGGGCGCGGCATTGGCAGAGGCCGCGGTCGAGGCAGGGCACAGCGTGGTGGTCGTCAGCGGGCCCGTGGCCGTCGGCTATCCGGCCGCTGTCGAGGTGATTCCCGTGGTTTCTACGGAAGACATGCTCGAAACGTGCCTGAGGGTCTTTCCGGCATGCGACGGCCTGATCGCCGTGGCTGCCCCGTGCGACTATCGGCCCATGGCCATCGCCGCCCAGAAGATCCGCAAGACGGGCAAGCCGCTGCGGGTGGAGTTCGTCGAAACGCCCGACGTCGTGGCCCTGCTGGCCGCCGTCAAGACCACGCAATGGATGGTGGCTTTCGCCCTGGAGACCGAAGACCCCCGGCTCCGGGCACTCCGTAAACTGGAGGAGAAGAACTGCGACCTGATCGTGGTGAACTCGCCCGCCGCCATCGACGCCCCCGACACCGTGGTCGAAATCCTGGCCGAATCCGGCGAGGTAGTGGCGTCCTTCTCGGGCGACAAGCGTCGGGTCGCGCGCAGCATTTTCCAGGTTGTCCAGGAACGGCTGCTGGAGAGGTAGGGCAATCGGCCTATTGTCCGTAGGGCCGAATTGCACTCGGCCGGGGCGATTGGGAATCGCCCCGACGGTTCCAAATCACTTCTGTCGGGGGGGTCGATTCGATGCCCTCTTGCCTTCCGACCGGCTTGACACCCCAAAGAACCGCCTGTATGCTTGCTAGTTTACCGAGGCTGCTAAGTTGTGGTCTCGCAAGATTTTGTAGCGTCTCGGCCGAAAATGCGTAGGTCGAGAGGGGCGGGAGGGTATTGTTTTGGCTGAGAACAGCCGCCTCCCTGGGGTCTCCATTACCCCAAGGTGGCTGCTGCGAGGTACGGTAGCGCGTCCAGGGTCTCGGCGAGGATCGCCAGTCCCGACCAGGTGAAAGTGAGAATCGATGGATCCCAACGAAATCCTCAGAATTGTCGACGCGATCCACCGCGACAAGAACATCGATAAGGAGGTTGTCTTCGAGGGCATCGAAGCGGCGCTGATTTCCGCCGCCAAGAAGCACTACGGCGAAGAGGCCGAGGTGATCGTCCAGATCGACCGCAGCAACGGGACCATCCAGGGAAGCCACAACGGCCAACCGATGACGCCCGAGGAGATGTCCGAGCGGATCGGCGCGCAAACGGCGAAGCAAGTGATGATCCAGAAGATCCGCGAGGCCGAACGCGACACCCTGTTCGACGAATACGAATCGCTCAAGGGACAGTTGGTCACGGGCGTAATCCAACGGTACGAAGGCGGGGCGGCCACAGTCACGTTGGCCAACGTCGAGGCCATCCTCCCGCGGGGCGAGCAAATCCCCGGCGAAACGCACCACGCGAACGAGCGCGTGCGCGCGACCGTCTACGAAGTCCGCAAGGTCGGCAGCCGCGTGAAGGTGATCCTCAGCCGCACCAAGCCGGCCCTCGTGCAACGCCTCTTCGAGCAGGAAATCCCCGAAATCTCCGAAGGCGTCATTGAAATCCGTTCTATCGCCCGCGAACCCGGCTACCGCACCAAGGTGGCCGTCAGCAGCACCGACCAACGGGTCGATTGCGTGGGTGCGTGCGTGGGCGTGCGCGGCAACCGCATCAAGAACATCGTCGACGAGTTGGGCGGCGAACGCATCGACATCGTCCGCTACAGCGACGACATGCAGGCGCTGATCCCCAACGCGCTGCAGCCGGCCGAAGTCGAAGAGGTCATCCTCTGCCAGATGCTCGGCCGGGCGATCGTGCTCGTGCGCGAGGATCAGCTTTCGCTGGCCATCGGCCGCCGCGGGCAGAACGTCCGCCTGGCCAGCAAGCTCTGCGGCTGGGACATCGAAATCATGACCCGCGAGGAACTCGACGAACAGATCGAGCAGGCGGTCACCGGCTTCAGCTCGGTAGAGGGCGTCGAGCCGGAACTGGCCGAGAAGCTCGTCGGCGAAGGCTTCTTGACCTACGACGACCTGTCGGTGATCGAGCCCGATGCCCTCATGGAGATGGGTGGCCTGAGCGCCGAGCAAGTGGATAAAATTGTGCAGCAGGCCGAAGTCAAAGCGGCCGAGGCGGAAAAAGCGGCCGCCGTGCAGCGGCGGCAGCAACGCGAGCAAGACCGTCTCGACGCGGCGGAAGCCGCGGAAGCGGCAGAGTCCAACGCAGCGACGGCAACTGACGACGCGAGCGCAACTGAAGACGCGACGGCAACCGCAGACGCGACGGCGAGCGACGCCGCCGCCGTAGACGAGATCGGCGTGACAACAGACGAGACTGCCGCGGAGGCAGAATCCGGCGCGCCGGACGGCGAGTCCGCCGATGCCCCGCAACTCGACAGAACGACCGACCAGTGATCACCGGAACCGTACAGTCCGGCGAACCGAAAAGGGAGTGGCCAGGTGCCCATCCGCATCTACGCATTAGCGAAGCAACTGAAGATGGACAACAAGGTCCTCGTCGATATCTGCACCAAGGCAGGTATCACCGGGAAGGGCTCTGCGCTGGCTAGCCTGACCGACGAGGAACTGGTCAAAGTCACGGCGTTCATGGAGGCAAGCAAGAGCAAGGGGACTGCGGTGCGGGGGAAGCCGGGCGCCGTTGGCGCGGCGGCCGCTCCGCCGGTACTCCGCCGCGAAGACTACCTCCCGCCCGGCGCTGGCGCGTTCGGCAAGATTCCGGTACTCCCACCCAAGCCGGGCGAGAAGCCGGGGTTGAAGAAGAAGCCAGACGTTGCGGCCGAAGCGCCGCCGCCGGCCGTTATCGAGCCCCTGCCGCCGGTCTCCGCTCCCGCCGCCGAACTCGCGGCCGAGCCCGAAGCGCTGCAACCGATCATTGAAGAACCGGAGGCGCCGGTCGTCGCGGAACCGGTTGCCGAGGCGCCCCAAGCTGCGCCGCCGGAACCGGTCGAACCGCCGCCGGTCCCAGAAACGCCGAAGCGTCCGCCGCCCGTGTCCATCAAGCCGCTCGATCGGCTCCGCGAGAAGACCAAGGCCGTCAAGGACCGGGAGAAGCCGCGGGAGCGCGACAAGGAGCGGACCGGGCCGGCCATCAAGCTCGCGCCGGTGCCCGTCTCGCAGAGACCGCCGAAGAAAGAGAAGTCGAAGGAGCCGGAACCGCAAAAGCCCGACATCCGCTTGCCGCTGGACGCCATCCGCGCCGGCCGCGCGGGCACCAAGCCGCTCTCCGAGCACATCCGCAAGCACGAGGAGAAGAAGGCGGCCGCGGCCAAGAAGGGCGGCCCGCGCAAAACGGCCCAGCCCGACGAAATCCTGCCCACCGACGTCCCCTTGACGCCCTCGCCGACGCGCGATCGCACGCGGCGCACGGCGCGGGTCGAGGTCGACGAGGTCGAGGGCGCGGCCCCGACGCTGGGCGGGCGCGAACAGCGGCAACTCAAACGGAAGCGCGCGGCAACGGTCCGCCCGCGCACCGGGGAAGAGGAAGACGAAACCACCGCCACCCCCGCCCGCCGCCGCACGCACATCAAACGCACCGGCGTGAACACCGCCGCGCCGCGCAAGAGTAAGGCCGTCGTCGCGCTGCCCTGCACGGTCCGCGAGTACTCCGAAGCCCTGGGCGTGCCCGCGCGCACCATTCTCGCCAAGCTGCTGGAACTGGGGGTGATGACGAACATCGCCGCCGACCTGAGCGCCGAGATGGCCGAGTTGCTGGCCACCGAACTGGGCGTGGAAGTCGAACTGCAGAAGCCGGTGGCCCTCGAGCAGAAGGTGCTCACCGCGTTCGAGCAGACCGAAGATGATCCCGCGCTCCTACAACCTCGGCCGCCGGTCATCACCTTCCTCGGCCACGTGGACCACGGCAAGACATCCTTGTTGGACCGCATCCTAGGCATCGACGTGGCGTCGCGCGAGAAGGGGGGCATCACGCAGTGCATCCGCGCCTATCGCGTGTTGAAGGACGACCGGGCCATCACTTTCGTCGACACGCCCGGCCACGAGGCGTTCACCGCCATGCGCGCCCGCGGCGCCAACGTGACCGACATCGCCGTACTGGTCGTGGCCGCCGACGACGGCGTGATGCCGCAAACCGAAGAAGCCATCAGCCACGCCCGGGCGGCCGGCGTGCCGATCGTCGTGGCCCTGAACAAGATCGACATGCACGGGGCCAATCCCCAGCGGGCCTACGAACAACTGGCGGCCAACGAGTTGCTGCCGACCGAGTGGGGCGGCGACACGGAAGTGGTCAAGACCAGTGCGATCACCGGCGAGGGCATCGATCAACTGCTCGAAACGCTGCTGACCGTGGCCGAGTTGCACGAATACAAGTCCAACCCCGCCCGGCCCGCTACCGGCACGTGTCTCGAGGCCGAACTTCAGGAAGGCTGCGGTGTGGTGGCCAAGTTGCTGGTGCAAAAGGGCACGCTGCACGTGGGCGACGTGGTGGTCTGCGGTCCGGCCTACGGGCGCGTGAAGGCCATGCACGACACGCTTAAGGGCCGCAAGAAGTATCAGGACGCCGGCCCCGCCATGCCGGTCAACGTGACCGGCCTCAACGTAGCGCCCGGCGCGGGCGACCGCTTCTACGTCCTGAGCGACGTGACGCAGGCGCGGCAGCTCGCCGAAACGCACGTGGCCGCGGCCCGCCAGCGCAACCTCAGCGGCGGCCAGGCCCACGTCACGTTGGAAACGCTCTTCGAGCGCCTCGGCCAGCAAGACGCGGTGCAAACGCTGAACATCATTCTGCGGGCCGACGTCCGCGGCTCAATCGAGGCCATCCGCAAGGAACTGACGAAACTCGAACATCCCGAGGTGCAGATCCGCGTCCTGCAAGCCACCGTCGGCGGCATCAGCGAGGCCGATGTTCATCTGGCCGACGCCTCCGACGCGGTGATCATCGGCTTCAACGTCGTGCCCGACGAAAAGGCGCGGGCCCTGGCCGACCGCCTGGGCGTGCAAATCCGCCGCTACGACATCATCTACCAGGTCACCGGTGACCTGAAGGCCGCCATGGAGGGCATGCTCCGGCCGGAGAAGCGCGAGAAGGAACTCGGGCGGGCCCTGGTGCAACGCGTGTTCCGCATCAGCCGCGTGGGAGCCGTGGCCGGTTGCCGCGTCCTCAGCGGCGTGTTGCAGCGCGACGGCAAGGCCCGCGTGATCCGCGACAGCCAGATTATCGGCGAATATCCCCTGGAATCGTTGAAACGCGAAAAGGACGACGCCCGCGAGGTTCGCGAAGGACTCGAATGCGGTATCAAGCTGGCCGGATTCAACGACGTGAAGGAAGGGGACGTGTTCGAAGTGTACAAGATCGAGGAAATCCGCCGCACCTTTGGCGACGGCGCCCGGAACTGACCGCCGCCGCTTATTCACCCCGCAAAGCCCTCATGCCGTCGCGCCGCGCCCTGAAAGCCGCCGAAGCCATCCGCGAGGTCGTCAGCATGGCCATCCTGGCCGAGTTGAACGACCCGCGGGTCCAGGACGTCACGGTCACGTACGTCGAGGTGTCGCCCGACATGCGGCACGCCAAGGTCCACGTGTCGGTGCTGGGCGACGAGACGCACCAGAACCTCAGTCTCCGCGGCCTGCAGAGCGCGGCCGGGTATTTGCAGTCGAAGATCGCCAAGCGAATCGAGTTGCGTTATACCCCGCGGCTGGTGTTCCTGCTGGACCAAGGCGTGAAGCGCTCGATCGAGGTCGCCCGGATTCTGCGGGAGGTACTGCCCAAGCCACTCGAGGCGCAGACCGAGGCCGAAGCCGAATCTCCCGCCGGCGGCGGAGCCGCACCCGAAGACCCAGGCCCATAGGACCGTCGCAGACGCAAGTGTCGCCATTCGCTCGACGAAAACAGCGAAAGGCGCCAATGCAAGAGTGCCGACCTGCATCCGCCACGATTTTCCGCGAGTAATTTCTATGGCATCCGTCAGCCGCACCGCCCAATTCGCCAAGCTCCACAAGGTTCTGAAGAAGTGCTACAAGCCGGTGACCGGCGACTTGAACCGGCCGGTATTGGAGCACCTGTTGTTCGCCTGCTGCCTGGAAGACGCGCACTACGAGACGGCCGAAGAAGCCTTCGCCGCGCTGGTCCACAGTTTCTTCGACTGGAACGAGGTCCGCGTCACGTCCATCGCCGAGTTGTCGGAGGTCATGGCCTGCCTGCCCGATCCCCGCGCCGCCGCCAACCGCATCAAGCGGATCCTTCATGCCGTGTTCGAGGCGACCTACGCTTTCGACTTGGAAGAGCACCGCAAGAAGAACCTCGGTCCGACGGTCAAGTGGCTGGAGAAGCTCGACGGCAGCACGCCCTTCGCGGTCGCCTACGTGGTGCAGGCGGCCCTGGGCGGGCATTCCATTCCCATCGACGGCGGTACCATGCGCGTGCTCCGGTTGCTCGACCTGGTGACGGACAAAGATGCCGAGTCCTGCGCGGTGCCGGGGCTGGAACGGGCCATCGCCAAATCGAAGGGGGTGGAGTTCGGTGCGCTGTTGCACCAGTTAGGCGCCGATTTCACGGCCAATCCCTATGCACCGACGGTCCGCGACGTCCTGCTGCAAATCGACCCCGACATCAAAGACAAATTGCCCAAGCGCCGCGCCGATAAACCGGCCAAGAAGCCGGACGAATCCGAAGGCGCCGCCGCGCCGCCGGCCGCCGAGCGTTCCGCCGCCCCCGCCCAAAAAGCCGCCACCGTTGGTGGCGCCAAGAAGAGAGCCGCGGAGCCGCAGAAGCCGCCCGAAACGGGCACCGCCGAATTGCCGGCCGACGCGGCAAAGAAGCGTCCGGCGGCCGCCAAAAAGAAGCCGGCCGAGCCGGCCGTCGAGCCGGCGCCAGCAAGACCCGAAGCGGCGAAGAAGAAGTCGCCCGCCGCGGGACTGGCCAAACGCAAGCCGCGCTGAGAACATTTGTTGGGGTGGTAGTTGTACTGCCACCCCGTGCGACGGCAAGACGAGGGGCGGCAGTACAACTGCCACCCCAACATAAACGTGGAGATCGCGATCGCCCGTCGGCTACCGGCATTTATGAATCGCCCCCTTACTTTGCTCTTGCTGTTTGCCGCTCTAGTCATCACCTTACGCGCGCGCGCCGATGAAACCGGTCGCGTGGACGCCCCGCCCAAGGCCATTCCGCCCGGGCCGACGCTGCTTGACGACATCCCGTTGCCGCTTATCCAGCAACAGCCCCGCAACGAGGAAGAGCAAGAGCGGGTCGAGGCGCTGGCGCTCTTCGCGGCCGGCCGCATGCACGAGCGCCGCGGCGAGGACCGCGAGGCGCTGCGCCGCTACGAGCGGGCGTACTTGTACGACCCGCAGGCCGTGGCGATCGCCCGGGCCGTTGTGCCCGTGGCGGTTCGCCTGAATCGCCAGGCCGAGGCGGCGCGCTATGCCCTGAAGGCCGCCGAGAGCGACGACACCGATCCGGCCATCCTGCGGCGGTTGGCAATGCATCTGGCGCAGGAACACCAGTGGAAGGGCGCCGGTCAGTTGTTCCGTCGCGCCTTAGGCCCGCCGGCCGACGGCAAGGAGAGCGCCGCTGACGTTATCCTCCACAAGAACATGGGACGGCTCTTCTATCTGGCAGACGAGTACAAGCAGGCGGCCGACTGCCTCGCGCGCGTGCTCAACGCCATCGACCACCCCAAGGAGTTCAATCTGGACGACGAGGCGTTGAAGGTGCTGCTGGAGGAAGCGGGGCCCACGTACCTGTGGATGGGCGATTGCTTCGTTCTGGCGGATCGCCCCAAGGAAGCGATGGAAGCCTTCGAGCGGGCCGACAAGCTCGCGCCGAACAAGGCGCTGATGGCCTTCTGCCGCGCCCGCGTGGATGCCAAGAGCGGCAAGCCGGACAAGGCACTGGCCGCGCTGGAAACTTGCCTCCAAGAACGTCTGTCCGGCGAAGGAACGGCCCCCTACGAGTTACTGGCCGAGGTGCTGGAGAAGCTCGGCAAGAAGCAGGAACTCGTGCCCCGGCTCGAAAGGGCCTACGCCGACGACGGCCAGAATGTCGCACTGGGTTACTTCCTGGCCGAGAAGTACCGCGCGTTGAAGCAGTTCGACAAGGCCGAGCCGCTGCTCCGCGAATTGGTCGAAAAGACGCCCACGCTTGCCGGCTACCGCAGTCTGATCGACGTGTACAGCCGGACCAGGCAGTTCGACCGCCTGTTGGCGGTCCTCGGCGAGGCGATGGAGAAGGCCGGCATGTTGGAGACCATGGGCGAAGAGGCCCAGGCATTGGCCAAGGACGCCAACCTGCTCGGCGGGCTGCTGGAAACGGCCCGCGCGAAGCTCAAGGACGATCCGGAGAAGGTCGACTACGGCATGCGCCTGGCCGTGGCCGTGCTGGCGATGGAGGCCAAGCAGTTCGACGTGGCCGCCGAGTTCTTCGAGTCGGCGCTGAAAGCCAAACACGCCAAGGCCGGCGAGCTGTACCTGATTTGGGGCGTGGGCCTGCTGGTCGAGGAACGCGCCGCCGCGGCGACCAAGGTCTTTCAGCGGGGCATCGACGAGAAGACGCTGTCCGACAAGAACCCGTTGTTCTACTTCTACCTGGCCGGATCGCTGGTGCTGGAGGACCGCGTCGACGACGCGCTGGCCGCGGCGAAGAAGGCGGCGAAAGCCCAGCCGCAATCGGTCCGCTACGCCAGCCGCGTGCCCTGGGTCTACTACCGCGCCAAGCGGTACGAGGACGCCGTGCGGGCCTACCGCGAGTTCGTCGAGAAGTTCGGCAAGGACTACGACTCGGCCGAAATCCGGCAGTACGTCCGCGAGGCGCGGCTGATCCTGTCAAACATCTACGTGATCAAGAACGAACTTCCGGCGGCCGAGGAGTGCCTCGCCGAAATCCTCGACGAATTCCCCGACGACACCGGCGCCGGCAACGACCTGGCCTATCTGTGGGCCGACCGCTCCGCGCATCTGGTCCGGGCAGCGAAGATGATTCAGGCCGCGGTGGCCGCCGAGCCCGGCAACGCCGCCTACCGCGACAGCTTGGGCTGGGTCTACTACCGGTTGGGGCGCTACGCCGAGGCCGCCGCCGAATTGGAGAAGGCGGCCGCCGGCCGACCGGACGCCGTGATCTTCGACCATCTCGGCGACACGTATCTGAAGGTAGGCAAGCCCGACAAAGCGAAAGACGCCTGGCGGCGGGCGGTCGAGGTCTATCGGAAGGAAAAGGAAGCGGCTAAGGCTGAGGCAGTCGAAAGGAAACTCAAAGAGCACGAGTAATCATCGTCCCGTCTTGTTGTTGGGGCGGCAGTTGTACTGCCGCCCCGGGACGGGTTGTTTTCTCGGGCGCGGCAGTACAACTGCCGCCCCAACGCATGGAACCCTAGCAGTCAACTTCTTACATCAGGATCGTTCTGCATGGCAGGTCATTCGCATTGGGCGGGCATCAAGCACAAGAAGGCCCTGGTCGACGCTAAACGCGGCAAGCTTTGGAGCAAGTTGGCCAAGGCGATCATCGTGGCGGCCAAGATGGGCGGCGGCGATCCCGACGCCAACCTCCGCCTCCGCTACGCCATCGACGACGCCAAGGCCGTCAGCTTGCCCAAGGAGAACATCCAGCGGGCGATCAAGCGCGGCACGGGCGAGACCGAAGGCGCCGCCCTGGAAGAGGTCCTTTACGAAGGCTACGGCGCGGGCGGCGTGGCCATCCTCTGCGAAGTCCTCACCGACAACCGCAACCGCACCGCTCCCGAAATCCGCAAGGTCTTCGAGTTGTCCGACGGTAAACTGGGCGGCGCCGGCTGCGTGGCCTGGATGTTCGACAGCAAGGGGCTGTTCATCGTCCCGGCCGAAAAGGCCGACGAAGACAAGCTCATGGAACTCGCCCTGGAGGCCGGGGCCGACGACGTGCAGCGGGTCGCCGAGAAGTTCGAGATCACCTGCGACCCGGCCCTCTTCCGCGACGTGCGCCAGGCCCTGGAAAACGCCGGCATTGCGCCCGAGGTCAGCCAACTCACCCGGCTGCCGAAGAACAACGTCGATATCACCGACCCCGAAACCGCGCGCAAGGTGCTCAAGCTCATGGAGCGCCTCGACGACCACGACGACGTGCAGAACGTCGCCGCGAACTTCAACATCCCCGACGAAGTGTTGAAGGCGATCGGGGAGGGGTAGTGAAGAGTGGGTAGTGGGTAGTGGGTAGTGGGTAGTGGGTAGTGGGTAGTGGGTGGTGGGTAGTGGGTAGTACGCAGTTGCCGCATGTGGCAGCCAATGCGCTCCGTCTTCAACCAGTATGTTGGGTGCGGCGAATGTACTGCCGAGTACTCCGTGCAGGACGTTCTGGACACCGCGGTCAAGTCATGGCCGAATCAGTCTTGGATTGCATTCGCATGTCCGAACTGCGGCGCCACGAATCATCTCCAAATAGCTTCGGATGAAATCGTTGAGGGCTATCTGGACGGTGCGCCGGCTCCGTCTTTCGTACCGAAGCGCCGCGTGTCCCTTGAAGGGCTCCGAGTCTCGATAGACTCCCGCGGCATCACAATCAAGAGCTTGAATCTGCGATGGCACATCCCGAGTGCCGGTTGATCCGGCCGCCAACACCGCCCCCTTCGCAACCGCTGGTTCTTCCTACCCACTACCCACTACTCACCCTTCTCGTAGTGCTCCACGTCTGGCCAATACGTGTCGAAGTCGAAGTCGGGGCTGTTGTCGCCGTCGTGGCAGGTGAAGCAGTTGGCCTTCTTCGACAGCGGGCTCGCGGACTCCGCCTTGGTGATCCGCGACGCCTCTTGCAGTTTCTTTTGTAGAACCTTGTCGGTCCCCTGTTCGGCCAGGGCGTGTTTCTCGCCAGGCCCGTGACAGTTTTCGCAACCCGCGTCGGTCAGTTCGGGCGTCTTCTCCAGGCTTTGGAAGCCGCCCTCATAGGGGAAGTATTTGGTCGGGTGCCAGCCGACGACGTGGCAACTGATGCACTCGGGATCGTGCGTCCGCGGCGGATCGAGCTTGGCCAGCGTCTCGTAGGCCTTCGAGTGCGGGCTTCGCCGCCACACCCGGCCCGACTCCTCGTGGCACGTGTCGCACTTCTTCGAGCCGATGTAGTTGCCGCCAATCTCCTTCAGCGGGTGCGGCACGGCGCGGATGCCGAGCCCCTGGAATCTCAATTCCTTGAGTTGTTCCTGGTAGTTGGTCATGATGCGGCGGATGTCGGTCGAACCGGCAAACCGCGAATCCAACGGCACGCGCTGGTAGCGGACCGGCTCCTTGGCGTCGTCGAACAGCCCCAGCACCACGGCGTTCATCCCCTTCTCGCCGACCTCGACCAGCAGGCCCTTCGTGCCGTTGATGGGCATGGCCTTGGCCGGTGGCTCGGCCCCGCCGCCGGCCGTGACCACCAGGTTGAACTCGGGAAACGCCTTGGCCAGTTCCAGCGTCTCCTTCATGTCGGCATGGGCCAGGAGAATGAGGTAATCGGCCTTCTTCTTCAGTTCGGGCACGACGCGCTTCAGTGCGGCCGCCGGATCGGCGAACTCGACCTCGTCGCTTTGCACCAGATCCTTATACCCCTTGCCGACTACCGCGGTGATGCCCAACTTGTGCCCGCCGGCCTCGATGATCCGCATCTTGGGCGTGAAGCCCGATGCGAAGCCGAGCAGGCCGACGTTGGCCGAGATGAACATTCCCTTCTGTGTGCCGGCGTCGGCCGTTTCGGCCACCAGGAAGCCGGCCGGCAGCCGCAGGTCGCTGGCCCCCAGGGCCACGGTGCTGTAGCCCATGCGGCGCATGGCCTCGACCGTGTTCTGGAACTTCAATTCCGGCTGCTTGCCGAAGCCTTTGGCCAGCCCGCCCACGTCGATGCCCACCACGGGCCAGCCCTGCTGCCGCAGGTTCTTGAACAACGTATGGCGGCGGCCCAGACCGCCCTTCATGCGGTCCAGCCCCGCGCAGCCGCAGGGCTCCATGTAGCCGTCCATGCGGCCCGTGATCAACAGGGCCAACTTCGGCTTCGGCCAGCCCACGAAGATCGGGCCGTTCTCCTTGATCGGGTCGAAGGGGACGTCGCTGTGCTTCTTGCGCTTCGGCTTGACGGGCGCCAGCGGTTCCTTGACGGGCACGGGCGGTTCTTTGGCGGCTTCGGGTTTCGATGGCGGCGCGGGCACGCGGTCGCCGGTCTTGGCGTTGGGATCGCGCAGCGGATTGACCTTCTCCTCGCCCTCTTCGCTGGCCAGACGCAACGGCGAATCGGCCGTCAGACGGGCCGGCGGCTCGTCACCCGGCCCAGACTTCGGTTCGGCCGCGGACATCTGGGAATCGGCCGGCGTCTTGGCCGTTGGTTCCTCGATGCCAAGACCGGGCAGGATCGCAGGTGCATCATCCGGCGGAAGATCGAGCACCTGCGGCTGCATGACCGGCAGGCCGGAACGCGGATGCCCGGCGAACAAGTCCGGCGCCTCGGGCGACTTCGTCTTCTCCGCTCCGTCTGCCGCCGTCACGGTCTTCTGTGCCGCTTCGTCGGATTCGGTCTTGCCGGCCTGCTCGTGCGACGACGAACACCCGGCGATCAACACGGTCGAAATCGCAATGGATGCCCAGGGCATCCATGGAATCCGTTGGAGCACGCTACTGGACATCGCATCCGTTTCCTTGTCGTATCCGTCTCCTGCCCCTCGTTCCCACGCTCTGCGTGGGAACGCACGCATCGGACGCTCTGCGTCCTTCGCGGGGCGCAAGAGCGTCACCTCAACCGCAACGACGCGGAGCGTCGTACTAATGCGTTCCCACGCGGAGCGTGGGAACGAGTGCCGCCTACTCTTCCCCCACTGCAAAGCTCACCGCAATCCGCAACTTAGGCACGCGCGGGTGCTTCGTCTCGATCTCGATCTCGCCGTATCCGCCCTGGTCGGGGCCGAGCCGCTTGGCTGCGGGCGCACCGCCGCGGACACGGATCGTCAGCGGAATCTGCACTACGCCTCCGCTTCCGCTTCCCGCGGCGACGCTGGCGTCTTCCACGGCGACCTGCAAGCACTCCGGCTCGACCTTCGTGGGCGTCAATCGTACTTCGTTGCGGTGCGATCCGCGCACGGCGACCATCAACCGCTGTTCGGCCCCCGCCTTCGGATCGACCTCGCCGAGCACCAACAGGTTCCGCTTCGCGTCCCACACCGACCGCGGCCCGCGAATCTCGATTTCCGGGCCGACTTCGCCCTTGACGGCCACGTCGATCGACGGGGCGTCCTCCAGCTTGGTTGCCAGGAGGATTGTCTGCTGAAATGGGCCTTGAGGCAACCCCGGTTTGACCGTCACGCGCATCAAGACGCCGCTACTGGCATCGGCCTTCTGCAGATCCTCCGTCGGCAGCGGCTCGAAGGTCACTTCGAAGTGCCGGGCCGTATCCTGGTCGGCCAGCTTGAAGCTCTCCGGTTTGCGCAGTTCCTCCAAATCCAGCGGTTTCGACAGATAGCAGAGGAGCTTTGCGTCGCGCGCGATCGTCTCGTCGGCCGAGATCCAGCCGAATCCGATCTCCGGCGGGGATGCTAGCACTGCTGCCGTGATGCGGCCGGAAACGGTCAGCATGACCTCGGGCCGCGTGGCATCGTTCGTGTTGATCGTGGCGCTCTGTTCGTAGCGGCCGGCCGTTTCCTTCGCCCGCCATTCCAGCGTCACCTTGCTCGACCCGCCGGGCGGAATCTCGGCCAACGCGATGCTCGACCGCGTGCATTGGCACGAACGGCGGCCTTCGCTGAGAACCAGCGTGGCATTCCCCTCGTTGCGAAAAATGAAATCGTGCTTCCCTTCGTCCTCGAACTTCATGGCGCCGAAATTGTACTGCACTTCGTCGACGGCCACCTTCGGCTTGGCGCCGCTCGGTGCGGCCTTGGTGCCGAGCTCGACGTGCAGGCTCCCGCTCACCAGGTCGCCGTCCCACGGCTCGACCGCCAAGCGGCCGAAGGCGATGGCAAGGCCCAGGAGCAGGCCGAGCAGGATGGCTGTCGAGATAATGATCGTCGGTTTCATGTGTATCGGAGTCGGGAGTTGTCAGTTGGCAGTGGTCAGTCTCCAAGTGCGTCGGCGAGTTCGCTCCGCAAGCGGCCGAGTTTCTTGTCTTCGTGCGGCGTGATCTCGTCGAGTTCCAAGGCAATACGAGCCTCTTTGCGGAAACGGGCTTCGTCGCCGGCGTCGCGGTA
>Ga0233425_10004887_pt1 | contig 21876 bp, 18 predicted proteins | sample Watercolumn_Towu_2_FD_181712 | JGI IMG/M metagenome (GOLD analysis project Ga0233425, IMG submission 181712) | Freshwater microbial communities from Lake Towuti, South Sulawesi, Indonesia - Watercolumn_Towuti2014_140_MG | ecosystem: Environmental > Aquatic > Freshwater > Lake | place...
TTTTGAAACAGAGCCCTTTATTTGAAACTTTTATAAAGAGTATCGTTCTCCTCCTCAATTATGCAATGGATTGATTCCGATGGAAAACTCTTTGGCAAATTAAACTTGTTTGATACAGTGATTTCTATCTTCTTACTTAGCATTTTTGTTACACTCATTGTTTATGTTTACTCCCCACCTGTTATTAATGAACATAGGCCACTTGTTTTCCAAGTTTATTATGCTGCAGTTCCACCTGGCAGTCTTGATCTTTTTCATGTTGGAAATGAATTAGAAGCGCACAACAAAGGTGATCAAGCAATAATTATTGCCGTAAAGAAACTACCTTGTACAGAGATTCTATGTGATATCATTGTCACTTATAATGGAACTCTTGAGATTGGACCAGATGACCAGTACCTCTTTAATGGCTTTGAAATTACCCCTAAAAGAGAGCTTTATGGCCAGATTAATAATTTCTTTGTTTATGGAGTAACGTACCGCATTAATATGACTAATACTTCGACACTGAAACGAATGATTATATCTGTTGAAGCTGCTGACATTATCAATTTTACTGGCGACGTTTATGATCTCTATAATCAATGGGTGGGAAATATTACTTCCATTGAAAAAGATCAAACAGATATGTTTAATGTCACAGGCATTTTTCTCTTAGATGTTTATGATGGGACCTTATATGCCCAAGAAATAACCCCAGTGAATGTGAACAATCGTGTTGGCTTTCTTACACAAAAAGGGACTATAAAAGGGATAGTTCTTGCTATTGAAGATGCACCTGAGGATGATACCCATTAAGATATTAGAATGCATCACCAACAGTGTCCAGACATCGTGGTTTTTAAAGAAACTCAATGATACAACCAATACAGTCTATGAAACATCTTTTTTTGTCTCATTTTTTACAAATATGGTTGCTTCACTTATCCCTCTTTTTCTATTTTTGAATACGTATTGGTTTTTTGTGATTCTTGGTCTCTTTTCACTCAGCATCACTTATTTTCTTTTATATTTTCTTTAATTTTATACCTTCTTTAAATAACTATAACATATAATTAACCAATGATGAAAGAGAGAAGCGTTACAAAAAAGATCAAGAACAAAACTCCAATTGGTATTCCGACTTGTTATAGGTATTCGTTTAAGTTTATAGAAATTTGATTTTTTTGTGTTATACCCGTGTTTAATGATAACCGCGGTGTCATAATATTCTTTAACAATTCGAATAATATGATCATTATAAGAGCCATAGGGATAACAGAAGTGATATGTTGGACCCAATCTCTGACACAATATTTCCTTTGCCTTCTTTAGCTCTTGCTGGCAATATCCTAAATCTACTCTTGTGAGAACAGGATGCGAATCTGTATGCGAACCAAACTCAACCCCCTGTTTCTGCATTTCTTTACACTGCACCCATGTCATAAACCCAAAATCTTCATCTTCTGTTTCACTACATACTACTGCTGTCTGCTTCTCTATTTCTGCTAAAAAACTGCTCAAAGTACTCTCTTTGTCTGCAGCGTTTCTCAGGAGATGAACTGCACTTATTTTCTCTTTAGTGCTACGCAATGAATATTTTTTACCACGAACAACTATCTCTTTTTTGTTTGTCTTGTTAATACAATACTGAATAATATTATGCTCTGCAACATTTTTTTTACCAATCATGCCTGTCTGAAGATAGACCATAGCAGGCAGTTTGTTCCTTTTAAGGATAGGAAATAGTTGTGTATAATTATTTTTATACCCATCATCAAACGTTATTATCACTGGATTTGGAGGAAGCTTTTTTAGCTTGCCGTTCCTCCAAGCCATAAAGTCGCTGAATGATATAAAATAATAGCGTTTCTTCAAATATTCCATTTGCCAGAGAAACTTTTTTAGCTCCACGTGTCGATGGTCACAATTGGTTATAATGCTTTCCTTTGTAGTGACGCCATGATACATAAGAATCATCACTTTATTCCGCGTTAGATATCTCAAAATGCTGTATATTCCTACAGCCTCAAAGAGATACGAAATGCCATCACGGCCTGTTACGAACATGTCTTCCAGAACTTTAAACATTAAACAGGGTCCTCAAATTTACTTTATAAATTTTTATAGATGAAGAGGCACAAAATAACAATCTTTAAAATAGTCGAGCAATTTGTCTATTTATGCTCCTTTCCATTGTTATTGTCAGTTATCATAGTACACATATTATTCAAACGCTCGATAATATTCACAAAGAATGTGGACTCCCCACTTCACAATATGAAATTATTGTGGTGGACAATGGCTCATCACCACACCTCCAAGAATACACGAAGCTCCATTCTCTTTTATACATTAAAAATGCGAAAAATATAGGCTTTGGCGCTGCAATGAACAAAGGGATCCAAAAAACAACAGGGGACTACGTTGCACTTATTAATCCTGACATTCTTGTCTCAAAACAGACTCTCCCTGCACTTTTGGGTTATATTAAGGAGAAGACAGAGATAGGAATCGTTGGCCCAAAACTATTGACGAAAGAACTGAAACTTCAATATTCATGCAAACGATTTCCTGACCTTTTCACACTTCTCTTTAGAAGACTCCCTGGCACTCCCTACATCCCATTTTTTAGAAAAAAGATAGAACGTTACGATATGTATGATTATGATCATAAAACACCGTTGCATGTTGATTGGCTCAGTGGAGCATTTTTACTCGCAAGGAGGGAGATTTTTACAGAATATCCGTTTGATGAATCCTTCTTTCTCTACTTTGACGATGTTGATCTCTGCAAAAGAATCGGAGCAAAATACAAAATAATATATTACCCTTATGCTGTTGCAATACATTATGCTGCACATGCATCCAAAAAGAATTGCAAACCTTTTTTCTATCATCTTCATTCTATGATAAAATATTTTCAGAAATACGGTATATCTTAATTCACTTTCATGACACGCTGATACAAGCAAAGTGTTTCCTTTCCCATCTTTTGCCATGAGAAGTTTTCTGCTCTCTGCTTTCCTTTTATTTTTAACTTATTTCTCAACTTTTTATTTTCAATAATGCTCTTTAATGCAACATATATCTCTTTTTGATTATGCGGATCAACTAATATCCCTGCATCTTTTACAATTTCTTTTAAAGAAGAATTATTAGACGTTATGACTGGACAGCCTACTGCCATTGCTTCAAGGACTGGAAGCCCAAATCCTTCATAGAAACTAGGATAACACAGGCAAATTGCTTCATTGTATAGCCAATACAACTCTTCGTCGTCAACGTAATCTGTGAAAATCACTTGTTTTTCCAACTGCAGCTGTTTGACAAGAATGAATATTTGCTCATACATCCATCCCCTTTTCCCTGCAATGACCAGCGTAATATTTTTGTCAAGCTTGTTTATTTTTCCAAATGCACGTATCAAACCGATTATATTTTTTCTTGGCTCTAAAACACCGACATACAATATGTAATCGCTTTTTATTCTATATTTGTTCAACACAGTATCTCTTTGAGAACTATCTCCTGCCTTATCTCTCTTAAATTTATCATCAACACCTAAATAAACAGTCGTTGTTTTATCTGCAACATCTTTAAAATGATTGCAAATGTCTTGCCTTGTATTCTCAGAGATTGCTATTACTGCATCTGCTTTTTTTATACTCCGCGGAATTATCCACTGAAAATAAATATTCTTCAGACCTACATGATATTTGCTATGCGAAAAAAATGTTAAATCTGCAATCGTCACAACATACTTTGTTTTTGTGGATAATGACATCAGCGGTAAAGCAAATCCAGGAGCGTGATAGAGATCTATTTTTCTTCTCCTTATGTCAAAAGGAATGACACATTGTTCATAAAAAACTTTACCAAGGTAACTTAGGAAAAAATCATGAACTACTGTATACGAAACATTCTTTAAACCTAATGATTCCTTAAAATATTCCTTATTCCTCCTCGAAACATATATGTGGTATGTGTTTTCTTTTTTTTTATCTGCTGCAATAACTTCTTTTATAAGATGAAAGATATAGTTCCCCATTCCTGCTTTTATTTTATGCAATGCAAGCGTGTTAATTGCAATATTCATTTTATGCCTGCCTCTTTTTTACTTCACTTATTTTCATTGCTGCAACAAAAATTCCTGCAAATATCCATAAATACGGCATGATGATGGATGAAGAAAAGAGAAGAATAGCACTCACTGCAATAAGCGTTGCAAAAGAACCAACTAATACAGCCTGCAAAAATGGATCCGAAGCTGCCTTAATACTTTTTGCTCCCAATACGAGTATTTTTGCATAAAAAAATGCTCCTACTATAAAACCAATGATTCCAAGCTCTGCAAGAATTTTTAAAGGATAATTATTCACTTCTGTCCAATTAAAGTTAAAGTCAACAAGGCCAGGGTAAAATTTATTCCCTGAGTGAAAATTGAAATTCTCATACCCTACTCCTAAAAATGGATGTGCTAAAAATGCGTCAACTGCCTGATCATAAGTTATTAGGCGTGTTTTTGTTGACCATAACTTATCCCCAACTGGATTAAACGAGTCAATTGCTTTCTCAAAAAAGACAGATGTTACAACATATTGTGAGAAGATGTAATAGATAATTATTCCTGCAAGTGCCAGGACAATAAGCATTATATTCTTCTTTCTTGCTGTTGCATAAAAAATAGAGTGATATAGTTTGTTCAAAGCACTGATTAAAAAAGATTTCCCTCGCCTCTCCAAATAGAATATAAACAAGAATGCTGCACCAAAGAAGAATCCAATCCACGCACTTCTTGAAAAACTTAGCAATAATGCAGCCGTAATCAATATTATCTGAACAAACAATTTTACGAAATTGCTCTCTTTGTGCCATTTGAGGAGATGAGATATACAAATACTGATCAAGATAAATATAACAGTTATGATGTAAAACCCGAAGAACAATGGTTCTTCTGCAACAGCGCGAATTCTGGGAACATCTGTAGGGGGATTATGCTGGATAATACTATCAAAATTGAAAAGGCCAATGTGATAGCCTGAGATGAAAAAAAGATAACTGATTAATCCATATACTGAGTATAACAACACAAAACCCCCATTCCAGAATAAGACCCGCTTAAGTTTCTCTTTTGAATTAATAATAAATATAGTCACATAAAAGACAGAAATAAGGTATCCTAACAGCAGAAACTTAGTGATACTTTTTATCCAGGGATAATTAAAAACAGAATCTCCTGTCACGGGTGAATTAGCAAGAATATACTGCGATTGAAATATAGACAACACAATAACAAGAAGCACTAAAACAATCTCTTTATCAAATGGGGTTTTAAATCGTTCAATTATTTCAGATTTTGTTTGCTCACCTGACTTCAGGTCCAAACTTATATTGTATATTAGTGAACAGAGCACTGGAAGAAAAAGAAGATAACTCAATCGGAATGGGGCACCAATGTCTATTGCTAAAAGACTATTGAAAGGCAAAGATCCAAGAAAAAGAATAAACCATAACCATACGTTTCTTATATATGTGAAACAGAGAATTATGCTCATTATAAAAAGTAATAAGATAGGCTTCGTCCCAATCAAAAATAAAAGTGCACCAGCTATTATACCACATACAACAACAAAAAACGCAAGTTGTTTGTTGGAATAACTTTCCATATCAATAAAAGCCATAAGAAAATAGAGATTCTTGAACTGTTTATAACGTTTATTCTAAACAATGAATTCATAACATATTAAAAGAGCTTGTCTTTTCTGCTCTTTATTGTGGTCAAGACTATTCTTATAACAGGAGCAAGCGGTTTCATAGGTGCAAATCTTGCCAAAGAACTCTTAGCAAAAGGATATGTTATTTCGACCATTCTTCGCAAGAATGCATCCCACCCCTTTCTAAATAATTTACCGATAGAACGCAATGAAGGAGATCTTTTTTCTCATGCTCTTTTAGATTCTGCAATCGCGCAGTGTGATACTGTTATCCATTGCGCTGCACTGATTTCTTTTGATGAAAAAGATAAGCGAGAGATCTATCATGTGAATGTTACTGGCACAGAGAATATCTGTAAATATGCACTGAAACATAAAAAAAAAGTTATCTTTGTGAGCACTGCATCCACAATGGGAACACCAACTAGAAATCCTACACTTCTTGATGAAAGGCAGCCATTCGTGTTTAAGAACATTTCTTCTTATTCCCACTCTAAATATCTTGCTGAACAATGTGTTCTTCACTATGCGAAAAAAGGGCTCGACACAGTTATTGTCAATCCATCAACGGTTTATGGAGCCGGTGATCTGAAAGGAACTGGCCCTTCTCTTTACAGACTTTTCTCTCAAAATCCTGTTTTTTTCGCACCACCTGGAGGCAGCAGTGTTATTGCTGTACAAGATGTTGTTTCTGGCGTTATCGCTGCGCTTTACAATGGTAAGAAAGGAGAAAGATATATTCTTACTGGAGAGAATATTCGTTATAAAGAGCTTTTCTCTCATGTCTTAAAAATATGTAAAAGCAGAGAACCTTCTCTTGTTACAATTCCCTCTATTGCAGAAGGTCTTGGATGCTTTGTTCTTCAAAAAATACCCATGAAATCAAAGACAATAACACCAACTGTTTTGCATTATTTGTTTCAGTTTCGCTATCTTGATAATCAAAAAGCACAAAAAGAACTTCACTGGACCCCAACTATTCCCATAAAACAAGCATTAAAAGAAGGATATGTTTTTTACAAAGAGCACGAGAGATATTATGGACAATAAAATAGAAAACTCATCATCATTTTTTACTAAAAAAACGATTTTAAAACTCACTTTCTCATTTCTTATCAGCATTGTTCTTTTCTATTTTATACTCCAATATGTCTCATTCACCGACATTATCTATAAAATTAAACAAATATCTATAGGGACTATAATCATAAGCTGTGTATTTTTTCTCATTAATTATTTTTTTAGAACCCTTCGTATCCATCTTCTTTTATCAGGAAGGATACATTTTTTCCAACTTTATGTTATAACAATCCTTCATAACACCCTTGTTCAGATACTTCCTTTCCGATTGGGTGAATTTAGTTTTCTCTATCTCACTACAAAAACAAAAAAAGTAGGCATAATTGATGCCGGAGCAACATTGATTAGCCTCCATTTGTTTGATGTGATCATACTTTTTTCTGGCTTTTTGATAAGTTTTCTCTTTCTTGATAAGAATGTGCATTTTCCTATTCCAAAAGCACTTATTTTCCTTATCCTCTTTTTTGTATTCTCTATGATTCTTTGTCTTCTTGGAGCAAAAAGAATACAGCCCTCTCTTGAAGCATATCTCTCAAAGAAGGAAAAACATATGTTTTTAGTATCCTTTCTCACAAAATGTCATCAACTTCTCATATTCTTAGAGAACTCTCACTCCAAAAAGAAACTTCTCTTTTTTTACTCTTTTTGTGTTTGGACATCATATTACGCACTTATGTATTTTCTCTATTCTTCTATGGACCTTCATTTTTCCTATACTACTTTTTTATTTATTATCTCTACAGCACTTTTATTTGCGCTTATCCCAATCCAAGGAATTGCTGGGTTTGGAAATGTTGAATTGAGCTGGGGTGCTCTTTTGATTCTCTTCGGAGTTGAGAGTACTGTTGCACTTCAGACAACAATACAAATCCACATTATTGGTATTATGGCAACACTTATTATTGGACTTTGTGGGGTGGTTCTTTTTTTGTTACAGAATCTTTATATAGACAAGAAGAAGGCTTCTAATTATGAAAGTTTTACTCATTAATCCACCCACTGTCAATTCTATGAAAACAAGCCAGAGTTATTTTACCATGAGTGAAGTTAATTTTTTCCCGCCAATTAACTTAATGTATCTTGCGACAACACTAAAACAACAAGGTACACACAGTGTTAAAATTCTTGATGCAGATATTGAAAAGAAAGATTATGCCCAGATCGCCGAAGAGGCACTTCAGGAAAATCCCCATGTTATCGGAGTTACTGCATTTACTCTTAACTTTTATGATTGTATGGAGACAATTCGACAGATTAAGAAAGTTCTTCCCAAAGTAATTATATGTGCAGGTGGACCTCACACAAAATACTTTGCAAAAGAGACAATTGAACAGCCTGAAATAGACTATGTCCTTCTTGGAGATGCCGAATACTCATTCCCAGAACTTCTTAATGCACTTGAAAAAAAACAAGACATTTCTTTTGTTAAAGGAGTAATGTATAAGAAAAACAAAGAAGTGATCACTACTGGTCCATCAAACACCATTAAAGACCTTGATAACCTTCCTTTTCCAAGTATAGAATCTATTGATTATATGAAATATCACAGTGCAATAGGAAATAGCAGACCTGTCGCTATGATTATTGGATCACGAGGATGCCCGTATCAATGTACATTCTGTCAAAGTGCAAACACAGGGTATAGGGTTCGCTCAACGAAAAGCATGCTTGATGAAATACAACATTACCTTAATCATGGTATTGATGAGTTTATGTTTTATGATGACACATTCAATATTACTGCACAGCGTGTTATTGATTTCAGTAAAGGTATCCTTGAACACGGGTATAAAATTAAGTGGAGCTTTCGTGGACGAATTGATAATGTCAATGAAGAAATGTTTCGTGTTGCAAAAGAATCAGGCCTCATTCTCATGTCTTATGGTGTTGAAGATGCGACAGACGAAGGCCTGACTGCAGTAAAAAGAAGGCAAACACTTGAACACGTATACAAAGGAACTGCTCTCGCTAAAAAATATAAAGTACCCATTAGCGTCAACTTTATTATCGGACTTCCCGAACATAAAACAAAAGAAGATGCACGTCGGATTATAAAGCTTGCAAAAAAACTACGTCCAGATTACTGTCAGCTGAGTATTTTTATCCCGCATGTTGGTACTGGCCTTTATTATGAAGGAATTAAAAAGGGAATTCTTGATGAGTCATTCTGGAAGAACTATGCAAGGAAACCATATAAGGAAGCCTATATTCCTTTTTGGGAAGAACATTTGACAAAACAAGATCTTGGACAACTCATTAAAGAAGCATATATGACATTTTACTTCGACCCATTTTATATGCTCCAAACACTTTGCAATGTCAAAGGAGGCCGTGATTTCTTAGTGAAAGCAAAAGTTGGACTGCACCTTTTCAAACTTTTTGTTTTAAGAAGCTTTTCATCAAAAGCAAGCTCAGCTTCCTAACACTTCTGCTTCGTTCTTCAATGTGCTGCTTCTGCAACATCACTACTGCTTCCTTGTAGATGCACCATACTCTTCGCAAGCGCAAATCCGTTATGCACGAGAACTTTGACATCGTCATACCGACGAATTTGTTTCATTTTCTTCACAATATAGTGCGGTCGGAAATAGAATTTTCGCGTTGCTTTTACCAACTGCTTCTTTAAATCATGGTAACTTATATCTCCACACCTAAAGCTTGATTTCTCACTCATAGAATATATCCCATAACTTGACTCTCTGTTCCCAATGTCTTCATCAAAGTAAATAGACTTATATTTTTCATATAACTCTGTTCCTGGCAATGGCGCCATGACAAAAAAATGTGCAATGTCTGGATCCAATTCAATTGCAAGATTGAGGGTATTATCCATTGTTTCTTGTGTTTCTCCAGGGTTTCCAAAAATAAAGCTCCCTGCAATTTTAATGCCAGCATTATGTGTCCATTGAACTGCATCGCGAATTTGTTGCACATTAATTCCTTTTTTCAATGTGTTTAAAATTTTTTGGTCTGCACTTTCTACGCCATAATGCATCATTTCACATCCTGCTTTTTTCATGAGAAATAACATTTCTTGGTCAACAGTATTTACTCGCGCAAGGCAATACCACCTTACTTTGATATTGCGTTCCATAAGAAGATCACAAATATCCATCACACGCTGTCTTGAGACAGTAAATGTATCATCCCTAAATGCAATAAACTCCATGTTATGTTTTTTTACCAACGTTTCCATATCATCAACAATGCGTTTTGCTGAAAAATGACGGAATTTATAGCCATTCATTAAGGGCACAGAACAGAATATACACTTCGCTGGACAACCGCGCGCTGTGACAATTGTTACTCCTCTTTTTCCAGGATAAATAAAATCAGGCAGCGTGTATGTTCCTACATTCAACAAATCCCATTGCGGGGAAGGAAGCTTATCTAAGTCTTCTAAAAATGGGCGTGAGGCGGTTACCTTTGGTTCTCCTTTCTCTCTATATGCAAGACCTAGAATTGATTGCAACGATGGTTTCCCATCACGAATAAACGTACAAAGCTCGACAATTGTTTCTTCTGCTTCACCAAACACCACATAATCAAATTCATTATTATTTTTGATCACTTCTTGATATGCAGCAGTTGCATGTATGCCACCAAGAATTGTTTTTGCACCAAAATTTCTTGCTATCTTCGTAAACTCCGATGCCTTTTCAAAATTCATTGTTGCAGATGCAATCCCAAAAATGTCTGGCTTTTCTTCTTTTATTCTTTTCTTGAACGCTTCTAGATCCATTCCTTGATTTTCAGGATCCAACATAGTTACTTCAAATCCTGATGCACGCAAAATAGAAGCAATATGCGCTAAGCCAAGAGGATACGCATTTTCTGTTTCTGTCCGAAAAAGATGAAGATAAGGTGTTTTTACTAAAACTATTTTCATAAGAATAGTATGATCGTTCTGGTTTTTAAAGGTTGTTGCTCCACTATCGAATCTCATGTCATATCCATCTTCTATAAGGCCTTTTGTTTTTCTTCATAACATAATACCAATACAAGTCACAATAAATGTCAAGAGAAACATGCAGGATAAGGCCATAGAAGAAAGAAATTAGTAACGGAAGATACTGCACTAAGAAGAGAACAAAAAGGACAAACCATACTGTATGAAACACAAAATAATGTTCCATCAAATATCCTATATCCATGCACCAGCGTTTTATCTTTTTATAGCTTAATGAGAAATCATGCGTATAATACCAATATGAAGGGATGTGATCCAGATCAATGATAAGTCCCCCTATCAAAAAAAGGAGAGCTTCATAAAAAGAAAAAAAATGCACAATAAAAAGAATTGCACCAAGAACACTTGTGATAATGATATGTTGTTTGATAAGCATACATGTAAAACTCCTGCAGTGTTATAGGACTAGCCACCTACTGCTGTTTCGGATGGCTTGACTGGCCTAAAAAAGAATTTTTTTAGATTAATATTTACAAGCTGCTTTGAAACTGTTTGTGCACCCTCTAAAAGATACAAAAAATCATGCAGAGAACGCATTTTTAGCACTTGCCCAAAAGCATACGTTGGTCGTAAATAGAATCTTTTAAATGCAGATGATAGAACTTCCTGTAATTCTTCAGCACTGAAATCACGATGCACATACCCCAAATCACTCGACTGCGTATTGATTCCGTAGGTGGTTGAATTTTCAAGATCATCTTTCAGAAGGTACAGGCTTCCTTTATATTTTTCCCACAATTCTGTTCCTGGAAGTGGTGCAATCAAACTAAACTGTGCAATGTCTGGATTTAATTCAATTGCGACTTTGATCGTTTTTTCCATCGTCTCTCTCGTTTCACCGGGGTTCCCAAACATAAATGTTCCAAGGGTTTTTATCCCTGCTTTTTTTGTTGCTTTAAAGGTTTCCCTAGCTTGATCCAGTGTAATTCCTTTCTTTAATGTTTTTAAAACCTCTTCATCTCCCGCTTCAATACCATACTCAATCCAATTACACCCTGCTTTTTTCATCATGACAAGAAGATCTTTATCAACAGTGTTTACACGCGCTAAACAGAACCATTTTACATTTATTTTCTTTTCAATCATAAGCTCACAGAACTTTCTGACACGATCTTTGTTAATCGTAAATATATCATCGACAAATACAATATATTTTGTCCCATACTTTTTTAGAAGGTGCTCAATATCACGAACAATTCGTTCTGCTGATTGTGCACGGAATTTTCTTCCATTTACCTGGCTTGTTGCGCAAAAAATACAGAAGGTTGGACAACCGCGACTTGTCATTAATGGAACTGCTCCTTTGCCACGCCACATAAAATTAGAGACTGTATATTTATTCATATCCACAAGATCCCACACAGGAGGAGGAATTTTATCTATGTCATCTATAAAAGGCCTACGGCCATTCAGCTGGACGCTGCTTCCTTTTCTGTATGCAAGCCCAAGAATATTTTCAAAGTCAGTTCGCTTTTGCTCTAAAAATTCGCAAAGCTCAAGCACAGTATAATCTGCTTCTCCAAACAAAAGAAAATCAACATACGGCGCCTGCTCGAGCAATTTTTTTGGATCTCCTGAAGAAGCATGATTCCCGCCAAGAACAGTATATGCACCTATTTCTTTTGCTGCCTTCAAATACTCCAATGCAAGATTATAATTTGCACTGACACAACTCACTCCAACAACAGCTGGCTTTTCTTGTTTTATTTTTTTTACGACACCATCTGTTGTCATATTCTGATTTTCCGGATCAAGAAATGTAATTGGAAAATTATTTTTTCGCAACACTGCTGCAATCGTTGCGACACCAATGGGAAACATATTCACCTGTTCTCCTTTAAAGAGATGCAAATAAGGAACTTTAATGAGAAAAATATGCGTTTGCTTTATGTTATTGTTTTCGTTAGGCATCATCTACCCCCTTAATGCCATCTTTTCCAGATAAAATGTGGAACTGCACGAGCCATCTGGTCAAACCGAGTAAAGACATACTCTTGTGGATTCCCCACTGCCTTCTTTACATATCCCCACCTAAAATAGAAATCACGATACGCTTTTTTTGCCCAGTATCGGAGTTCTTCTTCACTCATGTCAGGATAATTAGGATAGCCATCTGCAGTCAATTGCCCACTTTTTCGGAGTTCTTCTCCCATAGGGGTTCCTTTTAATGGACGGAAAAGCTGGAACTGTGCAGTATGAGGGTCAATCTCTCTTGCAAATGCTATTGTCTCTTTTATTGATTCCTCTGTTTCACCAACATAACCAATTGCAAAGTCCGCATGAATTTGAATTCCTGCTTTATTTGCATCTCGCGCAAACTCTCTCATTTGGTTAAGCGTTGTTCCTTTCTTTACATTTTTTAAAACAGTAAGATTTGCTGATTCAAAACCAACATGCAAATTTCTGCAGCCTGCATCTTTCATCTTTTTCAGAATAGGATATTTCATATTTGCCCGCGCATAACAGCTCCAAGTAATGTTTAGATTCTCTTTAAAGATTCCATCACAGAGCTGATCTGCGCGCTCCGTGGTCATGGTATCATCCTGAAACATCACTGACCTCACTTCAGGCATTTCCTCTTTAATGAACTTTAATTCTCCAATAACATTATCAACAGAACGAAGATTGTAGATGACCCCTGGAATAAATGTATGAACCCACAGACAAAAAGTACAAATCCCCCACGCACATCCTCTCCCACTAATAGTATCGAGAAAAGGATAATATTCTGAGGGTGTCTTGTAATTGCGAATGTTCAGATGCTTTTTGAAGAATTTTGTAACATACGGAATTTGATCCAACTGTTCTCCTGTCAATAGTGGACGAAGCTCATTTTTCTTTATTTGATCTCCTTCTCTATACAGAAGATTTTTGATTTCTTGCTTTTGTTTTCCTTCCAAAAGTTCTAAAACCGGATACTCAAATTCTCCTTTTACTGCATAATCAACTTCTTTCGAAAGGCGCATGATCTCCTCTGGATCTGCAGAAACGTACGGCCCAACAAAAACAACAGGACATTTCACTGCGTTTTTTATCTTGATACCAATCTCAATGTCGTTTCCCTGACTCTTCTCTCCACCATACACAACTAATAATTTTGGTTGGAAGTCCTGCACCATCTTCAATGTTTCTTCATGCATAATGCCTAATGCAGGGGCATCAATAAACTGTACTTCGTGGCCATGCTTCTCTAAAACAGCACCGCAATACCCCAACCAGAGTGGGTACCATTGGCTATGCGACAGTGAAACAAAATCACAACGTGCATTCCGCATATAATCTTTTTTGAATGGTGGACTGAGTAATGTTATTTTCATTTTTCGCATCTCCCTAATAAAGTTCGCGTTATTCTTCTGAATTCAATTACATGATATGGTTTTCCAGATCTTTATATATTTTCTTGCTCTTCCCTCTCTTAAACCACAAAACGAACTGCTTCTTTAATTAAGAGAGGCAAATTAGTATAGGTTGCTTTTCGCTTTAATGCCTTTTGTATGTAAGACGGCCGCAGATAAAATGAACGAAATGCCTTCTTGTACATTTCTTCAACAACTTCTTTTTTTGTCTGTCCATACTCGAAAAGCACTTTTGCTTCATACGGTCCATAATAATCCCAGTTTGTCTCCAAAAAGTGGCCTTTGTCGCCTGCATTTTGAATCATTTTATACAAATCAGTCCCTGGGAATGGTGTTGCAATAGTAAATTGCGCGCGATCAAGTGGAAGACTGCACGCGAAGTTTATAGTTTCCTGCATTTCCTGCTTGCTTTCATCAGGATGACCAAAGACAAAAAATGCCCCTGTCTGGAACCCAACACGCTTTGCAGCTGCGACAGCGTCTCTCACATTCTGCGGTGTATTTCTTTTTTTTATAATGGTATTTCTCACCCGCTCATTTCCTGATTCTCCTGCAAACCAGACATCAACACAGCCAGAATTTTTTGCAATCTGCAAGAAATCCTGTGTGACATTTTCTACTCTTGAAATTCCATTTGGAATACTCCAATTGATATCTACTTTTTCTTGAATAAGTAAGCTACACACTTCAGTTGAGCGCTTTGGAAGAAGATTAAACACATCATCCTGAAATTCCACAAAATTGACACCAAAATCATCACGCAATCTTGTTATGTGCTCGACAACTCTCCCCGGTGTCATCCCCCGAAATCCTGTTCTTTGGGAAAAACAGAAATTACATTCAAATGGGCATCCGCGCTGGGTCATCATTGTTGCTGGGATGATATGTCGCGCATCAATCCAGGTCGGCCGTGTTGGATTGTAAGAATAAAAAGGAAACAAATGATACGCTGGAAAAGGAAGATCATCAAGATTTTGAATTTTTTCGCGCTCAGCTGTATATGTTACTGCTCCTTCTTTTTTGAAAACAAGCCCTTTGACAGACTCTAACGGTTTTCCTTTTTCCAATGCATCAAATAACTCTTCTGCAGTTCGCTCTCCTTCTCCTTTAATAACAATATCAATATATGGCGATTTTAGGCACTCTTCTGGCAGTGCACTTGGAAATGGACCGCCAACAACTATTTGCATAGAGGAATTTATTTCTTTAACACGCTGTGCCTGTTTGCATGTAGAATTAAACGCAGGCGTCATAACATAAAAACCAACAGCATCTGCCCACTTTGTGTCTGCATCAAGTGTATCTGGCTGGACATTCATGTCAAGAATACGAACAGTATGATTTGCCTGCTCTAAAACCGCAGCGATATGCGCAAGGCCCAACTGGACACAATGCGTTGTATCAAAAGATATATTTGGTTTTGGATAGACTAAGAGTATCTTCATAAATATGCATCCCTACAAATAGCAGATTATTGCTCTGTCAAGAACCACCGATCACCGCTCCCTTCGATCGCTATAGATAGGTGGCATAGGCTCGGTGGTTCTTGAACATGTTACGAATATAGCACCTGCGAAATTCTAATGTGGACCTTGTCCACTGGTTAACAAACCAGTGGTATATTCGAAACATATTAAAAATGTTATGGTGATTTTTCCATACTATTTTCATCATTGTTCTTTTTTGCAAGAATACAGAAACAGCAGCCCTGCTTATTGTTAGTCCATGCATCAACACGAGCGAGAAACCGCAATAGAGGAAGTAGAACAAGCCTGAGTTTATTCAGGTTTCGTTCACGCAAAACATTATCGAACTCCCACGCAAATTTTCCGACATAATTATGCGTCTTATTCTTGTAAATAACAGTAAAATTATTTTTTTTTAATAGCTTTTCCAATTCTTCAAACCCAAAAAGATCTCCTGTATTTTTTGCTTCTATTAGCTTATACATATTTGGATAGTATTTTGTTGGGATTATTGATAAATCATTATAATCATTGATGGGAAGATCAAAATAAATGTGTCCTCCTGGTTTTACAAGAGACATAAGATTCTGTGCAATACTAAGCCGCTGCTTTTTTGTGAAATAAAGAATGGTACCTATACAGAATACAAAATCATAATTTTTCCATCTTTTGTTGTTTTCTGCTCCTCTTTTTTTTTCTTTATTTCTATTTCCTTGCATATTAAGAATATCAGCTTCAAAAAAACTCACATTTGGAATACCAAGAAGTACTTTATTTCTATTATTTTCTTCAATCCTATTTTTGTCTATATCCACTGCATCAATAGTTGCATTTTTGTATTTATGAGCAACATAAAAGCTAAAATCGCCTGTCCCACATCCTGCATCCAGCCCATTTTGAAAATAAGGTATTTTGCGCAATGCGCAGAGAAAATGAGCCAAGCGGATTTCCGTGCCTATAAAATCATGACCGAACATAAAGAAAAGATATTTTTGGAATAATGAAGGATTCTGCAAAAGGAGTATATTCTTTCTAAATCTAAAAAATGAGATCATTCTTATGCACTTATTTTTTTCAATATGTCATAAACTATTCGCTTTTGGATGTGCCATAACCTCTCAGGGATGACATGACGAACTGTATCTTTTATCTTTAAGCGCTCAAGGTAATAAACCATATTCCAATAGAAGAGATTTTCCGTTGCCATTAACTGTCGCATTGCATAGTTCCTTCTTCGGATAGCTTCTGCAGGATCAAACTCTGGAGTCTCTATGTTTGCTTCTGTCTCATCCCCTGGAAAGTATAACAAATTTTCTATGTCTTTTCGTATATAATACCCTTTTTCCCTACATAAAATATCAAGTGGTGTTTTTGGGTATGCCCGCGATATGTTTATGCGCCAATCAATAAGATTATACTTTCTTCCTAATTTTTTACAAAAAGCAAGAGAGTCCATGAAATACTTCTTTGTTTCGCCAGGATATGCAACAATTAAGAATGCTGCTGTATTTAAACCAATCTCTTTTGCATCTTTTACCACTTGTTCTATTTTTCTCAGATCAAGCTTTGTGTTCATAATCTTAATCATTTCTTGGGAACCATGCTGTATTCCCAAAACAAGAGAAACACAACCAGAATCCTTCATCTTTTGCATAATCTCCTTATCAAGATAGTCGACGCGAACACCATTGGGCAATGACCATTTCAGACCAACATTCCTTTCAATCATAAGCTCCATTATTTTCAATAAGCGAGCTCTGTCACCAACAAGGTGGTCATCAAGGATTGATACCTCTTCAACATTATATTTATCTCGAAGCTCAATCATTTCTGCTATAACATTTTCTGGCGACCGATGACGCCATTTTTTGCCATTCATTAAGCTTATAGAACAAAAACCACAACTATAAGGACAACCACGTGAAAGAATCATAGGAACACCACGAGCTTTTTTTGTAATAATCTCAGTTCCTTTTCTTATGCGAGCAATTCCCTGCCTGTTTAAGATTTCATTGCAATGAAATACCTCTCTATCTGGAAATGGGATTGCATCAAGATCTGTCGGAAGATCTGCTTTCCCATTAAATTTCCATTCGTTCCCATTTTTATAAACAAGGCCATTTATTTGCTCTGGTGGAACCCCAGAAAGAAGCTTGTCAAGAAGGATTTCAGGTTCTCCATCAATACCATAATCAACTGCCAGCCCCGGAATATCTTCCGGCATAGCTGAAGGATATGGGCCACCAACAATAATTTTCATTAAAGGATACTTTTGCTTAATTGTCTCTGCAAGCTCACGAATAATTGTTGCATGGTTTGAAGTAGGGCCTGCGATCCCTACAAGATTTGTATCTTCTGGAATTTGCTTGACAATTGTATCGTAGTTCTGTCCTATGCGATATGCTTTCTGATACTTAAAGTTAACAGGAACAACCTCGACAGAGGTTTCTGCTGTATCAAATAATGAATCAATAGGAATAATACTGTATCCTCTTTGTTTCATAAAAGAAGACACGTATGATAACCCCAAGTTATGCGTTTGAAATTTCTGTGGAACTGGTGAATACCAAGGTGGATTAATTAATGCAACTTTCATAGGTCATCTCTATTACTTGGGGATACCATTACTATAAATAGTTTCTGTTGTTGCCGACCCATTTGTAGATATAAAATGTATTAAAATCATAGGATACTCCAAGACTATTTGTTATCTTTAGAAAGAATCTGTCCAAGATACTATTTTCTCCTTCTATCGTTGTAACTAAAGTAAACTCTTGGTCTGTAAAATTGTAAGGAGGATATGATGAACTTCCAAACGAACTTACTCTTTTTGCTATATAGACAGCAGCCTGCTTTTCTTCATTGACCTGTGCAAATTCCTCTCTATTTACTTGTTCTTGCCAATATTTTTCAAAAATCAGAGTATTATTTCTCTCTATAAAAGTACCATTGACAAGAATGATAGGGGCATACTCATCTGCAGGGGTGCCACTATAATAAAAAAGAGCACGCTTCTCATCCGGTAAACTCTCTATAAATGATGAAACCTTATCCATCCCAATAAATGCACTGCCCCATGTAAATCTGAACATAACTGACAACGCAATATTATAGGTGACCATAAGGCAAAGACAGATGATTAAAAGTAGCGTGAAAATTGTTCTAAATTTTTTTTTCATCTGAAAAAGTTGAATTCCTTTATACATAAAAAAAACCATAAGAGAAAGAACAGGCATTATAAAAAAGACCATGTATCTTGTCGCGGGATCTGGCGCTGCAAAAATAAATATCACATTAAATAATACCATCAAACACATGAAAACAACAAAACCCTTTTCTTTCAGATTTGACCAAGGCAATATCTTTTCTTCTTTTTTATTTATTCTTAGCACCATGAGGTAGAGAACCCCACATAAACCAAAAACAATAACAAATAGCCCAAATGGAGATAATATTTCAAACACTGTCTTGTAATAAAGATTGTTAAATGAAAAAAAAGACCATGTGTTTCCCAGACTAAACATGTAGTTGAAACTTTCAGTTCCTAAAGTGTATGACCCCACATTTCCATGAATAATTTTTGTACTCAGCGGGAAGTACACAGCAGTTAACAACAAAATAAGAATCGCAAATGTTTTTATTTTTCTATAATTCATTACGAGAATGAAAATTATGAGTACAGGAATTATAAAATAAGAAGGTGAAAACATCTTCATCGCAATAAAAAGAAGTATGAAACAGCCTGCTTGATGCAAATAACGACTCTGTTTTGTCAGCTTATCTCCTTCAAAGAATATATGAAAAAATAGGATAAGGCCACAGTATTCCCAAAATATACCAAATATCTCTGGTCTTGGAATGAAAAATGTTGTCAGAAAAAGAGGATATGAAAATCCTGCAACTGTAGTCATAACTAATGCGCTTGTTCTGGGAATATCAAATTTTCTGAGCAGGATATAAAAAAAGACAAGTATTCCTGAGAAAAATAAAGAACGAACTATACGAAAGAGCAGTGCATGTTCTCCCACTATTGCAGTTATTGCATTCAGCAACAATAATAATAATGGAACTCCAGGATGGCTGAAATTTCCTGTTCCTAGTGTGAACGTTTGTGCTAACAGTGTCGCTCTAGGCTGTGAATATGCACCTTCTAAAAATAGAAGATCTTCCCAAAAATAAGGGATATTATATGTCAAAAGAAGCATATAAAGGAAAAAGAATCCCCCTATTGCCAAAGTTAACTGAGAATTATTCCAATAAACTCTTTTTCTAATTTCTTTTCTTAAACATGTAAACATAGGGCTGTGATTGTCTGTTTGTTTAAATGTTTTTCTTCCTTGGTTCCTCTCTCAAACCATAAACCTCATTAAAACTTCTTTCATTTTTACAGAAATAGATCCCTGTTCTCCAAAAGGCTGCTTCCATTCTCTCTTTTTGTTTTGTTGATTTATTATCGCATTACAAATGTTCTCTTCTTTTGTTCCAACAATAATGTTTGCACCACAGAGCACTGTCTCTGGCCGCTCTGTATTATCACGGACAGTTATACATGGAACATGAAGGATACACGCTTCTTCCTGAAGGCCTCCAGAGTCTGTTATTATTAATCCAGTATTTTTTTCCAACAAGAGAAAATCAAAGTAACCCAAAGGTTCTATGGCTTGAATCAGTTTTGGCATAACAATACCAAACTCTGCAATCATTTTTTTTGCTCTTGGATGCATTGGATAAAGAACAACGCAGTCCTTCATCTCCGCAATTCTTCCTAATGCATTGATGATGCTCTCAAACCTATTTCTATTATCCACATTTTCTTGCCGATGCACTGTTACAAGAATATATTTTTTGTTTTCTAGTTTTAACGTCGATAAAATATTGCTTTTCATCTCTGCAAGATCAATATTTTCACCAAGAGCTTCTACTATTGTATTCCCAGTGACATAAATCTGCTCATCTTTTATTCCCTCTGCTAATAAACATTTTCGAGAGATTTCTGTAGGAGCAAAAAGGATAGCACTACTATGGTCAATCAAAATACGATTAACTTCCTCAGGCATTGTCTTGTCATAACTTCGCAAACCTGCTTCTACATGTGCAACGGGAATATGAAGCTTTACCGCTGCAAGCGCACCTGCCAAACTGCTGTTCGTGTCACCCTGAACAACAACAACACAAGGCTTCCTGGCGATGAGAACTTCCTCAATTGCCTCTATCATCTTTCCTGTTTGTGCACCCTGTGTTTTTGCGTGGACCTTAAGACCATAATCAGGATTTGGAAGCTTTAGTTCGTTAAAAAAAATACTATCAAGGACATAATCATAATGCTGCCCCGTATGAATAATAAAAAATGAAAGGCCTTGCCTCATCGCTTCTTTTATAAGAGGACAAAGTTTGATAATCTCAGGACGAGTTCCAAGAACAAAGCAAATTTCCTTTTTCATACCCCTAAAACCACCTAACTAAAAATAATCTCATACCGGTAGATAAATATTTAGGAATAACTCTAATAGAAAATTTTGATGCTCCCTTCGTGCGATTAACCAAAACAAGAGGTACTTCTTTAAAAGTTGCACCTTGCTTTGCAAGATTTACCATAATCTCCAACTGTACTTGAAAACTTTTTGATTTTATTTCCATATCACGCAACATTCCTGCATTGTAGACTTTAAATCCAGATGTAATATCTTTTACAGGAATCGCATAAAATATTGAAAAAATAGTATTGGCAAAAATACTAAGCCAGATACGATGTTGTGGAACATCTTTCATTCCACCATCTCGGACATATCGCGATGCAATACAACAATCATACACATCTTTCTGTTTGATGAGTTCTTGAATAAATAAAGGGGGATGTGTTAAATCAGAGTCCAAGGTCACAATAATATCTCCTTTTGCATTCTTAAAGCCAGTTGCAAGAGCAGCACCTAATCCCTTATTTACTTCGTGCGTTATCACCCGCAAAAAAGGATATTTTTCTTTTGCATCATCAAGTATCTTCGGAGTTTTATCTTGACTTCCATCATTTACTACCAAAAGTTCTATATTGCTCTCTTTATCTGTGAGTTTAGCAATTTCTTCAAGAAAATCAGGAAGAACATCTTCTTCATTATATGCCGGAACAACAATGCTGATCATCAGCTTATAGAAACAAAACTTGATTAATAAAGCTTCTGTTTGTCCGGCTGCGTAGAAATCCTCTTTGAAATAGCAAAAGTGCCTAATTTTTTCCGCCGCCTGAAAATCTTCACTCCTCTTATTTGTCTCCCCTTATTCTCATTAAGGGGAGACAAATAAAGGAGGAAAAC